>VFSW01001249.1_pt1 | contig 38639 bp, 46 predicted proteins | sample 5358111 | NCBI WGS metagenome assembly VFSW01 (sample SAMN11554181, study PRJNA540505) | mine drainage metagenome | isolation source: sediment from site ElyBrook_90M | place: USA: Ely Copper Mine, Vershire, VT | collected 2017
TCTTAAATCCGCCCCTCCCGCGGAAATCCCTTCTATCCGAGTCTCTATTAGGCGTCTCCTTCTTCGGAGTTATCGGCTTCGCCTTGATCGTCTTTATGCTCTCGTCCAGGCGTTTCTTCAGCTCCTCGGCTATAAAGTTCTTCGAGAAGTAGTCCGCCTTTAGGGCTATGCAGATCTTTGTTGCATATGCTCTTGCGATCCTGCCGCGTATCTCCCTCTGCGCGTTTGTCACTTCGGCAAGCTTGAAAAGTATCCCGTACTTGGGCGGTTTGCTCCCGAACTTTATGTGCTTGAAGAGCGCCTTCTCTGCTCCGAGGAGCTGGATCGTGCCCGCAGGCATCGTCGATAGCCTCTCCATCGAGCCCGCCCTAGCAAGCAGCTCGGCGGCTATCGTGTGGTCTGTCAGGTAAGCGACATTCGGCATTATCCTGTTCGCTGCCAATTTTATGTAGGCGTCGAGTTCTTCGAGCGATTCCGATAGCGATATTACCATTTTGGAGAATCCTATCACGGCCTTTGATTCGTCCGACTCCATGTGCCGACCTATCGTGCTCCTAGCCCTCGTCTGGACATCCTCGGCCTTGTCTTTATCCTTTACCGCCTCCTCTATCGCCTTGCCGTCTATGCCACCTGTATTAAGTGCCATGGCGAGCCTCGCCAGGGTGACCGGGCTGTTCATCCTTACCTCCGGGAAGTATATGCCGTACCATTCGGAGAGGCGCTCGAATGCAAGATTGTATGAGCGGGAGGTCTCGATTTGCGCGTTTATAGCCTGAATGAGTGCGTACTCCTCGCTGCTGTAGGCGTTCGTTATCCCCTGCTTGGCGCTAGCAAGCATCTTCTCCCTTATCTCTTCAAATTCCTTCTTCGGCAGATTACCACCACAGCGAGATTTGTTTCTCATGGAAGGTATAAAATAATAGCACTTGGCGGCCGGGCGCCTGTACGCAGCATATAAATACCTTGTGCAGCCAAATCCTTTCAACCTATCAAGGCGAGAGTGCGGGATTGTCGCCTTGAGAGATAGATGAGAATATGGTCCAACCAAGACTGCATTGGCGTGAAATAGACGATGGAGACGTAAGAAAATACCAGCAAATGTTCACGCTTCCGGAAACGTTTGGAGTCAGGCAGATGGTAACGATGGCATTGCTAAGGGAAAGGCGCAACCCAGAAACAAATAAACTGGAATACCAGATAACAGATTTGGGCATCCAAGCCGCCCTGCTTGTAAGGAAGGACCCGGCCGAGACGCCTTCTGAAGCGCCTGCAGGTCCCGAAATCCCCGCGACGATCACTCCCCCCTCGGTGTGAGGCTACACTACCCTTTTATATTTGCTATCTTGAATAATAGTAAACAAGGGGCAGATCATGAAGATAGAAGAGCTTCTTTCATACGCCAAGAGCAAGGGCTTTTTCTGGCAGAGCGCCGAGATATATGGGGGGGCATCCGGCCTCTTCGACTACGGGCACCTGGGATCGCTGCTTAAAAAGCGTTTTGAATCAGCCTGGCTCTCATACTTTGTGGACACAAACGAGGAGTACCATCTCATAGAGGGCTCGGACATGCTGCCGGAGAAGCCGCTGATATCGTCCGGCCACGCCTCAAGGTTCAATGACATACTTGTGGGTTGCACCAAGTGCAAGACATACTACAGGGCGGATGTCCTGTTGGCCGACAACAAGGTCGCCGTGTCGGAAGGCGCAACCGCTGCGGAAATGGACCAGCTGATAACAAAGGGCGGCATAAGGTGCCCAAAGGACAAGGGGGAGCTCGCCAAATCGAGGGCATTCAACATGATGATAGACGTGAGCCTCGGCCCAGACAAGGCAGACAAAGGTTACCTGAGGCCGGAGACGGCGCAATCTGCTTACCTGAACTTCTTCCAGGAGTTCAATACCCTAAGGAAGTCATTGCCGCTGGGCCTGGCAATAATCGGCAAGGCCTACAGGAACGAGATATCACCCCGTCAGGGACTATTCAGAATGAGGGAGCTGACGCAAGCAGAGCTCCAGATCTTCTTCAACCCGGAGAGCTGGAAACACATGACGGGAAAGCTGATGGAAAGGAGACTAAACGTCGTCACATACAGGGACAAGAAATCCCAGGAGATAACCGCGGAGCAGCTATGCAAGCTCTATGAAGTTCCGGAATTCTACGCCTGCCACATGTCGTTGATAGACGTCTTCTATACGGAACTCATCGGCGTGCCGAAAGAAAGGTTCAGGTTCCTGGAAAAAGGCGGCGACGAAAAGGCCTTCTACAACAGGGTCCACATGGACATAGAGGTAGATGTGGAAAGCTGGGGAGGGTTCCGCGAAGTGGGAGGCCTCCATTACAGGGGCGATTACGACCTCACATCGCACTCGAAAGGCTCCAACCAGGACCTTTCTGTATCTGTAGACGGTAAAAGGGTAATGCCCCACGTCCTGGAGCTGAGCTTCGGGGTAGACAGGAACATCTGGATGCTAATCGATGTATTCTACAAAAAGGATTCAGAGAGGAGCGTGCTGACGCTGCCCAGGCTGCTCGCCCCCTACCAAGCGGCGATATTCCCGCTGCAGAAGGACGAGAAGCTTGACGCAAAAGTAAAGGAGATATACTCTATGCTCTACTGGAGATTCAAGGTCGTCACTGATTACTCGGGCTCTATAGGAAGGAGGTATGCGCGCATGGACGACATAGGCACGCCGTACTGCATAACCGTGGACTACAAGAGTGTAGAAGAGGGAACGCCGGAATACAATACCGTAACGGTCAGGAACAGGGACGACAAGTCGCAGAAGAGGGTCAAGGTAGACAAGTTGGCTGAGTTCCTCGGCGACGCATACGGCACAACGGTCAACCCGACAGGGGCGTGAGTTCGTGAACAGTAATCTCGCTGTTCCTTCGATACCCATTTCGGTTTTCGACCTCAAGCACACGTTCGAGAGCGCGCAGCCGTTGACATTCTACGCAGATTACAACGAGATGAGCAATACGATAACCTATCCTTACGGTCCGATGATCATAAACATGATGCAGTCTGGGGATTTGCGCAAAGGACTGCTGCAGGTGCATAGCAGGTATCCAGATGAAGCTATACAAGAGGTAAAGAAAAGATTTAGATTGCAGGACGACATGCCGAAGATATATAGGAAGATAAACACCGACAAGCACATCAAGGAAAGGGTTGAATCCTATAGAGGCATGAGGCTGACGGTCAACGACCCGTGGGAGACCACGCTCGTTTTCATAATATCGCAGTTCAACAATGTCAAGAGGATAAGGCTGATAACAAGAAACATAATCCAGAAGTTCGGGCCGGAGATAACAGACTCAAACGGCAAGGCGGTGGCAAAAGGCTTCCCGCAGAGCAGGGACCTGCTGGATGGATCGGTAAAAGACTTCACTACGCTCGGCGCGGGTTTCCGCGCAAAATACATCAAGGAGGCAGCAGAGTACTGCACACACAACCTCCATCTTAACAAGCTGCCCGCGCACAAGTATGAGAAACTGAAAGAGGGCCTTATGTTGATAAAAGGGGTAGGCGAGAAGGTAGCCGACTGCATAGCGCTCATGGGCTATGGTAACCTTGAGGCATTCCCGATAGACGTGCACATAAAGCGCACTATGGAAAGGTTGTACTTCAAGGGTAGAAAGAAGAAGATGGGAGAGATTCAGGAGTTCGCAGCTCACCGGTGGGGGAAATACAGGGGTTACGCACAGCAGTATCTTTTTCATTCCGCACGGGTTAATAAAGTTTAGAGCACAATGATGAGCATGAAGGAACTAGACAGCGACATCGAGAAGGTATCAGGGCACCTGGTATCAAAACAGTCTGACTTCGACAAGGCGATGCAGATGTCGAGAGAGCTGGTAAGGGAAGCGGGCCAGGCAATAACGCTGATGCACAACGACGAGAAAAAGAAAGCGCTCGACAAGCTCTGCGCAATGGCCGGGACTGTGGGCAAGCTCATGAAGGCTGATGCCATGTTCAAGTACAATACACTGCAGGCGTATCAGGAATACGCAGAGGCGTTCATATTCATCAACATAAAGACAAAGCACAAGATTCCAAACATGAAAAGCGTCGGCGTGGATGAGGAAGCATACCTGCTCGGCCTCATGGACGTTGAAGGCGAGCTGAAGAGGGAGATACTCGAGTCGCTGCGGGCAAACAAGATGAAAGATGCGGAATGGTACTTCGACACGATGAAGGAAATCTACGACTCTACCAGAAGGCTGAGGTTCGCAGAGGCGGTCCTCAACGGCTTCAGGAAGAAGCAGGATGTCGCAAGGATCCAGATAGAGAACGCCGGCAGCGAGATACTGATGTTCAAGAGCAGGGGCAAAAGATGACGCCATGTTGGAAAAGAGAAGGTTCATATTACCAAGAAATGCCAAGCGCGTTTTCAAAGGCAAGATATTCGAAGTATACCAATGGAGGCAAAAACAATTTGACGGCAGCTACGCAATATTCGAAAAAGTAAAACGCGCCAGCGCTGCCACTACAATTGCAGTATCGGGAAATAAGATACTCCTGACTAGAGAAAAGCAGCCAGGGGCTCCAAAAGCCTTTCTCGCGATGCCTGGAGGGCGTATCGACAAAGGCGAAAGTCCGCTGCAAGCCGCAAAAAGGGAGCTATTAGAAGAAACTGGTTATGCGTCGGACGACTGGAGACCTTTTAGCAAGGAAAGGTTCTCATCAAAAATAGAGTGGACTCTCTACTGGTATATAGCAAAGAACTGCAAAAAGGTATCAGAGCCGCACCCCGACTTAGGCGAAAAGATAGACGTGATAAAAGTCAATTTGGACCAATTCCTAAATATGACAACAAGAACATGGAAGACTCCAGTATCTGAGCTAGCGGAAATAAAGATGGACAAGAAAAAGAAAGCTAGATTCCACAAAAGCCTATTTAGTTAATCATGTTCTGATACATGGAGGACGCGGCACTATCAATTCTTTCGTTTACGCGATTCGGGTCCTTGCCCGAAGCCACCATTCCTGCAATGGCGGTGCCAGTCCCTTCTTTCTTCACCTGAATAATCAGTTTGCCTATCTTTTCAGAGTGCTTTCCATTAAGGTACTTATTTACTGCAGCCTGCGTTATGCCGAGCCCATTCGCTATGTTCTTTTGCGACATCCTGTACTTTGTACTAAGCAGCTCCGCAACTGCTATTCTGATTGCAGGTATGGCAGTTTTTATGAACCTGTCACATTCCGAAACCATATCAGTCAACACCGAACGTATCCTTGAGCGATCCTAGAAATCCTCCCTTGCCCTTTTTCTTTGGAGGCTGCGGCGCATATTCCGACACCTTCTGCTGTACCTTTTTCTGAGGCTGCGGCGGCTGCGCCTGCTGCTTTGGCCTTTTCGGTTCAATGTCTGATGAATCCCCGGAATTGCCCACGCCAAGCGCGCCCTTGATCGAGCTGAACATACCTCCTACTCCGCCTCCTGATGATGCTTTCTGTGGTTGTACTTGTATGGGCTTTTCGCGCCTCTGCGGCTCTTCTGCATACTGCTGCTTCGCCGGCATTCCATATGAATCTAAAACGCTCTTTAGTATGGCGCGCGCGTCTGCGCTGCGCGCCTTTGCTGCGTCAATCACCACAAGGTTGGATTTGGCCGAAATCGCCGAGGCGGCATCTTCGATATCTTTGCAAACTGCAGCCCTCAATCCGGATATCCTGTTCGCCTCTATGCAGGCGTCGAAAGGGTCGCTCGATATGAGTATGCAGAGGTCATAGCTGTTGTAGGAATCCTTTATGTCCCTTACGAGGTCCCTGTAATCCGTTGAATCCTCATCGCTTATTATGCAGTTGTTCCCGCTCCTGTTTATCATGTTCGCGAACCTTATGCACAGTTCCTTCTGGTCTCCAGCGACGTATACCTTCATCAAATCCCCCCATATACGTTAGAAAATTAGCTAATATGGTTATTAAGCTTTGTGATGCAATAGCTATCAGCAAAGGTGTTATTTTGAGAGGAAGAGATACGATGGTCGTCTGCGAGTCCTGCGGCAGGAGAGTGCCGAGGAACAAGGCAGTCATCGACGAAAAGGCGATAAGGTTCAGCACCGAGTTAAAAACCGCGAACGACGTCAGGTTCTTCGAGAGGATGAAGGTATCGTACTGCATAAGTTGTGCGAAGCACCGCGGCATATTCGAGAAGAAAAAGCGTCAGGCTATAGAACGTGCCAAAAGGTTCTGACCTATGGTAAACAAGGAGGATCTGCTCATCTTCAAGATGCGCGAGAAGAAGCAGGGGCAAAACGTACAGCCGCCCTCAGCCTCTGCGCCCACGCCCCTAGCGGCCCAAGTCGCCCAGGAAACTGAGATGCAGCCTGAAGAGCCTCTGCCAGAGGAGATGGAAGCCCAGGTACCGAATGCCCTAAAGCAGCCGGTATCTGCAGAGCAGCCTGTTGCATCGAAGCAAAAACCCGCAAAGAAGCAACGTGGCAAAGCAAAGGAGGACTACAAGGCGGAGAGCAAGCGGCAGGCAAAGGGAATGTACTGCGAATGGCATCCTTGGAGACCCGCATACGCTCTCTGCTACACCTGCCATAAGTCATACTGCTATGAAGATATACAGGAATACAACGACAAGTACTACTGCCTGGAGGACATAGACGCGGCAACTGCCAGCGAAAAGCCTACGGTCACTTTCGGTTACAACAAGGCAAGCATGATATCTGCAAGCGCCTTCATACTGACAATGCTTGTGTACGTATACTTCGTAAACAGCCTGCTCATCTACACTGTAACCCGCGCCCTGGACACCGGCATACCAGCTTTCATAGAGGGAAACTTTATAAAAAACATTAACCTGGGATACATATTCCTGTTCGCCGGTCTGATAATCCTGATATTTGTGTTCATAGCAGGCCTACTGATATTCGCACAATCTAAGAAAGGATACTGGCTAGCAATCTTCTCCGGCTCGATAGCGACCATATTCTTCAGCTACGTCTATGTCAACAACTTTCAGATATATGGAGTCATCATAAGCGCCCTCTCCATCTTAGGAATAATAGGGCTCAGGTACGCTATACATTCAAAGACAACAGAGGAAACGACCCCCGCTCCCACCGGCCCCACAGAGCCTCTATCATACAATTTCCCATCAGCAGGCAGATTCTGATCAAGCGGTAACAAGGGTTCTTGTCTGGTATCTACCGCGTTGCTCTATCTCCATAAGCCTGTTAATTATCTCTGCATGTGATGTGCAGCTCTTCCTGTAGCCTTTCAAGAACGATTCGAATAGTTTGGCCGACACAGCCCTTTTCATAAGGAGGAGGTCGAGCGCCTTTTCTTCGGCCGACCTTGTCCTTTCTGCGAGGCCGAAGTCTATTATCCAGAGCTCGCCCTTTCTGTCTATCATCATGTTTGCCGGCGTGTAATCGCCGTGCGATATGTCAAGATTGTGCAGAATCCCGCAGGCCGTGCCAGCGTCATGTGCCGCGCGGCCCAGCATCGCGCCCGGCATTTTTAGCCTGCCGTTTATGTACTCGTGCAGGCTGGTCCCGGCTATCTTCCTTATGTAGAGATTCGTGCCCTCTACAAGAAGGACGTTGGGCACGTTGAGGCCGTGCGAAGACGCAGCATAGAGCGCCCGTGCCTCATTCTTTGTGCGCTGCGCCCTGATACTATCATCAAGTTCCTTTATCCTGTACCTCTTCTGTATTCTGTCCTTTATCACTACGTCCGTGCCAAGGAATCTGCCACCGTATATCTTGGCCTCCGCGCCTTCATTGATAATTTTCAAGCAATCACCTACCACTTCACCCGGATTTTATCGACCCGGTACCTCTGGTCTATAGTCAGATGACTTGCATCAAACCTTTCTCCGCTTCTATACATCTTTTCTGCTACGACCGCTATCATTGCCCCATTGTCAGCGTTTAGTTCGTTCGGCGATACAAAAAACTTTGCGCCGTGGCTCTTCGCCATTATGCCAAGCATCTCCTTGAGGCGCTTGCTCTGGGCGACGCCCCCGCATGCCATCAGCTCTTTCTTCTTCGCAAGCAGCATCGCCCGTTCTGTAGCCTCGCAGAGCATTGCGAACGATGTTTCTTGCAGGGAGTAAGCGGTATCTTCCATGGAATGGTTCTCCAACGACTTCTCCGCATGTGTCAGCAGACCGGTGAATGTGAAATCCATGCCCTTGACCGTGTATGGCATCTCGAAGTATCTGCCGCCCTCTGCGGCCTTCGCAACGGTGGAGCCCCACGCAGGGACAAGCCTCGCTGCGCGGGCGAAGCTGTCAATCATGTTGCCTATGCCTATGTCGAACGTCTCGCCGTACACGTGGTAGTGCCTGAACGGCTGCTCTGCAAGCCCGAGTATCTGCGAGTTGCCCCCGCTCACGTAGAGGACGAGCGGGTTCTTGAGCCTGAACGCCTGCTTTGTGACCTCGATATGGCCCAACGCGTGGTTAACCGGCATTAGCGGTATGCGGTATTTCTTTGAGAGAAACATTGCGGCAAGCTGCCCTACCGCAAGGCAAGGCCCGAGCCCCGGGCCCTTTGTGTAGCCGATCGCCTCTATGTCCCTGGGGCCCATCTTGGCTTCGTCGAGCGCTGCCTTTATGACAGAGGCGGAGTGCTCCATGTGGAAACCTGCAACCTTCACGGGTATCATGCCGGTGTCCTTTATGGGATACATGCTCTTCTGGTTCGCGAGTATCTTCCCTTTGTCGCAGATGCCTGCTCCGAAGGTGTGGGCTGTGCTCTCTATTCCTAAAACTGCCATAAAAAGTACCTTACTATAATCTTCACCTTGATTTTAGATACTTATCTAGATATGGTTGTATTGTCTTGTCATCTATCTGCTCTAAAGGCAGCAAAACATTCATCTGAATCTGTTTTTCTATCGTGTACCCGGACGCGATTATTGCATCCAGATTAGAATACGACCAGTTTGTCTCACCTTTCTCTATCCTGATTTTCTGCCGTGCTCTGAATTCCTCAAACCGATCCTTCATAGTCATTATCCCAAACGGGCCCACTCTAAAATCAGTATAAGCGTGTATCTTAGCTCCAATCGTTTATTTCAGGCATTTTAGAGTCGGTAAAAGCGTGCCCTCCATATGTCAAAATGAAAATAAGCCTTTCGCTGACCCCAAGCTCCTTAACCATTTTCTGGGTCACTTCATGATCGTCAATGCCATATTTTGTAACAATCCTGCTCTTCAATTTGCGTATGCGGTCGATGTCTTTTGCCTCTGGCCCGAGCAGCTTAATTCCAACTTCTGAATCGGTATCAAACTTGACTATATTGCCGAGGTCATGAATGAGCGAAACAGCGACGATATCGGTCTTGCTAATCGTTGGTCCTTTCCAATTATCACAGATCAATTCTGCAAGACTCGCCGCCCTGTACATGTGCATACGAAGGTTTTGCGGAACCTGAAACTTATCAAAAATAGAATTGATGGAGCCTATTACCTCTTCGGCGTCCATAGGATCACTATATCACATCTATTATGTCCTCCTTGTAGCCCATCCCTATGAGCGCCTTCTTTGTGGTGTCTTTGTGGTCGCCCTGCAGCTCAACCGTTCCGTCCCTGCTTGTCCCTCCGCAGGCGAGCAGCCTCTTGAGGTTCTTCTCGGTGCGCTCAAGCTCGTCGGTGTTTATTCCCTCTACGACGGTGACAATCCTGTTGAACTTCGCCTTCTTGGTGTAGACCCTTATCTTGCTTTCTGTTTCCCTATCTAATACGGAACATACGCATATGTCCTTAGGCAATCCGCATTTTGGGCAAACGTCCGGCATTAGTTTCGTGCACCTTTTTCGTTAAGAATAGTGTTTATTCTTGCAATCGTCCTTCTTATCTCCCTTGTCTTTATGACCTTGCTTGCGACTCCTGTGGAGGCGGTCTTTCTTTTTTCTATGCTGAGCTCTAGCCCGAGCTCACCCAGCTTGGTTTTAAGAGCACCTTCAGACAAAGACCGCAGTTCTCGCGCTTTTATTTCAGACACCTTTTAGTATATTGCGCTGTTTAGATATTAAAACCTTTGCGTCTGCCTCCGCCCCCAAACTCCAAATGCGAACAAAAAGGGTATTAATAGTTTATATCCCATTAAGAGTGATAATCGATGCAGAACTTCAAGACGACCGCCGACATAAAGGTGCCTGACAAGCTTATCGACCAGGTAATAGGCCAGAAGGCCGCCACAGAGATAGTAAAGAAGGCATCTAGGCAAAGACGCAATATTCTATTGATCGGGGACCCTGGAACCGGAAAGACCATGCTCGCCCAGGCAATGGCGGAACTGCTTCCGGCGACGGAGCTCGAGGATATTCTCGTGTACAAGAACCCGAACGACGAGAACATGCCGCTCATAAAGGACGTCAAGACCTATCCGAACGAGGAGGCTAGGCTCAAGAAGGGCGACGGGCAGGGCCGTCAGATCCTGCAGAAGGAGCGCATGAAGAACAGGATGGGCATGAACAAGAGCGCCTCCATGGTGACCCCGATAATACTGATGCTTGTCATAGTCCTATTCGGCCTCTCGCTCAGCGGGCTCATAACCGGCTATGAGATAATAGTGCTTGCAGCGCTGATGCTCGGCATACTCATATTCGGCTCGATGATCATCTTCATGACTAGCGTCACGAGGAGGGGCGGCGGCTTTCCCGGCATGGGTATCACAGATGAGCCAAAGCTGATAGTCGATAACACAGGATACGCGCACGCGCCATTCATAGATGCGACCGGATCTCGAGCCGGCGCACTCTTCGGCGACGTCCGCCACGATCCCCTACAGTGCATTCCAGCAGGCGAAAAGGTCTTACGGCACGACGGCAACGTAATAAAAATAGAGCAATTCGCCGATCCCTTCTTTGCTATGCAAGGGAAAACGGAGGGCGAAATCGACGTATCATACTATAAACCGAGGGTCATGGGCGGTTTTGATGCAGACTTCAAGTTAGCCCCGACAGACATAATGAAGATTTACAAGAGAAGATATATGGGAGAATTGGTAAAGGTACACACAAGAAGCGGAAGCGAAATAAAAGTGACCCCTAACCATCCTATTGCAACGCTTAACAGTGATGGAAAAATAAAGTACATCGAGGCCGGATTGATAGACAAAAGCATCAAGATTGTTATTCCGGAGAGGCTGCATAGGAGAGAAGGGCGTTATCTAGACGACGATGAATTAAACATTATAGCAGACGTTCTCGCAGACGGCTGGATTGGAGCTAGGCGCGTTGAATTCAGCCTAAAGCAAGAGTTCAAGATAGAGCGCATACTCGCCGACTTCAAAAAGGCTGGCTACAAGCCAAGAGTTTCAATTAGAAGTGATGGAGCAACAAGGATAAGCATAAACTCGTCAATATTGTGCAAGACGTTGCGCAGCATGAGGGCGATAGAAGGCAAAGAAAAGAGGGTCCCCGCTCTGATATTCCTGCAGCACGAATACAGGATAACCATGTTTTTGTCACGATTACTATCTCTTGATGGTTATGTCAACCCACAAGGGCAGTTTGAGATAATGTCATCCAGCAAGCAGTTTATCCAGCAGCTCAGATCGCTACTGTTTATCATCGGTGTAAACGGCAAGTACAAAACCAGGCTTGATCCGGGTTATGGGAAGGAAAAGCACAAGATCCAACATATGATCAGATGGAACAGCCTCGAGTTTGCCAAAAGCTATAGGGAAAACACAATAAACCCGATCCACGTCAGGAATGCAGACGCATACTTGAAGACTACAACATATGGAAAAGAGTGTTTTGATGACGTAATCCCATTAAATTACGCACTCCTAGATGGTGTGAGGCAGGAGTTAGGCGCTTCTAAGGAATCAGTACATCAGGATTTCTGGTCCTTTAACCAATCGTTGAATAATCCTGCTAATCTGACCAGAAATATGCTACAAAATGTGACTAATAGATTAGAAGAGATCGGGGCAGGAAGCGATACGTTGGATAACATCAAAAAACTAAGTCAGGGTGACTATGCATTTGACGAGATAACTGAAATTGAAAGAGTACAGTATGACGGCTATGTATACAATCTAACTACTGAAAGTGGAAACTACCTTGTAGATTTCGTTCTGACCCATAATACGGGCGGACTGGGAACCCCAGCGCACCTCAGAGTCGAGAGCGGGGCTGTGCACAAAGCCAACAAGGGCGTCCTCTTCATAGACGAGGTCTCGAGGCTAGAGCCCAAATCGCAGCAGGACCTTCTTACATCGCTGCAGGAAAAGAAGTATCCGATAACTGGGCAGAGCGAGATGAGCTCCGGCGCGCTTGTCAAGACCGAGCCCGTGCCTGCAGACTTCATACTTGTCGCGGCCGGCAACCTTCAGGACATACAGAACATGCATCCCGCGCTCAGGTCAAGAATCCGTGGATATGGCTACGAAGTATATATGGAATCCACAATGGAAGACAATGAGACGAACAGGGCTGCGCTATTGCAGTTCATTGCACAAGAAATAAGGAAAGACGGTAAGATACCACACTTCGACAAGGGCGCGGTCGAGGAACTGTTCGAAGAGGCGAGAAGGAGGGCCGGTAGGAAGAAGAGGCTCACACTAATATTGAGAGACCTAGGTGGACTGATAAGGGCCGCCGGGGACATTGCCATAGAGAACAACAAGAAAGTGGTAACAAAGGAGGATGTCATCGCCGCGCACAGGCTTGCTAATTCGATAGAGGCACAGGTGGTCAACCAAGAGATAGAGTACAGGAAGGACTACAAGGTCTTCGGCACCAGGGGCTTCAGCATAGGAAAGGTGAACGGCTTGGCAGTCATAGGTTCCTCTACAATAACATCCGCAGGTATAGTACTCCCGATAGTGGCGGAGGTCACTCCGGCCAGTTCCAGGTCGGAAGGAAAGTTCATACCGACAGGAAAGCTGGGCAAGATCGCCAACGAGGCTGTCAAGAACGTCAGCGCGATAATAAAGAAGCACATGGGCCGCGACGTCGCCAACTACGACATGCACGTCCAGTTCCTGCAATCATACACTGGCGTAGAAGGCGACAGCGCGAGCATCTCAGTGGCGATAAGCATAATCTCCGCCATGGAAAACCTTCCGGTCGATCAGTCGATGGCTATGACAGGATCTCTATCTGTGAGGGGTCAGGTGCTTCCTGTCGGTGGCATAACAAGCAAGGTAGAGGCTGCAATAAACGCGGGAATGCGCGCAGTGATAATACCGGCGAGCAACATCGATGACGTGTACCTGAGCAAGCCGATGCTGAAGCGCATAAAGATAATCCCGGTCAGGACGCTTGGAGACGTTATAAAGTATTCGATAAAGCAGAGCAAGAGGAAGAACGAGATAATAAAAGAGCTGCACAAGCACGAGAGTGCCATGGGCGACAGCAAGTGACCACATGAAAGATAAAAAAGGGGGAGGCACCACCAAAAAGAAACTGGAGGATTTCGGCAAGGGCATACTCGACGAGATAGACCGGGGCAAGAGCCCTACATTCTCTACATTGTCCAGGTCTCGCTCGAACGTCCACTATGACGAGAAGAAGGGGGTCCTAACGCTCGGCACCAATGGAGAGGAGCGGAGCTTCGTCAACGTGGGGCAGGCAAAGCGCTTCATGCAGACCCTGGCGATAGCCGCAAAATGCCACAAGTTCCTTGAGGAGGACCTGCACACCACGATAAGAGGACTCTTCTACCAGCTCAAATATTCGCTTGGCGAGGATGTAGACGAGAACATATTCAATGAGCAAGCAGAATCCAACCCGCTCATAGAGGACCTCGAGGTGTCGCTCGGAGTGAAGAGGGAGGACCTTAACCTCAACGCGAACAGGAAGGGTGTGCTTGCGGGCAATATGCGCATCATCGATAACTTCGGAGGGGAACGCACCGTTATAGACACGGCAAAGCAGGGCAGAAGCGGATGGGCGATACCCAGCGACGTAGACAACGAGATAGAGTTCGTTGACATAAAGGCGAAGTACGTCCTTGTAGTGGAGAAGGACGCAATCTGGCAGAGGCTCAATGAGGACGGCTTCTGGAAGAAGGAGAACTGCATACTCATATCGCCGCAAGGACAGGCCTCTAGGGGAACGCGCAGGCTGATCAGGAAGTTGGCGGACAAGGGCCTTCCTGTGTATGTCTTCAACGATTGCGACGCGTGGGGCTGGTACATCTACTGGACCATCAAGACAGGCAGCATAAACCTCGCTTACATAGGAACGGAGATAGCCACGCCGGAGGCGAAGTTCCTGGGAGTCACCATGGCGGACATAGAGCACTACGACTTCCTCAAGAAGATGGTGATGAAGGCCAGCGAGGTCGACATAAAGCGCGCGCAGGACATGCTGCAATATTCATGGATAAACAAGCACAAGGCGTGGGTGGAGGAGCTGAACAAGGTAATAAAGACGAAGACGAAGCTCGAGCAGGACACGCTGCAGGGGCCAAAGCTCACCTTCGTAGGCGAATACATAAAGGAGAAGATAGCTGCGAAGAAGTTCCTTCCATGAAAGATCTAGAGAAGCAGTAACCCCCCAACCCTATCCTTCCAATCGTTCGGAAAAGCAGCACTATAATATCTAACGCACCAATCGCAGACGCTCTTTTCATAGAGCTCTATCGAGGTGCGCTTGGGCGCTTTGGCAAGGCAGAGCGCGCACCTCACCTCGTTCCCTGCGCCCCTTTTCAAGAGGTTAAATCTCTCCATGATCTTACTTCCTGTACCTGTAGTAGCTGTCTACCGTGCTGAACCCGGTCGCCACATTCGTTTTTAGGTAATCCACCACGTCTGCTGGCTCCTCTCCATAAAGGAATTTGACCTTGACAATAAAGCCGTAATCCCCGTCCGCAAGGAATACCTCCTCCACGGGTTTCAGCGCTATGAGCCTCTCTGCAAGCTTGTCTGCGTCCGCGCTCGGCCTGGGTTTAATAAGATAGAACCTATGCAGCGAGCCCCCCTTTCTCCCTGAAGCTGGATTGCCCATGGCAACGCCTTTTCTTCAAAGCGTCTGCACTGCAGCAACTTCTGGCCTGCAGGCATTTATGTGCCTGAGGTACTCTCCAGGGCTATCGTGCCCGGCTCCGCACATCCAGCATTGGTATACGGTGCTTTGGGCCTTAGATGCCACGCCTGCCATTTTCCCCAATATTTTCATGCATACACCCAATAACCATGATGGGCGGACCTGGCATAGGGGCAAGGAGGGTTTGGGATGAGAGAATGGGCTCTCGCTGAAATTAGAATATTCGTTGCCCTTGGCTTTTACCACCTATCCACCCGAGCAGTATAGCGCGGTTTCTGATATAAATAGGCATCGAAAAAATGCATTTTTGCGAAATAAGTTTGTTAATGTGCCCAATTCACGTCGGTCTCACTGCTTGAAATCCGGCGTCCATATTATCTTGCTGTACTCGCTTTTCGTGTCAACGCTCCTTATCGGCAGGCTGCCTACCAGGATTCTCTCCACCACGGCGTACTGGATCTTGACGCTGTGCCTCATGAACACGCTCTTGTGGTACATTATGTCGTTACTGCGCGCGACCTTTTCGTTGTCGAAGGCCCCCATGGTGAAAAAGTCGTGCGCCCCTATGAGCGGCGCGCAAATGAGGTACCTGCTTATCAGCGGGTTCCTGTCGTCGGACATGAACGCCAGCCTGGCCCTTGCGGAGCTGGCCTCGTAGCCGCTCTTTGGGGTGTAGCTGCTGAAAAAGCTCATGACGCAGACGTCCTTCGGGATGCCGAATGTTATCGTAGGCCTTTTAATCAACCCCTCCTTTACCAGGCGGTCGAAGTTGTACTTTACAGTATTGAAGTGCGCCTTCAGGGTCTTGGACAGCTGCTGGAAGGACGTCCTTGAATTGCTGTTGAGCGCCTTCAGCAACGGCTTGTACTTCTCTGCTATCGGGCTCCTGTCTATGAGCTCATTCCTCAACGGGAAGAAACCCAGCTGCCTGTGCACCACCTCAGAAGGCAGCCACTCAGCGCCGTACTCGTCAAGCAGTATCCTCATGCTCTTGTCCCAGTGCGCGTAGTCGCCGCTAGAGAACGAGTTTGCGTAGATTATCATGTCGTAGTGCCCCTTGGTGACCAGGGCCACCTGCGGCATGTAGGATTTCAGCAGCAGCTCCCTAATCTTACCGTAATCCGGCTTCCTGTGGAACCTTATCGCTATCAGGTGCGGGCTCGCCAGGCCTAGCTTCTTCTCGTCCAGCTCTAGGGTGTAATTGATCCCGAGCTCGCCAGAAATGCCGTCGAACTTCTTCTTCGCCGTGGTCCTTGAGATGCCCAGCTCCTTCGCCATCTCCGCGACACCTAGCCTGGCGTTGGCCGAAAGCAGCCTGACGATCCTCCTTGCGATGAGGCCGCGCCGCTCGTTGAACTGGCTCTGGAACTCGTACTCGATGTCCATGGTATAGACACGAGGACAAGAAATAAAAGGCTAAGCACATTAACAAACAAGCCTTGTAAAAGTGTAGAAATTAACAAGGTTTATATTTGTGCCTCTATTGATTGTATGGTATGGGGATAAAGAGGACGGCGAACACCTACCTGGTGCTCGCGCTGCTGCTTGGGGCGATGCTTCCGGTAGCCACTGACATCGCCGTAAACAAGGTGAACATCTACGAGTTCCTGTTTGTCACCTACCTGATTTCGGTGCCTGCCTCGCTGCTTTTCGTTTTCGCCTCGAAAAAGCAGCGCAAGCTCTTCGGCTACCTCAGGAACATGAAGGACCTGTCGCTGATCGCGTTCATCGGGCTCCTCAACTACGCCTTCCTCGAGTTCGGGCTGCTCTACGCGGAGAGGTTCGTCACCGCGTCGCTAGCCACTGTGGTGTACAGGTCGTTCCCGCTGCTCATGCTGATCTTCATACCGCTGGTCCTAAGGGAGCGCGTGACAAAATACCAGCTCGTCGCGCTGCTGCTGGCCTTCGCCGGGCTTTCCATAGCTGTTACCGGGGGCAGCGCGGCAGCTCTGGGAAGCGCAAATACTGGCATAGTCCTGTTCCTTATAGTGGTGGCCCTCGCATCAGGGCTGGCCACCGTGATGGTGAAGAGATACGTCTTTGACATGGTAAGCTCCATGTTCATCTTCAACATCGCGAACCTAGCTTTCTTCTCCTTGCTGTTCGCGCTCAACGGCTTCCCAGTTGGCGGCATCAGCACCAGCACCTGGCTTGCGGTACTGTACACCGGTGTTGTCTACAACGTGTTCGTCGGCTTCATGTACTACGGGGCGCTGAGGGTGCTCAAGACGACGTTCGTCACAAACATATACTTCCTGTCCCCGTTCATAACCTTTATGTATGCGGCACTCGTACTCGGGGAACCGATACAGCTCTACTATCTGGTCATAGCGGTGCTTGTCTCAGCCGGGATTCTGGTGCAGAGGCTTGACAAGAAGGGCGGCTCTTATATGGCAAAGGCAAAGACGAGCCGCGCGACATTATACGACGTATCAGCAGCATTCGTCAATACGGAGAGCGCGATAATACACGATTTCGTTAAGGGCGGGGGGAGGGTGCTGGCAATCAAGCTGAAGAAAAGCCGCGCGCCCAGCATCAGAAATCTAAGGCCGCGCGAAACCGGCGTCGCATACACGGACACAGACGAGAAATTTGTAAGCAGGGCTGAGGCTTCGTTCATCTCCGAAATACTCGGGAAAACAGAGGACGAGTCTGTGCTTATGTTTGCCGGGGACCCAAACGCTGGAGAGAACTACCTAACGGAAGCGGGCCAAGAACTCTCCAGAGAGAGCGAGGGCGAAGGCGAGGCCCTGAAAGGGTAACGATTACTCCTGCATCAGCGGCGGCTGTTAAGTATCCCGTACCTTGCCGCCCGCATCTTCAACCTGCAAAAGAGCGGGATAATAAAGCGCTTTACCATTGCGGTGCAGAAGCCCCCGAAGAATTACATAATATCCTACCTCGTCAACTACCACTTCAACAAGACCACGCTGAACCGTTCGGCGATGGCCCGGCATAGCTACATGACGGCCGACGAGACCCTACCGATGCTCAATACGTTCCAAATACTCGCGCCGACGAGCGGCAGCTACAGATTTTTCGCGCTCGCGCTTTTCGAGAACGAGAAAGAGGCGGAAGAGGGGGCGCTGATCGAGCACTCAAGAATCTTCAGCAAGGAGAACATAGGGATAGTGCACGCGAGGGTGACCAAGATAGTGAAGGGCGTGTTCCCGTTCAGGAATCTCGACATAAAAAGCAACTATGTTGTGATAAAGTGGAAATGAGCTTGATAAAAAGGTAGATGGCGTTATACCTCTATGATTGGGTGCATGTTTCCAAGGCCGAGCTTGTTGAGGGTCGCTTGCGGGTTGTCGTAGTACTCCTTGACAACGCCGTTTATGCTTTTCATGTCCCGTATGCCCTGCTTGTTCATCGCAAGGAGTATATTTGCTCTCACCTTCTCCTCCTCAAGCACATCCTGCGGCGTTATCCCCAGCAGTTTCGAAATGGTGTCGCGGTATGTTATACTTGGCATTATCATCTGCGCCTGGTGCGTCTTGTAGTCAAACATATAAAGGTCGCCTAGCAGGACTTGCGTCTCTAATCCCGAGATCTCGGCAATCTGTACAATCTTCCTTACAGGCTTCTTGTTCTCAAAAACGCGTGATGTTATCACAATCGCGTCTATCATTGGTATAAGCTGCATCGGGACGTTCATCGGGACATTCTCGAGCCTCGTCACAACGTCGCGCGCTGTGGATGCGTGTATGGTGCTTAGTGCTATCTTACCTATGTTCATGGCCGTTAGCATGTCGTTGGCCTCCGCGCCCCTGACCTCACCTATAATGATCATGTCAGGTCTCATCCTGAGCGCGTTCTTTACTAGGTCCTCCATGGGCATTTCGTCGCTGGTCTCGAGCCTTACGCAGTTCTCCTGTGTTTCTGTGTTGAGCTCGTATGTCTCCTCTATGGTGACCACTCGGGTCTCCGGCCTGAAGAATGAGAACATCGCATTGAGCAGGGTTGTCTTCCCTGAGGCGGGCATGCCGCCTATGAGAAGGTTTGCTGGCCTTACCGAGAATCCGTCTACATAAACCCAGAGGCGCGCGGCCATCTGGTAGTCGAACTCCGCCAGGTTTATCAGGTCTATTATGCTGAGCGCCTTCTTCTTGAAGTTCCTTATCGTTATGTCGTAGCCGAACGGCGATGAGACTATGTTCGCACGGCTGCCCATCGGGAGGTGCACATCTACTATATTACCCCTGGCTAGCTCGTTGGTCGAGTAGAGCTTCATCTTCGCGACGAAGGCGTCGAGCTGTTCCTTATCGTCAAACTTCACATCGGTCTTCTGCTGCCCGTCCTTCGCATGGTAGGTGAAGACGTTGCTCGTGTTGTTTATCATCACGTCCTCAACGTCCTCGTCCATCAGGTACTTTCCTATGGGATTGAGGTCCGCTATGTCCGCGATTATCTCGTTTATCTCCTGTTCTGATATCTCCGGGCTTATCGTCTTGGCGGAGTACCTGACCAGGTCGTTCTTCCTCTGCTGGGAGGTCACGCCGGCGAACTTGCCCTCTAGCTGCTTCAGTATCCTGAGCTCTATGTCATATGTCGAGCTTTTCATCCCACCACGACAGTGTATACATGCATGAAAAGCTATAAATTAAGTCTGATTAAATGAACATAGAACTCTGGGGCAGGTAGATGACACTCGATTCTGACATTGTAATTATAGGAGGCGGACCCGCAGGTTTATCGGCAGCAAACAGGGCTGCAGAGTTGGGCCTCGATGTTAGCTTGTTTGAAAGGCAGTACGAAATAGGATATCCTGTTAGGACAAGTGGCGGATCTTATGTGGCAGACATGGAAAAGTTCAAGATACCGTCAAAGTATTACAATCCAATACGCAAGGTGCTCTTTGGGACACTAAACAACTATATCGAATTCTCTTATGGAACCGATACTGGATGCGTTTTGGATACAAGATCGATATACCAATACCTTGCATTACGCGCCGCCAAAAAAGGATGCAACATAAACGTTGGAGTAGACGTTAAGGAGGTATTGCTCGACAAAAGCAAGGTTATAGGAATAAAAGCAAACCGGGCCGATAAAGAAATAAGAATGGCTTCTAAAATAGTAATCGACTGCAGCGGATTCGCTTCTCTTTCTGCAAGAAAACTAGGAACACTGGGAACAAAGAACGCACGTTTTGGGTCGGGCGTCGAGTACGAAGCATACGTGGAGAATATAGATAAACGTACGGCTATGTTATTTGTAGGAACCGACATAGCACCTACCGGTTATGTTTGGGTTTTTCCGACATCGGATAACAAAGCTAGGATAGGGGTAGGGGTTACCAAGCCCGATTCAAAAGCCTCCCCTCTCCCGCTTCTAGACCGGTTAATTAAAGAGAAACCTGGAATTTTCAATGAAATGGGTAGGATATCTCCTGTTGAGTTGCATTCTGGCGTTGTACCGATAGAGCCTATTCCTAGCAAAGTAACTATGGATGGTTTGATTGTGGTCGGTGATGCTGCTGGGCAAGCAAACCCTATTGTTGGCGAAGGGATCAGGCCTGCCATTAAGTTCGGCACTCTCGCTGCGGAAGTTTCCTCAGAGGCGATAGAAAAAGGCGACGTTAGCAGTAAATCTTTGCAGCCCTACGAAAGAGAAGCAAAAAAGATCGCGGGTTATAACAGCATAGCCCTGAAGATACAAAGGAAGATGGCTGCCTACACGGAAAAAGATTGGAAAAGGAATATACAGAAACTTAAAAAGCTATCAGAAAAGGATTTCCTTAACTTACTTAAAGCGGATTTTTCGAAGAAGAACATGTTTGGAATGTTTACGAAAGTTCCATCTCTTCTGTTCAAATGAATTAGTTGTTCGGTATTATGGAGTCGACAACGAACTCCGGGGTGTACTTGACGAGCGCATCGTAGGATTCTCCTACTCCGAAGAAGAGTACTGGTATCCCTGTAGTGTGCGCTATTGAGACTGCGTTGCCACCTTTTGCATCGCAGTCAAGCTTTGTGAGTATTATCCCGTCAATCTTCATGTGCTTCGAAAACTCCTTTACCTGGTTCGAGAGCGCATTGCCGGCCGTGCTCTCCCCTATGAAGATCGTTATGTCGGGCTTCGCAACCTTCACCATCTTCATCATCTCGTTGACCAGATTCCTGTTTGTCTCCTGCCTGCCCGCCGTATCTATCAGGACAACCGGCAGATCGTGCGCCTTTGCATACGCTATCGCGTCGAAGGCCACGCTTGCCGGATCGGCCCCGTATTTGCTCTTTATCACAGGTACCCCTATAGTCTTTGCATGGTGCTCGGTCTGCTCTATCGCAGCCGCCCTGAAAGTGTCGCTTGCCGAGAAGACGCTGACTATCCCCTCCTTTTTTAGCGCGAAGGCTAACTTGCCCATAGTGGTCGTCTTGCCCGTTCCGTTCGGTCCAAGGAAGAGTATCTTCACCGGCGTCTCCCCAGTCACGCTCCTTTCCTTTATGAATCTGACTATATCGACTCCTTTCCCTGACTTGCTCAGGGCCTCGAGCAGCGCCGCGCGCACATCATCTAGCATCATGGCGTTTATCTCCTTAGGCTTGAACCTAGCCTCAAGCAGCTTCTTCTTCAGTATTGCTATGAAGTCCTCCGTTGCGCTGTAGGAGACATCGGACTGCAGCAACGACGTCTCAAGCTCTTTCAGGAATGAGTCTATCTCCGGCTCGCTCAGTTTTATGCTGCTGAGGAACGCACCCTTTATCTTCGTTCCTATAGAAGTGCTTACCTCGAGCTTCTTCTCCTCTTTCTCCTCCTTCGGGGCATGGTGGGCAGGTGCCTCTATCTTATACTCTTTGTGTGGTTGCACCTCAGTTACTTTCTGTTCCGGCTGCTTTTGCTCTGCTATCTCATCTTTTATTTCATTCTCCTCCTTCTTTATGAAACCTTTGACTGCGTTCGATATCTTCTTCCTAAGCTCGTCAAACATTCGAATACCTATTTCTGGTTCAGCGCATCGAGCCTGGATGTAGCATCCACTATTGCATCTCTAAGCCCATTCCTGTCCTTGAGCAGCCTATTGAAGAGCGCGGTCACCCTCTCTACCTTTCCCGCGATGAAGCTCTTTGCCTCTTCTATGTCCTTCTCTACGACATAACCAGCCCCCACTCCAACAAGTATCGAGTCGAGCTTCTTCACCTTTGAGTCTATGTAGGCGTTTGCACCGATGCTTATCAGCGCATCCTTGCCGTTTGCCATCGGTGCGCTTTCTAGTGTCTTTTGGACTCCGTTCAGTTCGTTGAGGTACTGCACGCTCCTGTTCATGTCGCTGGCTATCGCACTGTACTGATTCTGGTAGAGCTGTTGCAAATATTGGAGCGTGTATACCTGCTCCTCTTTTGTACCGCCCTCTGGCGCTTGCTCCATGCAATCACTTCTTCTTTACCTCCTGTATCTCAAAGGCAATTCTCTTCAGCCCGTGTCTGCTACCTATCATTGTCTTTGCAAGCGCGGTTGCGTGCCTCTCGCTCCTCGCGCTGATCTCCAGGCTGAAACCCTTCTTCGCGCCCTTATTTATCACTCCTTTCACAATGAAGTTCTGCATTTTTGTACTCATTCAATCAACTCAACGCGCTCAGTCCGTCAATGATCCTGTTCATCTCGAAACCCGTGGTATCTTCCCCGACCAGCAGCCCCTTCGAGTTGGCTATCGATGCCAGGCCTATGCTCAGTGACCCCCTGTCTGCGGTCGTCCTGACGGAGTCAAACCCCGTTATGCTATCAAACTCCTTTTTCTCAATATCGGTGCTGTGGTTGTTTATCGCACAGCCCGAGTTAGTCAATATGTTTGTCGCGCCTACAGTCTTAAAGCCTCCTATCTCCTCTTTTAAAACCTCCACGCCAAACACGTCCTGTATCTGTTTGACTTCGACGTCTGTGTATTCTGGATCTACTATGGCAATCCTGTCGTTGACCAATATAGTGTTACCTATCGCGTTTATGCTACTGTCAATCACTCCTACATTTATTCCCAGATCCATCTCCTTGATCTTTCTTATGTCGTCGTCTGAGGCTATGTTCGCCAGCGCGATGCCGTTGGAGTTCGCCCTCGAGAAAAGACCTATGAGATCTGTACCGCTTACCGGTATGCAGACGCACTTCGTCTTCAGCACCTTGCTTATCATCGCCCTTATCTTTTCCGGGATGCCGTACGGCACGAAAGTGTAATGTTCTGTAGATGTGGCAAACGCCCCTATGTAATCGCTGCCGTTTATCTGGCACTTAGCGGCATCCATTCCAACACCGTATCATTTCTTTGGCGCTGCCTCTTTCTTTGGCTCGGCTGCCCCCTTTATCTCGGGTTTCGTCTTTTCCTGTTCCTTCTTCGGAGCATCCCTCTTACCGGTCTCCTTGCCCTTCTCTGCCGGCGCAACCCTCTCTTTCTCCGGCGCAAACGGCTCAGCGGTTGCCTTGCCGTTGTCTATCTTGACGGTCAGCTTGACGGGCGCCATGCTCTTGGCGAGCCTCCTGAGGACAAGCGAGTTCAGCTCTTGGCTCAGCAGCACGTTGTCTATGTCCGTCTTAGTGTAATGCGATATCCTCTCGCGTATGTACCTTATGGCCTTGTACTTCCTCTTGTTCCTGGGCTGGCCTACCAGGTATCTCCTCAGATTTATCGTCAAAAGCATCCTGCTTGCCATAAAATCATTTCTCGTCTAGCTTCAGCTTCGTCCTCCTCCAGTTCCTTGCGAAGTTGTTCGACTGTATGTGCCTGTGGGTCCTGACTATCGCCAGCAATGGTATCCTTCTGGATTTTTTCAGGGCCTTGCCAAGCCTCTGCTTCTTCAGGTTCGATTTCTTTCCCATGGCATCACTTGTGTTTGAAGTCTATTGTCGGTTCCTTCCTCACCGTTATCTTTTCCAGTATGGACAGGAGCTGTGCCTCTGTCATCTTGCCCTGCAACCTGTTCGTCTGCGCCAGCGATATTATCACGCTGACTATCTGACTGTACAGCTCGGGGTTCGAGACCCTTATGTTCATGAGCCTCTCGTACGCCTTCGCCTCGAGCAGCTGCCTCATTGCCTCCTTCTTCTGCTGCTCCATCTGCATGTTCCGTATCGCGGAAGCGACCCTCTTATTGACCCTTCTTTGGTCGTCTCCCTGATCTTCATAGGCCATAAAACCACGCGGCTACTGCCTGGCCACGCCCGCCTCCACTTCCTTAGATATCTTGTCGAGGAAAGACTTGCCCTGCGGCGTTATGACGCGGCCGCTCTTTGTGTTCTTCACGAAATTTATCTTCTCTAATGATTGGAAGGAGTCCCTTATTATGCTTCCGCCTGCCTTCATACGATGCTTCCGATGCATAGTGTGCTCCTTTCTCGACCCATATCTCGACCTCAGCCGTTCGACGCCTATCGGTCCGTTGAGGTAGACCTGCCTCAATATCGAAGCGCTTCTTATGAACCAGAAGTCTGGGCTGTTCGGGGTCCTCTCCTTGTTGGCGCCAGACTTCACATAATCCATGTAAGCGGGCTTCTTTATCTTGTCCTTAAGCCTCTCGGCTGCGACCTTGACGACTGCTGATCCTTTAACATCAAATACATTGGCCATTTAACCTCCCTTAGTGCGGCACGCCGTGCCGCGAACAAATAGAGCTTAATCAATTATATTAGTCCTAAAACCTATTAAAATCTTTGCCTATAGGGCGGTTGGGTCCTGATTAGGTATTATAAACTTTACTAGAGCATGCAAGCCAGTGGATGAATGGCGATCTCCGCTTCAAGGGCTTCCGAGTATCGGGCTCCGGCAGAAGAACCTATGCATCTGCTAAGGGTTGGCGACTCTATGCTCTACCACGAGATAGTGGGTATAGCTATCTACAAGATGAACATAATCGACCGAAAGCCGGTTACGCAGAGTGCAATTTTGGAATTCATCGAGGCCAACAACCTCACGCTTGGAGAGACCCATTCGGATCGCCTTGTATGGGCCTGCCTTGGAGCAATAAAGCTCCACAATCTCGATTACCTGGCAAATGTGGTTGACAAAAAGACTGGCAAGTGGGTCCGCGCCCAAGATGGAGCCAGGCCGGATCCGCTTTTGTATCTAACCAAGGAAGGAATCGAGAGATTCTCCAAGCTATACGAGGCGCTGGAGGCAGGCACCTCCCCCGAGTATCTGCCTTCCTTATAGAGCCCTCCAGCATGCCAAGGCCCCTCTCTATGCTGCCGTAGTCATCATGTGCGGTATCATCCTTGCAGTTGAAGTACCGTACTGGAGTGATTACAATGACGTTGAAGAAACCTTCTTCATCGTATCTATAATCAGATTATTCCTTTTTTGTATCGCGAATAGCTTATGAGCGCGGCAAGAGCCCTTGCCGCGATATCCGGAGAATCATATACCGGAACTCCTGCGCTCTCAATCAAAGTTGTATGCGACTTTGTGTAAGCACTGCCGGTGCTCACCGCAACAAGCGGCTTCATCTTTTTGGCGCCTTGAGCGGTTATGGAGGCAGCAACTCTCTCGTCGGCTCCAGGGGTCTGGAATAGCGTTATCGCCATTATTGCGTCTATGTTCGGATCGTTGCCGAGCGCATCTAATGCAACGTTGAAGCGCTCCTCTCCGGCGTCTCCGCCTATGTCGAGCGGCAACCTTATATTGACGATGGGCGGCATCTTCTTTCTCAGCGATTTTGCAGTGTCCTTGGTCAACTCTGCCATCACAAGTCCGTTCTGATAGAGCGCGTCTGTGGCCAATACACCGTGTCCCCCGCCGTTGGTTATGACTCCTATCCTGTTGCCTGTGGCAAGCGGCTGCGTGTCGAATATCTTGGCAAAATCGAGAAGATCCTCAAGCGTCTCGGCGGCCACAAAGCCGAACTGCTTGAATACCGCCTTGTATGCCTCGGCGCTGCCTGCCAGGGACGCGGTGTGCGAGTGTGCGGCCATCGCACCCGAAGGGGTGACTCCACCTTTTAGTATAATCACGGGCTTCAGCTTTGTTGCGGTCTTTGCCAGTTCGACGAATTCCTCGCCCCTCTTCACACCCTCTATGTAAAACACAATAACCTTAGTCTCCTTGTCGTGCGCCAGATAGTTGAGAAGATCGACTTCGTCGACAACTGCGGCATTTCCGTATGATATAAATCTCGCAAGTCCGAATCCTTCGCTGCTTATAAGGTCCAATATCGAACTGCCTATTGATCCACTCTGGGATACAAAACTAACCCCGCCGATTTTCGGGCGGTCTATCTTGTATGTAGGAAGGAAAAGAGTGTCGTTTCTCGACCTCGAGTCCATAACACCAAGGCAGTTCGGGCCTATTACTGGTAGGTTGTATCTCTTCGCCGCGGCAACAAGTTTGTTTTCAAGATCTGGTCTGTCCACCTCGGCAAAACCGCTGCTCACAACCACAACGCCTTTGACTCCTGCCTTTCCGCATTCGAGTATCGCTTGGGGGACGACCTCAGCTGGTATGGATATCACTGCCAGGTCAACGGGCTTCCCTATATCTTTTACGCTCTTGTAAGCCTTGAATCCCATTATCTTGTCTGTTGCGGATATATTTACCGGGTAGACCTCTCCTTGGAAATCGACATCTATGTAGTTCTGCATTATCGCATGCCCTACCTTATCTGGTTTGTCAGACGCGCCTATCACGGCTACGCTCTTCGGGGCCATTATCGGCCCGATGTCTGCGTATTTCCTTGTTTTTGCCATCGGGTCACTTCATTATCCTGAGGTCTACCGCATCGTATCCTCCATCGTGCAGTATTATCGGGTTAAGGTCCAGCTCGGAAAAGTCGCCGTTGCTGAACATCTTCGATGCCTTCATCAGCAGACCCACAATCATCTCCTTTGATTTATTGTCAGGTGCAATCACGTTCTTTGACTTTAGCTGGTCGAGCATCGAGAGCGCGTCGTATCTTGTTATCGGGCACAATCTCAACGCAAAATCCTTGAAGGTCTCAACGTATATCCCCCCTAGGCCCAGCAGGATCATCTTGCCGAACTGGGGGTCGATGCTGCCGCCTATTATTATCTCGATGCCGCCGGTTACCATCTGCTGCGCAATGATCTTATAGGGTTTCAGTTTCGCGGCTTTTTTCTGCAATGTCTTGTAAGAGTTCCTTATATCAAACTCTGTGCGCAGGCCCACGGCAACAAGTCCACTCTTCGACTTGTGCAGGGCCTTCTGCGATATGACCTTGAGCACAATCGCGCCCTTTTTACCCCAGAAAGATACTGCTTTGTCCGGGCTGTCTACATAGTCGCTCTTTACACTCCTTATCCCATATCTGTCAAGAACGCCCCTAGCCTTATAGTAATCGACAAGCACCGTATCCACCAGCAATCAGCAGCGCAGTGCTGATTAAAACTTTATGATTCCCTTTCCGTAAAGTACTATAATAATAGCCACAATCAAAACCACTACAACTACAACTATCTTGAGCTTGCCGGCGCTCGGGCCGCCCTTTGCCATCTTTATCTGCTTCTCTATGTCCTCGAATGAGGGCGATGGTGGAGTTATACCCGGCTGCTGGGGTTGCATCCCCTGGGCGGGCATCGGAGTCGCCTGCGCCGCCATCTGGCCCTGCTGCATTGCTGGCTGCTGCACCGTCTGCTGGGCCACCGGCGCTCCCTGCTCTTGCGACGGTGCCGGTGGCATGCCGGTCTTCGCCTGCATCAGTCCTTTCTCAGTTAACATTATGTCTATCGTGCCATTCTTTATCTCATCTACAGCATACTGCTGCTGGCTCAGCTTGTACAGGTGCATAGCAAGGTCCTTCGATCTCAGGTTTACCGCATTTCCTATATCTATGTAAGTGCGCTTTCCTGCCTGCAACTGCTGCAATATCGAGAGGTCTATGCCGTCAAAAGGGAGCACGGATTTGTCCGCAGCTTCTTTGAGGAGCTGCTTTCCGATTTCTGTTATGGTTATCACGCTCTGCCCAGGGAAGTTAGCCGTGAAGTCTATCAGGTTCTTAAGCCTGAGAGTGCCGAGCATGTTCGAGCCGTCAAAGAAAGAGGAGTTTATCTTGCTACCGAACTTCTCCACAACGAGGTCTGGCGTTATCTTGCTAAGCGCCACAAGGTCGAGGAAATTAGGTTCATCAGCCATGATAATCTCAATCGTCTATATCGATGCGAATCTTTATATACATTTTCGGGAAATGCTCAGTAGAGAATGCATAATTCTTGTTTTGAGGCATACAATGCAGTTGAGATTCCTTGGAGGCGCCCAAGAGGTTGGAAGGTCTGCCATAATGCTCAAGGACGACCGCACCATAATGCTAGACTTCGGCATAAAGATAGACCACAAGATAGAATATCCCATAACGATTCCGAAGATGGACGCGCTGATAATAAGTCACGCGCACCTAGACCACACCGGTTTCTCCGCCGCAATATACAACGAGATGCAGATGCCCACGTTCGGTACAATGCCGACAATGCACCTATCGAACCTCCTGCTCGAGGACGCCCTCAACATCGCAAAGAAGGAGCACAAGCGCGCGCTCTTCCACAAGAGGCAGATACACAGCCTGCTCAGCAAATACATAGCCCTAGATTACCACACCAAGGCCCACCTCGGAGGGTTCGACATGGAGCTGTTCGACGCAGGGCACATAAGCGGCAGCTCGATAACACTCGTGGAGAAGGCCCACGCGAAGGGCAACAAGCGGGTGGTATATACGGGCGATTTTAAGCTTCAGGAGCAGACACTGCACAGCGGAGCGGAGGTAGTGAAGAGCGATGTGCTGATAATGGAGTCGACATACGCGACAAGGGAGCATCCCGACAGAAAGAAGACGATAAAGGCGATGGTCGACAAGATAAAGGAGACCTTGGATAATGGCGGCAACGCCCTACTGCCGGTGTTCGCAGTTGGGAGAAGCCAGGAGGTACTCTCAATACTCTACGAGAACGGGCTTACTCCCTCGACGTTCATCGATGGGATGGCGAGGAAGGCCACGCAGATAGTGATGAACCAACCGAGGTTCATAAGGAACAAGGACGTTCTCGCCAACGCGATAAAGGAGACTACCTGGATAGAGGAGAGGGGTGCAAGGAAGGAGGCGCTTAATGGGCCTTCAATAATAGTGACGACCGCGGGGATGTTGAACGGCGGGCCTGTGTTGGATTACATAACAAAACTGAACAAGAACTCGCATATCTTCCTGAGTGGGTACCAGGTGGAAGGGACAAACGGCAGGACACTGATGGACCACGGCTACATAATGCTCGACGAGGAAAAGAGGAAGATAAACACTCCTGTAAGCTTTTACGATCTATCGGCGCACGCGGACAAGAAGGATCTTCATGAATATGCAAAGAGGAGTGCTCCGAACACAATTGTGTGCGTGCACGGCAGCAAAGAGAACACGAAGGCCCTCGCAGATGATCTCTCAAACGAAGGGTTCACGGCAGTGGCACCCAAGGTCGGCGATTCAATAAACATCGATTGAGTTCAACAGGTTATATAATACTCTAGGTTGCTAATTGGGCCGCGGTTGCGGGTGCTCCTTTCCAAGCCTTTTTGCCTCGTTCAATGCGGCGAGGTATGAGGGCACGGCGATCACTGTGACAGAGCCTACAGCAAGCAGAAATCCGATATCTATAGTATTGAGGTTCAATATCCCGATGCCAGTTGAAATACCAAAGCCGGTCACCGAAGGCAGTAGGATAACTATCATGCCTACAAAGAAGAACGCAACTCCTCCGTAGGCGAGCACCCTGCCGGATGTTTTCCTCCCTATGAATGATATCTGCCTCTCTGAATATCTCCTTCTTGAAAGCCAGAACCCTATGGCGCTTCCAAATACGACCTGCATAACCATCGTGCCTATCCCGAACATGAGCCCAGGCAGCCAGCCAAAATACGCGTTCGGCATCTGCGGGGTTATCACAGTATACAATATAAGCGCAAATGCGCCGAAACCGAAGCCGGCGATGACCCCGTGGAAGACAGCCAGTTTCAGTGGCACTGCCTTGGGGTCGAGCACATTGTGCTTTGCGAAGATATTATGCTCGTGTATGCCCTCCTTTTCATAGTCCTTCTTCTTCAGGAGCGCGTGGTAGAACCTCTCGACAAAATGCGCAACCTGGTGTACGTGCAGATACCTGCCCCTCCTCAATATGTAGAACCCTGACAGGGCCATCACTACGCCTACAATCACGTATATAATCCCATTCACGCCGCTGCTCAGCAGGAACGGGGCAAGAAACAGGAATGCAAGCTCTGATATCACCGCACGCTGGGCCGTGAAGCCCAGGGAGAATAGGAAACCCGCCTTCGCACCGCCCTTTGTGCTATAGGACCCGATTGCGTAGCTGAATGTTATCGGCCACGTATGCTCGTCTGGGGTTATGCCGTGCACTACTCCGAGAACGAAAGCGACAAGCAGCGCCTCTACAAGGGTCAAACCCACCGGGTTGAATATGTTTATAACCATTGCACAACACAGTTTAGGCTAAAATTATACCATTCACGCTGGTACAGCATAAATACGCCTTGGCCGGGATTCGAACCCGGGTTGCAACCGTGACAGGGTCGCATGCTAGACCACTACATTACCAAGGCTTGTAAGTAATAGACAATGATAAATTAAAAGAGCTGTTTATTTGCCCGTTATCCTCTTCTGCACCTTCCTCAATTCCTTATCGGACATCCTGGGGCCCAGCAGGGTGCACACGTAACCAGGATAGCTCTCAAAGTAAACCCGTTCCTCTGCAATCACCTCCTCGAAACGCCTGTTCGTTCCTATAGCCGGATAGAGTTTTGCGTGGAGATGGTTGACCATCCCACCCTCGAATACCAGGTGGACCCTCCCGACTCTGAGCTTCCGTTCAAGTAGGTTTGCAACCAGCTTCGTGGACCTCATAAAGTCTGCAATCTTTTTATCGGAAAGCCCAAATATGTAGCTGCCTACATGCTTCTTCGGTATGACCACGCACTGCCCCGCTATGTTAGGATATATGTCCAGAATCGCGACGCAATCCCTGCCCTCGTATATCTTGAATGAGGGATTTTCGTTCTTGACTATCTTGCAGAAGATGCAGTCGCTTTTTGCCATGCGATCAACGTATAATGGATGCTCATTACTCTTTTAACCTTTCCCAAACCGCCTTCAGTTCTTTGCCATCGCTGCCGAAATTGCTCACCCTGAGGTCGTGGCCGTCCCCTTTTCTTCTAGGCAGCAGGTGTATATGGAGGTGCATCACCTCTTGCTGCGCAGCTTCTCCATTCGATAGTAGAATGTTTGTCCCGTCAAATCCCCTTTCTTTGTACCTGATCGATAGCCTCCTTGCCGCTGCCGCGACCTTCCCAAGAAGCTTTTCCGGCATATCGAAGATATTCTCGTAATGCTTCTTTGGTATTACTAGGGTGTGCCCCCCGACCGCCGGCCTTATGTCAAGGAAAGCGGTCACATCATCGTCTTCGTACACCTTGTACGACTGCGCCGACCCATCGACTATCATGCAAAACGCGCAGCCTTCCTTCATAGAATCACAAATCCCGTTGGAGCGAGTCGAACGCCCAACCTGCCGCTTTCTGGCACCTGCCAGCTACAGACTACAGGCGGCCGCTCTGCCATTGAGCTACAACGGGTAATACTATTTAATGCACTCATAATATTAATAAATCGCTTGCGTTTATAGGATAACCTCCCCGAATGTATAAATATCACGAAATCGATAATAATAGGGGGCTTGGGTAGACTGGTATAATGGTAGTGCAAAATCGCGGCAAACAGAAGAAGCAGCCCGACAAGGAGGTAAGGGAGGCCATCTCACATATAAAGAGACAGCACAGGCACCCTATTTTCATATATGGGCTGAACGAGAGGCTCACTGGGCTACTCGCATCGCCCGGGTTCATCGACGGCGTGCTCGTTCTCCTCGCATTCATCGGCGCGTGTGCGGCACTGCGTTTCTACCCGCTTGTACTAATCATAATCCTTGCCGCAGGTCTCTTCTTCGTCACGGTGAGGAAGCCGTTCCTCGGACTGATAATCCTGATACTTCTGATAATGCCGATGCTTGTCTATCAGGCGCCAACGCTTGCCTGGCTCTACCTGGTGGTGATGGCAGGCTCGCTGATCTACGGCTACATGTACCACAGGACGCTCTTCTTCTTGTACGCACTCGTAGCCTTCTCCTTCTCCTCTTTAGGATACATAATGACGATACCGTTGTTCATACTAGCGATCCTTGTCATTGGATACAAGCGCGCGATAACCCTAGCGGTGCTTTTCATGATAGCCGTCGTGTGCCTCTCAGCGGTAACCGGGGTGCAGAACACCTCCTATATAATCTACAACGCATCATTCGCCCACACTCGGGTTATAGGCTCGTACGCCAATGCGTATGTGGTCCCCAACAAACCGGGCTTCAATCTCCTTACGTTCCCACAAGGCGCCGTCCAGGCGCTCTCCATGTTCGGCAGCAGCCCGGTGATCTCCCTCTCTACAGAGGTCACGGGCTCTGTCATTGCTGCGCTCGGAATAAATATCGAGTACTATATACCTGAAACGATCGCCCTTGTGATAATAGTCTTCGGGATAGATTCCCTCGCATCGGCGAGCCGTTCCAGGTACCGCGGCACCCACGCCAGCGTGCTTGGACTGGGGTATCCTCTGATAGCCGTGGCGCTCTCGGTTGCCGCAAACCAGAGCGTGCAGTACTATATGCTTGCGATAAGCTTTGTGCTGGCACCCATCGTGCTTTTCATCCTCGAGTTCTACAATGTAAAGATAGTCAGCTCTCTCGACATAAGGAAGCAGGATCTCAGGATGAAGTTCGGCGAGGCCTTTGAGGACCTAGAGGCCGGGAACGTCCATGAGACTTTCGACGATGTAGCCAACTACGCCGCGACAAAAAGGGAACTCAGCGACGCTGTCCTTGCGCCCATAGAGGAGCGTGCTATATCAAAGGCATATAACGTCAAGCCGGCGAGAGGAATCCTCTTCTTCGGGCCGCCTGGAACAGGAAAAACGCTGATGATGCGGGCCCTCGCAAACGAGATCCATGCCGGTTTCTTCTATGTCAAGGCCCCGAACCTGATATCCGCATTCCCGGGCGAGACAGAGCGCATGATAAACAACATATTCAACATAGCGAAGAAAAATGCACCATGCGTGCTCTTCTTTGACGAGATAGATTCGATAGCGCCATCAAGGACAAGGGCGCAGCTCGGCGATGTAAACCGTCAGGCCCTTTCGCAGCTGCTCGTAGAGATGGACGGCTTCCAGAAGACCAGTAGCGTTATAATGGTCGGTGCTACCAACGCGCCCAACCTGCTCGATCCTGCGATGATGCGCCCCGGCAGGTTCGACAAGGTGATATACCTGCCGCCACCGGATTACAACGCAAGAAAGCAGATATTTAACATGTATCTGGGCAAACTGCCGGTCTCAAAGGGCATAGACCTTGACAAGATAGCCGAGGAGACCGAGCGGTACACCGGTGCGGACATAAAGGTCCTCTGCGATACGGTAGCGCAGAAGGTCGCGCAGGAGGCCTCGACCAAGCACTCCGTCCTTGAGATAACCCAGCAGGACATCATGGACAGGGTACTCTCGACAAAGCCATCGGTGACCCTGGCGCAGATAGAGCAGTACCAGAAGTTCAGGCTCGACTTTGAGAGGAGCGTCTACGGACAGCAGGGAGAGGAGAGCAAGGGAGAGGAGGTAACAATGCGCGACGTGGTTGGCCTGGATGAAGCAAAGAAGGTCATATCCGACGCGATAGAGACGCCGCTCGCTCACCCGGACCTCATCAAGAAGTACAATATAAAATCCATAAACGGGATCCTGATATTCGGGCCTCCAGGAACCGGGAAGACCATGATAGTGCGCGCTATAAAGAGCGAGATGCAGGGCATAACGATGCTTGAGATAAATGGGGCAGAGCTTGCAGACCAGGGCATAGAGAGAGCCACCGCGACGATAAAGGAGATATTCGACAGGGCGAAGAGCAACGCGCCCGCGATAATACTTCTCGATGAGGTGGAGGAGCTTGTGCTCAAGAGGGGTTCGGCTAGCGAATACTCTGCGCAGATAACCAGCGAGATGCTCAGGGAGCTGGACGGGGTGAGCAAGATGACAGACGTGATAGTGATAGGGACGTCGAACAGGCCCGACGCGATAGACTCTGCGGCGCTGCGCCCCGGCAGGTTCGACAAGCTGGTTTTCGTAAGGCCGCCGAACAAGGAGCAACGCGCCGTCCTTTTCAAGGCAAATCTCAAGGGTGTACCGGTTAGCGACAACATAGACTACAGCGCATTGGCCGAGGAGACGACCGGATACACAGGAGCAGACATATACCACGTATGCAGGGAAGCGAAGACCGCCGCCCTGGACAAGACTGTGAAGAGCGGCGATGAGGAGAAAATAGAGATGAAGGACTTCGAGGCGATACTGCAGAAGACAAAGTCGTCAGCGCCGGAGTCGGTGGTTGCGCAATACCTGTCGTTCTACTCGAAGTACGGAGAGCGTTAGCGCCTTACGACAGAGACTACCTTTCCGACTATCGAGCTCCTATCCACCGTGCCGAACATCCTGCTATCCTCGCTTATTGCCCGGTTGTCCCCCGTAACAAAGTATCCATAGGGGGTCTCCCTTTCAATCCTCTTTATTATGAAGAGGCTTTTTTTCGGATGTCGCAGCACAACCATGTCGTTGGCCTTCGGCCTAGACAAGAGGTAAGGAAGGCGGCTCGTAATCACATAGTCGCCATCGCTAATCGATGGACGCATGCTGTCGTCTTTGACCCTGAATATCCTGATTGGCATACTATTGCTTCGGCACTACAAGGTTCTTTTCGGTAGGGTATGGCGCCTTCACGCTTACCGTCTGCACGTTTTTGGTCATCCAGAATATCTCGGCTACCTTCTGGACGCTCTCTAGAAGTGCGTTCGCGTCATCGATGTTCGCGCTCTGCTTCGCCTTAGAGGCTGCCTTGAGGGTGTTCCAGACAAGACCGTGAAGGTCTGGGTTCGCAGCCGCATGCTCGGGCTTGAAGTAGTCTCCCCACAGCACGCGTATCTCGTGCTTGCATATCTCGGCGTGCTGCTCCTTTATCATCGTATACCTAATCATCTTGTTTCTGCCCTCAGGAGTCATGTCGTTGCTCTTCACCAGGTCCGCGACGAGCATATCCATCCTGTATACGGTATGCGCTGCGATCTGCGCAGTTATCGGATCGTATATCCCGCACGGTATGTCGCAGTGCGCATACACTGTCTTGAAATGCATTACCTTGTCTAGGGCCTTTAGTATCTTGTTCATCTCACCACAGTAATAGAGCACGGACAATTCTTATAAGCCTTTTGCTCCCCTTTGGCTCTACCTCATAACACCGAGTCGAACATCAGCAACGCAGCTGCTGTTACCGCATCTTCGATCTTGCCTTTACGGGCCATATCGATCGCGGTCTTTACCTTCAGGCGTTTTGTTTTGATGTTTTCTCCCTTTTCCAAGTGCCTCTTTGTCTTTTTCAGCTTTTTTGCTACGAAGATATATTGAAGGTCGTTACTGATGTGTGGTGCGGAATATAGTTTTCCAACTAGCTTCATCTCCCCGGCTTTATACCCGAGCTCTTCTTCAAGTTCCTTAAATGCGTTCTGTTTTGGAGTTTCCCCCAACTCAACTTTACCTCCCGCTAATTGATACACCCATTTCTTCGCGGCAGGCCTGTACTGAAACGCAAGGAGCATGGTACCGTCGTCCAGCAACGGTATTATATTGGTGCCGGGCCGCTTGACAAGAGTGCTAAATGTCTGAACATCCCCGTTCGGCAGCTTTACCTTCTTGGTCTCTATGTAGAATTTTCTGCATCTGAAATTAACAACCATCTTATCATCAGACATATCCCGTTTTTATTAACCGTGGGCCTGTGGAGAGTCGAACTCCAGTCTCAAGCGTGTAAGGCTAGCGTCTTCGTCGGGACGACGAACTTTTTCCACCATCTCGCTCTTTTCGCTCCTGCTCATTCGAACTCCCCCTGCTCTGTAATATTAGCCGAATAAGATTTATATAACAGCGGCGTTCGGTTTCCGCCAAAATCAGTGAACTTAAGACGGAGCAACAGACTTAAGATGAAACCGATAGGTCATCTTAAGTAACGCTCCGTCGTAAAGTTTTTACGCCCTAATTCTGTCGTCGAGCTTCTTACCATTAGTGGCAACTACACGCACTGAAGCCTTCGGCTGTAGTAAGTTCTAGCGCCGTCGCCTGCCTCCAACGCCGCCTTCGGCGGCGGGCGGCAGGCTCGGCGTTCGCCGCTTTTGCCCCCGCCCAAAAGCGGCCCAGGTTTTGATTAAACTTTTTCTAAAAGTTTATAGGTTCCTTCAACTGCTAGTTTGCTAGCTTAAAGCCCGTTGGGGCGCGCCCCTCGTGAGCCTGCGAAGCAGGCGAGAGAGCTGGGCAAAGGAAGGCATTTACAAAACAACAAACTTTCGCCCACATTCTGAGACAAAACGCTAGGCATAAATATCTCCCAAAACACTATGTTATTGTGATAATATGTCAACACCAACTAGAATGGCAGCACCAGTTCAAGAAGTTACAAGAAAGAGTGTAATCATACCAGAACAAACCCCAAAGTCAGTTAGAGATGCATTTGATACAGCAAGGGCACTAGGCGGCCCATTGGCTACTTTCAAGGAAACGATTGGAGCTCTCAAGGCACTGAAAGACGCAAGAGGTAACTATGTGCTCGCGGTAGATCCAAAGGATTTGCCGAAGAAAGCTGGATGGTATCGCGTTGAACGCGCCGACGAAGTAAGTTTTGTGCCTATATTAGCAACAACAGCGCAAAAACTCAGAAGCGAAGGACGCTTGTATGACGTATTGTATGTTGGTGAAAGTGCCGTAAATGCAGCAAAAGAAGGGCGCCCTGTCGCGCTGGACGTCGACTACGACGACGTCGACTACGACAACGTCAGGGACTGGTTCCTCGTCGCGTACGACTGGCCTGACTACGGTGCTCGGGTGGCGCTGTCGAGCCAAGCTGCGCCGCAAGCAAATGCGGTTCCAGCAGCGTTGCTTAGGAGAGCGCAGGAACAACTAAACAAGATCAACGAAACTGCAAGGGATGATGCTACAGACGCCATAGAGGAAGTGCTAAGGCGTGTAGCGTAAACAATAAAAGGCAGCAAGTTCAATTATTTCTACCTAGGTTTGCCTGAGTGAAAACTCAGCAAAACATCGCGTAAGCGATGTGTGTAAGCCTAGGAGCCACACATCCATCTACAGGGCCGGCAGCCTTTAGGCAAACCGGACATGAAATTCAACAGCGATACTGAGTAAGTGTCAACCGAAATCGTAAAGCTGTGGTGTAGCCACGAAAGTGGCGTTTTAGTAGATGGGTTATCATTGCGCCCTGTCGCGCTGAACGTCAACTACAACAACATCAGGAACAGGTACCTCAACTCGAACGACTGGCCTAACAACGATGCTCAAATAGCTCCTGATTACATCCTAGGTTATTATGGTAATCTAATGGAAACTTACAGGAACCTGTATTCTACGCTTTGCTCTTACGATAACCTTGAGCTAGCCTTCAAGAAAGCGAGGAAGGGGAAGACGCTCAAGGATTACGTCATAGAGTTCGAATCTGATCTGGAGAACAACCTGAAGCAGTTGAGTTACGAGCTAGAGGGCCTAACCTATTTGCCTATTCCTATGAAGACCTTTGTTGTAAGAGACCCAAAGACAAGAAGAATAAGCGCGTCCCATTTCAGGGATAGGGTGGTGCATCACGCCATCTGCAATGTCATAATGCCAATCTTCGAGAAAGAGTTCATCTACGACTCTTTCGCTAACCAGAAGAACAAAGGAACGCACCTCGCCGTAAAAAGGATCGAACACTTCATGAGGAAAGTCGCAATGCGGCGAGATGCTGGGGGGGGGGCGTAGCTACAAGGGAAGACCAGACATCCTTTTAAACGACTTAGTTATCTCTTTCATTTTGTTGGAAAATGTCATGTCTATGTTTTGGAAGAGTTCTGCGTTGTCTTTTGCTATGTAACGCATTGTTGTACCTGGATCCGAGTGCCTTGCGAAGCGGCTTGTAAGCACAACGTTGCCGTTCGTTGACTTAGCGAACTTCGTTATCGCGTAGTGCCTTAGGCTATGGCTTGTAAGTTTATACAAGCGGCGTTCTTTTCTGCCATTTCTTTCTTCTGAATAGGCGTAGACCTGACCTAGTTCAGCTGATATTGCTGTTCGCCTAAAAATATTTCTAGCGTAATTTACATCCAAGCATAAAGTCTTGTTTTTCTTATGTGCGGATGCATCTTTAAAGAAGATGTAGCCTTGCGCGGCTTTGATGTTCGCTGTGTTTTCGTTAATGTAGGTCACAGTTTCTTTGAAAAGTTCTTGTGGAATTCTAAGCGTGTCTATCTTATGTGACTTTTCAGTATTCAGCGTAAGCTCGCGCTTGTCGAAGTCGATGTTGCTTATATGCAACCTGCAGACTTCGCCAATGCGGAGGCCAAGATACGCCTGATACTTGAAGAAAAGACGGAACTTTTCGTTTGGAACATTTCCGAGGAAATGTTGTAGCTCAAGTTCCGTAAACGCGCGGCTTATGCTTCCGTACTTCGGCTCTTTCGGTCGCTTGAAGCGGCGTTCGTAGTTTTCTCGGAGGCACTTTCTCGTATGTGCTCAATAATGTGTGGAGTTGAGTAAAACTTTCCGAGGAGCAGGATTT
>VFSW01001250.1_pt1 | contig 38631 bp, 40 predicted proteins | sample 5358111 | NCBI WGS metagenome assembly VFSW01 (sample SAMN11554181, study PRJNA540505) | mine drainage metagenome | isolation source: sediment from site ElyBrook_90M | place: USA: Ely Copper Mine, Vershire, VT | collected 2017
GCAGGCTCGCTCTTCTGCTTCGGCTGTGCCGCCCTCCGGGTTACGGTTTCCGTCTACGACGGACCCTCCGTAAATGCAGAGCTTCGGCCTTGGGAGCCGGGGCCACTCGCTCGGCTTCGCCATGTGTGACCCGGGCAGGATACGGGAAATTCAACGAAACGGAGATCACCACCATGTACCAAAACAAAGTCACCCTTATCGGATTCCTCGGCAACGACGCAGAAGTTCGCACCAACGACAACCGCAGCCTGACCACTCTCTCGCTGGCAACCAAGAGCTCCTACAAGAAGGACGGCAAGTACATCGAGCACACCGAATGGCACCGTTGCGTTGCCTTCGGCAAGCTCGGAGAATTCGCCGCCACGCTCAAGAAGGGCGCTCATATCCAGGTCGAAGGCGAGTTGCGCAGCCGGAAATATGACAGCAAGAAGACGAACTCGGAGCAGACCGTCTGGGAGATTCGGGTGAACTCGATTCTCAAGCTGGACCGCGCCGCCAAGGCCAGCTCCGAGGAGCAGGAAGATGAGAACCCAACCCAGGACGAGACGGCCGCATAGCCGCTCTTCTCCACTCACGGAAGCCCGGCTCACACCGGGCTTCCATCGCTCAAGAGGTTCCCGCCATGAGTTTCGAGTTGATCCTTCCGTTCCTTCGTCCGATCGAGCCCTTGCTGCTCGACGACGGTATCAGCGAGATCATGGGCAATCCAGATTCTTCGTGGTGGTATGAGCGTGATGGCATCGTGTGCCGCGAAGCTTCCATTTCCTTCGACGCTGGCAGGCTCCGCACCGGCCTCGAAGTGATTGCCAACCAGCTTGGGAAACGGCTGGACGAAGACAATCCCGTTCTGCACGCGCAACTCCCGGACGGCAGCCGGCTGGCGGCAGTCATTCCTCCGGTGGTGCGACCTGCTCCCGCTTTGACGATTCGAAAGTTTCCTAGCCGTCATTTCACGGTCGATGACCTGATCGCTCGCGGCACGCTCACGCAGCCGCTTGCAGCGTTTCTGGCGGAGGAGATTCGCAACGGAAAGACTCTGCTCATCAGCGGCGGAACATCAACAGGGAAGACCACCGTGCTCCGTGTACTGGCGAATGACATACCCGACGACCAGCGCATCGTGGTCATCGAAGATACGTCGGAACTTCATATTCAGAAACCGAACATGCTGGCTGTCGAATGTCAGACGGACACGTTCAAGGCGAGCATCTGTTTTGATGATCTCTTGAAGTCCGCTCTCCGCTGGAGACCGGATCGAATCATCCTTGGTGAAGTCCGAGGAATCGAGGCGCGAACGCTGCTTGATTCGCTCAACACGGGCCACTCTGGTTCTCTCGCCACCATCCACGCTAACTCTGCCGAGAAGGCCCTTCATCGGTTCGCGAATCTGGTCATGCGCAATCACTCGCAGACGACCTTTGCTGACACCGAGGCCGAGATCGCGGAAGCAGTTGATTTTGTCGTCCATGTCGAACGGCAACCAGGCCGCCGTGTCGTCCGCGAAGTCCTGGCTCTTCGAGGCTATGACCGGGACTCAAAATGCTTCCAGATCGAGCCGGTATTCGAGGTGCAGCCATGATGCGGCTTGACACCGTCAGTGCAGGGAACATCGCCGCAGACTTCCTCACCCGTTGCTTCGCTCCGGGAGAGACGATTGCGCTTTTGCTTCGGCGTGAAAGCCCCTTATTGACGAAGCAGCGAATAGTGGCGTTCGAACGTGCGCTCGCGCCGCGCTATCTCGGTTGGCTTGCGCACGAGAACGCTGCAGGGGCCAACATCTATGTGGCGGCCAATCCACTTCGCGATGGCAGCCGCAAACGCACCAAAGAGAGCATCGCCGCAGTGCGGCATCTATATATAGACATCGACTCCGATGGCGAGACCCGAATCGCTGCACTCCGCACTTCGGATGCAGTTCCGACGCCGACCGCAATCCTTTCGACATCGCCCGGCAAATATCAGGCGCTCTGGCGCGTCGAAGGCTTCGACTTCGAGTTACAGGAGAGAACACTTAAACTGCTCGCCATTGCCTTCGGCGGCGATCCCGCTTGCACGGACTGCAACCGTGTCCTCCGCCTGCCGGGATTTCTGAATTGCAAATACGATCCGGCATACCCCGTCACCGTCGATTACCCTTGCGATTCAACTTGGAATCCCAGGGACTTCCGGCTGAATATTACAGCGTCAGATGCAACGCTTTCGGTCCAAGCAAATACTGCACGAAAGCACCCCGGAAAGCACACAAATTCAGAGCGCGACTGGGCATGGATTCTACATGAAATCGCTCTAGGAAAAGATCCGCTGAAGCTCACGAGAGAGTTGGCCTTGCGCCGCTCCGACAAGCCAAATCCTGATTACTACGCTCAGCGAACGGTCGATGTCGCTTCGGCCACGCGCTGGCTGATCGAGGGCATACGTATGGATGACGGGATCACGATGCTCGAGGTCCGCCGTCGATTTGAGATGCCCAGTTCGCTTTGCTCCGCTCGTGCGCGGGAGATTGCCCACACAGCACAGCGCATGATTGCGCGCAAGAAGACTGCCTGATTCCAGGATCAAAGGAGAACCACAATGCCCCTGCTTGAAGTCATTCAAACCCGCCAAGTGAGCGCATCTGTCCGGCTTGGCGAATCCACCGCAGCTCAGGTCGATCAGTACGCCGCTTTCATTCACGCTTGTGCCGATGATGTCATCGAGCAAGCGCTCACCTATGTCTTCTCCAAGGACCGCGACTTTCAGGAGTTCCTGAAGGCGCCGCAGTCGCAGAACGTCACGCCCACCCTGCGTATCCGTAGAACCGCCGTTCCCAATGCCGTTGAGAAGTCGGTAGGGAAGCCTGCTACTGGGGTGGAGTCGACGGAATCTGTGCGGGTATTGAAGGCATGAACCTCCATCGAAATCCTTGGTGGAGCACAGACGGTGCTGCGCACCGGGTTTATTTCGACACTCCACCCCTTGGAGGGAACTGCCCAGATACTTTGGTATCTCGGCAGAGACCACTGAAAACACGCGATGTTCGCGTAACCCGGTATCTGGACAGATACCAGATTTTTTAGCTTTGGAGATCGCCAATGCCAACCATCCACACAATGCCGGAGCGGGCCGCAGACAAATTGCGCGGACGCGACCGCCGTTCGCAGAACCTCAGCACAAAGCTGACCCGCGAAGAAGAGACGTTACTTGAAAGTGCATCGTCCAGATCGGGAAAAACACCGAGCGAATGGGCACGCGGTGTACTGCTGCGCGAAGCAAGATCGTCCAGCAACCCGGTCAACTCCGAGGTATTGATGACGGAAATCATTGGTCTGCAACTTTTCCTGACGTGTGTCCTTCAACCCGTGGCATGTGGCGAGCAGATGAGTCCCCACCAATACGAGGATTTGATGCATCAGGTGAAGGCCAACAAGTACCAGGCGGCCCGCGAGGTCATTGCACAGCACGTTGCCGAAAAGAAGGAGTAGGCCCATGACAGAAACACATTGGGGAAGAAAAGAGAGCGTTGTCTGGCCGCCGCACAATCCCATCTACACCTATGGCGCGGTTTTCCTCGCGTTGATTGCGACAGGCGTTTTTCTTTACGCTCGCTTCGCCTTCGCACTTAGTCCGCTCGAACAGTTTTACCTTCCGGTCTACCTCAAAACATCTATCGTTCCGAGCCTTCGCGCCTCGGCCAAGTACCAGATGCTGCTGGTCTCGGACGGCAAAGGACACGCCTGGTATGCGACGGACAAGGATGTCGTTCCAGGCTCGACACCACAGCCCGGTGGAAAGCATTTGCCGCTGGCGTTAGCGGCTTCGGCGAAACAAAATGGCATGGCCTTTCTCTACCGAAGCGTTCCCGCCATGTATCGAAATACCTCGCTCAGGAGTTACCTCAAGCAGCGGATTTATGGCGGCGCGGATCTCGTGGACATCTTTGAGCGGCCGCTGCTCTTCGGACTGCTGGCGCTCCTCGGTCAGCTTCCATTTTCAATTCCCAAAGATATTCGCCGGCGTAAAGAGATGAAGTATGGACGACGCCTCAAGGGGCCAATCCTTGTCACGCCGAAGGAGTTCAACAAGGCATTTCAAGGAACGGGAATCGGTATCAAGACCGATAACTGCCGGGATATGCTCCGCATTCCAATCCGTGCCGAAGACCAGCACTTCGAGATCATCGGGGACACGGGCAGTGGCAAGACAACGATCATCATGCAGATGCTGCGGCAGATTCAGGCACGTGGGCATTCCGCCATTCTCTATGACCCGGCGTGCGAATTCATCGAGCGGTTCTACGACGAAAAGCGCGGCGATATTGTCCTCAATCCACTGGATCGTCGCTGTCCGTATTGGGGGCCATCGGAAGAACTGATACGGCGTGCAGAATCACGCACCATCGCGGCTTCGCTTTTCCAGCCAACCAGCGATAAGAAGGGTGAGTTCTTCATCGAAAGCCCGCAGAAGATATTCGCGCATCTGCTGTTGGAATTGCCGACACCGCAACAGTTGATCGAGTGGATGTCGCACCCGGAAGAGATCGACCGCCGCGTCAAAGGAACCGAACTTGCGTCTCTGATCGAACCGTCCGCTCCGCAGCAACGCTCTGGCGTACTCGGCTCTCTGAGCCTCGTTGCCGACAGCTTCCGTCTTTTGCCCAACAAGGCCGAAGCCAAGACCGAATGGACTGCGCGGGAATGGTCGGAGAAGCGGCAGGGATGGATATTCATTACTTCGCAGCCCGCCGAACGCGAAGCCCTCCGCCCGCTGCATAGCCTTTGGATCGACATGCTGGTCCTCCGGCTACTTAGCGCACCGAAGTCTGAACAGCATCCCGTCTGGTTTGTACTCGATGAGCTGGCCAGTCTGCAGAAACTGCCGCAGCTTCATACCGCCATTACGGAAAATCGTAAGTCCCGCAACCCAATTGTTCTCGGCTTCCAGGGCAAGGCCCAGCTTGAAGTGATGTACGGGCATCTGGCGGAAGTCATGCTCTCGCAGCCCGCCACCAAAATATTTCTGAAAACCGGGGAGCCGGATGCGGCGGAATGGGTCAGTCGCGCCATCGGCAAAGTGGAGATCGAGCGCATGAAAGAAACGCACTATGACGGCAGTCGCAGTGGGCGCAACTTCGCGCTCGACCGGCAGACGGAGCCGCTCGTCCTTGATTCTGAAATCAGCGGCCTAGAACCAATGCACGCCTATCTGAAGCATGGGAATTACGTCGCACAGTTTTCCTTTCCGAAGCTCGAAATTGCGCCAACGAAGGCAAAGTTTATCGAGCGTTTGGCAGACGACTACATCATCCGGCAACCGCGCAAGGATCAGGCGCCTGTTGCAAAAGTCGATGACCACCCGGCCACTGCCGTCCGAGTGTCCCAGGCGATGCATATCGAGGAACGGAAACGTCCCCAAGCCGTAGAAAAGCCGGAAGTGGAACCTGAGAAACAGAAATCCTTCACCTTTGGTCCAAGGATTTGAGCCATGCTGACTATCTCTAAACCACTCTCCGCTGGCCAGGCGCAGAATTATCACCAGAAAGAGTTCACTGCCAAGGAGCAAAATTACTGGTCGCAGCGGGGTGTGATTGCCGGGGAATGGCAGGGGCGTCTCGCTCCGCAATTCGGCCTATCAGGAGAGGTTTCCGCAGACAACTTCGCGCGGTTGAGTGAAGGCCGACATCCAGTGACCGGCGAGCAACTTGTCCGCCAGCGTGCCTCTTACGAATACCGGGATGCCGATGGTAAGGTAGTCAAGACGATGGAGCACAGGGCTGGATGGGATGCGACATTCTCTGCGCCCAAGTCAGTCTCACTGACCGCCTTGGTCGGTGGCGATGATCGTGTGCGTGAGGCCCATCGTGAAGCTGTTCATACGGCCCTCGACCAGCTTGAGCGCTATACGCAGGCCCGCATTGGCGGGAACCATCCGCCTGAAACCACAGGCAAATTCATCGCGGCAAAGTTCGAGCATGATACGGCTCGCCCCGTGGATGGTTATGTCGCCCCACAGCTCCACACCCACGCCGTCGTTTTCAACATGACCAAACGTGACGGCGGTCAGGCCCGCGCCATCCAGCCGCAAAGCTTGTTTCAATCGCAGCAGTTTGCGACTGCGGTCTACCAGTCGGAATTGATGTATCGCCTTCGCCAGCTTGGATATGAAATCACGCCCGGCAGAAGCGGCGCGCCGGAGATCAAGGGCTACACGCAGGAATATCTGGACGTCTCCAGTCCGCGTAGTCAGCAGATTCGGGAGTATCTCGAACGCACAGGCCGCACTGGCAAAGAGGCCGCCGAAATCGCCGCGCACTCCACACGCGATAGAAAAGAGATGCACTCGCCCGGTGAAGTCATGGCGGCGCATCGCAAGCTCGCCGCCGACTTCGGCCATCAGGCAGATGCCGTCGTCCGTGCCGCCAGAGAACGGTCGCAGCAGCAGACACAATCCGTCCCTCCAGAGCAACAGGTCCGTGAATCGTTGACTTTCTCTCGCGACAAGAATTTCGAGCGCGAGGCCGTGATCGACGAGCGGGCATTGGTACGCGATGCGCTCCGTCGCGGCATGGGCGAAGTGACCTATCCGCAGGTGCACGCTAATCTCAGTGCCCGTCTTGCGTCCGGGGAATTTCAGGTTGTCGAGCGACCTCAGAGCGTGCCTGGCCGCCAGATGACCACCGCGAAAACCATCGAGGCCGAGCATGAGATTGTCCGGCGGATGCGCGAAGGACAGAACCGGCTTCAGCCCGTGATGACCCGCTCGGAGGCCATCCAAGTAGCCGACCAGCATCCACATTTGAACCGCGCTCAGAAAAGTGTGGTCGAGGATGTCTTGAATTCTCCCGACCGCGTTCACGGAATCCAGGGAGTCGCGGGAGCAGGCAAAACGACAACTCTTGTCGTGCTGCGCGTTGCAGCCGAGGCCCAGGGCTACGAGGTTACAGGCTTCGCGCCAACGTCGCGCGCAGCGCGGCAATTGCACGAAGCAGGCATCGAGGGCGGAACCCTGCAAGGTTTTCTTGTCCGGTCAACGAAACCGGAGACACAGGAACAGAAGCATTTCTATTTCGTCGATGAATCAAGCCTCACCAGCACCAACCAGATGCGCGAGTTTCTTGCGCGCATTGGCCCGAACGACCGTGTGTTGTTAATTGGGGACATCCGCCAGCATCAGGGTGTAGAAGCTGGCCGTCCCTTCGAGCAATTGCAGGAGGCCGGAATGCGAACCGCCAAGCTCGACGAAATTGTTCGTCAGAAAGACCCTGCATTGAAGTCCACCGTTGAATTGCTGGCGACAGGCCAGGTCTCTGCTGCGCTCGACTTGCTCCAGCAGCGGGGCCGTCTTAGGGAAATTTCAAATGCTGAAGAACGTATCCGTGCCATTGCGAAATCCTACCTTGAATCGCCAGAGAAGACCTTGATTGTTTCCCCGGACAATGCGTCTCGCCGCGAGTTGAATGTTGCCGTGCGGCAGGAATTGAAGGCCAGCGGAACCGTTGCTCCAGAAGACCATTCCATTCGTGTTCTCATTCAACGCCAGGACATGACTGGCGCGGAACGCGCCTGGGCCAGTCACTACGAAGTCAACGATGTCGTCCGCTATGCACGCGGCAGCAAGAATGCCGGGATCGAGGCTGGCTCCTACGGAACGGTCATCGCTATCAATTCACAGGCAAACCTGCTTAGCGTTGAGAAAGCGTCCGGCGAACTTTTTACCTACGATCCGCGCAGACTCACCGGCGTCAGTGTCTATCGCGAAGTCGCGCAGGATTTTTCTGTTGGCGATCGCATTCAATTCACGGCGCCGGACAAATCACTTGGCGTCGCCAATCGTGACCTTGCAGTCATTGAAGCGATCCATCCCGATGGCCGTGTTGCTTCGCGGCTCGACAATAATCGCCAGATCGAATTCGGCGCAACCCAGCATCGACACTTTGATCATGGCTACGCCGTCACTAGCCATAGTTCCCAGGGTCTTACCGCCGAGCGCGTGCTTATTCATGCGGATACGAGCGTCCATCCAGACCTGCTTAACTCTCGCTTCGGCTACGTCTCGATCTCCCGCGCCAGCCACGAAGCCACACTCTTCACCAACGACATGACCAAACTCGGCACACAACTCAGCGCCGAGACCAGCAAGACCTCAGCACTTGGAGTCAATCAGAGGCCGTCCATCGTACATGAGATTGCTATGGGAATTTGATCCTCGCATGCGGTATTTCATGCCGTTGACATGCGTACCTCAAGAAGCGGCATTCTACATGCGATATGGTTGCTGAACGCATGCAGACCGTGATTCGAGAATATCGGTTCAAGATGCCCCGCACGAGTTCAACTCCTTAGACCCTCGCCAAGGCCGACTCCTGGCCGACTGCTTTCGTTCTCTCACGAGGTGGAAGCAGGCGTGTTGAGTTGAGAATGAAAGTATGCTTCGACGCGACGTGAATAAATGCCGCAAGCAGCGGATTGAGGATACCAGTCGCAGCCAGGCCAATGCCCATGGCATCTACGATCAGAGTGCCATAGAAGTTTTGAAAGATGATGCCACGGCAGTTTCGTGCAATACGCACGGTTTCGACGAACTTGTCCAGATCGTTGCCAATCAGAACCAAGTCCGCGCTTTCACGTGCCACATCCGTTCCAGCACCATCGCCACGCCAACGCTCGCTGAAATGGAAATCCTTGCTTTTTCATTTCAGGCTTGTTGCTCAATTTCAAATATGCACGAACGAGATCAATCAAATCGTCGCCAGTTCAGGTGCAATGTTTTCTGTAGAAGCATCCGTCAAGTGATACCGGATGTGCTCCTCAAGCACCTCGGCCATCAGGTCCGCAACGCCTCCCTTCACAGCGCCCAGCAACATGAGTATGTCTGCCAATCCCATCCCCTGCCAAGGCCGATCGACCACATCGAGCTGACCGCGTGATGGCGTCTTACGTGGTCTCCAGCGTCGGTTCTTTTGGCGCCGGAGACAGTTTCATCGTGAATCTCCTTGTGCGCCATTGAATCGATTGTTCTGACAGTCACAGACTCTGACCAGGGTTTACTTCTGCTCTGCGTCTTTGGCCATCTGTTCGTGGAGTTGTGCAAGTTCCTGTGACTTGGCAGCCATTTCCTTGAACTGCTCAACGAAGTACTGGCAGTGGTAGATGGCGTTTGCCTGATTCCTGTTGCGTATGTACCCGTTCTGCTTATAGGCCGCAAGCATCTCCTCGTGTTCATTCGATTGAGAGAGGTAATCCTGCGCTTTCGCCTCGTAATACTGGGCGATCCGCTGATGCGCCGCCGGTGTTTTCGCGGTGGCGATCAAGGATTTGAGCTGATGCTTGCTGAGATGTTCCACCTTAAGTTTCTGTGCGGGCGGAGCCTGAGCAAGGGTCACTATGGTCATGACTAATGCGAACGAAAGGATCGAAAGGACACTAATAGTACGTTTCATGGAAATCTCCTTGGTGATTCATGAGCTTGTGACAATGCGTAACCCCGGTTGAGTTCTCCCGCGTTCCCCTCCCCCAGCAGCGATCACACATTGTAGGCAGTCATTACCGTCAGACTGAGCGGGCGATTCTCGGGTTCAGCGCCCATATCGTTCCGCCCTTACTGGAGATTTATGCACGAGCCGTGCCAAACGCTGTTTGTCCAGCGGAAGTGAGTCTTAATCAATGCAACGACGGGACTTATGGAATAGGTAGGTGGAAACCTCGCCGGACCGATTTGTGCGGGCCCTGGCGCATTCGCGGCAGCGGTTGCCCTATTTCAGACTGCGGGACGGAAGGAATGGAGATACTACCTCGGACGTTTGCATATGTACAACATATAGAGGTATGGACCTTGTTAACAAAAGAGCTGCGCAAGTTTCAATCGGTTTGATCTACGATTTGTGAAGTCCGCGCAAACGGCCTACTCGGCGGCCTCGGAGATTGGAGCTACCAGGGAGAACTTCTCCATTCGAGATGAGCATTTTCCGACTGATGTTCTAATAGCTAGCCGCGCGTCTAGTTCCAGCCGTGCTTATCCAACGCCTGAAGCCCAATTTCCTTCTCGATCTCTTCGAGGTCAATTTCTTCGTCGGGAAACTTGAGGCGAACGTTTGCGATCCACTCACACTGGCGAATTTCAGTGGACAGACCTCCGAACCGAATCCTACTAGCGCGCGTCAGAACGGCTAGCCGTTCCATCACATTTTGCAACTCGCGCATATTTCATTCCCGCGATTCTAACAGTGGCGGTTGCGGGCCAGACCTGTGCGATTTTGTTCAAGACGTCTAGCACATCGCACCGTTCCTGGCGGGAAAAGTGGCAGATCAAAGTGGAGCCATGTGCGTGGCTGAGAGGCCTCATCCACTATGCCTCGGCCAATAGTGCCCGTCATTCGATCCCCTGACCCGACTGCACCTCCATGGCCGATTTCCGGCAGTCACTGCCGCAAATGAGGCGACGATTGCCGGGCCGCGTCGCCCTTGCCTGCCCGCAGAGATGTGGAACCTCTACGAGATCAGGTAGTTATAAAAAAGAAGGGAAAGGCGAAATTATGGCATGCCATGTGCAATATGGAAGGACGGAGTTGATCACGGAATCATGTTATGAAACCGTTCGCGAGAAGCATTCTGTTCACCAGCGTACTCGCGATGGCCGCCATAGCTTGATGGTTGCGCAGACGAGCAATAGCTGATCTGGGCAATCGTACCCCGAACTCAATGAGAGGTTTCTATGCCAAATTCGGTGTGTGTGATGTTCGGGGGAAAGCGATGGTTGTCAATGGCTGCATCGATCAAAGTTTTTCTCGTCGGCCTGCTCCTTTTCTTGCCCCTTCATGCGCACGCAGTTCCTCAGTTTTCTCGCCGCTACAATCTCAAGTGCTCGGCTTGCCACACGATCGCCCCTGTGCTCAACGAGCAAGGATGGATGTTCAAGAGGCTCGGCTATCACCTTCCGCCCGCTCTCGAGAAAGACCAGACGATTCTCAGAATCTTGGACCTGGTCGAGAAAGAGCCTGAATGGACAGTGACGAACAACGCATCTTTCGCTGTGGCGGATTTCAGTTACGCCGCAGAGCGGACTACGCAAGAAGGTCAACCGAATTCTTCAACTTCTGCCTTCCAGGTGAACTCGTGGAACGCGTATTTTGGGGGCTGGGTGCCAGATACAAATTTCTTCTACTACTCAGAATTTGACATCGTTACTGGTGGCGTCACCAATCCACAACTTACGAATGCAAATTTTGGGTATGCTGGCGGGAGTGCAAGGAGTAGCTGGTACGTGGATGGTGGTCGGGAGCATCTTCAGGTAGGGGAAGGCACCCGTGCGGCCCAAGTGTACAGCCTGCTGCCCAACTCTCCTTTACTCTACGAGAACTCGAGCCCCACAACATTTGTCTTCGACCAATCCCCGGTGGGTATCGATGCCGGCTATACATGGGCTTCTAACAACTACAAACATATTTTCGCAGCAACGGCGAAGGTCACGAATGGGGACAATGCAGACGGCAGCGAAATCCTCGGCCCGTCGGCGCGCAACTCTAAGGACGTATGGATCGACATAGATTACTGGTATGCGCCCGAGAGCGGCGTCACTTTTGTCAACTACTACGGGACAAAAGATAATCTGCAAACCGATCCTTTGGGTAATCAATTTACGTTTCATCCACACATCCGCCGGCAAGGCGTTTTCGCGAATTACAAGCTTCTCTCCAAAGTCGATTTCCTAGGCGGCTATTTGCATAATCACGACGACTGGCAGGCTGTTCAGAACGGGCCGATGAGCAGCTTTATCGGCAACGATTATTACGGGGCGGTGGATTACTACATCATTCAGGGACTCGCCGTGTCAGGCCGTTTCGATCGCTTGAAGCAGGAAATTACTGGCCCGACCGGCGTTGGGCTTCAGAATACCCACGACTGGACGGCAGGAGTCAGTAAGACACTGACTCCTGCTGGGAACATCATTGGCAGGATTGCTTACAGTAACCTCTCCGGGCGAGATCCTGTTGCAGCCGCGAAGAATACGGACAAGCTCTTCCAAGCAGATGTTGCATTCAATTTCTAAGATGGCTGCGCCACGGAGCGACATGACATGAAAAGAAAATATGTTCTGCAGATTCTCTGGAGTGTTTTCGTGTTCGGATCTCTTTGGAGTGTACGAACCGGTGTTGCGTATGGACAATTCACACAAAATAAAAAGGACACCGTCAATATCGATACTGCAGGGTTCCCTACAGATGTCCGGAAGGGTTATCAGTTATTCCGAGGGAAGTGCAGCGAGTGCCACGGCCTGGACATCAGTCTGAAGCCGAGCATGTCGTCCTCTCAATGGAATTCTGAAGTGAAGCGGATGCAGGCGATGGCCAGTTCGCAATACAACGACGAGCAGGCCGTCGCGATCCTAAGGTTCTTGAACTACGATGAAACACATCGAAAGTCTGCACTTAAATCCGCAGTCACGGTTCCGGCATCTGATTCCGTCGAGGCTGGCCGTCAATTCTATCTCGCGCAAGGCTGCGATACGTGCCACAGCATTGCAGGCAAGGGTGGCTCGCTGGGATCATTGGACGACGTGGGAACCAAGCTTTCTCGACAACAGTTGATTGATCGCGTAAAGGTGCAACAAGCGGGCTCCGCCATGCCCGCGTTGCCGTCAAACACCGCCGATGTCCAGATCGACCATCTTGTCGACTTTCTCCTGACTCTCAAGGGACATTGAGAACAGGACACCTCTACAACCTGTCTGGGCCGATTTCGCTGCCCATATACGCCAGACTCTCCTACTTTAACTGCCTGTGCAGATGCACGAGTAAAAGTACCGCGCCTCCACAGCATTCGTTCCTCAAATATACGGGTGTCCAGATACAGCCTGCCCTGTTCCTTTGCTTAATTGACAGGCAAACACTGGATGGATGAGATTGCCTGGTTGGTGCTGGAGGATCGTGACGCATTCGGAATATTTCGAGTGGAGAGTTAAGTCATAAGTTCTCTCCACCGCAGCCAGGCCGTGCATAGCAGAAGGGGGCATCCTTCCCTCGCCGGCCCCATGTCACTTTCTGTGTCACGCGTCTCTCAAGGCATGTCCATCACCTTTCATACCAGGCACCACCTGCATCCGGTGATGGTGTCGAAAAGACAATTTTCTCGTCGAGGTACCAGCGTAGGGTGTGGCACTTATTTGTTTTGTCTGGCCGCACACCTACAGCGTTGAGCGGAAATTCTATGCCCTGCTAGGCAGCGCCTTCGGCACGTAGGCTCAAGATTCGCCGGGGACCGAAATATTGCAGCTAAGATTCCGGAAGTCGTGTCCTTTGAAACACTGCAACCGTTGCCAAGCGCGATTTGGCCCGAGCGCTCGATAGGCGTCAATGAAGCAGCCGCGAGAAGATTCTAAATTACGTTTAAAGGGACCAGGCGTACCCTGCTCGATCAATGCTATTTTCGAGTCAAGACAACAATTGATCGTGGACTCAGAACGTATTCGGCATGGTGGAGGCTTACTTCTGCTCCGGACTCACAAAAATCTTCCGGAGATGACAGACTGGTGTCAATCACCCGGCACCACTCACCCGGCTCGCCTTGTTTGATGTAAAAGGTAAGCGACTGCCAACCGGCGTTGATCATGACGTAGATGTCATTGTCTCGCTGTGACGAGCCCCGTAGAAAGAAGGCCAGGGAGCGGGAATCCTGGGATAAATCCGGTTGTCCAGCGGCCCCATACCAGCCCACATCGTCGCGCCAGAACCGGCTACGTGAGATGGAAGGGTGTGCCTTCCGGAAAGCAATCATATTCTTAAAAAATCGAAATACATCCTGATTGAGAGCAAACAGGTCCCAGTCCAACCATGTGATCTCATTGTCTTGGTTGTAAGGATTGTTATTCCCTTTCTGGGTATTCATGAATTCATCCCCGGCCGAGAACATTGGCGTTCCATTGGACAAGAGCAGCAGCGCACAGAAGTTCTTGACCTGCTGTTTTCGCAGCGCCAACACACTGAGCGGTGCGTCCTCGTCGCCCTCGAACCCGCAATTCCAGCTGAGGTTGGAGTCTGTCCCATCGGCACTCCCATGGCCATTGGCATCGTTGTGCTTTTCGTTATACGAGACAAGATCGTACAAGCAGAAGCCATCATGACACGCAACGAAGTTTATGCTCTGGTAGGGGCGGTAGGCATTCGCGAGATCATCCGGGAACAAGTCGCAACTTCCGTAGATGCGAGACATCAACCTCGGGACCATGCCAGGGTCACCGCGCACGAATGCCCGCAAATCATCCCTGAATTGCCCATTCCACTGTAGCCATGAAGTCCCAGGGAAGCTTCGGCCTAATTGGTACGTTGCCGGATCCCACGCTTCGGCGATCAAACGCAATCTTTCCAATTCAGGCGCCCCGCCGATCTCCGCGATTACGGGCGGATCCTTCAGATTGATTGACCCGTCCTGATTGCGAGTGAAGATGGAGGCTAGATCAAACCGAAATCCGTCGACGCGCATTTCGTTCCGCCAGAACCGCATGCTATCGAGAATCATCTTGCGAACATAGCGGTTGCCGCAATTCAAGGTGTTGCCGGTCCCGGTATCGTTGCGATAACGCCGCCGATCTTGTTCGAGCAGGTAATACGTTGTGTTGTCGATTCCACGATAACTGTAAGTTGGGCCGCTTTCATTCCCTTCCGCGGTGTGGTTGTACACGACATCCAGGATCACCTCAATCCCGGACGCATGGAGAGCCTTGACCATCGAGCGAAACTCTTTCGATGCATCGTACGGCTTGTCTGCGCTGGCGTACTCATGATGGGGAGAAAAGAAATTTAGCGGCATGTAGCCCCAGTAGCTGCCCTCTTGCGGGTCTTGCTGCATAATAGGCAGGAGTTCGACTGCGGTGATGCCGAGTTCTTTCAAGTAGGGAATTTTGTCGACTACTCCAAGAAACGTGCCGCGGTGAGTACCCGCTACGCCGGAATTCGTTCTTCGTGTGAAACCTCGTACGTGCAACTCGTAAATCACAAGGTCGGACGCATGGGCCGGCATCGAATTTCCGGCCCAATCGTTCTGGGTTTCAGTTGCGATCAGACCGAGCGGAGTTCTGCCGGCATTTGAACCCGGCTGTGACACTGCTTCGCGACTGAATCGACTTGGAAAGCAAACGCATCTGGCATAAGGATCCAGCAGAACCTTCCGTTGGTCGAAGCGGTGGCCTGGTTCAGACGTGTTCGTTCCCACCACCTGATAGCCATAATAGCGAGCGTCGGGAGTCGTGTACTTCCGCACTCTATAGTGCCAAATACGACCTGATTTGTTCGCGAGAGGATCGAGCCTGAATTCGTACGTCGGAATAGAAACATCCAACTCGGAATACAACAGTAGCGTAACCGAGGTTGCATGCTTCGAGTACAAAGCGAAGTTGTAAGCGTCTTCCTCCTCGATCCAGGTTACCCCAAGTGGCGATGGAGATCCTTCCCGAGCATACCAATCCTGCATCTAGCCTCCCCAACCGCAGCTAGCTGACGTTGCCGCCTGGTTCCCAACATGAATACAATACGCCGGCTAAAAAGAGACGTCATCCGATGTATGCGTTTGTGACGTATTGTTGCACCATGCGGTGCGTGTTGAAATACGAGGCATTCAACGCGATGGTGTGCCGCATGACATCAATCCACTTTTCTTGATTCCCATAAAACATGGGCAAAATGACATCTTCAAGTTTGCGCAGCAGGTCTTCAGCATCATTTACTGCGGTTGCTTCGCCTGGATCACCGATACACCAGCCGGTCACGCCTTCAATGTGGCCTTCAACCCACCACCCGTCGAGCGTGCTGAAACTGGGAACCCCATTGTGAGCCGCTTTCATGCCGGAGGTTCCGGAGGCTTCGAGCGGGCGCTGGGGCGTGTTGAGCCACAGATCGACTCCGGATACGATCAGCTTCGCCATTTCCATATCGTAATTCGCCAGATATACGACTGGGATGTCTTGCCCGAGCTGCCGCGATACGGCGATGATATGTTCGATCAACCGTTTGCCCCCCTCATCTCGCGGGTGCGCCTTGCCGGCGAAGACAAATTGCAGCGGACCAGCCCTCCGCGCAATTTCAAGAAGCCGCGGGACGTCCGCAAACACCAGGTCGGCGCGTTTGTATTCAGCTGCCCTTCGCGCAAAACCGATCGTCAGCGCTTCGGTCGATAGTTTCCGACCACTTCTCTGTTCCACGAAAGTAAACAGGTTCTTCTTTGCCTCCAGGTGAGCGGCCCATATCTTTTCGTTTGGGAGGTTCAGTGCCTTCCGGAGCATTGCAGGGTCTTTGTTCCAGCCGGGCATGTAGTCGTCATAAAGTCTGCGGAAGCTATCGCAGGTCCAGGTCGCGGAATGCACTCCGTTGGTGATGTGCTGGATGGGATATCCAGGGAACATCACACGCGAAACCTCCTCGTGCCGTTGCGCCACGCCGTTGACATAATGGCTCAGGTTCAGTCCGAGCCGCGTCATGTTCAAACGTTCTCGACCACCCAGCATCTGGAGGACTTCATACGGTACGGAAGGCCCAAGAATACGCTCAACCGACTTGAAGTCAAATTGGTCATGGCCCGAAGGTACGGGAGTGTGAGTCGTGAATATGCACCGCTGCCTAACACCTTCGAAATCCCATTCCGCCGGTTCAGTTCCTCCTTGCCAGTTCATCAGCTCCAGAACCAGAAGGGCAGCATGGCCTTCGTTCATGTGAAACCGCTGAACTCCGCAATAGCCCAAAGCGCGGAGCATTCTGACGCCGCCGATTCCGAGAACGATCTCCTGCGCCAGCCTGTAGTCGTCGTCGCCTCCATAGAGGTAATCCGTCAAGGTGCGGTCATAGTCGCTATTTCCTTTGACATTCGTGTCCAGAAATATAATGGGCACTTGAGAACCTGTAACCCCGGTTACGTCATATTGCCATGCATGAACGCGGACGGCTCGGCCTTCGACCGCAACCTCAATCTCGGCAGAGAGAGATCGCACTTTTCCCTCCGGTTCGAACTGCACGGGTCGTTCCTGTTGTCGTCCGTCCTCATCGATGGATTGATCGAAGTATCCCTTACGCCAGAGTAGACTGACCCCGACAAGGGGAACTTTGAGGTCCGCGCAAGCCCTTATCATATCGCCGGCCAGAACGCCGAGCCCGCCGGAATAGGTTGGGATTGCTATATCTAGGGCCATTTCCATTGAAAAATATGCAACACGCCTGTTCTCTTTGGCATCATCCGTTTCGGAGGCAACGACAGTCGCCGAGTAACGTTTAGGGTTCTGCTGAAACTTGTCTTTGCAGTACTCCGAACAAAAATGGAAAGTCTCTCCGTTCCAGGGCAGCGACGGCGTATTTTCGGGTAGCACGATCATTCCGCAGACCGGATCTTTTAACTCGCTATTCATGCTATGTCCTATCGATTTCATGGCCCCTACCCTTAGCGCGGATCCCATTGCAACAACGCTGAAGAATCGGCGCCCATGATGCAGGATCGGCTAAGGATTCACGCCCGTCCTATTCCTTCGTTGCATTTCATTTTGGGTTTTTCGATTCAGCTTCAGCCTGCATCCAGTCTTCCAGGTCGTGCCCTTCTTCCCGCCCTCGCGCTTCATACAGTTCGTGGGCGCGCCGACGAATTCCTTCCAGTCGCTCTTCTGCCAGATCGCCGCTAGCCATGCTGCCTGCTTTCTCCTCAATCTCCTTAACCATAACGAGTCTCCTCTCCTGCGTTCGCAATTGTAGTTCCGTCAAACGATCACGGTTGTACATACTAGATGCAGTTGTGATGCCAAGATTCTTCCTTTCCCACCTCACCTGTAACTCCATAATTTCACGGGGAATCCACATCTGTGTTGGCAAGCAAGAGTGACGCGGCCAGACCTCAACGGCCTCATTTGGGGCAGCGAGTGCCTGAAACCGGCCACGGATATGCAATCGGAAGAAGAGGATGGAATGACGGAACCGGGTCAGCGCGAGGCGTCAATGGACCAGGCTAACCAGGCTGCTCAACCAGGCTCATGGGCTGGCTCGGAGTTGTCGCTCAGTCTGCCAGAAACTGTGCCACGCGCGCTCGAGTTTGGAAAAGCGCGCGCAGCTCTGCCCCGCAATTGCCGGTGCTAGAATCGCGGCAGTGAAAGCCTCGACGAAAAGCTGGAAATGGGCGGTAATCTTGACGGCAGCAATCGGCGCTGTTGCGCTCCTGCATTACAGCACGCCGACAACTCATATTTGGATCCACCCACTCTTACAGCGGGCATATTACGTTCCCATTCTGCTGGCTGCGTTGTGGTACGGCTGGCGTGGCGGGCTAGCCGCCGCAGCCGTGGCTGCCGTTTCCTACATTCCGCATATCGTGATGGCTTGGAAATCCCAGCCAGAGTACACAGCTGCCCAGTATGTTGAGATCGGGATGTTTTTCGTAATCGCGGCGTTGACGGGGATCCTTGCCGATCAAGAACGGGCACAGAGGTACAAAGCGGAAGCCACGGCGCAACAACTAGGCGAGGTGTATCAGCAGCTTCAGGACAGTTTTGAGCAGCTTCGCCGTGCAGACCGCTTGACTGCGCTCGGTGAGCTAGCAGCTGGGCTTGCCCACGAAATACGGAATCCACTGGGGGCGATTGACGGTGCAGTGCAAATCCTTCGCAGGGAGCAGCTGCCGGTTGCGACCAGAAACGAGTTTGGAGAACTGGCTAGTGGCGAAGTTGAAAGACTAAAAAGCCTGGTAAACAACGTATTAGAATTTGGGCGCCCAACTCCCCCTCGCGTCATCGATACGAACCCAACTGTCCTGATTGGTTCCGTGATGAGGCTGGTGGGAGAGACCGCAAAAATGGGCGGGATCACAGTCAAAGTAGAAGCTGGGGCTGCGGATGTTCCCATCAGGGTCGATGTCGACCAGGTCAAACAGGTCCTGCTGAATCTTGGGCTGAATGGCATTCAGGCCATGCAGGCCGGAGGGACCCTCACATACCGTGCTTCGGCCACGAGCGAATTCGTCGAATTCGAAATCATCGATGAAGGCAAGGGCATTGCTGAAGACGATCTTGAGAGGATTTTTAATCCCTTTTACACCACCCGCGCGGAGGGGACAGGAATGGGCCTGTCGATCGCTTACCGGATCGTCAACCAGCACAACGGCCACATCTCGGTCCGCAAAAACAAGGAGCGAGGCATGACATTTGTGGTAAGGCTCCCGCGGACAATTACCGCAGAGAGGTCAGCTTCATGAAACAAGGTTCGGTCCTCATTGTCGACGATGACCCAGGGCAGCGCAGGATCGTCGAATTCTGGCTGCAAGAAGCGGGGTACGCGGTCCTGACAGCCACGGACGGGCTGAATGGACTGAAGATGTTTCAGGAACATTGTCCTTCCGTCGTGATTACGGACATGCGAATGCCAGGTATGTCCGGGCTGGATCTAATGGCCAAGATCAAGGCAATCCATGAGGACGTCCCGGTCATGGTAATCACCGCATTCGGGACTGTAGCGGATGCCGTCGATGCCATGCGCCTGGGTGCTGCCGACTATATTTTGAAGCCGATCAACGCCGACGACCTGAAAATCAGTGTCAGTCGCATCTTCGAGCGGCAACAGCTTGTCGATGAGAACCGGTATCTGCGAGACCTGGTCGGCGCCGAGTTCCAGTTTTCCAGCCTTATTGGGAATTCGAGAAAAATGCGCGACGTATTCGCGGTAGCGGGCCAGGTTGCCAGACGAGATAGCACAGTCCTGATTACAGGCGAGAGCGGGACAGGAAAAGAACTGCTCGCCAAAGCGGTCCATCAAAATAGTTTGCGCGCCGGCAAACCATTCATCGTTGTGAATTGTGGGGCCCTGCCGGAGGCGCTCGTCGAGTCGGAACTTTTTGGACATACGAAGGGCGCTTTTACAGGAGCGGCCTGCGATCGCGCCGGTAAATTCGAGACGGCGAACGAGGGCACAATCTTTCTCGACGAGATAGGGGAACTCCCACTTAACGTGCAGGTGAAGTTATTGCGCGTGCTCCAGGAACGTGAGGTCGACAAACTTGGCAGTTCCCACCCACTTAAGGTCAACGTGCGAATAATTGCCGCCACGAACCGGAAGTTGAAAACACAAGTGGAGGACGGCAACTTCCGCGAAGACCTGTATTATCGGCTGAGTGTCATCATGATCGAATTGCCGCCGCTCCGCGAACGCCGGGAAGATGTCCCTGTCCTTGCAGCGCATTTTTTGAAACGGTATTCAGAACGCTACAACACCGCAAGGCTGACATTCGAGGACGACGCTATGGAACTGCTGCCAAAATATGATTGGCCCGGCAACATACGCGAGTTGGAAAACGTGATTGAGCGGCTCTGTGTTTTGGCCACCGGAGATGCGATCGGCGTTGGCGACCTCCCAGCCGAAATTCGCGTCAGCCGCAGCCGCATCGCCTCCATTGGATTAAAGCTGCCTGATGAAGGTATCAGCCTGGAAGAAGTCGAGAAGGAGATTCTCGTGCAGGCGTTGGAAAAACAGCTCGGGAACCAGACACGTGCCGCCCGGTACCTAAACATCAGCAGAAAGACCCTCATCTACAGGATGGAAAAATTTGGGCTGGTTGAGCGCGGGGCTGCTGAACAGGAGCAGGCGAGTGATGCGGAATAATGTAGCGCTTCCCGTCACTCCCGGGCGATGCTCTCTTGCTTAGCGTACCCGCGTGTCTGTTAGCTCGCGCTGAACGACACTGGAATTCTCATAGGCTGACCGGATCACCGCCAGCGCATCGTCCGGAATGCGGCCCTCGTGCTGCATGAGGAGCACCTGGAGATTGGCGTGTACCAGCATGGAAGGCGCGGTAATGTTTTTTCGCAGTGCATCGAACGATGCAGACATCTGTCTGAAATCACGCTCGCTTCGGTTCCTCAGCCAAAGCACCACACCCAAGCCGACACCAAACGCGAGAAATAGAATGCGATACACCGCCATCACCGGTGTCGGGTGAATCAGCTCAGTCAGAAAATCGCCGCTCCTCATGGTGGCGTGCATGGCGACGTCGATCAGCGATGCGCCGACGCCAAACAAGGCCCCGAAGATGACCTCTTTGTATTTCGTTCCGTACCGAAGCATACGCTTCCTTTTACTCCGCCGAGCTCGGGCGTACTTTGGCTCCGGAGGATTTATCTTCAGTCTCTAACGGCTTATGGCCGTCGATCATCAGAAACACATCGAGGTAAGCGCTGCGGATGCGATCAATCACAAAGCCGGCATCTCGGACCGCCCCAACCGTGTCCCGATTTACGTCTGAGCCGAGGAACCGCATGGCGAGATTCATCATGTCCTGTTGAAATGCAATCACGGAATTGCCGCTCCGTACATGCTCCAACATGAGAAGCCTGCCGCCAGGCTTCAACACCCGATACAATTCCGAAAGCCCTTGTCCTGGATTGGGCACGCTGCAGAATGTGGACGCGGTCGCTACCGTGTCAAAGGACGCCTCTTGAAACGGCAGCTTCTGGACATCCGCTTCCATCAGCCGCAGAGTCCCACCATACGATTCCGCACGGCCACGTGCGCGGCGCAACGCCTCGACACTCACGTCAATGGCGATGATGTCGCGGTGGGGTGGAAAGTTCGCAAAGTTCAGCCCTGTTCCGGCAGCGACAAACAAAACCTGGTCGCCCATGTTGGTAAAGAGTGCCCTCTGAGCAAAGGCCCGCCTATGAGCGCCAGCAATTCTCTGTAAGTCATAGAGCCAGGACGGAGTTCGAAGGGTAAAGCTAGGCGGACTGACTTTTCGGCTTGATCGGCGAAGCGGCAGTTCTTCCATCGACACGCCACGTAACCAAGCGTCAATGAGCACGAACACCATGCTGATAGCCAAACCAATCGCGGCGCCAAAGGCAAACATGAGACCTCGATTTGGGAAGGGCAGGTACGCAATGATCATCGCGCCCATGGCAATGAACCCGCCAGGGATCATCGCCTCCATCGAGCCGATCAGATTACCGATGAAAAATGACAGTAGCGACTGCAGAACCATCACGATTGACATGGAGGCCAGAAAGGACCAAAGGAAAGGCCAATTGTCCGGGACTAGGTATTCATGGAAGCAAACCACCAGGAAGCCGAGAAGTGCCCCAAAGACAGCGTCAAGCAACCAAAACTTCATCGAGTTTCTTCGATAATTGAGACATCGACTGGTTCCGTCGGTAGCGGAACTGCAATTTCGGCAATCAGGTTGTACTGCGGCGCAGATGTTCATGTGTGACAATCTCCTTATTAAAACTGCATATTCATAGCGAGTAAGGGCACGCTGACTTCCACCGTCTGGCCCTTCCGGTAGAGGCGCAACTTGAGCACTTCCCCGGGCCGTCCGTTGAGCAGGGTCTTAGCAATATCCGCAGCTGAAGTGACCGCTTCGCCGTTGATGGCCACGATAATGTCACCGCCAATCGTATAGAACTTCTCTCCAACGACGACCACTCGTTTTCCAGCACACAAGCCAGCGACTGCGGCTGGAGAATTTGGGAGTACTTCTTCGATCAGGAAACCATGTTCCACTGGAATGCCGAAGAGCCTGGCCACCTCAGGAGTGATTTCACTTCCGCTGAAACCCAGCGTGGGACGGTACGCATGCCCCATCTCGATCAAGTCGGGGATGACCGCCCGTACAAGGTCGATCGGAATGGCGAATCCCACATTTTGGGCTCCGCGAATGATGGCGTCGTCGATCCCAATGACCTCGCCCGCTGAGTCCAGAAGAGGTCCGCCGCTATCGCCGGGATTGATGGCGGCGTCCGTTTGAATGACCGCATCGGCCAGTTCCAGCGCCGCGTTGTCCATCGTCCTCTGCACTGCACTGATGACGCCAGCACTTAAGGTGTTATGCAGCCCAACAGCGTTGCCGATGGCCAGCACTTTTTGTCCAACCTGCAAGGTTGCCGAGCTGCCCAGCGGAAGCGCCACCAGGTCCGCCGGAGAAGCGTCGATCTGCAACAAGGCGATGTCCAGTTGTGGCGCGGTTCCGACGAGCCGCGCATCGTAATGTTTACGATTCGACAAAGTAACCGCGATCTCATCCTTGTCCTTCACCACATGAAACGCAGTCAGGATATGGCCTTCTTTGTCGATGACAAAACCTGTACCCGTGCTTTCTGCGACATTGCCAGTATCGAACGGTGAGGACGCCGTGAGCCGCGCGTCGATCTGGACGACTCCAGGGCTTGCTTGTCGAAACACCTGAATCGTGTTCAGCTCATCGGAAAGAAGAGGTCTAGACACCGTTTGGGCATCACTCGTCAGGGCGCCAAGAAGCAACGCGCCCGTAGCTATAACTGTTATGAATCCTGCATACATTTCTGTCGGTCTCCATCAACCGCATACCGTGGGTGCGTGCAATTCAGGCACCAATGCGGTCTTTGCTGCGGACTCTCTAGCGACCACGTGAGTCCTTGCGTCCACAAAGGCCCTGTTCTGCCGGCTTTGATGAACTTGAATGAATGACAGGTCCCGGTATCCCAGCGACGAATCGGGCCTCGCACCGCTGTGCCAAATGCGCCAGTCCTTGGACGAAATCAGGCAACCCAGAATGGTGCTTGCTGACAGTTCCCGTCTCAAACACGTAAAGAAACGACGGCCCCAAACGTCTGTCAAAGCTTCCCAAGGGCCTCAAATCGCGCTTTGAAGCGCGCTCCGGGTGCGGATCTGGACATCAGCACAGATTTGGCATTGCGCTTGCGTATCAATACGGCGAGTACAGCCCAATGACCATCATCACATCGCCGAAAAACGTCATCGCAATTGAAACTGAGATGGACTTTGACCATACCCTCGAGTCGTTGCGCGCCGAGCTTTCCCGCTGCGAGTTTCGCATCCTTTCGGAGGTGGACTTCAGCCGCGAGCTAGACAGTCACATCGGTTTATCCGCTTCGCACTACGCAATATTGATTGTGTGGCATGCCTTCTCCGCGTATCAGGCGCTGCTCAGCGATCTGAATGGAGGACTGATGGTCCCGTTCAATGTGGCGGTGTACCAGAAAGATGGTGTCACGACGGTGTCGGTTCTCCTTCAGCCATCGCTGACACCGGAAGCGTCGCTGGGGATTCGCGCGCTGGGACACGATTTGAATCGGAGGCTGCGGGACGTCTTCCTACGCCTTGGAACACACGAGCAACAAGGCAGCCCCGGAAGGGCAAGCCATGCCTCGTCGGCACGGAGGTGATGGAAATGGCGACGGAGAAACAAGCCTCGATCTTGTATGTCCTGTGGAAGCGAGTGCTTCGAGTGCTGGCGGCTGGCCAGCCAGATGTCGAGGACGAAGTGACAGGGGAAGATTGCTGTGGTGGGTGCTGCTCTCGGTTTGAACGGCGTGACCAGGAGTATGGAGTTCCCCCAAGCCGGTTTGGAGGATGGCAGTGATTCGCAAACGCGTGATTGTAGCGGCGCCGATCCCGAAGGAGGTCAAAAGAGACGCAATGAACAGACTGAGTCTAGCTATTGCAGGAATTGTCTTCATCGTTGCCGCACCGTCGCTGCGCGCGCAACGCGGCGGACACTGGAGCGCCGTCAACTCCGTTCGCGGCAACAGCCAAGCAATGGGCGGCTTTCACGGAGCAATCACCGTCGAAGCCAGCGAAGCGCAATCGGCGGAGTTGCGTTACTGGACTCAGAGAACGGCCGCGCTCAATCGGCAGTTAGTGGATATCCGCCATGTATCAAAGCTACGCAGGTCCGGCGACCTCTCAGGTGAGCTCGATATCTTCCAGGCCGCACTGGTGGCTGACAACCTGGATCGTCAGAAATTCCTCGGGGGCCTTTCCGGGGCGCAGCATTCAGTACTCAAGAAGCCGGTACGAGGACTCGACAGAACCAATAATGCCATGGCCAAAGCATTCTCCGAGATCATGCAGGGTTCTGGACAAGCCCAGAATACGAAGCTGCTTATCAAGGGGCTTCAAAAGGCAACGAAGGCGATCTCAACCGAACAACATGAGCAGCAACAGTTAGCGCGCGAAATGGGAGTGACGGTGTAGCACGCCGAGGATATCGCGGGCCACACCGCGAGAGGAACTGGCACCACGCACCCACTCGACTATGACGCGGTGGATTGCCCAGACTCGTTACGTACGACCGGAGTCGATATCGCAGGAGCCGCGACTTGTTCATGTACCGGGTCGTTCGAGCCATCGGAATGCAAATTATGCCCGTCATTCCGGGCGCAAAGGGAAAGGAGGGTCCCGTGGTAAATAACTGCGCCAATCCACAATGCGCGAAGCCGCTGCACTATCTGCGCGAGGGCCGTATTTTTGTCTTCGATGCGTTCAGTGTGACAACGGGAACGAAGGACAGGCGCACTTGTTGTCTGGAGCATTACTGGCTCTGTGGCGAGTGTTCTCTGTTTTTCACTCTGGAACAGACATGCGAGGGAATCCGCTTAACTCCGAGATCCCGCCTCAGGTTTTGTCCGGAAAACCTCGCATGGAAGATGGTGGCTTCGATAAACGGCTCGGATTAGTCATGATAGAGGTTTCGGAGTCCTCCCCATTTGAGCTGTCCCCGAAAACGCTGCATGGAAATGTTCAACAGTATAGAAAGGGCGGTACTCATGATTCAGTGGGAGTTGTTAGATGCAAATAGCGGACGACGGTCGCTCCTCAAACAATCCTTTCGGTTGTTAGTGGGCACCTTGCTCTTGGGTGCGCCTATGAACGCAATAGCTCAGGAAACGGCACGATCCAACCAGGTTCCAAAGTTTCACGCGCAGCCACCGGATGGTCCGCTCCCGCAGGTAAGAAACCCGGCACAGTATGCTGCCAATCCAACAGTGGAGCGGATATATCAGCTTGCGGCTGCGATCCGGCCCGTCCTATACCAGTTACCTTGTTACTGCACATGCGATCGCGCGGAAGGACATGCATCTCTGCTGGATTGCTTTGTTAGCACGCATGCAGTTCAGTGCTGGATTTGCCAGCGAGAAGCGGTCTTTGCGTTTCGACAGACACGCCGGGGGGAACATCCGCGGCAGATCCGCACCGAGATTATTCGCGGGGACTGGAAAAGCGAAATCATCGACGACATAACGAGTCTTCCCACCGTATAAGTAGTGGCTCTGTCTTGAAGTGCTGAAAATTAGAGTCATGTACTGAGACTTTTTCTGTCTTGGGATGGCCATCAGGTCCGGATTTGAGATGGTTCGCAATTATTCAATGGCTGCCACTCGATCTTGAAAGAAGGGAACCGAACATGCGCTCTGAGTTAGTGTATCGGGCAGTTGTCCATATCCAGTGCCGCTATCAACTCTGCCAGGTGACTGCGCAGGCTACTCGAAAGATGCATCGACCGAACTGCAGGATTCAGGACACCATGAACGATGTCCTGAATCTCCTCCACAAGTCGAGCACGGAGGCTGGCGGTCGATCAGCTGGCGCCAGGCAGGCGGCGGAAGGTCTGTCCCTCAAAAACGCCACCCAAAGGCAGTCGCCGCATAAGCCTCTGAACCGCGAGAGGGTGTTGCGCCTGAGATCTGAAAATTCGTCGCCTCCGGTACCGGCGACCACGCCGGGGGAGAAAACAAATCCTCCCGCAAGTTATTTGCGATCGCTTCAGGGGTTCAGTGAGGATCGGGTCGGGGGAAACCTGCGTTGAAATCACGATGTCCCATCGTCGTGAAGCCCGGCAAGCTTGATTTCCATCTCTTCGCAGCTCAAGTCTGCAGGCGGATTGCAGGCAGAGCACGCGTGATGCACGTCACAGACCGAAACGGACGTGTGACACACGTCACAGACGGAAACTGAAAGGATAAGTACTTTTACTACACAGCATGAAATTCTTCTCCAAAGTCGTTACGGCCCTGCTCCTCATAGTTCTCGGAGTAGTTCCTGTGCTTGCGGCAGCCCCATACCAGGCTGAGAGGCACTCTTCCATGTGCTGCAAGCCGGGCTGTTCCATGATGGCGGCGAAGGAGACGAGCGGTCCTCAGGCCTGGATTAGATCGGTCGCTCCCACGCGATGCTCCTGCAAGCTGTTCCCAGGTGCGCCGGCTTTGACTTCCATTGCACCGGCGCAGCGAATATCCCGGGAGGTGGCGCTCGTGGCCGATACGGTTGCCGGAGTCGCAGCCATCGCGACGCTTCGGGTATTAGAAAGCCATACTCCGCCTGATCGGCAATCACGCGTCCGCTCCCAGTCCATTCTTTGTACCTTCCTGATCTGATCTTTCCCCTCATCTGAATTTCTTCAGCACGTGCTGCTGTTTCAAATTCGCATCGTCACGCCTCGCAAAATGACCTGCGAAGCTGCGACTCAACCAAGAAGAACGCTAGGTATCTAGCAGTCCCAGATTTAGGAGTCAATCTGTGAATCGAGAGCGTTTGAAGGTGTGTTTACTGTTTCTCCTGGCCCTTTCCGCCAACTTGTGGCTCTTCCATCCAGGGGCCTTTGCGGAGAGCGTACAAGATCGCAGTCAAGCAGGCGCTGAACAGAGATTCATGCCTTGGCAGTCTCCTGCAAAACTGCACCGCATCGTCGGGAGCGAAAAGGGCGACGTCCGAATCAGTGACGACGGAGTCGAGTTTCAGCCCCGGAAAGGGCACTCCCTGAAATGGCGCCTTCTTGACATTCAGACATTCACCCTTTTGCCCCGCAGCCTCGACATCAAGACATATCAGAACCGAAAGAAACACCTTCCTGGCATGCAACGATACAGGTTGAAGCTGGATCTGGCCGTTCCACCCGCGGTTGCGTCTGAGCTGGCCAGGGAAGTTGGGCGGCCTTCGCAAAACGAAGTCCCCGACCCGGCGGCACCATGTATCGTTACCATCCCTGCCCATCATCGGACACTCACCGGTGGCACGAATGGCGTCCTGCGGTTCCGGGACGGTGGCATCGATTATGTCACCAGCATTGCCAGTGACAGCCGCAGTTGGCGGTGGGCGGACTTGCAGACCGTGTCCGAGGCCGATCCGTATCACCTATTCGTATTCGGCTACCGCGATAGCTACACGTTCGATCTGAAAGCAATGCTTTCCCGGGCGCTATTCAACCACGTAAGCGATGAGATCTGGGCACACAGCGAGAGCGAAATGAGAGATGGTTCGGTGGCCTTGCAATCCCGGCATGCCAACGAACAACAGACGGAGGACAAATGAATAGGTTCTCGCGCTCTACGTTTTGGTTTGCGTTGGGAGTATGCCTGGCGTATGCAGCGTTCTCGCCGTCGCAAACTGTTTCCGCAGTGTCTCAGTCATCCATGAGTACTTCGAGCGTAACTCCTGATGGGCACGATCAGGCGAACGCTGCATCTGCCATCGGTGGATCACAAATCACGCTGGATGCATTGATTGATGTAGCCCTTGCTGAGAATCCTGCGATCAAGAGCGCTGCCGAACGGTACAAAGCACAACAGGCGCGGCCGCCGCAGGCGCGATCGCTGCCCGATCCCACCGTTTCCGGAGGGTGGATGGGGAACATCACGCCGTTCAGCATTCAGCAAGGCGACCCGTCGAGCTACCGAGGTCTGACGGTGGCTGAGGACTTTCCTTTCCCCGGCAAGTTGAAATTACGGGGCCAGATTGCGGACCGTAGCGCGGAAGCGTCCTGGTGGGACTACGAGCAGACGCGGCGTCAAGTGGCTTCGGATGTGAAGGTGGCTTACTACGACTATTTCTATTACTCCAAGGCGATTGAGATCACCGAAAAAGACAAGGACCTGTTGCAGAAGCTTGCCAACATTGCCGAGTCGCTCTACAGGGTCGGCAAAGGGATGCAGCAGGACGTTTTTCGAGCGCAGGTGGAGGTTTCCCGGATCGATCAGAAACTGATTTTGCTCCACCAGCAGGAAGACACGGCGCGCGCGCGGCTGAATACTCTGCTGTATCGAGACCCGGAAGCGCCGTTGCCTCCACCCGCTCCTTTTACTCCGGCGGAATTTCACGAAACGCTCAATGACCTGTATGCGCTGGCGCACCAGAACGATCCCGGCCTTGAGCGCGGCCGGCGAATGGTTGAGGGAAATCGCGACGCGGTGAACCTCGCCCGCAAGGCGTACGATCCGGACTTCAGTGTGGCATACACCTACTGGCAGCGCCCCGATATGCCGGACATGCACGGAGTCATGGCGGGGATCAACATTCCCATCTTCTACCGCAGCAAGCAGCGACAGGGAGTGATCGAAGCCGCTCATGGCCTGATCAGCGCACAGCGCGACCTGGATGACCGAGCGACCACGGTGAATTTTGAGATCAAGCAGCAGTACCTCGCCGCCACCGCGTCGCGCGACTTATCGAACCTTTACTCTAAGGCAATCGTGCCGCAGTCCTCGCTGGCGCTCGAATCCTCGATGTCGGCCTATGAAGTGGGCAAACTTGATTTCCTCTCCATGCTCACAAACTTTGTGGACGTTCTCGATTACAAGGTCGGCTATTACGAGGAATTGAGTAAGTATCAAAGCGCTTTGGCACGCATGGAGCCATTGGTGGGAACGGAGTTGACGAAATGAAAGGAATCGCGATGAAAATGCCGACCGGCAAGAGCTTGTTCCTGATTGGAGCCGCATTGTTCTTTTTGGGAATTGGAGCCGGAAGCCTGGTGGTCTATCGCTATCAGGTCCACGATAGATCTGCTCAAAGCCAGGTAAAAGACCCTGCGTCGCCGCAACAACCTGCGCCGCCAGCATCCGCGCCGATGGCCGATATGCCAGGTATGAGCGCAAAGCAACCGAGCGCGCCAGACCCACCGCCATCGGGCGATATGGCGAACATGCCGAGCATGAGTGCGCAACAACCGAAGGCACAAGAACCTGCGCCGATGGCTGACATGCCGGGAATGGCGGCTGATAAACCAGGAACGAGCGTTTCCAAAAACGCAGCACAGGCCAGCCAAAGTACGACTGCACCGTCCGTGCAGAACATGGCTCCAGGAACGGTCATGCTGGATCCCTCCACTGAGCAGTTGATTGGTGTGCGCTACACGGAGGTGCGTCGGGCGGACATGAAGCGCACCCTTCGCACAGTGGGCCTAGTGCAGATGGACGAAGAGAAGATCTCGCGTGTACACGTCAAGATCGCCGGATGGATCGAAAAAGTTGATCTGGATTATGTCGGCAAGCTGATCAAAAAAGGACAGCCGCTGTTCACTCTCTATAGCCCGGACCTGGTATCGACAGAGCAGGAGTATTTGATTGCGCGTAAAGGTCAGGAATATCTGTCCAAGGCTCCCTATGCCGACGCTGTTTCGGGAGCGAACTCACTTCTGAACGCAACACGGGACCGCCTGAAGCTCTGGGACATCACGGACGCGCAGATTCACGCGCTTGAAGAGACGGGGAAGGCCGAGCGCACCATGACGCTCTATTCTCCCATCAACGGCTTCGTCATGAGTCGCAACGCCTATGAGCAGTCCTACGTGACCCCGGAAACCGACCTTTATGATATTGCCGATCTCTCGACCATCTGGGTTTACGTGGACATCTACGAATACGAGGCGCCCTTCGTCCATCTTGGTCAGCCAGCCTCGATGCAGCTGAGCTACTTTCCCGGCAAGACCTATCGCGGTCGTGTGACCTACGTCTATCCCACGCTCGATCCGAAAACACGCACCATCAAAGTCAGGCTGGAGTTTCCGAATCCCAATTACGCGTTGAAACCGGACATGTATGCGGACGTTCAACTGGACATCGACTACGGCAAACAGCTCGTTGTGCCCAGCGAAGCCGTCCTCAATTCAGGAACCCGGCAGGTGGTATTTATCGCCAAGCCCGGCGGCTATTTCGAGCCAAGGGAAATCAAAGTAGGAGACCAGTTTGACGGGCAATATGCCGTGCTGGCCGGACTGAAGCCCGGAGAAAAGATTGTCGCTTCCGGAAACTTCCTGATCGACTCGGAGAGCCGCTTGGGAGACGCCCTGCAAGGGATGGCAGGCATGGATATGTCGTCGAGCAAGACAAGCAAAAAGTGAGGCCGTACAGCGAACATCGCTCATTTGTCCTGGCCAGATCGCCATGATCGAGAGGTAGGTCAGAATCAACGACGATTGATCGGAGGATGTATGAACGCGCACAAGAAACTACTGCCGGTAGCGCTGCTCACTATCAGTCTGCTTTCGGCTTGTACAACCTATGCCTTACGAAGCGATCTGTGGCTTCCCAGATGATCGATCATCTGAACGGACCGGATAACCAAACCAAAACTATAGGCCAAGGGGTCGAACATGATTGAAAAGGTCATCGATTGGAGCGCGAGAAACAAGTTCTTCATTTTTCTGGGTGTGTTTTTTGCCGTGGCAGCGGGTATCTGGGCCTTGAAGAATACCCCGCTCGACGCCATCCCCGACCTATCCGACGTACAGGTCATCGTGTTTACAAATTGGCCGGGACGCAGCCCCGATCTTGTTGAGGATCAGGTCACCTATCCCATCGTAACGGCGCTGATCTCCGCTCCGCATGTGAAGGTCGTGCGCGGCTATTCCTTCTTCGGCCTGTCGTTTGTGTACGTGATCTTTGAGGACGGAACGGACCTCTATTGGGCGCGGTCTCGCGTGGTCGAATACATGCAGGGCGTTCAGGGAAATCTTCCGGCGGGTGTTACGCCAACACTTGGCCCGGATGCCACAGGCGTGGGATGGACCTACATGTACGCGCTGGTGGACAAGAGCGGGAAATACGATCTTTCCCAGCTTCGCACCCTGCAGGACTGGTCTGTGCAGTACTGGCTGCGGTCCGTGCCTGGCGTCTCGGAAGTCGCGAGCATCGGCGGCTTTGTGAAGCAGTATCAGGTGGAGATCAATCCCAGCACGCTGCTTGCCTACCACCTTCCCATTAACAAGGTAGTCGCCGCGATCCGCAGCAGCAACAACGATGTTGGAGGCCGCGTGGTGGAATACACGGGCCGGGAGTATATGGTCCGCGGTCTAGGTTACATTAAAGAAGTTGCGGACCTCCAGAAAGTGGTCGTTGGGAACAACGGCGACGGCACGCCCATCTACTTGCGGGATGTGGCGGACGTTCACCTCGGCCCGGACATGCGCCGCGGCTTGGCCGAGCTGAATGGAGAAGGCCAGGTCGCGGGCGGGGTTGTCGTCTCGCGGTTCGGCGTGAACGCGCTTGACGTCCTCAAGCAGATCAAGCAGAAAGTCGCCGAGATCAACAACGGCCAACTCCCGAAGGGCGTGCAGATTGTGCCCGTCTATGACCGCTCCGACTTGATCCTGCGTTCGGTTGCGACGCTGAAGCAGAAGCTGATCGAGGAGATGATCATCGTCAGCCTGGTTTGTCTGCTGTTCCTCTTCCACTTCCGCAGCGCCCTGGTAGCCATCCTCACCCTTCCCGTCGCCATTCTCATGATGCTACTGGTAATGCACTTTCTCCATCTGAGTTCAAACATCATGTCGCTGGGCGGTATCGCGATCGCCATTGGAGCGATGGTTGACGGCGCCATTGTAATGATTGAGAACGCGCACAAGCATCTCGAAAAGTGGGAGCACGAAGGGCAGCAGGGAAGCCGCGACCTCGTCGTAATCCAGGCGGCCAAGGAAGTCGGCAAGCCCCTCTTCTTCTCTCTGCTGATCATCGCGGTGTCGTTTATTCCAGTGTTTACGCTCCAGGCCCAGGAAGGGCGGCTGTTCAGGCCATTGGCCTACACCAAGACGTTCTCTATGGCCTTCGCCGCGCTGCTTTCCGTCACACTGGTTCCAGTCCTGATGCTGCTCTTCATCCGAGGGAAGATCGCCCCTGAGACGAAGAACCCCATCAACCGTTTTCTCATCTGGGTATACGAGCCCGTTGTTCACCGGGCACTGCGCTTCCCCAAAGTAGTGCTGCTCCTGGCGCTGGTCGCACTGGCCTTGACCGTTCCGCCCTTCATGAAGCTCGGGTCGGAGTTCATGCCTCCGCTTTATGAGGGCAGCCTGCTCTACATGCCCTCAGGTCTTCCTGGCATGTCCATCACAAAGGCTGCGAAGGTGACTCAACTCGAGGACAAGATCATCAAACAATTTCCGGAAGTGGTCTCGGTGTTCGGCAAGGCAGGACGCTTCGAAACTTCCACCGACCCGGCACCGACTGAGATGGGGGAGGCAACCATCGCCTTGAAGCCGGAGGACCAATGGCGGAAGGGCATGACGCCGGAGAAGCTCGTCAATGAGATGAATGCAGCCCTGAAGGTTCCAGGCGTTTCAAACTCTTGGACCATGCCTATCAAGGGTCGCACCGACATGCTCTCCACCGGCATCCGCACGCCGATCGGCATCAAGATATTCGGCCCTGACCTCAATGTGACTCAGCAGATCGGCAAACAGATAGAGGATGCCCTCCGCGACCTTCCGGGTACACGTAATGTCTTCGCCGAGCGAGTCGTCAGCGGCTACTACGAAGACTTCAAGATCAACCGGGACGCTATTGCTAGGTACGGTCTGACCGTTGCGGACGTCGAGGACGTCATCGAAACTGCCATCGGCGGCAACAATATCAGCACGACCGTCGAGGGCCGCGAGCGCTTCCCAGTCAATGTGCGTTATTTTCGCGACTACCGCACCGACCCGCAGGCCCTTGACCGGGTGCTGGTAGCGACGCCGGACGGGGCGCAGATCCCCCTCACCCAGCTTGCGAAGATCAGCCTCACGATGGGCCCGCCCGTCATCAAAAGCGAGAACGCCCAATTGGTGGGCTACGTCTATGTCGATGTGACCGGGGTTGATATAGGCACCTATGTGAAGGCGGCCATGCGGACCGTCCAGCAGAAGGTCAACGTCCCTGAAGGCTACCACCTGGAATGGAGCGGGCAGTGGGAGTACATGCAGCGGGCTAAAGCAACGCTGAAGTACGTCGTCCCGCTCACGCTGCTGATCATCCTGGTACTGCTGTACTCCAACTTCAAGTCCGTCGCCAAGACGCTGATCGTCATGCTCTCGGTCCCCTTCGCCCTGGTCGGCGGCATATGGCTCATCTATCTGCTGCACTACAACACCAGCGTCGCGGTCTGGGTCGGGTTCATCGCATTGGCTGGCGTGGCCGCAGAAACCGGCGTTGTGATGATTGTCTATCTGGACGAGGTATATGAACGCCGGCTGAAAGAAGGCAAGATGACGACTGCCAAAGATCTGTACGACGCAATCGTCGAAGGTGCAGTGATGCGTGTCCGTCCCAAGATGATGACAGTGACCGCGATTATGGCGGGCTTGCTGCCGATCATGTGGAGCCACGGAACCGGTGCCGACCTGATGAAACGGATCGCGGCGCCGATGGTCGGGGGTATGGTGACCTCCACAATCCTCACGCTCATCGTGATCCCGGTGATCTACGAGATGTGGCGCGGATGGGAAATGCGTCGCGCGCCCGCACCAAGCACGACGACAGAAGGGAAGGACGGTACGAAGATGTGATTCCCCTAAATATATGCCCGTGCGCAGTACCACAGACGAGGCAAATCTACCGTTCTAACGTCGGACTACGGACCATAATATTCCGATTCATCAAGGAGATGACTTATGAAGAAACACCTTACGCCCTGGAAAGTCCTAGTGGTCTTGGCGGTTTGCTTGCTAGGTATAGCTTCTTCGAGTTCGCTCAGCTCTCAACCGACCAATCCACAGAGTCGGATGTCGAAGAAGGAATTGAAATGGCTCATCCAGAATGCGAAGACGACCGCAGACCATCAGAAGCTGGCCGCCTATTACAGATCCCAGGCTGAACACCTTATGAAAGAGTCCAGAAAACACCAGGAACTGGCCGAAGCCTACGCCAACCGGACCATCTTCGAGCCAAAGACGGGTATTCCGGGCGGGCTACTGGCGCACTGTCGTGAATTTGCCGCGTTGGAGGCCAAGGCAGCCAAAGAGGCACAACAGATGGCGGCAATTCACGAGGAGATGGCAAAGGAGTCTCCAAACTAGACGGCGGGGAAATGCATCCCGAGTTCGCAGAATCTTGGTGCTCATGTAATGGAGAGAGGTTGACAAAAATGCACAAGAAATTCATGACGGCTGTTTTTGTTGTCTTCCTGGCCGTTTCGCCGAGGGCCATGGAAGGATCTCGGCCTCACGCCCATGAACCGAGGCTAAGTCATGGGGAGCTTAAGGCGCTCATTGCGAATGCCCGGACCCCCGCCGATCATGAGCGTCTCGCTGCGTTTTATCGCCGCCGCGCCCTGTACTTCATGGCTCAGTCGCGGGAACATGAACAACTGGCCCATTTATACGGTGACCGAACGGGGTCCGTGGAGGATCCCGCCTACAACATGGACCGAGCTGCCCGGCACTGCCACAACATCGCCAAAGATTACCGCGAGGAGGCCAAGGAAGCCATGGCTCTGGCGAAACTCCACGAGCAGATGGCTGTGGAGCCTCCAGACAAGTAACAGTGCAGAAAACGCAACTGCCTCCTGTTGCTGGCTTATTCGGGGTGAGGGAAGTTGAAGAGAGGTAGACATGAATACGAAAACTGCGAGCAAAGATCCACACTGGGATCAAGTCCGAGACTTTGTAAGGCGGTTCAGGGTCTGCTGGGAAGTATCTCCGGAACGGGCTGTCGTCGATAAAGAAATAAGAAACATTGGCTTTTCACTTCAACTCTATGGAACCCACGAACCTGGAACGCAACATATAAGTCCAGGATGTGAGCATTGCAGACGAGTTCAGTCGGCCCTCAGCAAGATTGCAGATGAGATCCTGCCTCGCGAGAGACGTCTATCCAGATATGAAGTGGCCGTTGAGAACCAATCGCTGTCGTACTCACACATGAGGGGAGATCGTCCTGACGTGCGGGTGACCATCCAAATCCTTCACCGCGGTGCATGGGACCAGCCGATTGATGAATGCGAAGCACGCTGTCTGAAGGACATGGAACTGGCGCTGAGCGAACTAGGAGCATGCAAGGATGCGTGGCGGCCACTTTGACACGCACACATATGCATACGACGGAGCAACCCATGATCGACAACGAAAACGTCAGAATCGCTTACTTTTCCATGGAAATTGCCTTGGATCCATCTATTCCAACGTATAGCGGTGGGCTCGGGGTCTCGGCCGGAGACATGTTGCGCTCGGCAGCCGATCTCGGTGTACTCACGGTGGCAGTCACGCCGGTTCATTGCAAGGGTACCTCCGCCAACACCTCGACGAACAAGGGAACCAGACAGATGAGGCTGACCTTTGGCGGCGCGTCTGCTGAAAGAATCCGAAGGACGCGAAGCCGTGGCCAAGACCTGGCTCAAGTGCGGATAAAGATACAAGCCTTGGCGGCTCTAGATACCCTCCAGGTCGCACCGAGGTGCATATGAAATATTCTTCGCCTGACGCTTCCCAAGCTCTGTCTGGCTCCCGGAAGACGAGCCGGGCCTGGGCGTTGGCAATCATCGTCCTGATGCTGGGCATCGGACTCGGATACCTGTTTCGCGGCTCGTTGTCACCTGCACCATCCGCCAGTTTGTCGAGTGGAAATCCGGCGGCGGCCTCCGCCCCGTCAGCTGCGTCCCAGTTACCGTTCGACATTACTATCCAGCCGCTGTTAGCGCGCCTCAAAAACGGTCCTGACGATCCGGATCTTTTAGCGGACATCGGCAATCAGTACTACGACCATCGCGATTATGGAAATGCAGTCGAATATTACGAAAGATCGCTGAAACTAAAACCTGAAAACGTAAATGTAAGAACGGACATGGGAACCGCCATCTGGTACATGGGCAATCCGGATGGAGCGATTCGGGAGTACGAGACAGCCCTCAAATACCAACCGGATTACCCAGAGACGCTGGTGAACATAGGAATCGTGAAATGGCAGGGCAAGCATGACGGCAAGGCCGCGCTTGAATTGTGGCAGAGGCTGCTGATGCTGAATCCCTATTATTCGGACCGTAAGAAAGTGGAGCAGCTCATTCGGCAGGTCCAGGCAGAAGCGAAGTAAACGGCGGGAACGTCCCAAGCCCAGAAGGGAAGTGCAATGGGTCATACGGAATGTGCAACAGGCTACCAACCATCTAGACTTCGCCCTCCCATCGAGGGTCAAGGCGACCACGACGTGGAGCAATTCGATCCGCAACACTGTTCCCCGCGCGGCAGGATAATTTGCGGTGTAAGAACGTTTCTGCGGATCGGCCTGATAGCAATCGCGGTCTGCGCCGCCCCTGTTTCTCTATGGAGCCAGGTGCCCTCATCTCCTCAGCAGACCTCTGCAACCACAGCCCAACCCTTCACGGCAATTGACGATTCGTTGACCCGAGCGGCAGACACGCTGCTCGCCTCCGCCGACCGGACCACAACCGCAGTTGCTGAAAAGGCAAGCGTTGCCATCCACGATGACCGCCGACCGCAAGCATGGAGTGATAGCTCGGGTGTTGTGGCGGCGCAGCCAGATGAGCGCTTAGAGTTGTTACGTCCGGTCGTCGATCCCATCCTGCGCAATCATGGTGTGCCGGTAGACCTGGCCGCCGTGGTCCTTGTAGAAAGCGGCGCACGCGCAGACGCGCTCTCTCCGAAGGGGGCGCGAGGCCTTTGGCAACTGATGCCGGACACGGCCCGCCGCTATGGCCTGCGCGTGGATGACATACAGGATGACCGTCTCGACCTCATCAAGGCAACTGACGCCGCGGCACGTTACCTCCACGACCTGTACGCTCAGTTCGGCGATTGGAAGCTCGCCCTGGCCGCGTACAACACGGGAGAAGCTAACGTCGGCGCTGCGATTCTAAAAGCGCACACCCAGGACTTCGACCAATTGACCAGGCTGGGGATGCTGCCGCTCGAAACCAGAAGCTATGTTCCCCGCGTAATGGCAGCAGCCCAGTCCATCGGGCTGTCGCCGGCCGATCGAAATCGCCGCGCGACCAACGCAACAACCGTCTTCGCAGTTAGCGATCGTTGAGGAGTTCCCCTGTGAGCAATCACTTGATCCACGCGAAACATTGTAAGTCGCCACACCGGAGTGACTGGTATACGCTTTGGCCCGTGTGGACGGTGTGCGCATTTTTCTTGCTCCTCGTCGTCTTCGGCATCATACGCGAGTATGTAACGGACCTCCCAAAGAAAAGCGACGTTGCAGTGGTCGTTCTGGGTAATGACCGAGATCTACATCTCGATCCGGCTACGCTGCGGCCTTCTGAGCTGCATCTCTTCGAGGCGAGCGTTTCGGGACGAAAGGTGAAGTTCATCGTCGAACGAACCAAGAACAATACCATCCACGTGGCGCTTGCAAGCTGCCGTACCTGCTACCGCAGCCACGATCTCCATTACGTCAGAAAAGGACAAATGATCTGCGGCGAGTGCAACGTACCAATGGCCTTTGAGTCGAAAGACGGGAAGGCCATCAGGAATAACTGTGCACTTGCCAAGGTACCTCACACGGAGACAAATCGAGACGTGACAGTATTGGCGCGCGATGTCATTGCGCAAGCGCCAAAGCTCCCTCACTGATGACTTCGCGGTTCATGCCGCAATACAAGGATTTTGTAGTCAACATTTTTTGCAACGCTGTTCAGACTTCATTCAACGGAGAAAACGATGAGAAAGACACCAATCCTCACTCTCGCTCTACTGTCGGCCATCCTGATTCCAGCAATACAGCAGGTTCATGCGGCGGTCCAAACCATGGATGGAGTCATTAGCGACTCCGTGTGCGGCAAGAAACACATGCTGCCAGGCAAGAGTGACGCTGACTGCTTTGCGGAATGCGTGAAGGGCGGCGCCGGTTACGCGCTTGTCGTGGGAAAGAAAGTCTATTCACTGTCCG
>VFSW01001251.1_pt1 | contig 38626 bp, 48 predicted proteins | sample 5358111 | NCBI WGS metagenome assembly VFSW01 (sample SAMN11554181, study PRJNA540505) | mine drainage metagenome | isolation source: sediment from site ElyBrook_90M | place: USA: Ely Copper Mine, Vershire, VT | collected 2017
AGTAAATATCAAATAGGTATCTCTATAAAATACTGAAAGATGAAAGAAGAAACTGTACAGTTAAGTGACATTAATGTACCTGATCTAATTTCAGGTATCAAACAGCATTTCACAGAGTTGGGTCTACAGTTAATTCACGAGGACAAGCATGAAGGTTATTGGAGCCTGAAGGCTTACAAGGGAGGTACATTATCTGCCATCACTGGAAGTATTAGGGACGTTGAGATATTGATAACTGGTTCAAATAATAATTATGACCTGACTTTCAGGACTGGTGCCTGGGGAAGAGATATTGCAATCCCAGCACTTCTTGCAAGCGCAGTATCTTTTGGTGCTGGTGCAATTGTGGCAGGTGCCGAAGTTTACAGATCTCATGAATTTGAAAAGAATTTCTGGGGCTGGCTTAATCAAAAAATCAAATCTCTTGATGCAACAGTGAGCGAGCCCTCTCATATGTCTCCTAGCGTAAGAGTTTGTATCAATTGCAAATTACCACTCCAATCCGAAGCAAAATTTTGTATGCATTGCGGATCTCAACAATAGACAAGTGAACATTGCAATAACCTGGCACGTAATTGGTCAAGTTTTTCAAAATCTTAAAATCGATTTATTTTTGGTTAGCCACATTGTTACAAAAACGGAGATTGCAAAAACAAGAATGGTCGAAGGGCCAAACTCTGGCGTAGTTGTACTGTTGCCTGGTGAATTGTTTGCAAGAGGGGACGCTACAATGACTTCTCCTGTCATCCAAGGGTGAATTGAGCAGAAATAATCATACGTACCGGATTTCATGAATATGAAAGAATATGTTGTTCCGGGATTTATCATATCACTGTCAAATGCCGTTCCAGTATCATTATCTGATGGTGTCCCACTTGTTACAGTATGTGCTGTGTTATCGATGTTTGTCCACGTGATTACTGTGCTAGGTGGAACTGTTATTGTGTCAGGTTCATAGCAATTCTTGACTGAAACACAACTTTGGCCTGCCCCGCTACCTCCTATGATATCCACTGAATTACTGGATCCTTCTGCAGATATGGGTGGAATGGCTACAGTCCAAATCAATACCAATGTACCGATAAACACTGATCTCATTTTACTAATTAACGAAACACCGAGCCATGAATCAAATGTATCGATAATTATCAGATTACTTAAAATGATAAGATCCCTTACATGATAAAGGTCAGATAAAAAGTTCATATTTTCATAAGTGGAGAAATTACTGCCCTATGTTGTAAATTTGTAGCAAAATCTTCTAATTTTTAAAAAAATTTCACTATATGATATCGATCATACAGTTTAGTTGTAATGTGTTGGATAATGGGTACGTAGGATATAGTGCATTAAAATAGGAGAAGTGATGAACTTGACATGTGCAAGGATCAAGCGCACTTGATGGTTATGATAATAAGAACGCAGATAAGGCACTTAAGATGCTTTATGCTGATAAGAGTAACGAGTTCAGAGAACTTGCAGACGCGATAGGTTATCCTGCAACAAAAAAAGACTGGGAAAAAGTCATACTAAATTTCTGTCTAGACTTTGATGAGTGCTTCAAGGCTTGGTCTGATGAACACACACCATCTGATCACAACAAAGTGCACAAATGCATGACGATGATGAGACAGATAGCACGTGGGAAAACAAATATGACTGAGGTTACAAAACTACAGACCATTGCCTATAGAATCGCAGAAGATTTCAAGTCAATCTATAAGAGAACAAACCATCACTAGGTATTGTACTGATCTATCTAATGGTAAGTTGCCAATTTTTGATATTTGATCAAACAAGCTGAGTATATGCTATGAAAACTCTCACACTCAGTTATATTATTGGTCATCTAAAATAACCAGTAAATGTCATGCTCAGATATACCTGTAGACAAAATGTTGAAAGCTTTGCAGCACTATGGGATCGATCGAGAAATGCTTGAGAAGTTGCACCCTTCTCCTCAAACTATCGCACATCTGTATTCTTCTATAAAGAAAACATTGGCATATCCGTGATTTTTCAGGAAAAGTAGCAAATGCTTATGCGCGGTCTTCTGTACTTGAAATGTTTTTCACAAAATTCTAATTCTGTGTGTAGCTTGTGATTACCTTGAAGCGTGGATTATTCTTCAAACACCCAAGGTCCTTATCCTGCGAGGCAGCTTCTTTCCATGATGAGTCAAGACGAATTGCTCTTTCAAGAGATGTAATGGCCCCGTATTCATCTCCCTTTATGGAACACAAGCATGCTTTGTTGTATAATGCTTCAGCATTACTGTGATCAAGCCTTATGATTCTGTTATACAAATCTAACGCCTCATCATTTTTTCCAAGCCTGTATAGTGAATGGCCTTTAAATGTGAGTGCGTTGATGTAATTTGCGTCGATTTTTAGGGCAGCGTCAAAACACTCAAGTGCCTGTTGATATCTTTCACTCTTATACAATGTAATTCCTTTGTTGGATAAAACATGCACATTCTCTGATACTCGTTCTAATGCAATGTTGAAACATTCCAGTGCACTACCGTATTCCCCAGTGGAGTCTAAAACCACACCCTTGTTGTTCAGGACTGTCATTTTAGCAGGATTTCTTTTGAGCATATGATCATACATTTCAATTGCTTCGTGCGAGTATCCTGTTAGGTGATAAAAGTTGGCTATTCTGAGGAGATGTTCGTCTTCCTCGATTACTGACTTGTTTGCCTGTAAGATATCTTCTCTTAGCTTAAGGTTCTCTTCTAGAAGAGATGATATTTCTTGTTTTACTTCATCTTGCAGTACGATGTTTTGTTCTGATCTGAGAACCACTGGGATACCTACACTGATCAAAATCTTTGCAATGTGTTCCATATTATCATCAAATCTGGCGTTTTCATCTTGAGGTGGAGTTGGAGCTACCGTAACTGATTGGACCTGCATGAATTCTTGTTGCTCTTGTAATTGATCATCTTCTGTTTGTACCTCTGTATTGTTTTTCTTAATGCTATTGTGTATTATATCTTGAATTTTTTTAATGTTATTCTGTGAATTCCAATATGGGGGTTCTTTATCTGAGATCATTTCTTCTATTTTAGTTAATATTCCGTTGTATTGTGTGATATTGATACTCTGTAGATTCTCAAAAAATGAAAGCACGTGTCCTATTTTCTCTCTTACAGACCCTGACGAATCATCATAAACAATGCCTGCAATTGAGTCAAAAGGGGTAGGTAGTATGAGAAAGCTCTCTTTCATAGCAGATTTTAATACGCGGTCGTCTCCTTTTGATTCTTTAGTATTCTCATCAATCTTTGCCTTGAATCTTGTTATTTTTTCATCCAGCTCCTCTAATGTTGGGAATACCTTTTCAGGCGACCTGAATCTACTCAATGATGGAAATTTCAAACCTATATCTTGTGTTGCAAATCCGATTAATAATACAATCTCTTATGATCCAATTCCTTTCAACATGCCTAAAACAGGCGCAATGGTGACTTTATTGCTGCCTTCCAGACGTAAAAGATCACATTTTTCAATGATCAATTGAAACATTAATCATAATGGAGTCTGTTAAGAAGAAAGATTTTCTATTCTTCATAGAAAAAGAGGCAAAAATCCATGTTGATAGTTATATTGAAAGCGCCATACATTTGGCAGAAGAGGTTCATTCTGGAGTTAAAAGGGAAGATGGCATATCATCATTTCTTGAGACTCATATATTTCCTGTAACAATGAATGTAATTAGGCACTACAAGCTGGCTAACAAACCCTTGACTACAGTTCAGATAGTTTCTGCAATACTACATGATGTAATGGAAGACAATGATCGAATCTTGGATCTGCATGCCTCAAAATCATATGGTTTTGACGCATATTTTAGCCATAGATTTGGTGAATATGTTTACAAAACATCTTCAACTTTGAAAACAAAACCACTGGAAATCTATCTTGGGCTAACTGACAAAGAACGTGAATTGGAGAGGTTTCGTGAATATTGTAACGTTTTAACAAAATCTGATTATGATATAAAAGCAATCAAATTGGCAGACCGATTAAACAACATGAGATTCATTTTAAAGGTTTCTGGACATGAGAAAGTAGCACGATACATGAGAGAAGCTGAGGACTTTTACATTGCATATACCATAATTGCACCAAGGATGGATGATTTTTATTCCGAAATTAGAGAAGCATACGAAGATTTAAGAAAAATTGAAAAGGGAAAGACAAGAATAACAGCATAAAGTTTGAAATAATCTGCAGTCTACCCGTATTGATAATTAATTCCCTTCTCTCCACGAGGATGTTTCCAATCCGTTTCCTCTGAACACGTTCCACATTCGATACAACCTTCATGTTGTATCATCACGCCGTCTTTTTCCATAAAGTAACATCTTGTAGGGCACAAAGTTATCATTTTTTTCATGAATTCGCTGGTGGGCGTTAGCACTTTGATATGTGAAATATTATCATCGTTGAATTTTAATTTTGCAATTCTTTGTGCGATGGAAGGGATGGTGGGAGTGTAAGACGCAGACATGCTCTTGCCTAGTCTTTCTGCGAGTTCGGTTGGTATCTTGACATAGGTATCAACGGTTTCAATGATTGGCAATAGGTTCTCATATCCTAGAATGTTTGCAACCCCTACTACAAAGCTCCTCATAGTATAGTTTGACATCATCTTTATGGCTAGGCCGTATTTTGAACTGATAATCTCCTTTGGAACTTCTTTTACTGCATCGAGAAATATTTCTAGGTAATCCTTGTCTATTGCTTTCAAGTCATGAGTATATGGGCTATCATCTATCAACCGTGAATAATACTCGCCAAGATATTTTTCTGTAAAGTTGTCTTTATCCAACGCCCTTGCTACTGCGTTTGCCGCTCTTACTGCATCATCGATTCCAACATTGATCCCCTCTATTCTGGGACCAACAAATATGCCTCTGCCAGCTGTATCTCCTACAAACAATACATTCTTAAAGTAAGGCTTTTCCATTCTGCAGCGTTTTCCATCTGGTATCATCTTTGCACTGTACTCTACTTCGACATAATCTGTTTCAAACTTGATGCTGTACTTTGTTGACATCTGGTCTCTAAGAGATGATAACTGTGCTCCGATCTCTTCGGTGGAACCGTATTTACCTTCATTGACAAGCCTCTCTTTTTCCTTTTTTGAGTAATAACTATCTCTCAACTCTGTCCAAGTCTTTATCATTTTTGCTACAGCAAAACCAATACGCATCTGCTCTTCTCTTGGGGCATCTCTATCAATCTCACCTCTGACTGGAACTTCGTCTTTGACAAGCTCACTTATCATGGGATTTTTTAGTAATGTGTTTACAAGTTCATAAGGTTCATTCGGTGTTTCTAAAAGCGAGTCAAGATGATATACTGCACCCAATGACAAGGTATCGCGATTAGTGTAAAGAAAGCCTCCACCTATGTGATTTAGTGTAACATCTCCCGCAAAAAGGTGCGCGCTACCCTCATCCGGTCCAATTGAAAATCTCTGGTTAATAATCTCATCAGGTAGTTTTACAATCACCTTGACTCCTTGGTAGAGCTCACTTGGAGAAAATTTCTGTCGTGCGCCAGTCATGTATGCAATTTCTGAATTCACACCATCAGCTGCAATTATCGCCTTGACTTCAATCTCTTCAAGTTCATCTGTCTGTATTATGGTGTGTCCATCCTCCCATCTTATTGCTCTGACATGAACTCCTGTTACTATCCCACCGCCATATTTTTGAGATGCTTCTTCTGCTTGCTGTGCAAACCATTGGTTTAGTTTGTTCATAAGAACAGAACAACCAAAATTTGCTTCATACTTGTGAGCTGCAGTAAGGTCTATGGAAAAAACTTTGTCTTTTGAAGTTGCATGTAACATGTATTTTGTTATCTTTCTCTCAAAAGGTGCGTCCTGTAGAAAGTTTTCATATATGTCTTCTACATTGTATGTTTTTCCTTTTTTTGGTTTTTTAGAATAGAGAATACCTCCTGAAATATTTTTAGCACCAATTTTGTTTCCTGACTCGAAAAGAATTGCTTGTTTCCCTAACATAGACAGCTGTTTTAACGCTGCAAGTCCTGCAGAACCTCCTCCAATGATAGCTACGTCATATTTTTCCAATCGGTTGCTCCTTATGTCTGAACATCCTGCTTTTGTCTTTTTATCTCTTCAATGATGACTGGAATGACATCCTCCATTCTTCCTTTTATGAAGACATCGCATTCATCTTTGATTAATGCATTCTCGTCTGGATTAATTGCAATGATGATCTCTGACTCTTTCATGCCTGCAATGTGTTGCATAGCCCCGCTGACTCCAACAGCTATGTACAATTTTGGGCTAACCTTTCTTCCACTAGTGCCTATTACTCTGTCTGGTATGAGATAGGTGGAATCTATTGTTTGACTTACAGAAAATGGTCTTTTGGATAGCGGCAAAGTGATCCCAATCTGCGCATCAAGTTCTGTGGCAAGCTGTTCCACTAACCTGATGTTTTGTTCAGGCGAATCTTTGACTCCTCGTCCAAAGCTCACTATCGTCTTATGGCCATCAAAGTCAATCTCACTCTTGATGATTTTACGGTCTATGATCTTGACCTTAAGATCCTGTTCGTCAAACTTTGGCACATACTTGATTATCTTGCCATCACGATTAGAATCAGGTTGAATCATTTCAAAAACACCAGGTATTATACTGCAAGCTTGTGGATGGTAATCTCTCGGTATTGACGGATTTCTATTATCTAGACAAAGAATTGTAGTCCATAAAAATCCAGAAAAGTCTGGTCTGTACATCTCAAGTGTTTTTTCATAAATGAGGGGTTTTCCACCCGTCTTGTTTTGATGAGTCAACTGAATATCGGCTACAACTAGCTTGTTGATATCTGATGCAAGACCTGACTCTAGATTGGCTAAAACCGTAGCAGAAAGATGTCTTCCTATGCTATCAGCAGTAAAGAACATGTACCTAGGCCTTTTGAATTGTACTGCATACTCGGGTTCTATCTCTGCGGCGATATCTAGGTCTAATACTATTTGAGATATTGTCTTGGTGTAAATTGTGTTTCTAATGTATTTCAATTCTGGATTGTCTGCGCAAATTACCGCATCTGCTCCATACTGAATTAAGGTTTTTGGGATCTCATTCATGTTGTACCCCAATAAAACAGCTACAACTTTTTCTTTAGATGCATATCTTTTGTTAAACTCATTTAATATTCTTCTTGCTTCGCCTAGCATCTCAAGACTTACTTGTACTATCTTTCCATCTTCGTGTTCTATTACAACATAAACATGCCTGTAATCCCCCTCTGTCATTTTATCTCCGTTGTAGATGATGCCTGTAGTAGCCTTGTGACAATCTCACGAATTTGTTCTTTGTTTGAACCATCTATGACCTTAGCTTGTCTTGCCGCCTTGCCTTTTGGTATGCGCTCCACTTTGTATACGATGGTTGGAGAGCCAGATATCCCAATAAATTTCGGATCGGCCTCTATCTGTGCGGCATTGAGGACTTTTAGGTACCGTTTAAAGTTCTGAGCGCGCTTTACCGCCTCTTTTTGGTATTTCTCATAATCTAATCGTTGTGATACAGTGTTGAATTTGGGTTTGTATGAAGGATCTATTGCAATAAAAACAGGAAGTGGAGATTCAATCTCTTCGACAACATCGTAGACTCCCTGAATTCTGATAAGCCTCTTGGCCCTGATTGTTCTGTTTTCGAGATTTATTTCATAGTCTATCACATGCCCAAGAAATGTCATTCCAAGCTTCCATGCTGTTTGGGGGCCTGTCTGCCCCGTCTCACCATCTGAAGCTCTGTGTCCAGAAAATACAATATCCATTTTTTCTTGCATCTTTTGTACTCCTGCCTTGAGAACCTCAGCAGTTGCCAACGTGTCAGCCCCTGCAAATATTCTGTCACTGTAAAGATAAAGATCATCCGCATTAGACATCAACTGAGCTTGTTGCAGTATTGACTCGGCCATGGGCGGTCCCATGGTGCCTATTGTGATCTTGGCGCCATACCTTACCTTGGCATAAAATGCTGCAGACACAGCGATGGCACTATGAGGGCCTAGTATGTTCTTTGTTTCTGCTCGATTAAGAGTACCATCAGGGTTGTAACTTACGTTTCCTTCTGAAAAATCAGGCTCAAGTTTAACAATTACGGCAGTATTTATGGGTTCCATGTGATTTTTTAAAGTTAGACTCTGATTTTATCTATTGTGGTCATATTGCGTATGTAAAATGGGATTTCACGTACTGATGATCTTTATCCACAACAAATGAATTTTGCAAACTGGTAATTTAAATTAGTAAACTATCAAGTCCGGTTGCTAAATTTTTGTAAATGTTACACTGTGTTATAATTTGGAGGATTTTTCTGGGCGAAAAAACTAGATGGTAAATTCAATAGTTCAGGTTAAATAATAGTATGAAAAGAAAACCCATGGAACACTAGATGGAGCCGTCTGACTTTATAGATCACGGACAAGAAACATGTCCTCGTTGCGGGGAACTTCGAAATTTATCCCTAGGTGAGGTTAGTGTATTTTGCCCAGTGATACAAATATGCAGGCTCTGCGTAAAGGCCGAAGTGTTGGTTAATAAATTCTGGAGCAATATTTTAAACCCAAAGGAGTTACAAGTGGAAGTAGAACGACAAATCCAATGGATCTTAAGATATGCTGAACAGAACCAGTATAAACTAGATGTAGCAAAAGATAAACTTGGTCAATATGATATGCAAAAACTGCAAGAGATGACATTGAAGTTACCATCGTCTATCCTTACTAGAAACATCATGCGTTCTACCGCCTTGTCAAATAATGATCAGGTGTTATATCTCAAAAGTAGGATTATGCAAGTAATGGATATATGATCAGGCAAAACAAACGTTCGATTAAACTGAGATTGATTATTCTTATTGCCGTATGTATGGCCCTGATTCCATTTTCTTTGGTATGGTACAACACACTTGCAAATATTGATTGTAATCTAGCTGAACCACGCTCTAATCCTGTGAAGATAGGATCATCTGAAGAGCGAACTAAAAGTTGCAGTGAGCAACTCGACTTCCATTGGATAAAATTCTTTGGTATTAATGGGGCGATCTATGGAGCTTCACTGATTACCATTATTGTCAATATGAGAAAAGGCAACAAAAGCTAAACGATTATGAAATATGACTAATTGTTATTCTGTCAACCATTTAGAGAATCTAGCTAAAATTTATAATTGAGAAACATGGTTGGTAAACCAACCACGACTTGGTTATGAAAAAGATTACAATTATCACATTATCAATAGTTTTGGCATCTTCTATCATCATTGGATATTCGATAAAAGCCTCTGCTCAAGAAGAACCTTCTATACCAATCTGGATTAAAAATACTGCACGGTGGTGGTCACAGAATCAAACGAGTGATTCTGATTTTTTGGAGGCTATTCAGTATCTTATTGATCATAATGTATTGCACACTTCTGAAGTTCAGTACCGGCCAAACATTTTGAATACCTCTGGCACACAAACTCAAAACACACAGTTGCTACAGAAGATAAATGATCTTCAAACCAGATATGGTATTTTACAATCTAAATACAACCTGTTACTACAACAGGTACGCAGCATAACAACCCCATCTTCATCTTCTAGAGAAAACAATGCCTCTATATCCGCTGTAGCCGTAACACCAGTAATCCAAAGCGATGGATTCTTTGAAACCACAACCTATAAGGGCTCAGTACTAAAAATCACCGTAGAGATTCGTGATGGCACTGGGCTTGTACTAGTTAATACTGCCATCCCGACAGGAGTAGATTTTCAGTCTTCTGCGCACACTGCTGTACTGGTGGCTCAAAATGTAACTGGAATAGATCTATCCAAAAAAGATATAATTTTTTTAGTTAGTTCTGGGCACAATCAAGACTTGCAGGCTGTTGATGGTGGCAGTGCGGGAGGTGCTATGACGGTATTGTTGATTTCAGAACTACTCGGAAAACAAATCAACGATCACGTGTTGATGACTGGCACGATACAACCTGATGGCACAATAGGTCCAATAGGGGCAGCAGATGCAAAAGCTGATGCGGCAGGTCAGTACGGGGCAAAGATATTTCTTGTACCTCAAGGACAAGCAGTAGTTCCTGTTCAAAATTGCAGTGAAAAAAATGAGGGACCTATAACATATCAAACATGTACTACGGAGCAAGAACCGCTTTCACCAATAATGGAGAGTAAGTACGGGATGAAAGTAATTGAGATAAGTACAATTCAAGATGCGTTAAAATACTTTAATTCCCAGTAAGTACACTTTACGCCATTTTTGCAATCGTTTGCAATCACGTAAATCAAGTTTATCTTTAGGAGTATGATAACGTGATGTGATACGATCAGCACACCTAAAAATAAACAAAATGACGGAACTATTCCGGATAACCTGTTGAAGATACTCACGGATGAAAGTGTAAAACATATTATGCGATCTGCCACTTCTCCAAAAAGCGTCTATCAACTAAGTAAGGACTGCGACATCTCCTTGACGACTGTATATAGACAGGTTAAGAGACTAAATGACAAAAAACTATTACACGTATCTGGGTCAATAGATGCAAGTGGAAAAAAACACTTTACTTTCAAAAGTAAGAATAATGTGTATTGCAAATGTGCTTGCTCTACCCTAGACATTTCGTCTTTTATCGTATGATAGCGATAAAACCCATGTGGTATGCATTGTATTACATGTGAACTTGGTATAACCATTCATCACATGATTGATCCATTCAAGGCAGTTGGAATTGATGTTGGAATCAAGAACTTTGCACGTGATTCAGACGGATACCTGACACCAAACCTGATGAACCTGAAGAAAATGTAAAAGCCTCTTGCCAGAGTACAGAGAAAAATATCAAGACTACAGATAGGATCAAACAACCGTAAAAAGGCTGTAAAATGGTATCAAATAATGCGTGGGAGAATAGCAAACAGGAGAAACGATTTCCAGCACAAACTATCAGCAACATATGCCAGGAAATATGATGTCATAATTGCAGAGGATCTGCAAATGCAAAACATGGTAAAGAATCATCATCTGGTATGCACTATCATGGATTCAGGCTGGAAAGGATTCCTGAAAAAAAACAGAATACAAATGTAGACTATATCTTAAAGTGACGCCAAGAAGCACTATAATAGACTGTTCAAGGTGCGACAATAAGATTCCAAAATCTTTGGCAGTGAGAATGCATCGATGCGACAAACGCAATCTTGTAATTGACAGGGATTGCAATGCTGGAATTAACATTTTACAAAAAGGTTTACAAATTTTTAAACTACCGCAGGAATTGTGGGATTGTATGCCTGTAGAGATCTCAATGAGGTCGTTGAAGCAGGAAGCAAATGACTTTAGTCGTGGTAGTTCACTTTGTTAAATATGACGTATGTGTTATTAAAATAACAAATAGTTTCTTATTGGGCAGATCTGTCTTGTAATTGCAATTTGACAAAATTACGTATCTTTCGTGGCCTGATAATCGTATCAATTGGAGTAGTATTGCTTGTTCTGGGCTCAGATATTTTTGACCATTCATATGATCTAGTTGAATCAGTGATGAAAACACCGCATGACCTAATCGGAGATAAGGAAATATTGCAGGGTCAATCTGTAAATTCCACAATCACCTGGGATGAACTGACTAAACACGCTGTACTGGTAGTTAATGTGATGCCTATCACAGGTTACATAAAATTGCAAGTAACAGAGCCCAATGGAAACATATTTGAAAAGGAAAGTGTGAACGGATTTGCGTATCATATAATAGATAAAAGTTCGCAAGAACAAGGAAATTATTATTTTAGCATAATGAATCTGGGCAACGAACCCGTAAGTGTCAATGCCGTTCTTGGGGAAGATCCATATCTTAGTGGTACATGTGATTCTGCTAGTGGGGTAAACTGCTATCTTATTCCTATGGCCATAGGACTAGTCATAACAGGAATGATCACGTTGATAGTGGGTTCACTTATAACTATAAATGACTTTAGGAAAAAGCGCTTTGTCGACTAACTCCACGCATTACTCGCATCCCACCATAAATTATTCTACCAAACAAGCTCTGGATCAGACTACCCTGCATCTATCTCATGCATGATTAGATAAATTACCATGAGCAGATGGTAATGAGCTAGAACTGAAGGCATTGTTGTATAACAGATTCATTAACGTGTAGCACGAGTCATTTCACTAGGACGTTGACTGTATTCTAAAAAGTTGTTCTTATATCCCTCTTGATGTGCAGGGGTAGCACGAGTCATTTCACTAGGACGTTGACTGTATCGTTTGGCGTTAGTTGACAGAGCAGGAAAAAATATTGACACCTATATTATCCAACTCTGATTATTCCATTGCTGACTAGGTACTGTATTCCTTTTACAAAATCATCGTCTGATATCTGACCGCTTGCCCACCATCCTGCTGAATTCTTTATCCATGATGGTATTTGCGGTGATTGGTTAGTGCTAGTAATGGTATGTGGAATCACCATGATCCCATTTTTTATCATGTATTGAATTCCGCTTACAAAAGTCTGGTCACTAATTGTGCCTGCTGACCACCATTTGGCATCATTTTTGATCCATGATGGAATGCTAGTACTAGTGGTAGGCTTTGGTCCTACATAAAACGTGTACACTGATCTTTCAAAATCTGCGGCGTTCTGATAAAAGTTATTCTGTGATGAAACCATGACAAGAAAGTACTGTCTACCATCATTTAACCAAAAAGAAAACTCTTCAGTAATTGGACTATTCTGTGTAGTTTTATTCTCTGAAACAACTGCTTGAATCACAAAACCATCCGAGAATCGCTGAATATTTTTTTGATACACGATATATTTTGAGCTATCAAATAACTTTGAAATGGCAAGATTTAGAATCTGATTATCCGGGGTTGATAACACCACGTTAGATATTGGCATACCTTGATAGAAGTAAATTGCAAAGTTAGCATTGCTGTTTTGATTCTCATTTGCAAATACTACCAATGCAGAGTCTGACTGATTGGTCTGGCTTACGGGAATCCATCCGTGAGGTGGCAAAATGGAAAAGTTGTATGTGGGATCATTGTAGGTATTGGTCTGAATATTTTCAGGGTTAAACATAGAAGTTAACGAATTCTGGGTAGCGTTTCCTTCAGCCCATGCATGATTTGTCATTAAGAAAGTAAGGGCGATACCTAACAGAATGAAGGCAAGCACTAATCTCAATTTAAAAGAGTTTCTAGTATCTGCTATAAGAAGATGATGCACACAATATTGTTTTTCAAGGCATGGACTACATTATATAATCTGTGAAATAACTCTGTAAAATAGGCAACCGTCTCTCATTTCAGGTTCAGAAAAAGAAACAGGATATTCCATTATTCTTCCATCATGATTTGGGATCAACTTGTTGTATGGACTATATGATATAGACTGCGGGTCAGACGAATCATCACCCCGTCCGAACAAAAGCTGTGAAATTTCAACATGAAATCTTATCTGATAAGGAAAATTTCCGCTCTTGTTCCACCATTCTATCCCGGTAAAATGATTTGTGGCCTCGAAAATAAACGATCTATCTTTTATGACAAAATCAAATCTCTCAGATTTGTTTACAGTGACGTCCTTTAGAATATATGTAATTGACTTGGTAGCGGAATTCATAATTATTTGACGCATATATGAGTGATCCACGATGGGCGGTATGGTAGTGAATTCGTACTTGTTTACTCCACCAAATATTGCATGAAACCTACCATTGTCATTAAAAGAACAGATAAGATTAAGCTCAAGTGGTATATTTTGTCTATTAAACAATTCAAGTAGATATAACATCCATGACTTGTCAGGTATTTTGTTTCCAAGATCTGCATCCAGTGTTATGATATCTGATATGGAAATAACACGTGGTGGAAAAAACACACTCCTATTATCTTGAATATGACACAGAGCGCCTACCCAGAAATGCATACATATATTGTAAGTTTTGATACTATTTTTTCATTTGTTGTATATTACCGTATTTTAATACTGATTATGTGCAGGTGATATGATTCTAGTACTATGCGCACTGTAAAACTAAGCAGACTTTTTATCCGACCTTGCTAGATGAATTTTATGTTAAAATATTTTTTACTTCTTTTGCTTTTTGTTCCTGCAGAATCATTTGCCTTTACGACCGGTCAGAATGCCACCTTGGTTATAGGTCATAATGATTTTGATACGGGAGGGACAATTCATGATAACGCAACATCTGATATCCTCTATTCCCCAGACGGTATAGCCTTTGATAAATCGGGAAATCTTTGGATCGCCGATACAGGATTCAACCGTTTGCTAGAGTTTTCCCCTCCATTTACAATCGGTGAGAAAGCAAGACTTGTTCTAGGACAAGACGATTTTGTTTCTACTAATCCTGCATTGTCTGCAACTGGCCTTGATCAGCCATATGGAATGGCGTTTGATAACAATGGGAATATTTGGGTTGCTGATACCAATAACAACAGAATAGTGGAATACAAGACACCTTTTACAAATGGCGAAAAGGTCTCTCTCGTGATTGGTTATCCAAGCTTTGACAAAGGCGTATATCCAACGACTGCAGGTTCGCTTGCCGCTCCATATGGGCTTGCATTTGACAAATCAGGAAACTTGTGGGCCGTGGATTATTATAATAATAGAATACTGGAGTATGTTCCGCCATTCAAAAACCAAATGAATGCATCGCTTGTAATAGGACAATCTGACCTTGCAAGTAACTCTGATGGAACAACTGCAAACAGACTAAACTTACCAAGTGCTATTGCATTTGATGAAAAAGGTAATCTGTGGGTGACTGACAGTCTCAATAACAGGGTACTAGAGTTTTCTTATCCGTTTTTTACTGACGAGTCTGCCACTTTGGTGATTGGGCAAGATAGCTTTACAACAAACCTTGCAGGAATTACAAACGATTCTCTTAATACTCCATACGGGATAACATTTGACAAGTCAGGAAATCTTTGGGTTACTGACGGAAATAACGCGCGAGTCTTGGAATACACCCGACCATTTAGTAATGGCATGGCGGCATCTCTTGTTTTAGGCCAGACAAATTTTGCTGGAATGCATATGGGTACATCGGCTAGCATGTTGGCTGAACCTTATGATGTAAAGGTAGATGGACAAGGTAATCTTTGGGTGGCAGACACTAGCAACAACAGAGTGCTAGAATTTGCCACATATTCTGTGCCTGAGTTTGGGGCTACAACATATGCAGTTCTTGTTCTCTCTATAGTTTCATTCGTAATTATCTCATCTAGGACAAAATTGAAGTTTTCACGATAAAGTGGACCAAAAACATACATTGGATATATCTTGGAAATATAGATTGTAAATAGTTGCAACTTAATGCTATGATCTTAATAACAGATTGTCAACACAGCTCGTGCAGGCTGTAGTGTATAGTTAGAGATTCCCAAACCCATCCTTCTGACTTGCCTACAGTTTCTTTTGAATACTGTAGTGATCTGTTATCTTATTCAATGTGGGTATTCTTGCGTGATTTTATGAATTTTATCAGATGAACAGCGCCGATAAATGGCCACGCCAACGCCATGAACATGAAAACTAGCCAGACCAACGAATTAGCATTAAAACTATTTGCTAACGTGTTTAGTGGAAATAAGTACTGTACTATGTTGGTAGGAAAATATAGACTAAGAAAAGACATTGTATAACTCTGAAATGTATGCCAACCCACAAATATGGTAGCAAAGAAAAGGACTGCCTTTTTACCAATATATCTGTCAAACCCCTTTCTTTCCAGTCTTGAAAGTCTCTCGTTGAGTGTCCTGATCTCTCCATGCAACATGTCTATCATATTTTCCATATGTCTCTGTATGGATTCTGCATCTTGCGTACCTAGGTACAATGGAATGATGCTTTCCAAATATTTTTGATCCGATGTGGGTAAAGCTTTATTTTTTATTAATAGCTCAAGAATATACTCTAACCTTCCGCGGTCTCCCTTGCCAAGAATGATTATCTGTTGAACAGAATTTGCTAAACTATCAGACAATAAATGATGGGTAGTTTAGCCTAGATAAAAGCGATAGGACTGTATCACAAAGACTTGAATTTCTTAATTGCCTCTCGTGCCAAGGTCTCTTGTACGTCATTTGGTATTTTAGTTGGATCATCCAAGGCCAAGGCTTTGTTGTACTCGCCTTCTGTGTTTGACCTTATCTTCTTTTTTTCTTTAGTCAAGACACCAAATAACAGAACAAAATATGATATAAATGACACTGTTCAATCTCAGGTTGATTTCAAAATGACTGTTCAATTAGGTCGATGCTTGGTTTGGCATGGAATGTTCATTTAGGTAGATAGAATCTACACTAAATCATTATTCCATATTATTGATTTATTTTGTGATATTGTTAATCCAAAAGAAAGTGGTTTTGCGGTTATTACTATTTACCACTCGGCTAACATTTGGGCTTCAACGTCTGCTACAAACAGATTGGGAGCAGAACTACCCTCTGGAAGATCAATCCAGTTTACATGAATTGAGGCAGGACCTAGTGGAGCATTCTCGTCTACTTGCATTAGGTTTAGAACATAATCAACGAATCCTTGACCCTGTGCGTTTTGGAAAAAATGACGTTCTATTCTTACTCTTGCACCAAAAACATTCGGGCTTAGAATGGTCCTGACTACCGTTATTCTTCCCTCTATCCTTCCTAAAACTTCACCATTTGGACCAGATAAAACAATATCTAGATCTTCGAATGGTTCGGTTTCATTAGGTCTTTCAGCGTTGACAATACCTCCTATTCGCACAATGATTTGTTTGATGATGCCCATTGGGACATGAAAGAATTGCTCACTCATGCGTTTTTTAATAATAACCTCTGTATTTAAAATCACCAATAACGTGTGAAGTTTAAACTCCACTAAGAAATCACACCATAGTCATAAAAATCATGAGATAGTAGAGTCTTACGTGGTAATTCTCATATCTGAGAATAGTGTTACACCTATATCCTTCTTTAACTTATTGATACTCATGGGAAGTAAAATCTATATACAGAAAGGAATACATTCGTTGATCCCTGAGGAGATAATCTAGTTTGAGATCAATAGTATGTCTGAAAATGGAACATACCACTTATTTACTGGTAGGAGTGAGGTTTGAATAGTATGGCAACTGTAGTAAAATTCGAAAATCTACAGATCCCAAAAGATAGAAAATACCGAGTCAGTCTATCGAAACCAAATGATCAATTGACACAACAACTTCTGAAAAAATTAGTCAGTGGGGCTATGTGGGCAAGTGAATCATTAAGTGGAAGAGATGACAAAGCTTTATTCAAACTCTATCAATTAGAGTCAGAAGGCTTGATATTTTCGAAAATGGAATCAAAAAGCAAGACTAGATACGAAAGACGATTTTATATAACTGATTTAGGAAAAAAACTAGCGAATCATTAGATTCCAAATCCTTTTTTAATTGTTGTTCATCTATGTGGTTCCTTTAAATGAATTTAGTCTCTAAGGTTACTAAAAAATTAGGAAAGTAGTTTTAGCCAACAACTATCTTTACCATTCGATAGCCAGTTAAAACCACTCAGTTTAAGGATGTCATTAATCTCCCTCCAAGTCTGCTTTTCCATCCAGCCCTTGCAGGTAACCTTGATGGAATCATTTTCGTTTACTATGATCACTTTCTCGATTCTCTTTCCTAGTTGGGTTGCAAAATTCTTTTCCTGAGTACCTTGTTCTATCAAGTCTTTGAATTTGTTCTGTCCAAGATCAAGATCTATTCCCATTGCTTCCGCAGGTGTCTTGTTATCAAGACCTGAATGGCTTCTTACAAAGTTGTGATATGTCCTGTGGTTATCGACAAAGTTTTGTGCTGACTTATCGTTTCCCATACCACGTCTTGTTCTTGTCACTTCCCTGATCTCATTATGGTATCTTTCTATTGGTCTGTTTGCAAACTCGAAAGAAAGCGATTTTGTCTTGATGTGTGCCGTCTTTCTTGCATCCAATTCATCCCGTATTGCCTTTTGGTACGAGTTTAGAGAGTCGGTTATCACATAGTCTGGATTGGATATTGATTTTGCCTTACCACTCTGAACTATCTTTGTGGCATCTGCAATCTCTCTTTTCTTTGATACCTCTGTTGCTATGACAAATCTTGTCTGTGGATCAATTATTGACCATACCCAGTCATAGAATCCCTTGCCTGTCTTTTCGGTTTTCTTGACGTTTAACATCATCTCGTCAAGACTCCATACCTCAGATGATACAAACTCTGGTGCTATTGCATCTACATATTCTCGGATAGTTTTCATGTATTTCTTGATCCAGTGATAGACCGTAGCATGGCTTAGTTTCTTGCCGTGATTCATCTCTATGTGTCGCTTTATCTTTCGGTATGACATGCCAGACATGACTAGGTTCAGCGATTCTACAATTATCTTGGGGTCTGAACTTACCTTTGAGAATCCGTTTTCTCCCAAAATGAATTTGTGATCACATTGCTTGCAGTAATATCTCTGTCTTTTGGTGTTTCCTTTTACCTTTCTATAGCCATTCTTGACTATTGTAGTAGAACAGCATCTAGGACATACTTTTGTTCTTTCTATCTTCTCTATTTTGTTCTGTGAATCTATTGTTTCTTTGAGAATGATAACACTTGTGATGTGCTTGCATCTCTTGTCCTGTTGCTTTCTTAGCCTATACATGAAATCGGCACATTCGCACGTCCATACGTCCGACTCGGCTAGTTTTTTTACGTTGTAGGTTTTGTTCTGTGTTTGAGAGTCTACCTGATAGTGGTTCTTTGTTACCTTTCTGATATGATTGCATTCTGAGAGGATTTGTATTCCTTTTTCGTTTCTGTTGTCTGGTTCTACACTCATACACTTATACACATAAGTGTATTACTTAAATGTTCGTATAAGTGGAAAACCATATAAGAGGATATGATCATAATGTACATATGGGTAGAATAGATATAATATTACCAGATGATGTGGAAGATAAATTCAGAAATACAGTATACAAGAAATATGGTATGAAAAGAGGCAACATAACTGAGGCAATTAATGATGCTATTGCCGATTGGGTAAATGAAAATAATCCTGTTGATAAAATCAAGAAAGGAAATCAACATAAAGTGTTATCTAGTAAGCATGACATTGGTAAGTGAATGGTGATACTCAATTGTCTATGAACAAAATAGACCATCTAAGAAATAAGATCGCATCTAGTTACGGAAAAGGTATAAACCCAAAAGAACTAGGTGATGTTGCTTTGGAGTTACTGCTCATAAGAAACGAGATTCATCACAAACTAGATGAAGAAACAACATTTAAACAAAAAGAAGAGATGAAAAAAACTATTGAAGAATTACACGATCTTGAAAGGGTCATTGTATCAATGTATATGCTTCAAGGAATGAAGGCAACCAATGAACCAATGTCAAAGTATTCATTTACAGATTATTTCACACGACATTATAGCATACCTCGTAAACTAAGAACGGTTTGACACGATCGCTCATAAATTCAGACAACCTAGCGTCACTAATCAGTGAGTGTACATCAGATCTACGTAACGGATTCGGACGACGACTATACGATTTGGCTAGTATGATAGATTCTATTGCGGAATGTCAAACCGATTCTTATCTTCATGTCTTACCTTCAAGTGTGGGTTATTTCGCACAACAAGTATTGGCATCAAAGGCTATGACGCTAATTCCCGTTTTACCAGATGATATTAGGAATAAGCATAACAAATTGATTAATGTGGCAGTAGAACAAGGCATTAAGTCATTAGAAGAGATAAAAAGACAACTTTGCGACAGCGAAAATATTGACTACAAAAAATTAATGGAATCTGCTGGGACGTTGTCTAGACATGGTGCTAAATTAAATTCAGAACGTAGATCCCTAACTCCCCGTGGGAGTGGTTCTGACGAAGAATAATCGTTGATCAACCGATTTTATACACGAATAAGATCAATCCAGTGTAAAAAATTGATTTCATCCCCCTAACTTAACACCAAGCCAAAACCATCCATCGACCTAATTGAACACTCATTTTGAAATCGACCTGAGATTGAACAGAGTCATATAAATAGTTCTGCTAACTTGACGGGGTTTGGCTACAAGCAAACTTTGTTACTATGATATTATTACCTAGTGCTTTTATTGTACGCAGTACATGTTGACAGGTTGCTTGCAGTAAAATCAATCAAACAGCCACACCATTGCACGGAGCTAGGCAAGCTAATGGAAGAGTTCAGATTCATGGTAAACGAGGCAGTAAGGATAGGGATTGAAAGAAATATCACCTCAAAATTAAGACTGCGAAACGAGCTATATCCAAGGTTCAAGAATGGTTTTCACACAAGTTACATAAGTATGGCCGTATTCAAGGCCCATGCGTTACTCAAGTCACACAGAAGGACGCTCAAGAAGAATCCATGCGCCAAGCAACCATGTGTTTGGAAAGAATTTCTCATTGTTGATTCCTACGCATACAAGATATTTTATGACCATATCCAGATTCCAACAAGACCGCGAGAATTTGTGGTAATACCTTTGAATCCTTATACCTCGAAGATACTCTCAGAGCTCAACCTCAAATTTGGTATTGCAACACTCACACCTAGTACACTTTCCATATCCTTCTCAAAGGAGATTACGGTACAGAAACCAACTGGATATATTGGAATTGACATGAATCTAGAGAATGCAACATGTGTTGACTATACAGGAAAGGTGACTGTTATTGACATGTCAAATATAGTATCAATGAAGCTAAAATACAGGGATGTGTTGTCGCACTTTACAAGATATGATGCCAGGATACAGCAAAAACTCAAACTAAAGTATGGCAGAAAGCAGAAGAACAGAGAAGATACCTTTCTACACCAAGAATCAAAAAAGCTGGCATCTGCAGGAAAACATATCTTCATGGAGGAACTCATTGGCATCAGAAAGTTGTATAGGAAGGGAAACGGCCAGGGAACAAGATTTCGGTTCAGGCTAAACTCGTGGACCAGGTTTAAGCTGCAAAAAATGATTGATTACAAGTCACAGTGGCATAACGGATTTCCAGTAATTTATGTAAACCCAAAAGGAACAAGCTCAAAGTGTTCGATATGTGAGGGTACCGTCCTCGAAGAGAACCGAAATGTGTCTTGCCCTGAGTGTGGTTTGCACATCGACAGAGATGTCAATGCAGCCAAGAATATCTTGGCCAGAGGGATGCAGTTCGTCCCTGACGCAGTGCAAGGTGAAGCGATGAAGCAGTTCAAAGATGTGGAGCAGATTGCACCGAGCTTGCTTGTTGGCAAACCCCGATAAGTTAGCAGAACTATATAAATCCTTAACGCGTAACAGTTCATTTCACGTGGTTTTTCATGATTCTCTTAGACGCAAAATCTTGGTTTTGCAATATCTGAAAAGTCATCATATGTAGATATAACCTACTCTATTGTCAGCAAGAAACAGTAAAAACACCAGTCTTATAATTACAACACGATTGGTCTCTGACCGTGTACTGAAATTACTTCGTTTATCCCATTCACGATGTTTTGAATTCCTGTATACTGAGATTTATTATTGGATAACTCCGACTTTATTATATTGAGATAATATAGATTCTTTTTAACTTGTTTTATTTTTTTGTTCTTTGACCATGCAGTGTTTTTCAAATCTTTAAGACTTGTTGAAATATCGCAAAGCATGATTATCTTTGCTTCAATGGGGGATTCCCTTAGTTGCTTGGTATATTGCTTTTCTATGTCAACTCTTGGAAGATTTTTGTCTTTATGTAATGCAAGAACAAGAACAGCTATCCTACTGCCAAATCTTTTATCAACTTCACCAAATGTGGTATTGGTTTCTTCCATGATGCCATATAGCCAGGCTGCTGCAAGAACTTCTTGATCTTGTATTCCAAGATTTTTTAGCCTGTTTACCATTCCTTTCAAATGATCCAGGTGTGGAATGTTGTCATTTCTTGTCTTGCCAGCATGCTTTTCCTTGGCAAATAACTCGGCAGATTCTACTATTTGCATTATTGATCTGTTTTTTCCAATTCTTGGCATAAACTCTTGTAATTCTCAATTAGATCATTGAAGGAGGAAAATATGGTTTTGATATTTTTTTGCGCAACCTCAAAACGCATGGTTTTTTCTACAAGATATGATGCATCTTTTGGATCCAGACCCGTTTCTTCCCAAATGCTTTCAGACTCGGTCATCAATCTTTGTAGGCGATTCTCGTTCTGACTTATTCTCTCCTTTAATTTTTTTATCAGGGTAGGGTTGGACAAGCCTTTCATTACTAGGGGGCAAAAAAGTACTATAATAACTTGAATTATTGGCAAATACGCTATTTTGTTATTACATTTGTAGGCTTGATTGTAAAGCTTATAGGAACGAAAGCAGTATCTGGCACTGTTGAGTAATATTCAAAGACATAATATTTTACCCACCGTAACAATCGTGATCGCAGTAATTATCGCTGTGGCCATTTTGTTACAGTTGCATGTTGTACCACTAGTCTTGTCTATTCCTTTTTTCTTGATTCCATTTTCCATCTACACTACCGTAATTGGCCTAAAGAGCAAGCAGGAACGCAATATTGCTCAAAACCACAGTTATTATTTTACATGGTCGGCAGTAATGCTTACGATTGGCATAGGGTGGATAGTCCTCTATGAGAACATGGGTGTCATTATGACAGTAATCACGGTGCTTGCCATTGCACTTGGTTATGTATATCTGAATAAAATTAAATCTGTAAAGATTCACGCCTAGATGCTCTCTCCAAATGAGTTGTAAGAAGAAAGTTTCAAGTCACCTTGTAAATAATCGCAATCCGATTTTTCTAGATTAGAGGTATTCGCAAAAATCTACTGTTTTTAAAGATCAGTCTTTATGAATATGCTTTTTATCTTATCTCTGGCTATCCATACTAGAAGAGCTATGATAGCGCCTACAAAGACATATTCCAATATTGGAAACATCGTTCTTTCTTTATCGGACATGTTTGGAGGAGGTTGCACTATGGTGATCGGTCCTGTTGGTTGTGGGTTTTGGTAAACAGTGGTAGTATATGATACCGACAGGTCAGTTTCATCTATTTTTTCAAGACTTATGGTTACAGGTCCCGTGTGATCAAAAGCAAAATACTTGTAATCGCCACTTTCCAAAGTTGTCCCAGGAATTCTTACAAGTTCCTTCCCATCTTGTGATATGACAAACTGGTAATCTACATTTGGCACAATGGCGCTAGTTTTATGGTCATAGAATTGAAAGATGAATATGATTTTTTTATTAGTTAGTATATGGTGTGGTTCCCATGTTAGATCTACTTCATACTGGCCGTTCTGTGTATATGCAATTAAGGGAAAGGTTGGATTCTTCGTGTTTGCATCGACAGTATTAGTTTGTATGGGATATAACTGACCATATGCTATTGGTTCGGAAAGAACTGCCAATACCGCAATAACTAGTAACCATTTCATGTTTATCGATCATTTCCTAGATCTGGACTTTTAAAAATGATTGCATAAGGGTACGAAAGGATATACTTTTGGCTACTATATCTTGACGACGTAACTGGGGGCATTTCTGTATGGTTGATTCATGAGCATATGGAAAGAAGCATAACTGGATTTGGTTCTAAACAATGTTACGTAATATTCATGTATGCTATTGACGATTTTAGACATGTGATTATCAATCAAAGCGATGAATTCCTTGATGAGGAATCCGAAGATAATAAAGGAGACCGAGAATACCTAAATGATGAATTCGAAGAAGATGACTCCAAAGACAAATGAGATACTGTACAGGCTAGAAATACATCGGACTTTCAAAACTCTACATCTGTTTAAAGAATCATTTATTATAATCACTTAAAAGTTAGACTGATTTATGGAATATGTTGAATGAATCAAAATATAATTCACAAATTGAGAAAATTTCACTAATTATTACAGAGGATAACACATCGCTTGATGAACAAGATCCAGCAAAACTTCAAAAGTATTATGACTTTGTAAAAAAACATTTCCACATGGACGAAGAATCTACAATTCAATTAGTTAACGAAGCATTCTTGTATCTGAAACTGAAAAAATCAGATTCTATCGACCCTCTCCAGCATGGCGATGAGTTTGGAGCAGGTTTTAGCTAAATTGAGAATTTTCACAATATCTTGATCTACAAGCTACACTTGAACTTGGTCTTTGAAGAAATTGCAATTATGGATAGGATTGATACTGCAAGAATAAAGACTGGCAAAGAGCCAAATTCTGGAAGAACCCGTGTTCCGATTATTTCAATTCTCTCAGTTCCATTGGTGAATGCAATTGAAAGAGTCCTGTCAGTGTTTGTTTTGTTTTCATGAAAGTCGGTATAAATATCATCCACCAATACAATAAACTGATCATCGTTTGCACCATATTTTGCGTCAATTAGAGTTCTGGGCAGGTCTATGATCAAGTTTCCATCGTTTGTAGAATTTAATAAAATTACAAGCGATGTTTCATGAGTGTTAACTAGCATGTCATTTACAGTTGCTCCTGTTATGGTGTAGTTAACGTTGTAAGGTTGTCCACCCGCGGGATTTTTTATGACATAAGTATTCATTGATTGTGCAAAAGAGGGTACACCTGCCAAAGAGATCGCAAATACAATCAAGATCAAGCATGATTTCCAGTGCACAAGAGGTCTGACATTGACTCGTATTTTTCTGTTGCGAACAATTAGACCACTCAAATATCATAAGATCAATTCAATCATCATGCACGAATCTATAAGATCAGGTGTGTAGAACTTAAATAATGTTCAAAGAAAGCCAAGCCAGAATATGAATATTTTTGTAAAATCAGTCTTTCATATTAGTTCAGTAGGTGAAAATGTACTAATTTCACGCATTCCAGAAAAAATACTATGTATGGGAATATTCAAAAAAACAAATCATTACATTTGACTGTCACTGCCAAACGTACTTGAGGCCTGTGAACTATGAAGTTTAGACTGATCATTGTTTTGCTAGCCGTGATGGTGATGATAACTGTATCATTTGAGATGAAATCTGCCTCTGCTCATCTTTATGGATTGAATTACCAAGAGGTACAAAATAACATGCATGGTATCAAGATAGAGTTTGGTCAAACTCCAATCACTGTTCAAGTCGGAAAGAGCGTTACGTTAGCATTTAGTGTACAGAACCTTACTGGTAGTCACATAAAAAATTTTTCTGAAATCGTCACGATCACATCGGCAAATCCAGGCCAACACATTCCAATTTACAGATTTAAAAGTACGGTAAGTGACGGGGATTTTGCGTTTGTTTACAAATTTCCAAAAGGCGGGCAATATCTGGTAGTGTTAAGGGTAGATACCGCGAGATACATCACGGTGGCGCCTTTCCATCTCTTTGTCTGGTCTGAAAGATATGATATACTAAATACACTATCAAGTGTTTTATCGCTTTTAGAATATCTTGCTCCGCTTGGTATAGGGTGCGGAGTAGTTGGCTATCTTCTATTTAAAAAAGAGAAGAAAAAAAGAAGATGAATATGGAGGCAAATTTAGATTATTGTAAAAATATACATGGTTGAGTAATATGACAGATATAATCACATGTATGAAATGCTGTTAATTATGATTCAACGTATCTGTTTAGGTTACACATCTCAAAACGGTTTGGTCATTTGTTTTGCACATGTTGATTCTTACACATCGTTTTTCTTAATTTTAATGAAAATCTCTCTTAAAATTATAAACTAGGGAAAATCGGGATGGATTCTAGGCACGATCTGTACTCATACTGTTATTATATACTGGAACCTAGCATTTGACATATGAAAAAAAGAGACATGAACAACATTGAGGTAAAAGACCGAAAAAGAATACTTGTCTTAGGCGGAGGATTTGCAGGAATCGAGGTTTTAAGAAGATTGGAAAATAAGTTTGAAAATGATTTTACTGTAGACATCAATATGGTAAGCAAGGACAACTTCTTTCTCTTCACTCCTATGTTGCCAGAGGTGGCTTCAGGCATGATAGAAACTAGGCACATAGTAACGCCGGTAAGAGCATTTTGTAAGAGAGCGAGATTTTATGAAGCAACAGTAAGATCTATTGATTTTCAAAAAAAACAGGTTACTATATCAAGTGCAATAGACAACAGAAATGAACAGGCCAATTGGCATGATCACACTTTGGATTATGACTATCTGGTAATGTCTCTTGGCGGTGAGACTAATTTCTTTGGCATGGAAGATGTCAAAAAATACTCCTATACAATGAAAAGTCTTGGCGATGCAATTGTTCTGCGTAATCATGTCATTGACATGTTAGAACAAGCTAGCATCGAGCAAGACAGAGAACTAAGAAAGATCCTGATGACATTTGTTGTTGTCGGGGCAGGATTTGCAGGTGTGGAGACGGTAGGCGAATTGAATGTGCTAGTTAGGGATGCAGTCAGAGACTTTTACCATGATATTGACATCAAAGACATACGTGTGATTCTTGCGGATGCCATGGACAAAATATTACCTGAAGTAAGCGATGACCTCTCAAAATTTGCTGCGCAAAAGCTGAAAGAATCTGGAATAGAAATAATCCTGAAAAATCCAGTTAGTTCAGCAACCCAATGTGATATGAAACTAAAGGATGGTACCGTTATATGTACTCATACGCTAGTATGGGCGGGCGGTGTGACCCCAGAAAAGATTGTCAAAGAATTACAATGCGAACATGACAAGGGCGGGAGAATAATAGTTGATGGATATCTCGAGGTCAAGGGTATTGATGGTACATATGCTCTTGGAGACTGTGCATCTATTACGGATCCACATACGGGAAAACCATATCCACCAACTGCACAAAACGCGGTAGAACAAGCAAAAGTTGTGGCAAACAATCTGATATCAGCAATAAGAGGAGGAAGCCAAGTTAGCTTCAATTACAAGTCAAGAGGAATAATGGCCCAAATCGGAAAAAGAAAGGGCGTTGGTATCCTATTTGGCATGAAGACTCACGGTCTGCTTGCATGGATGATTTGGAGATCTTACTATCTCAGTCATCTGCCAACTCTGGAAAAGAAATTAAGAGTATTAACTGATTGGTCCATCGACCTATTTTTCAAACCAGATGTTACAAGATTGAAGACATTTACTGAAACTCAAGAAAAAAAAAATGAACTGTGAACCTGAAGTTAAAGAAATTGTTCTGTTAGTTGCCATAAGTCAATATAATGTGACATCTTGTTTGGCCACTCGCTTTGCTATGGGAATGACTTAATACAAAACACTACATAAAAAATGATATCGTAAAATGGAATCACTATCAGATTATTTGTCAATTATTATAGTTGTGATTTTGTCCACTATTCTTACCATATCTGTATGGCAATTTCGTTTAGTAAAACGAGAATTGCGCATACAGACTAGTCAGCAGGTATACTCAAGGCTGATAGAAACAAGACTGAATCTTGAAAAAACTACATCTTTTACCAAAATAGCACAGGATAGTCCACTCTTCTTGGAACGCTTTGGAATAGTTGACACTCCTGAAGAATATTATACTATAGTTGCTCTTCTTGATCTGTTTGAATTTTTACATTCCATGCATAAATCAAAAATACTAGAGCCTGACCTATGGTTTCGCTCAAAGGAAATGATAAAGTCCATAATGACAATTCCAAAATTCAAGAAGGTGTGGGATAAAACGAAAGATTCTCACGCAAGTGAATTTGTAAAGTTCGTTGACTCTATGATGACATAGATCCTAGGTTCGAAATACGGTAATTGTTGCTGTTTTGAAGCATGTTATATGTAATACTACATTTCTGTTATCTATCGCTGTGACGTTTTATCTCATTATGAGTAGATTAGTCTCAGATGCTTTACACATGTTAAACGGTCAAATGGTTAATCTTGTTCTATTGATTGAATTCTAGGCGTGATCTACGCTTGTACTTTTTTATCGCACAAACTTTATTTTAGAAAATCAAGCACTATATTTGCAAATTCATTAGGTTTTTCTTCGTAGGGAGTATGTCCACATCCCTCCATTACTACAAAATAGCAATTTGGAATGGAACTCACAAACCCTTTTGAATACTCTATTGGAATCATCTTATCCTCACTTCCCCATATGAGTAGTGTGGGTATTTTGATTAATTGCAGTTTCTCTGTTATGGCAGGAGAGTTTTTCATTCCTAAAAGAGTGGAAAGAAAAACCATCTTGGAATTGGGTCTGGTCATATTTGAAATGAAATTCTCAACTGATTGGGGACTTATCTCCTTGTTCTCTCCCATCATCATCTGATATGAATTTCTTACAGATTCGTGATTTGGATACAGTGCGGCCATTGTATATGCCTCAAGAACAGGAGTGGGTTTCTTCATTATTCCAGCCGGTGCAACCATGACGATCCTTTTGATAGAAGGATTTTGTGTAATTGCACATTCTGCCACAATCTCCCCTCCAAGTGATGTGCCGATCATGATTGTATTCTGTAACGACAACGCTTCTAGAAAACCAAGTACTGAATCTCTGAAGAACTCTGGCGTGTAATCCACCTGTGGTTTATCGCTTTTACCATATCCTATTAAATCAGGTGCGATCACTCGATATTTTTTACTTAACAATGGAATTATGGGTAACCATCTCTCAGCCATTCCTCCAAGACCATGAAGTAAAATTATGGTATTTGCAGAGTCTCCTTCCTCAATATACCTTATATTATTTCCATTGATGGCAACGTATCTTTCTTGCATGTATGAGTTGATCAATTCTATCATGACATAAGTTTTTGTCCGTCTGTATTATTTACCACTTTTGATACTTGCAAAAATGACTATGATTCAACATTTGTGTTTGCCTTGAGAAACAAAAATCTAATAGTTTGAAATTTCCTGAAAAAAGGGGTTGGAATATCCTGAAAGCATTCCTGAGTAATAGTCAAGTGTAAGACGTATATACTCATCAAGTGTTTTAATGGCTAGTATCTGAGTTTGTAAATATGTTTTTTGAATATTGTTAGACATTTCAATTTGAACTATTATTGATCTGGTAATTGTTCTAATGTATGTGTCAAAGGATTGTATGATCTTCTGATCAATTCCCATCTTGACTAAAATCTTGTTTTCTGATATATAACATGCTCCAAAAAGATCTTGTAATGAATGTAGACACTCTGTGTAAAAATCAGAGTACATTTGCATGTTTGTAGGTAAAAGAGATTCAATCTTTTCAATTACGTTAGTAGTATTAGTGTGTATGATATCGCAAACAGACATAGTTGAAGTGTTTTCGATTTTACTAGGCTCTACAGGCTGAGGCTTCTTTTGTGCCATCATATTATCACATTACTGGTGTCTTTTAATGATTTGCAGGTATGAAGCGTTAAGGCTTTCATTGAGATAAATCTACCCTTTGATAAAACCCAACGCAGTAATCTCTATAAGATGTATATGTGTTATCTAACATACTTGACAAGTTATACTGAAGAGTATGAGAAATCATTAGGATATTACAAGCATGCCTCCTTATTTTGGACAGACTTGATATCGCTTATGTCAAGTAGGTCACAATCATTAATGTCTACGGGGCCATTTAGGAAACTAGGAGTTAATGCCAAGCAGGTCGGTGCCGAAATGATAGAAATTAATCAAGAACTGACTGAATTTAACACAAGGCTTGGTGAATATTATAAACAACTAACAGATACGTGGAATGAGGCACAAAAGCAGTTTAGCAAAAAAGTACCAGAGATTCCCACCGATGTCGAAAACCTCGATGCTACAAAACGTATCTGGATAGACATATTCGAAAATTACTTTACAAGATTGTTTGATTCTAAGGAATTTGCAGAAAACTTTGGGAATCTAATATCAAGCGAACTTGAACTTGTAAAACACTGGAATAATGTGACGTCACTCATGTTGGAGACTGTTAATATGCCTACAAAGAAAGAAATTGACGAACTGTACAAAGAACTACACTTGTTGCGAAAAAGAGTTGGCAAACTTGAAAAAATATCTAACCCTGGAGGAAATGGAAATGGAAAGTGAACTTAGGATAGACCCAAGAGTATTGGCGGAGTTTTTACAATTGAACCGGAATATTCTTGACGCGCCAAAACTGGCTGTTGCGCCAGATGAGATCATTATGAGTATGACTCCGCACGATGTTGTGTATTCTGAGGGAAAGATGAGATTACTACATTTTAACTCTACCTGGAAAAAACAAGTAAAAACACCTCTTTTGATCACATATGCTCTGATAAACAGATATCATATACTAGATATTCATCCGCAAAAAAGCTGGATAAGAAACATGTTGGAACAAGGTTTTGATGTATATCTGATAGATTGGGGTACTCCGACTACTATGGATAGATATCTTGGTTTTGATGATTACGTAAACAACTACATGGATAATTGTGTTGACTATGTTCTTAACGAGTCATGTGTAGATAAGGTATCGATGCAAGGATATTGTACTGGGGGGACTCTTGCTACAGTTTACGCCTCATTGCATTCTGAAAAAATAAAGAACTTGGTTTTAACTGCCCCGGTAATTGACGGGAGCAGAGATGGCACAGTAGTGGCAAACTTGGTAAAACATATTGATGTGGACAAGTTGGTTGACATAGTAGGCAATGTACCTCCAGAATTCATGTATTATGTGTTCTCTATTCTGAAACCCTTTGAACAGGGCCTTGAGAAATACGTTCAATTCTTTAAGAATATCCATAACAAAGAGTATGTTGAAAACTTTATCCGTGTGGAAAAATGGCTAAGTGACACTCCTCCCATTCCAGGCGAACTTTTCAGAGAATGGATAAAGAATATTTACCAAGATAATTTATTGATTACAAACCAGATGCGTGTAGCGGGAAGAAAGGTGGACCTAAAAACTATCTCCATGCCAGTCTTTACCCAAGTGGCGGTGGGAGATCACTTGGTATCTCCAGAATGTAGTATGCCAATACACTATGCCGTGTCTAGTGAAGATAAAACGTTGAGAATATATGCTACAGGCCACGTGGGCATGATAGCCAGCTCATTTTCTCAAAAAAAGGTATTGCCAGAACTTGGTCAGTGGATAAAAGAGAGATCTGAAAAATAAAAAAAAATGGTCAGACACTAGCTAATTTCTTACTGGTGTTAATGTCGAGAACCAAGATTGTAGTATGTTTGCATTCATGTCAGAAAATGCTTTTGTGTTGTCGTTGAATGTCTTTACGTTCTGTCTTATTGCATCGATTGTTGCAAGCACTGCTTTACTTTGAACAGAACCTGTCTTGACTATCTCTTCTGTAGCATCATTGACTATTTTAAAGTACGCTGATGGTACGTTTGTAGCTAGGCCAGTTCTTGAAGTATATTCCTGTTGCATTGAAATTGCATTCTCGATTGTATTTTTGCACGCTGTTGCATATTCCTGCTGCAGATTGGTTACTGCCTGTAAACATTGTGCAACATTCTTCTCTACTTCATCAAAGCATCGGTTAACATTCTGCTTGTATACTGTATAGATCTCTTTTGTCTCTGTTGTCTTACTCATTCTTTCACCTCCTCTTTTTGTTTTTTCCTTTCGACCGGTATGACAATTACTTGTATGAGGTCGTCTTCCTTGATTCCAAGGGCATCTCGTTCTGTCTCCGGTATCGAAATGCGACCATTACTTCCTACTGATGTTTTAAAAGCTCCCCATGATAGGAGCGAGGGTAGTAGCGACGTAGTGTTAAACATGTTGTACATGCCTTTTGACTGCATATCTGTAAAATTTTGGACAAAATCAGATTGTACCTTGGTAGTCTTGTTTGTTATTTCTTTTAATGTGTCAAGCGGGTTGAATTGATTGTTTTTACCCATCATATCGCCAAAAGTCTTCATAAAATCCATTTGTGCTTTACCGCTTCTTTGTATCCACTCGCGAAACATTTCAGTAGGATCATATTGGTTGTTAATACCAGTCATTGGTAACTATTACCAGTAAATGGTATTTAACTCTTACTGGCCAGATGCAATTCTTCTAGATGTAACCGATCTGTGACTGACATGTAATCTGACGACACATCCTAGACTACAATGAGCCTTGAATCTAGGAATTCAAGTATGGATCTGGAGAAAAGGTCTGGCTTTTCTACATGTGGTAGGTGACCGCAGTCGTCTAACTCTAAGAACTTGCAGTTCCTAATTGAGGAGACAAATTGCCTGGCATGTTCTATGGGTATTACTCTATCTTCTTTTCCCCACACTAACAATGTAGGCACCATTATCTTCTGCAACCTTTCATCTATTTTCGAGTTTTTTATTCCTAGGACTGAAGAGATGAAAGCAAGCTTTGCGTTTGGAATGGACATTCTTTCCAAAAAATCAGACACGGTAAATTCGTCCACTGTGCATGAATTGGACATCATCTCAAATGCAGTTCTTACACTTACATGATTTGGATAAAGAGCCGCCATCATATATGCGTCTACTGCCACAGTGGATTGTTTCATAGTTCCAGAAGGTGCAACGAGGATCAACTTTTCTATAGCACCATGATCGGTGTTTGTACATTCTACTGCAATTTGCCCTCCAAGCGATGTACCTATAAGAATAACTGTTTTCAGCCCTAATGTGCTGATAAAAGCAGATAGGAACTTGCCAAAAAATTCTATCGTATAGTCCACTGAAGGCTTGTCGCTGTATCCAAAACCGATCATATCTGGTGCAATGACTCTGTACTTTGGACTAAGGTTGGGGATAACTTTTAGCCATCTCTCTGCAGAACCTCCTAATCCATGTATAAGGAGGATCGTTTTATCTGATCTACCATCATCAAAATATCTTATTTTATGTCCCCAAACATCTGCAAACTTGGTCTGCAACTATATGTAGGGAGAAAACATGCATGTTAAGTCTTTTTCATTACAATCTTTTGACACTATGTAAACTGTAGTTGGCCAGATTTTTGACTTTTATTATGCGTGATCTATTGTTCTACGTTGCATGTAGGAATGTTTCCTCGGCATCTCTTTCGCCTTTGTCTATTCGTTTTCTTATTGTAGCGATTGAAAAATCCGCATCTTCTAGGAGAAAATGAACATGCTCCTGGCGTTGTATTTTTATTATCTTATCTATGATGCCACCTCGCTCTGAGGCAAGACTGTGATACTCAGACTCTAACTGTGCAAATTTGGATTTGGCCTTTTCATCAAGTGTTGAAGATTTAAGAATCTCATGCATTTCTCGTATTAATTTCAAGTAACGAGTGATTATCTTTGACATGCGTATGTTGTTCCCTGACTTGTCAGTATGCATGATGTCTCTTGCTCTGTGCCATACCTCAAACATGTTATTTGGAATCTCGGGATGATTTTTTGGAAAGAGATCTACTACGTAGACTTGCTTGTCCTGTTCTGGTGAAGCGTTTATCACTTCACGAAGAGGTGTATTACTTAGAAGAGTACCATCCCATAGATATTTTCCACTCTTTTGGGTCCATGAAATGCCATAAAATGGATATCCGGCACTGGCAAGTACATGATCTGCTTCAATATTGTCATACTTGCTATCAAAAACCGAAGGCTTTGCATTTTGGATATCGGTTGACGTTACTATGAGTCTTGGTTTATCAGGACTACGAATTTTTTGAAAATCGATATATTGGTTTAATGTGTTCTTGAGTGGGGTTATATCGTAAATATATTGCCAAAAATATGGCATAAAATAATCAGCGCTTGGGATAAACCACTTTGGAAAGAACATTTTAGGATTTCCAAAAAGTGCAGAGTATGCTGATGCAAAATATGGTCGTATATTGTCAGACAAGCCAGCAGAAGTTACACCTTCTGATAAATCCAACCAAAACTCTTCTAATGTCTTTGCAGGCTCATCGCTTCTACTTCCTACAATAACTGATGCATTTATTGCTCCAATTGACGTTCCTGCCACAATGTCAAATTTGATTCCGTGCCGATGCAATGCCTTGTAGACGCCACATTCGTAAGCTCCAAGAGATCCTCCACCTTGCAAGATAAGAACTGTCTCAAATGGTACCTTTTGTTTTTCACGAGAGGCGGTGGTTTGCATATGATGTACTTTCTTGGTTTAAATATTAAAAGCTTCTAAATTGCAAATTATTCACTTGCAACTAGGCCGATTGAGGTGTTATATACAACGCCTTATCTTACTCTGATATGGTAATTGAGACAATTAATCCAGCAACAGAGGAAGTTTTGACACAATACGATGTCATAAAAAAAGAAGAACTGGATAAAAAAATAGAAAAGGCGAGAAAGGCTTTTCTTGATTGGAAAAGAGATATCAAAAGAAGATCTGATTTTATCAATATCTTTGCTGATGCTTTGCGAAAGAATAAACAACAATTGGCACTCACTGCAACAAAAGAGATGGGTAAGGCAATAAAGGAGTCATTATCTGAAGTTGAAAAATGTGCTTATGTTATGGAGTTTTATGCAGATAACGGTGAAACATTTCTTCACGATGAATCCATAAACACTGATGCTAGAAAGAGCTTCATAGCTTTTGAGCCCATAGGTGTAATTGGAAGTATAATGCCGTGGAATTTTCCATACTGGCAAGCTTTGAGGTTTGCAGCTCCTTCGCTGATGTCTGGAAATACTGTTGTTCTAAAACCAGCTAGTGCAACAATGCAATGTGGTATAGAAATTGAAAACATATTCAATAAAGCAGGACTGCCTGAAGGCGTTTTCCAAACAGCTATTGCTGATTCTACCATGGCAGAGCAACTTATAGATTCTGTCAATGCTGTGACATTTACAGGTAGCAACTTGGCTGGCTCGAAAGTGGCGCAACGAGCAACCTCTAAAATAAAGAAATGTGTTCTAGAGCTTGGTGGCAGTGATCCTTTTATAGTGTGCTCAGATGCAGATGCTGAAAAGGCATCTGCGGGTGCAGTAAAAGGACGTTTTATCAACTGCGGGCAAAGCTGTATTGCATCAAAAAGATTTTTTGTTACAAAGAATCTTGCCAAAGAATTCACTGAAAAGTTTATCCAAAAAACAGAAAAGCTAAGAGTGGGAGATCCTACATCTGAAGACACTGACATGGGACCTTTGGTAAATTCCGCAGGTCTTGAAAAAATAGAAGATCTTGTAAAAGATGCAGTAGACAAAGGTGCTGAAGTACTGACTGGAGGAAAGAGATTGAACAGCAAAGGATACTTTTACAGTCCCACAATACTTGGTAATGTTACCAGCAAGATGCGTATGGCTCAAGAGGAGGCATTTGGACCAGTTGCACCAATAACTGTTGTAGAAGATGAGATGGAGGCAATACGTCTTGCTAACGAATCACAATTTGGACTTGGTGGAAGCATCTGGACTCAAAATCTAGATAAAGCTGACAAACTGTCAAGGTCAATCGAGTCTGGAATCATAGCAGTCAACAATGTTGTTGTCTCTGATCCAAGAATACCATTTGGCGGAGTAAAACAAAGCGGCTTTGGAAGGGAGCTCTCAAGATATGGTATGCTAGAGTTTGTCAATATCAAGTCAGTTAGATTCTATGATCAGTTGATAGTACAACATCATGTTGAATGATCTTGAGATTCTGCATGCGGTTTTATCGTCTAGCATTTCTTACATTACATTCTAGTGTGGTGGATTTGTAAATTTGTGATGGCTCAATGATAGTTCAAGATGTGGTGTAAAGTGATTTTTTGACCATGCTACAAATGAATACAAATGACATTGTTTCGGCTCCCTAGAAACCATCCGCAATAAAAAAGAAATCATACTCATTCTGTGACAGTTGTAAGCAAGTACGCGGTACATCAGCTCCTTTTCTTTCACGGTGTCTTCGTATGATTTGATCTCAGAGCCGAACCTGCGCTTTATGACGGAAAATACCGTCTCGCACTTGTTCCTCTGATGATATATCATAGGATCAAAGCTTAGCCTCATCTTTTTCCTGAACCTTCCCTTGACGCGGTCTTGGCAGTCGGTCTTGTTCCTCAGGGGAATCATTGGCAATATGCCATGTTCCCGAATCATCTGGTGCACCCATTTGACATCGTATCCCTTGTCCAATACAAGCATCGAGGGTGTGACAGCAGATACCAACCCCTTGAGCATCTTGGGAAAGTCGACTATCTCATGGCCCTTTGCTTGGTTCCGAATCACAACAGCAATGACAAGCTGCGTCACAAGGTCGGACCCTGCGACAAGCCTCGTAAACGAGCGTTTCAGCGAGGCACGCCACGTATAGTATGATGTTGCGTGGCCGTCCTCAAATCCTGTGGCGTCAGCTCCTGCAAATATTTTTCCAGGGCAGACCAACCCGATGAACCTTCCTATTGCCACATGCAGCATGATTGTGCTCAGTCTTGCAGCTGCCTTTTGCAGCGTGGTAAAATGTGGGATGACCTTCAACCCGAGCATCTGTACTATACTGTCAGACACTTCCAACCATTCGACAAACGACTCGTAGCTTTTTGACTCGTATTGCCTAAGAACCAGCATGATGATATGCTGGTGTAAGGTAAAGATGTGGTTCTACTTTTTGTGAAAATAGAGCGGAACTCGCATCTTCCTTAGAATCTGGCGCATGAGTGCAATCATGCGTTGGTACTTGTTTTTCATGGGGTGTCAAATGGCACCCTACAAAATGGATCTGGCTGTTGATTCTGATCTACAATCTTGATAAATTTTGATGATTTCTAGGGAGCCATTGTTTCATAATGTTAATCAATATGCGACCAACAAAAACTGTATCATGGATGACGAGTTCATAACTGAGAAGAATAAAACCGTAACATTTAGGATAGACAAGACAGTTCTAGACAAGATAAAATCACATGCTACTTTTGAGAGGATTACCCTTAATGCTCTGGTGAATCAACTCCTAGCACATGCGGTGGATTGGGATATTGTAGCATCCAAATCTGGGTGGATACCTGTGCCAAAAGCACTTCTCATGTCTTGGTTTGATAAACTCGATGATAATGCAATTCTAGATATTGCAGAGGAAAAAGGAAAACATGTTTCAAGAGACATGTTGTTTGCAATGAAAGGAAAGTATGATGTCTGTGGGTGGATATCTGTTTTACGTGGAAGGGCAAAAGCCGCAGGCTTTAGCTTTACACAGATGGATGACAAAAATGAAATCAAGTTTATCATGCGACATGACATGGGGATTAAATGGTCCAATCATTTCAAGACATTTTATGAAGCGGCGTTTAATGATCTTGGATGCAGTGTAAAGTTTGACTTGACAGAAAACACCATCATATATAGACTTGACAAAAAACATGCATGCGATGACGACCGACTGTAGTCAGGATTGCACAAGAATGATTGAAAGACTTACAAGGCAGATGTTAGAGTGATAACGCATGATTTCTGACCAGAACTCAAAGAAGGCACTTGAATTACACAAGAAATTAAAAGGAATGATATCTGTTACAGGAAAAATCAAGAATCTACGATCAAATGAGATAAAACTAGTCTATACTCCGGGGGTTGCAGCAGTATGCGAAGAAATCTATCGTCACCCTGAAAAAAAATACACTCTTACATCAAAAGGGAATAATGTGGCAATCGTGACTGATGGTACACGAATACTTGGATTGGGAAACATAGGCCCATATGCTGCATTACCCGTCATGGAGGGAAAAGCTATCCTGTACAAAGAATTTGGAGGCGTAAGTGCCTTTCCAATCTGTCTTAATACTACAAAGAAAGACGAGATAATTTCAACAATCAAGGCAATTGAACCTGTATTTGGCGCAATAAATTTGGAAGATATTGAATCTCCAAAAGTAATGGAAATATCTGACGAACTGGAAAAGTCATTACCTATTCCAATCTTTCATGATGATAGACACGGGACCTCGGTGGTAGTACTCTCTGCATTATTGAACTCGTTGAAACTTACCAAAAAACAACTCTCAAAAATAAGAGTGGTAGTGGCAGGAGCTGGTTCTGCAGGGTACGGTATATGTAAATTACTTGCTGCATCTGGCTGCAAAAATATACTTGTTACAGATTCCGATGGCATAATTTACAAGGGAAGATCTGGAAATATGAACAAATACAAAAAAGAACTAGGAGATATAACCAATCCGAAAAAAGAAAAAGGTTCACTATACGACGCACTAAAAAATGCCGATGTTTTAGTTGGTGTATCAGGAAAGAAAAATCTGATAACCTTTGAGATGATAAAAATGATGAACAGAGATCCAATAGTTTTTGCACTTACCAACCCAGATCCTGAGATAAAACCTGAGATGGCAAAGGCAGCTGGTGCAAAAATCGTAGCAACCGGAAGTTATCTCTATCCTAACAAAGTCAACAACGCACTAGTGTTTCCTCACCTTATGAGGGCAATACTAGACAAAAAAATAAATAAAATCACTATGAAGTTATTGCTTATCACTGCAATGGCATTAGCAAAAACTGTCTCCGATAGGGAACTTCATTATGATAACATAATACCGAACATGTATGACAAGAAAATTCAGAAAAATATAATTAATGCAATTTCAAAATCATACCCAAAATAACCCCCAAGTTACTTTC
>VFSW01001252.1_pt1 | contig 38605 bp, 29 predicted proteins | sample 5358111 | NCBI WGS metagenome assembly VFSW01 (sample SAMN11554181, study PRJNA540505) | mine drainage metagenome | isolation source: sediment from site ElyBrook_90M | place: USA: Ely Copper Mine, Vershire, VT | collected 2017
GTGATCTTTCCGTGGCCTTCCAGCCGGGTGACGGGATCGATGGTGATGGTCTGGCTCATGACAGGCTCCGAACTGCTAGGCTCCAAAGCGGGTCAGCGCTGGAATATCCAGCGGCCCGCCGGTTACCAGCGCTACCAGCGCCGTGTGAAATGTGTCTGCGGAAGGAGGACAGCCGGGAAGAAATACGTCCACCTTCACAAACTCGTGGATGGGCCGCACCACTTTCAGAAGCTTGGGCACCACGACGCAGGGAATCTGCTGCTGTGCGCTTGCGTTCTCAATGTAGGCGCGATCGAGGATCGCCTGCGGACCAATCGGGTTGCGCATGGAGGGTACATTGCCGGCCACCGCGCAGTCGCCCATGGCTACCAGTAGCTTGGAGTGGGCGCGAATCTTTTTGATCTTCTTTTCGTCATCCACCGAGGCCACAGCTCCCTCGACGAGGGCAATGTCTACCTCATTGGGAAATTCCTTGGTGTCCACAATGGGGCTGTAGACCACATCGACCAGCTCCGCCAAATCGAGCAGCCGTTCGTCCATATCAAGGAACGACATGTGGCAGCCGGAACATCCGTCCAGCCATACCGTTGCCAGTTTCAATTTGCTCATTGCGCTTCCCTCATGAGATTCAGGTAAGGCAGAAAATCAGGATACTTGGGGTGATCGGATCCGACTTTGCTCTTGTCGAACAGCGCCCCGGTGGGACATACCTGCACGCATTTTCCGCAACGAGTGCAAGTGGAACTACCCCACTCCTCATGCAAATCGCTGATGATCATCGAGTCGATTCCCCGACCCATCACATCCCAGACATGCGCGCCTTCAATCTCCGCGCAGACCCGCACGCAGCGGGTGCACATAATGCACCGGTTGTGATCGAGAGTGAAGCGTTCATGCGAGGCGTCCACGGGGAGCTCGGGATTGCGATAAGGCAGACGCACGTGGGTCAGTCCCTGGCTCTGCGCAAGAGACTGGAGTTCGCAGTGCCCGTTCGACACGCACACCGAACAGATGTGATTGCGTTCGGCAAAGAGCAGTTCGAGGATGGTCTTGCGATGCTTTTTGAGCCGGTCCGAGTGGGTGTTCACCTCCATGCCCTCAAACACCGAGGTCACGCAGGCGGGCAGCAGCTTGTTGTTGCCCTTGATCTCGACGACGCAGAGGCGGCACGCGCCCACGTCGCTGAGGCCGTCGAGATGGCAGAGAGTGGGAATCTCAATCCCGTTCTCCTTTGCCACTTCCAGGATGGTCTGGCCGGCGCGAGCGCTCACATTTTGACCATCGATCGTTAGCGTTTTAACTTCCACGGTGGCCGCACTCATGCCAACACCTCCACGTCCACATCCACTTCGGCGGGCGGCTTGATGTTGCATACCCCGGCCGGACAGCGTTTATTCACAATGTGCTCGATGTACTCATGTTTGAAGTAGCGAAGCGTGCTCAACACAGGGTTTGGAGCCGTCATGCCCAACCCGCATAGACTGGTTTCCTTGATGGTTCCGCAGAGATCCACGAGCAGATCCAGGTCTGCCATGGTTCCGGTTCCATCGCAGATACGCGTGAGAAGTGTGTGCATCTGTGCAGTGCCCGCACGGCAGGGGATGCACTTGCCGCAGGACTCGGTCTTGCAGAACTCGACGAAGAAGCGTGCCACATTGACCATGCAGGAGGTATCGTCCATGACGATCATGCCGCCGGAGCCCATCATTGAGCCGACACTGATGAGGGCGTCGTAGCTGATACCGATGTCAAGCAACTCAGCAGGAATGCAACCACCGGAAGGTCCTCCGGTCTGCACAGCTTTGAAGGTGTGTCCATCGGGAACGCCGCCGCCGATGCCCTCGATGATCTGCCGCAGGCTGATGCCCATGGGCACTTCGACGAGACCGGTGTTGGTGATCTTGCCTGTGAGGGCAAAGACCTTGGTTCCCTTGCTGCGCTCCGACCCCATGCTGGCGAACCACTTGCCGCCCTTGCGAATAATGGGGGCAATGTTGGCGAAGGTCTCGACGTTATTGATGAGCGTGGGCCTTCCCCATAGTCCGCTCATGGCTGGGTAGGGTGGTCGCGGCTTGGGGGTTCCGCGCTTGCCCTCGATGGAAGCGATGAGCGCGGTTTCTTCGCCGCATACAAACGCTCCCGCGCCGAGACGAATCTCCACATCGAAGTTGAAGGGCGTATTGCAAATGTTGTTTCCCAGCAGACCGCGCCGCCGCGCATCCCGCAGGCAGGCCGTGAGACGCGCAACGGCCAGAGGATACTCCGCGCGCACGTACACGTACCCTTTGCTTGCGCCGACCGCATAGGCCGCGATGGCCATGCCTTCGATCACGCGCTGGGGATCGCTCTCGAGCACGCTGCGATCCATGAATGCGCCCGGATCACCCTCGTCGCCGTTGCAGATCACGTATTTGAGATCGCCGCTCGCCTTGGCTACGGTGCCCCATTTCAAGCCCGTTGGATAGCCTCCGCCGCCACGTCCGCGCAGACCGCTGTCCATGATCTCCTTGATCACGTCCTTGGGGTCCATGTCGGTCAGAGCCATCACGAGCGCCTTGTAGCCGTCGCGCGCAATATAGTCGTCGATTTTTTCAGGGTCGATGTGTCCCGAGTTTTCAAGCACGACGTGAACCTGCTGATCGAAGTGCTCGCGCAGGTCGCATTGCAAGTCGCGGATAGGCGCGCCGCCCAGGCTTGCGACAACAGCTTCGGCGTGCGCCGCGTTTACGTGCTGATACAGGGTTTCTTCGGGATCGACAAGAACCAGCGGGCCGGCGGCGCAAAGGCCCATGCAGCCGGTGCGGCGCACAAATGCTTTTGTGCCGGAGGACTCGACGGCCTTGGCCAGCGCATCCTTCAGCTTGTCGGAGTGCTGGCTCAGGCATCCAGTGCCCATGCACACATTGATCTCGTGATCGAACTTCGCGTTTTCCTGGCGAACGGAGTCGGCTATCTGTTCAAGTTCTTCGATGTTCATTCCACCGCCCACCTTTCCAATTGTTCCAGCATCTGCTCGCCGGTGACCATCCCCTGAAGTTCGCCGTCGTTCAACACCACCGGCGCGCGGCCGCAGGCGCCCACGCAGCGTGCTGTCATGAGGCTGATGTTTCCATCCTTGGTGGTCTGTCCCTGCGGGATGCCCAGGCGCTTCTCCGCCGCAGCTACCAGCTTGTCGGTGCCCTTGATGTAGCAGGCGGTCCCGGTGCAGATGGTCATGGTGTGTTTGCCGGGCGGCTTGAGGCTGAAGTAGTGATAGAAGGTCACCACTCCATAGGCCTGGCTCAGCGGCACTCGCAGCGACCGAGCCACAAAGCGAATGGCATCGTCGTCGAGATATCCAAAAGAAGACTGTACGGTGTGGAGGGTCTCAATCAGCGCGTGACGGGCAAATCCATTTTTGCGCATGGTGCCGTTCACGATCTTCCAACGTTTATCGTCGCTTGGCAGCGGCGGAGGTGTGAATGCTGGCACAATTCCTCCCGGACTGGGTGACTTCGGATGCAGAGCGATTGTGTTCCAGCTCCACTCCTTCTGTCTAGCATTGTTGTATGGGTAGCAGTCTCGAAACCACGGTGACGATTGTCACGGGGTCAGGAGCACATACCATATAGCAGGACGAATTACCATGTTTTGCGAGTCGCGAACGTGGAAAAAGGGTTTAGGGGATTTGCGGGTGCACCGTGACTCCAGTCACAGCGCGTGGTTGCAACAACGATTCAAAATACCAGCAAGGCGCTTTGTATTCCTGAACGCCTTGCATGCGTAACAAACCTGGCATTGCCGTGCTGAATCTCTTCCGGGAAGCTGCGTCTTGGGTGTTGCCATGATTGCTGGATCGCATCGAAGAAGCGCAGAGATTCAGCCCAATCCAGGCAGCCGGTCTGAGATGCCAAACAAAAAGATCAGGCCGATGATGCAGCTGTAGGCCGCGCCGGTCCAGGCGATCACATGGTAGAACCGGGGATGGTGTCCGCTGGCCTTGAATGCCCCGCCCATCGATGCGGTCATCAGCGCATTCATGGCCACGAGTCCCAGTGCGAATGCCGCCAAGCCCATCATTCCGCGCGACGTGCCGCCCAGGTTTGCAGTGAGGAAGAAGAGAGCCAGTTGGCTGGGAGTCTCTGCCCCTACACCATGCAGGACGCCGATGAGAAACACCGACCTGCCATTGTACATCCACTGGAACCGCTTCGGCCGCGGGGTATTGCGATTCCACATGCGCCGCATGCACCACGCAGCCCACAGCAGCCCATTGATTGCGATGGCCAGTCGGCTCTCAATCCTGCTATGGCTGTGTCCATGCGCGTCTTTGCGCAGGATTCCGGCGACCACACCCACGCCGAGCAAAATCAAAGTGAGCCCAATCAGCCGTTCGGTCCAGTGGTCTAAACCCTGGGGTAGGCCCATGTGCAGTTCGAGCACCGCCACTCCCAGGGCAGCTACGGTGAAAGCGTGGCCCAGCGCATAGGTCATCCCTAAACGCAGTCCGCTCTTCCAGTTGCGCTGAACGGCTGTGATGTCGGAGATGGCTGCCAGGTGATCGTAGTCGAACCCGTGCCGCAGTCCCAGCAGGAGGCACGATCCAAGCGCCGCGTCGAGTTTCCAGTCACCCAGAAGGAGTGTCACGAGAAAAGTATAGAGCAGGGATCGCCTGGCTGGAGTGTCAATCGTCACGAGGGGCGGCTGCGCGGGCGGCCAGGGGGGAGGGATGGAGCTTCCAGGCTATTTGGTAGCGACCTTTTGCGTGGTCTGCAGATTCATTTCGTACCCGGTGTAATCGATCTTGATGGTCGTTTGCCCCAGGAGCCAGCTATTCGATACCGCCTTGGCGTGAATGGCCATGGGGAAGCCATCGACATTGGTGTATTGGCGCGTCACTTGCGGCGGTCCGGTCAACACCGATGGACTCCTGGAGGCGACGCCCTCAAGCCGCACAATGGAATAGTCTTGTGCATCAACCCAAAGCTTGCCATTGAACAGGTAAGGTGAGTCCCTCTTTGGATTAAGTGATACCAGCAAACAACTTCGGCCATCCAAAGTTTCGGCGCCCTTGAGTGTCATTTCATAATTGGCCGAAGTGATCACCGCTGTGGCCCGGTTGGCGGGCTCGGTCATGCGCTTCTCGTTGTCAAGAATCGTGTCAAGTACCTGTTTCCGAAACATCTCCGAACCGGTCTCGGAAAGGACGACATAACTCTTGCCTACTTCCTTCCTGTAGGTGGTTTTCACCGTCATCTCTGCGACTGGCTTGACCTGATCGCGATTTCTGAACACGGCGTAGTGCTCGTTCACGATGTAGCCCACGACTTCCGCATCTCTGGCGTTGACAGAGGCATCAATCCCCTGAATGACTGCCGCATTATTGTCTTGCTGAGCGAGGGTGGAAATTCCGCTGAAGAGGACGAGCACCAATACGCTGAAGCGGTAGAGTTGGATGTTCAATTTTCGCTCTTTGTTCAACGTATCCTCGACATTCATCTTACAAAAAGATACCCCAATCCTTCAGGACAAATGTCCAGACAGAACTGGGGTACCCGGATCGCGATCGAAGCGTCAAGCCCACTTCGCCTGTCCGTATTTATTTGTTTGAGGCGGTCGATTGAGCCTTTGCTCCCCGGATGGCGGCCAGGAATGCATGAGCCGAGGCTGGAGCCGGAACCTTGCCCGCCAAAACTTCGTGGGAGGTTACGTCAGCGCCATACACTGCCTTCATTGCGTCGTCGTCGGTGCGAACCGAAGCGCCGTTGAGGGTCAGTCCGGCGAAGATACCTTTTGCGCGCGAATAGGTCAGGATTTCGGCGTTCATCTTCCAATCGGTTTCCGCCGAAGCATGACGGCCAACGGGTCCGGCTGCGGCCGATGCGTCGCCGCCGATCTGGAACTTGCTGGAAAGCAGATGCTGCATGCCTTTGTCACTTTGGATGATCATGACCAGGTCGACGCCTTCAACGCCAATCTGCAGGCCCCAGCTTCCGCCGGTGATTGCAAAGAACGACGGCGCGCTCCATCCGCTGGCGGTCCGGCAAGTGGCCACGCCGCGGCCGCCCTCGGCGCCGAACACGAACCCGCCCTTGATCATATGCGGAACCACGGCGATACACTTCGCATGCTCCAGCACTTCATTGGGAATTCCCTTGTCAGGAGCGGCCATTACCTCACGCAGAACGTTGGCCGCGTTGTCCAGCCTGTCATTTGCAGCTTCCTTTGGGGAATCGGCCCATCCCATTGTCGCGACGCCCAACACAGCGCTCAGTACCATCAATTGCTTCTTCATAAACCTACCTTCCTCAAGTTGAAAAATCCGGGGAACTTCTCTTGCGCGGGTATTTGCCGCAGAAGTGCAGGAGCGCTCAGGCGTTGCACAGACCCGACCTCACTGCTGTAGTAAAGAATGGCATTTGAAGTTAATTGGTTGCCTGACTAAATGGTTGCCTGGTTTGCAAGAGAAAGATGAGGAATCTATAAATGCATGGAGAGCCGAACGTGCATGCAGGTGCGCTATGCTGGTTGCCTGCGTGAGGGCGAGTTGAGCAAGGACGCGCTGCAAGAGCAAAGACGAGTCGCCTTGATCGTGCGAGGAGTTGTGCAGGGAGTGGGGTTTCGCCCATTCGTGTATCGGCTTGCGCTGGAGAATGAACTCGCCGGTTTTATCGGAAACGATACGGAAGGTGTGACGATTGAGGTGGAAGGCGCCGGGCAACGGATTGAGACTTTCGTCACGCGCCTCAGTACGGATGCTCCTCCGATGGCCCGTGTCGATTCGGTTGCAATGCGGCCGATTGCCGCAACCGGCGAGTTGGGCTTTCGCATTGTCAGCAGCCAGGTACTTGGCCAGGTCAGCACCGGGATTCCAGCCGATGCGGCTACCTGCGCGGATTGTCTACGGGAGTTATTCGATCCTGGCGACCGTCGCTTCCGCTACCCATTTTTGAACTGCACCAACTGCGGTCCTCGGTTCACCATCACGCGCCGCATCCCCTACGATCGTCCACAAACATCAATGGCTGCGTTCCGCATGTGCGCGGCGTGCCAGGCGGAGTATGACGATCCGCTTAATCGGCGTTTTCATGCGCAACCGAATGCGTGCTGGGACTGCGGCCCGCGACTCTGGCTTGTTGGGGCAGACGGCAAGCCTATTGAAGTCGACGATCCTGTGTCTGCATGCATAGACCGACTGCTCGGCGGGCAGGTGATGGCTATCAAAGGGATTGGCGGATTTCACTTGAGCGTGGATGCCACCAACGACGCCGCGGTTATGCGCCTGAGGCATCGAAAGCACCGCTATGGCAAGCCACTTGCTGTGATGACGCGGGATATCGACGCCGCGCGGGCCCTTTGCGATCTTACCTCGGAAGAGGAGGCGCTGTTGCAGACAGCAGCGCGGCCCATCGTGCTGGCTCGCGCACGGCACGACAACGGAATTGTGGCGTCGGTGGCGCCGGGAGTTCCATGGCTTGGAGTGTTCCTGCCCTACGCGCCATTGCAGCATCTCTTGTTTGCTTCTCCGCACATCAAAGCGCTGGTGATGACGAGCGCCAACCTGAGCGAGGAGCCGATCGCCATTGATAATGATGAAGGGCTGTCCCGCCTGGGATCGATCGCCGATGCTTTTCTGCTTCACGATCGCGAGATCTTGCAACGTTGCGATGATTCGGTTGCGGCGGTGGTGGATGGAAGGCCGCAATTGATTCGGAGGGCGCGTGGCTTTGTGCCGCTTGGAGTGGAGTTGCCGCAGGATGCGCCGCCGTTGCTAGCCGTCGGTGGGCACCTGAAGAGCGTGTTCGCGCTTGCGCGCGGCAGGTTTACTTATCAGAGTCAGCATTTGGGAGATCTCGAAAACCTTACCGGGCTGGAGTTCTTCAAAGAATCTCTCGCCCATTTGATGCGCACATTCGAGATTGAACCGAAGGCCGTTGTGCACGATATGCATCCAGGTTACCTATCGACAACCTGGGCGAAGGAGTGGGCGCGCGAGCGCGGGTTAAAGGCGATTGCAGTGCAGCATCACCATGCACACGTGGCTGGATGCTTGGCGGAACACAGACTGGAAGGTCCTGTGATCGGCCTGGCGCTCGACGGCACGGGCTATGGCGCCGACGGCCATATCTGGGGCGGTGAAGTGCTTCTTTGCAGGCTGGATGGATTTGAGCGCTTCGCACATCTTGACTATGTGCCGATGCCAGGCGGCGACGCGGCGGTTCGCGAGCCGTGGCGGATGGCGCTGTCGCATCTGCGGGCTGCCGGATTCGACGTTGAGTCGCCGGAAGTGTTGCGACTGCTGGGAGCGACGGCACGAGAGACGAAGTTGCTTTCACGAATGATAGAGCGCGGCGTGAACTCGCCTTTGACGTCGAGCCTGGGCAGGCTTTTCGATGCTGCGGCGGCGGTGGTGCTGGGGCGCCGCAGCGTGGACTATGAAGCGCAGGCAGCGATCGAAATGGAAGGCCTGGCGGTCGATGAAGGTTACAGAGCCGATGGGGGATTGGACGATGCGGCGCATTACGAATTCGCTCTTGAAGGAGGCAATTGGGCAGATCGCGAGCCGGTGCGAATGAGCGTTATCCCGCTGTGGCGAGCATTGATGGAAGATCTTGGAGCGAACGTCAGCAAGGCACGGATCGCTGCGCGATTTCATGCCGGCGTTGCAGCGGGGTTCGTGCAGGCTGCCTTGGCCGCGCGCGCCGCGACAGGAGCAGGCCAGGTGGTGCTGAGCGGCGGAGTCATGCACAACCGGCGGCTGACGATCTTGTTGCGATCCCATCTTGAGATGAAAGGCTTTCAGGTTTTTCAACATCGCCACGTGAGCCCGGGAGACGGCGGCCTCAGTTACGGGCAGGTTGCCGTTGCCGCGGCGATGCTGAAAAAGAATTAACCGGAGAGCTTTACCAACTGCTGTGCTTCAAGACGCGGACCGAGAATGGAGATGCGCGGCAGGCGACCTCGCACCATCGCCACTTCGTCGCAACGATGCAGGCGAGGGCAGCTCTGGCAGTCCTTGAAGATCTTGTCGGGAAGGTCGGCTTTGTCTTCCACGGTACGAAATCCATACTTGAAGAAGAAGTCCGGAATGCGCGTGAAAAGGCACACGGAGTGGATGCCGTGCTCCTCGGCTTCCTCAATGAGCGCGCCAAGAATGCGGCCGCCCGCGCCCTGGCCCTTGGCCTCCGGTTTGACGACGATGGAGCGGACCTCAGAGAGATGCGGCCCGTACAGATGCAGCGCGCCGCAGCCGAGGAAGATGCCGCCATCCGATTCAGCAACCGTGAAGTCGCGGATGTTCTCGCAGATCTCGGCGAAGGCTCGCTTGAGAAGCGTGCCATCGCCTGAGAGCGAGTTCACGAGGTCGTAGACGTTGGAAGCATCGTGGAGCCGGGCCTTACGCACCAGCATGGACGACCTCCTCAGTGGGTGTAATCAGGGCCGCGATGCGAGCGGAAGCATCAGCCAATGCCTGGTTGACACTCTCCCGTGCGGTCCCTCCGATCACGCGGTGGCAATCGAGTGTCGCAGTTAAAGTGACGGCCTCGAAAAAGTCGTGATCGAATTCACTCCCGAATGCGCGCAATTCATCGAGCGAGAGTTCGCCGAGTTCCACATGCTTTTCGATGGCGAAACGGACGGCATTGCCAATCTTCTCGTGCGCGGTGCGGAAGGGAACTCCCTTGTGGACGAGATAGGTCGCGGCTGCCATGGCGTTTAGATAGCCCGACTGTGCCGCCGCCGCCATGCGCTCGTGGTTGAATTGCAGAGCCGCGGTAAAGCGAGCCACGAGAGCAAGCATCTGCGGTACAAACTCAACTGAAAATGCCGGCTCCTGGGTCTCCTGCATGTCCTTATTGTAGGCCAGAGGCAAGCCTTTGATTTGCAACGTTACGGCCTCTGCCGCGCCGTGAATCCGTCCCACTTTGGCGCGAAGCAACTCGGTCAGGTCTGGATTCTTCTTCTGCGGCATCGCGCTCGAACCGGTCGAGAATGCCTCAGGCAGTGCAACAAAGCCAAATTCCGCAGAGGCGAAGAGTGTAATCTCTTCGGCGAACCGGCTTACATGCAGACCAACGAATGTGAGCGCCTGGAGATACTCAAGGATAAAGTCGCGATCGCTCGTGGCATCCATGGAGTTGGATGTGGGTGCGGTGAAACCCAACTCACGAGCAGCGATGGTGCGATCCAATGCGAGCGTCGCACCAGCAACGGCACCGGAACCCAGCGGGCAAAAATTCAGCCGTGCCGCGCAATCGCGCAGACGAGTCGTATCGCGCAGCAGCATCTCGACGTAGGCCAGCAGCCAGTGTGCAACAAGTACAGGCTCCGCACGCTGAAGGTGAGTATAGCTGGGCATCACGGACTCGCCGGCCCCATATGCCTTCTCGACGAGCGCCTGGGCCCATGCTGCGAGCGATTCGACTGCGCGATGAATCTGTCCGCGCACATAAAGGCGCAGGTCGGTGGCGATCTGCTCGTTCCGGCTGCGCCCGGTGTGAACCTTTAATCCCAGCGAACCGATGCGCTCCACGAGAGAGAGTTCGACGAAGTGATGAATATCCTCCGCCGAGGGATGATTGCGCACCAATGCCTTGCCCGCGTCGGATGCGTGCTCGTCGGCGATTGCATCGAGCGCTGCACGGAGTTCTGCTGTTTCAATCTCCGTGAGAACTCCTGCTGCAAAGAGTGCGGAAGCGTGCGCCTTGCTGGCGGCTACCTCTTCCGCGAGGAGCCTCCAGTCAAAGACAATGGAACGCTGCCACTGTTCGAATTCTGTGTCGAGCGGCTCGCGAAAGCGGCCGGACCACATTTTTACGGGTTGGTGTTCATTGGACATTGATTCAGGCGTACCTCACGCTATTGCTTGTCTTTATTCCGTGTCGGAAGCGCTATTCAATTTGGGCATCTCGCTGCCTTTGCTCAGGGTGAGGAGGCCGGCCGCGGCGTAGGTAAGGAGCTTATCGCGGGTGTCTGTGATGTCGAGATTGCGCATGGTAAGCTGGCCGATGCGGTCGCGCGGGGAGAAGGTAGATTCGGTCTTCTCCATGCTGAGGCGCTCGGGATGGAAGGTAAGGTTGGGCGACTCCGTATTGAGGATGGAGTAGTCGTTGCCGCGGCGCAGCTCCAGGGTGACTTCGCCAGTAATGGGTTTGGCGACCCAGCGCTGGGCGGATTCGCGGAGCATGATGGCCTGGGAGTCGAACCAGCGGCCCTGGTAGAGGAGTCGGCCGAGCTTGCGGCCATGGTCACGGTACTGCTCGATGGTGTCTTCGTTATGAATGCCGGTGATGAGGCGCTCATAGGCGATGAAGAGCAAGGCGAGGCCGGGGGCCTCGTAGATGCCGCGGGATTTGGCTTCAATAATGCGATTTTCGATCTGATCGGACATGCCGAGGCCGTGGCGCCCGCCGATGCGATTCGCTTCGAGAAGAAGGTCGACGGGGTCGTCGAATCGGCGCCCGTTGAGCGCGACGGGAAAGCCCTCTTCAAAACGGACGGCGACCTGTTCGCGCTGGATTTCGACATCGTCGCGCCAGAAGGCCGTGCCCATGATGGGAACAACGATTTTGACAGAAGATGAAAGAAGTTCCAGGTCCTTTGCTTCGTGAGTTGCGCCAAGGATGTTGGAATCGGTGGAGTAGGCCTTCTCGGCGGACATCTTGTAGGCGAAGCCGCTGCGCTGCATGAAGGCGGACATCTCGGCGCGGCCGCCGAGCTCATCGATGAATGCGCTGTCGAGCCAGGGTTTGTAGACCTTGAGGGCGGGATTGACGAGCAGTCCGTAGCGGTAGAAGCGCTCGATGTCATTGCCCTTGAAGGTTGAGCCGTCGCCCCAGATGTGGACGTCGTCCTCCTGCATGGCGGCAACGAGCATGGTGCCGGTGACAGCGCGGCCGATGGGAGTGGTGTTGAAGTAGGGGACGCCGGCAGTGGTGATGTGGAAGGCGCCCGCCTGAAGCGCGGCGATTCCTTCGCGAACAAGCGGTCTGCGGCAGTCAATGAGGCGGGCCTTTTCGGCCCCGTATTCGAGGGCCTTGCGCGGAATCTCGTCGTAGTCGGCTTCGTCGGGCTGGCCCAGGTTGGCCGTGTAGGCGTAGGGGATGGCGCCCTTCTGCCTCATCCAGTGCAGGGCGGCGGAGGTGTCGAGCCCGCCAGAGAAGGCAATGCCGACTTTCTGGCCGACGGGCAGGGATTCAAGAATTACTGACATGCTTGGGAACCTCGGAGAGCATCTAGCTTCCAGCTAGAGGTGAATGGCTACGGAAAGATGATGGAGGTGTCGAGGGCTCTGAAGTAGGCCAGTACAACTTTCGTTGCCATGTTGTGATGCTCACCTTCGAAGTGCTGGATCTGAGGGGCTAATGCCCTTTGTTTTCCGCCAAACTCCGGGCACGTCTAAAGCCGTGCCCTGACACGAGACGGGTTCTTGAAACGTGTTCTACCCCAAAACGGGTTACTGAAAACTTGCTGTGTTTGCCAGGCCGCCGAGCAGCAGCAGCAACAATGCTTTCTGCGCGTGCATTCGGTTTTCGGCCTGATCGAAGACGATGGATTGCGGTCCATCCAGCACCGCATCGGTTACTTCAGCATTGCGGCGCGCAGGCAGGCAGTGCATGAAGACAGCATGCGGGGCGGCCTTCTGCATCAGGGCCTCGTTCACCTGAAACGGCCTGAAGATTGGCGCGCGCTTGGTGGACTCGTGTTCAAAGCCCATGCTCACGCACACGTCGGTGTAGACCGCGTCCGCGCCTTCGACAGCGGTTTGCGGATCCTGAAGCAGCCGCACCTCGCAGCCGTTGGCTTCTGCAATTTCGCGTGCCTTGGTTACGATTTCAATGTCGGGCGAATAGCCGCGCGGCGTCGCTATGGTCACGTTGGCGCCCATTTGTGCACCGGTAAGCATGAGTGAATGACACACGTTGTTGCCGTCGCCAACATAGGTAAAGTTGAGGCCAGTCGCGGAGCCGAAGTGCTCTTCGAGCGTCATGAAATCGGCAAGAGCCTGGCACGGATGTTCGAAGTCGGAGAGCGCATTGATGACCGGCACGCGGGAGTTGGCGGCCATCTCCGTAATGGTGTCATGCGCGTAAGTGCGCAGCACGATTACATCGACCCAGCGCTCCACGTTGCGTGCCACATCGGCGATCGACTCGCGTTCGCCGAGCGGCGAGTTGGTCTGATCCACAAAGATCGCATTGCCGCCCATGGTGCTGAAGCCGGTCTCGAAGCTGAGCCGGGTGCGCAGGCTGGCCTTCTCAAACATCAGCACCATCTGTTTCGCATCGAGCGCATGGCGGTATTCGCGAGGGTTGCGCTTGACGTCGTGACCGAGCTTGAGAATGGCGCGCACTTCGGCGCTGGATAAATCGGCGATGGAGCACATGTCCTCGCCCGCAAGCCGTGCGGCGGCGTCAAGTATGTCGGAATCTTTCTGCACGGGAACGGCAAGTTCCCTGCGTTCTATGGTTGCTCTGCTAGCCACGGTGATTACCTCCTGCAGCATGATCGTGCTGCGTGCCGCTGAAGGCGGCTGCATGTTCGGTGAGAATTTCATCCAACGCGGCGATGGCGGTGTCGACATGCGAGCGTTGCAAAATATACGGCGGCAGGAAACGCAAGACCGTGTCGCTGGTGCAGTTGATGAGGATGTGCCGCTTGAGCATTTCGGCAACTGTGAGCTTGGCAAGTTCCGCCGAGTCCAACTCAGCGGCAATCATGAGCCCTTTGCCGCGCACATCGACAATTGCTTCGTGACGTGCAGCGAGCGCGCGCAGTTGCGACTGGAAGTAATCACCCACCTCGGTGGCATGTGCAAGCAGGCCTTCTTTTTCTATGGTGTCAATGACCGTGATGGCCACGGCACAGGCCAATGGGCCGCCGCCAAACGTCGTGCCGTGCATCCCGGCATGGATTGCCCGCGCGGCTTCCTCTGTGCAAAGAACCGCTCCGAGCGGAATGCCGCCGGCAAGCGGCTTGGCCAGCGTGGTGATGTCGGGTTGAATGCCGTAATGCTGATAAGCGCACCACTTTCCGGTGCGGCCCATGCCAGCCTGAATCTCATCGACAATCAACAGGGCGCCCGTGGAACTGGCAAGTGCGCGTGCTTCCGCGAAAAACTCCTGGGTCAGCGGGCGGATGCCGCCCTCTCCCTGAATTGCTTCGACAAGGATGGCACAAACCTCGGTGGAGAACTTCGCGCGCAGATCGGCGACATCGTTGAAGCGTACAAACTCCACGCCCGGCATTCCGGGGCCGAATGGCTCGCGGTACTTCGCCTTGAAGGTCGTCGCGATGGAGCCAAAGGTGCGGCCGTGAAAGCTCTGCTCCAGGGCGAGGAACTTTGTGCCGATGTTTTTGCCTTCGCTGCGCAGCAACCCGGCGTGTGCGCGGGCCAGCTTCAATGCGCCTTCCCACGCTTCCGTGCCGGTGTTGGCAAAGAAGGCGCGATCAAGGCCGGTACGCTCGGTCAGCCGCAGTGCGAGTTCGGCCTGTCCTTCATGGAAGAACAGGTTGGACGTATGGATGAGCGCCTTGCTTTGTTTGGCGATGGCATCCTCGATTGCCGGATGGCTGTAGCCAAGCGCGTTGACGCCGATGCCGCTCAGCAGGTCGAGATAGCGCTCGCCCTGTTCATCAATGATGTGAACGCCCTCTCCAGCCACAAAGAGGATGGGATTGCGTTCATAGGTGGAGAGGAGCAGCTTGCTTTCGGCGGCTCTGATCTGGTCAAGTTTCGTCACTTCAATTTCTCCTCAGGCCACCATGACTTCGGTGCCGTGGGCTACGCGGGAACTGCACAGGTCTGGAAGTGAACCAGCAGCCTCGGCGGGCAAAATTCGTACGCGCTTTACACCGTTCAGAAGAGCTTCGCGGCAGGCGCTGAGTTTGGGCAACATGCCGCCGGAGATAATTGCGCTTTTGGCCATCTCGGCGATCTGATCGATGGAAAGCCATCGGAGTACTTCGCCGTTCGACCCACGCACTCCGGGCACGTCTGTGAGAAAGACCAATGCATCCGCATGGCACGCGATGGCGCATGCCGCGGCCATCTCGTCGGCATTGACGTTGTAATACTCGCCGTCAAAGCCCAACGCCATAGACGAGAGGACCGGTACGCCGTTCAAGTTCCAGATTGCATCGAGCCAGCGCGGATCGCTGGCTGCGATTTCGCCCACAAAACCGAGATCAGGCGAGGTGCGCTTTTTGCGTGCGCGGAACACCAGTCCGTCGCCGCCCGACAAACCAACTGCGGGCTGACCAAGCGCGCCAAGGGCCGCAACCAGCCCTTTATTTACACGCCCCGCGAGAACCATCAAGGCCACATCGCGCGTCTCGGCATCCGTGACTCGCAGACCGCCGATGAACTCGCTTTGCTTGCCGAGCGCCTTCAGGGTGCGTGTCAATTGCACCCCTCCGCCATGTACCACGGCTACCTGATGGCCGTCGCGCACCAGTTCAGCAATGGCACGCGTGCAGCCATCAAGAAGCGCCGGAGTTTCGAGGCCCGCTCCACCGAGTTTGACTACGTACTTCATTCGAGCCCCTCCGCTTCGCCCCAACCGAGCATCACGTTTAGATTCTGAACAGCCTGGGAGGATGCTCCCTTCAACAAATTATCGAGACAGCTCACAATCACCGCGCGCTTGCCGTCGGCAGCAAGTTGTATACCGATGTCGGCGTAATTGGTTCTGACAGAATACTGGATCTGCGGCAAGGAGTGCTCATAGAGCCGCACCATGGGGCTGCCCGCAAAAAAGTTGCGGTAAACGTGCATGATGTGCGCACGCGTCTGTGGAGCGTTGAATTGAACATAGATGGTGGAGAGGATGCCGCGCGGGATGGGCAGGAGGTGCGGAGTAAAGATCATGGATCCCGCATCGATGCCGATCTGCTCCAACAACTCGCCCGTGTGACGATGGGTGAAAACCGCATACGCCGATAGGTTGTCTGCCGCGTACATGTAGTGTGTCTTCGGGGTTAGCGCCTTGCCCGCACCGCTGACTCCACTCTTCGAATCTGCGATGATGCCATGCTCAAGATCAAGGAGTCCCGCGGCTACCAGAGGCTTGAGCGGAAGAATGACTGAAGTGGCATAACAGCCGGGATTCGCAACCAGCCGTGCGCCGGCAATCTCAGCGCGATGAAGCTCAGGCATGCCATAGACGGCGCTGGCCTGGATGGTCTCGGCCCGTGCTGAGCCTTCGTCCTCAAACGCATAGACGGCGCGGTTGCTCGCTTCGTTCAATCGCCAGGCCCCGCTGAGGTCGATCACCCGAATGCCGCGCGCCAGCGCCTCGGGGACCCATGCACGCGACTGCTCGTGGGGCGTTGCGAGGATCAACACTTTCACGTCGAGATCGGTCAGCAGGTCCCACGAAAACGGTTGCAGCCGCAACTCGCCATTGCCTTTACTGTCGATCAGCTCGGGATGGATTTCACCCAGCGGAATGCCGCCGCGCGCAAAGTCCTTCTCATCGACCCGCCCGACAAAAACGGGGGGTATGCTCTTGAGTCGTGGATGGTGAAGAAGGAGCCGTGCCAGTTCGGCGCCCGCGTACCCAGTAACCCCTGCAATCGCTGTTTGCACCGTCTCGCTCATGATTCTAAGATCGTCCTCAACCGCGCTTCCACTTCGCTCGCGTGACGCTGGTCCTGGCAGATCACGAGCACGGTATCATCGCCCGCGATTGTGCCCACAACCTGGGGCCATCCCTCGTGATCGAGTGCGGCCGCTACCGGCTGCGCTCCACCCATCACTGTACGCACGATCACCTGATTCATCGCTTGGCGCACACGCAGGCCAAAACCCTCCAGCACATCTGCCACAGACGGAGGCCCTTCATCTTCGGCCACAGCGGCTCCGCCATTCCCGTTTCCATTGGGCAGTGAATACCCGCCGGGTCCCTTGGAGATGCGCAGCTCGTGGATGTCGCGCGAGAGCGTGGCCTGGGTTACTTCAAACCCGCGCCTCCTCAATTTGCGCCTCAATTCGTCCTGGTTGGTCACCAGGGAATTGGCTACAAGTTCCCGTATCGCGTTGTGCCTTTGATACTTCATCGTCGCACTCAGATCTTTCGCGGGACAAATCGAAAGCGCGGCTCGCAGTATGCGGCCGCGCTTGCATAAATATACAACGAAAGTGTATAAGTATGCAAAGCCGTTTTTCCCACCGGCTCTCGAATCAGTCTCGCCATTCTTTCTGTCCTCTGTCCCGGAGTGCTATCTCTGGTTGCGAAAGCAGCATCTGCACCCCAAAGCCGCGGATGCAATGTCCTTGGTGCAAGTGGGACGCCCCCGTCCGTTTTGAAGCTGAATTTCACAAGCGAAGGTCGTATAGTTACACATGGGCAACTCTCGCCATTTTTCATCCCGCTCTACGCGCCGGTCCCAAGCCATGGGGGGTGGAGGTCTTGCGTCTGGGCCCCGATCATCGTATCTGGATTCCAGTCTCCTTGATTCTCGCTTCGATTCGGATTCCTGCGGCGTGGGATTTGTCGCCCAGCTTTCGGGGGAGCCATCGCACACGATTCTTGCCCAGGCACTGACGGCGCTCGCGCGCCTGGAGCATCGCGGCGCGGTCGCGGCAGACGGCAAATCGAGTGACGGCGTGGGAGTCACGACTGCGATTCCACGCGCATGGTTGCTGAAGGAAACAGGCATCGAACTGGCGGCGCGCTTGCCGCTCGGGGTTGCGGTGTTGTTTCTTCCCGTGGAGGACGATGCGCTCCCGCGAGTTGAGTTCACAACCGCGCTGGCGGCGCAGGATCTCGACGTTCTCGCATGGCGGCCAGTTCCGGTCAGGCCAGAGGTCCTGGGCGAGATTGCGGATAATTCGCGCCCGGCGATATGGCACGTGTTGATTACAGGCGAGGACGGCGGTGATTTCAACCGCAGGCTCTACCTGGCGCGCAAGCAGTTCGAACGCTCGGGGTCGCCGGGGTACGTGGCCAGCATCTCGGCCAACACGATGGTTTACAAGGCGCTGTGCGCAGGCCGCCTGCTGGCCGAGTTCTTTCCGGATCTTGCGCATCCTGAGTTCAAGACGCCCTTCGCATTGTTCCATCAGCGTTATGCGACCAATGTGCTGCCCTCGTGGGACCGCGCGCAGCCATTTCGCGCGCTTGCCCACAATGGCGAAATCAACACCATCTGGGGCAATCGTGCGCGCATGGAAGCACGCGCGGCCACGCTGCCGCTGGACCTGCATCCGGTGCTGACCGAAGGCGGATCGGACTCAACATCACTCGATGAGATTCTGGAGATGTTGTCGCACAACGGCCGTACGGTTGGCGAAGCGGTGCGGATGCTTTTGCCGCCGGCAAATCCCGGCAACAGCTCGGCGTTTCTTCAGTACAGCGGGGACTGCATGGAACCCTGGGATGGTCCCGCGGCGCTGGCATTCACAGACGGGCACCAGGTGGGAGCGATCCTCGACCGCAATGGACTGCGTCCGTGCCGTTACGCGGTGAACGAAGAAGGGTTAGTCGTTGCAGGCTCCGAGGCCGGGCTGGTCGATATGGATCCTGAGAAGATTGTGCATAGCGGTCGGCTGGGTCCCGGGCAGATGATCGTTGCCGACCTGGACTTCCACCGGTTTTTTGAAAACGAAGAGATTCTCCGCATCTACGATCAGAAGCGCCACTATCAGGACCTGATTCAACTCGACACACCGCTCGAGGACTCCAACGATGCGCCTCCGCCACTCGACGTACCGGAATTAAACCGGCTTCAGCATCGCTTCGGATTTACACGCGAAGACGTGCGCATGATTCTGGCGCCCATGGCCGCCGAGGGCAAAGACGCGGTTTGGTCCATGGGAGACGACACGGCGATTGCGCCGCTGGCGCGCGCGCCGCGTCCGCTGTATGCATTTTTCCGTCAGCGGTTTGCCCAGGTGACCAATCCTCCCATTGATCCGCTGCGCGAAGCGGTAGTGCTGAAGATGCACACGCGGCTTGGACCTTGGCCGCACATTCTTGAATTGCGCGAGCCTTTGCCGGGACTCTCGTTGCGCTCGCCCTTGCTGACGCTGGCGCAGATGCACGCGTTGAAGCAGGGCGATCATGCGCAGGCAGCGTCCATGCCTCACGCTATCCTCAACTGTCTCTACTCCCCTGATACCACGCTTGAGATTGCAGTCGATATCCTGGCGCGGCGAGCGGTGGACCTGGTGGCTGCGGGCGCGTCCCTGCTGGTGCTCTCCGATCGCGAAGCGGCGTCCGACGCGCTTCCTGTTCCGATGGCGATGGCAACCGGAGCGGTGCACAACGCGCTCACCAGGGCTGGCGTGCGCGCTGAAGTCGGTCTTGCCGTTGAAGCGGGGGATTGCCGCGAGATTCACCATGTAGCGGTGTTGCTGGGCTTGGGGGCGGGGGCTGTCTGTCCGTGGCTGGCACTGGAGACGGCCGGCAGTCTCCAGGCGGAGCAGGGCGAAGAGAACCTCATCCATGCGCTGGAACTGGGTCTCGCCAAGGTGATGTCGAAGATGGGCATCAGCGTGGTGGACAGTTATCGCGGGGCGCATCTGTTCGATGCCATTGGCCTGCGGCAGTCGGTCGTGGACAAGTGCTTTGCCGGCGTTCCGGCGCCCATTGGCGGCATCGGATTCGAGGAGATTGAGGCGTATGTACGCAAGCTTTGGTCAAGTCACCCTCCGGCGGAAGAATCAGCCGAGGGAGAAGCGGCCGTGGTTTCAGCTACGAGCGTGCAGGATCTGCCTGACTATGGCTTTGTGCGCTTCCGCAAGGCGGATGAGGCTGAGTCGCACTCGTGGCAGCCGCAGACGATTCGATCGCTGCAGTCAGTGGTAGGTTCGACCAAGCAGGGCGCCGCGCTGGCCCTCACTCCATTCGCCAGTTTTGCTGCGCAGGCTACGGATGCGGCGCCGTCGTATCTGCGCGATCTGCTGGAGATCAGGCCCGCGGGTCCGGAACTGGCGGTAGATCAAGTGGAATCGCCAGGCTCCATCGCTCATATGTTCGTTGCGAGCGCCATGTCCTTCGGCTCGCTTTCCCCTGAAGCTCACCAGACCATTACGCAGGCCATGAACCTGCTGGGTGCGCGCTCCAATACAGGCGAAGGGGGCGAAGATCCGGCCGTGTATGCGCTTATCAATGGCGCTCCTTCGCTTTTGAACAACAAGATCAAGCAGGTGGCGAGCGCCCGCTTTGGAGTGACCGCGGAGTACCTGATCCATGCCGAGGAACTGGAGATCAAGATTGCGCAGGGAGCCAAGCCGGGCGAAGGCGGGCAACTGCCCGGCCACAAGGTCACGGAACTGATTGCTCGCCTGCGCCATGCACAGCCGGGGATGCAGTTGATTTCTCCTCCACCGCACCACGACATTTATTCCATCGAAGACCTGGCGCAGCTTATCTGGGATCTGAAGCGGGTCAATCCACGCGCGGCCGTCGGTGTAAAGCTGGTTTCCGGCTGCGGCGTGGGGACAATTGCTGCGGGCGTGGCCAAGGCTTACGCTGACTACATCGTGATCGCCGGCAACTCGGGGGGAACGGGGGCTTCGCCGCTTTCGAGCATCAAGTACGCCGGCAATCCATGGGAACTGGGCCTTGCGGAGGCCCAGCAGGTGCTTATTCATAATGGACTTCGCGGCCGCGTTCGTCTGCGTACCGACGGAGGGCTTCGCACCGCGCGCGACATTGTGATCGCAGCGCTGCTGGGAGCAGATGAATTTGCGTTCGGCACGTCGGTTCTGGTTGCCCTGGGATGCGACATGGCGCGGCAGTGCCACCTGAATACCTGTCCAACGGGAATTGCGACACAGCGGCCGGAGCTGCGCGCCAAGTTCCGCGGCAAGCCGGAACACCTCGTGCGCTTCTTCGATGAGCTATCCGCGGAAGTGCGGCAGTTGCTTGCCAAGCTGGGTCTGTCTTCGCTTGCGGCAGCCACCGGCCGTACCGACCTTCTGGAGCAGGTGCGCTGGGACGCAGGCCTGCAATTGAAGCCGCTGTTGTCGGCTGCAGCCATTGCGGCGGAGACGGGTGGCGCGGTTCGCTGGGAAGGGGGCCGCAACGACCGTCCCGAGGAGCATCCGCCGATCGACGACGCGTGGGTGGTGCCGGCACTCGAGGCATATAAGACCAACCGCCCGTATCGCGTGGAGACGAAGGTCACGAATGAAGACCGTACGCTGGGAGCGCGGCTGGCGGGCGAGTTAGCCATGTTCAAGACGCAGAACCCGTCCGCGACGGGATCCAGCCTGACCTTCCAGATGCGTGGCGTTGCCGGGCAGTCGTTTGGCGCCTTTGCGGTTGCCGGCATGACGTTGCAACTGACGGGACTGGCCAACGATTTTGTCGGCAAGGGGCTGTGCGGTGGGGAACTGGTGCTGCGCGGGCAGGGACGAGCAGCGGAGGAGAGCGCCCGGCATACACTGCTGGGAAATGTGGCCCTGTATGGCGCGACTGCAGGCTGGCTGTTCGCCGCCGGACGCGCAGGGGAGCGGTTTGGGGTGCGCAATTCGGGGGCTCTGGCAATTGTAGAAGGCGTCGGCGACCACGGCTGCGAGTACATGACAGGCGGCCTGGCCGTCGTGCTGGGTTCCACGGGCATCAATTTTGGCGCAGGCATGACGGGCGGGTTGGCATGGATCTACGACGAAAACGGAGATTTCCTGGCCAAGAACCGCTATCACAAGGGCTTTTTGCAGCCTGAAACCTGGGATGAGCTGGACCAAACTGCACGCCAGTCGATTCGGGAACTGGTGGAGCTACATGCCGACAAAACCGCAAGCAAGCGTGCCGGCTGGTTGCTGGCGAACTGGGAGCGCGAGTGCGTCAAGTTCACGCGGCTCACTCCCAAACCGCAAGGGTAAGCTGCGGGTTAGCGCACCTGCAGCTTCTTGCTCCTTTTTTGCTCATACATGGCTTTGTCTGCTTCGGCCAATAGTTCGTCCAGTGTCTCGTACCCATTTTCGCCCGTTGTGACTTGGCCGATGCTGAGGCTCAGGGGAATATTCCGGCCGCCGGAGAGTCCTGCCAAAGAGGACTCAGCCTCGAGTCGCCTTACAGCACTGGCAGCCCCGGTGCGACTGAACTGTCCTGCGACGGCGAATTCATCGCCGCCGATGCGACCGACTACATCGGTCTCCCTGAAGAGTGCGCGGAGCAACTCTCCGGTATGGGTCAGGAATGCGGAACCGACGTCATGGCCTAACTGGTCGTTGATCTGCTTCAGGTCATCCAAATCGATAAAGAGCACCGAGAAGGGCAACTGCGCTCGTTTGGCCATGTGGAGCGCCTGTTCGGCCAACAGCCGAAATCCGCGCAGGTTATAGAGCCCGGTCAGTTCGTCTCGGAGGGTCAGATCTTGAATTTCCTGTTCCATGTTGTTGATGTACCAGGCGAGGAGGATCACCAACAGAAAGGAGGCCGCGGCGCCGATCGAAGCAAGAATTGCAATCGCGTAGTGCTCTGGAAGGAGATGCAACTGGAGCAGACGCGCCCTTCCGGCTTCGCGCAGAAAAGGGAGAGCCAGAAGAATGGGGGTCAGGACGCGGGCAATTCTGCTGCCGATTCCCCGGCCTACAAGAATGCCGAAAACTCCGTTTTCCGTCCTGCGCCCAAAGGCGACGAAGCTTAACAGCGCGAGGATCAGCAAAGCCTGCGGAGAAGTCCAATTATTTGGGGAAACCCTGAATAGAGACTTTGCGCCGAAGATATATCCCGAGACGACGACCAGGATCAGCAGGCTGGAGCAGACGGCAAAGAGATCGGCGACGTGCCGGGCGGTCCCTTCTCGTGCCCTGACGAAGAACAGGACAATGGCAAGCATGAGAAACGAAGTTGCCGCCTGCGGAGACATGAGCCCGGGGTGCGGCGACAGGCGATCGGCCGCGATGAGAGTATCCACGCCGAGCGAGATTCTGAACGAATGTTCCACCAGGCTCAACAGGGCTACCAGCGCCACCAGGAGCGCCAGGATGCGGCTGACGGTGAGCGATCTTGTGGATCGATGAGGCTGGGATAAGATCAAGCTGACTGCGCAGGCGAGGGCGGCCAAGGCAGTGTTGACCTTCATCAACGTCCACGAGGACGGCAAGACAAACCCCAAATCAGTGAGGAGCCACGCACCCAGAGTGCAGATTGCGATGAGGATGATGATGTCCAGGCAGACTCGCTGGACCTTGCTCAGTCGATCGAGTACCTTCGGATCGGATTGATCGAACGCGGCGGCTGGACGGTTTTTTGCCATGCTTTATCGGGTAAGTCGATTATAGGAATTACAGAATCCCAGGAGGCTATGCATGGTAGTTTACATTCGGGAGGCGGTTCTGGGAGGTTTTTTTTGGCTCCCCCTGCCTGCCAAGAACAGGTTTCGAGTCAAACTGATAAACTCTCGACTGGTTCACCATTAAGTTGCTTCCGCTCCAATTGGGTCCCATGACAGCCATCGTTCCGATCAACACAATCAATGACCTTTTTGGCCGAATTGCCGCTTCGGCCAATCCACGTGCCGTATTGTGGCAGGATGAGTTTGGCCAATGGCGGCCGATCTCTTCTGACCAGATGTATCAGCGCGTTCGGGCCCTTGGCGAAGCATTGCTGAGTTGGGGCGCGAAAAAGGGCGATCGCATCGCCCTCATCGGCGAGAACCGATGGGAATGGGCGGTGACGGACTTCGCGACCCTCGCCATCGGGGCCGTGAATGTCCCCATTTACCCCACCCTCACGGGGGAACAGATCAGTGTGCTGGTGCAGGACGCGGGCTGCCGCATTGCCATCGTGTCTACGCGGCAGCAATTCGACAAACTGAACGCGGTGCGCAGTCAGACTCAACTGGAACGAATTGTGATCATGGACTCCGTTGCTCCGCCGGAGGGCGCTGTCGCGATGAGCGAGCTCCTGGCCGGCGCCGATGCCCGGGGCGGCGAGCGCGATCCGGTATTTGATGCCTTGACGCGCTCCGTCGAGCCGAAGGATCTGGCCACCCTGATTTACACCTCCGGGACCACTGGCGAGCCCAAGGGCGTGATGCTGACCCACGGCAACATTGCGTCCAATCAAAATGTGGCCGCGGCCGAATTCGACTTCAATTCGTCGGATGCCTGCATCTCGTTTCTGCCCCTCTCGCACATTACGGCGCGCGCGCTGGACTACGTGATGTATGCCTATGGAGCGCAGGTTGCGTATTGCTCGCAGTTCGATAAACTACCGCAATCCATGCGTGAAATCAGGCCCACAATCCTTGTTGGAGTGCCGCGGGTATATGAAAAGATCCGCCAGGAAGTGGAACGGCGCGCGGCGCTATCGCCGGTCAAGAAGCGATTGCTGTCGTGGGCGGTTGCGTTGGGCTCAGCGCACTGCGACATCGTGTATGGCGGCGGCCAACCCTCCTCCCCCGTCTGGAAGGTAGCCAGAAAACTGGTCTACGGAAAGGTCCACGAGGCCTTCGGCGGCCGAGTGCGCGTCTTCGTCTCGGGAGGCGCTCCGCTGGGTATCGATACAGCAAAGTGGTTTGCGTCGGTGGGAATTGCGGTATGGGAGGGCTACGGACTTACGGAGACGTCTCCGGTAATTGCACTGAACTCTCCCGTAAGTCACCGCATGGGCGCCGTGGGACGCCCGCTGCCCAACGTGGAGCTGAAGTTTGCCGAGGATGGGGAACTGCTCGTTCGAGGTCCGTCGGTGTTTGCAGGCTACTGGCACAAGCCGGCAGCCAACGCCGAATGTTTCGACGAGGAGGGTTGGTTCCGCACCGGAGATATTGCCCACCTGGACGAGGACGGGTTTCTTTTCATTACCGACCGCAAGAAGGAACTGCTGAAGACCTCCGGGGGGAAACTGGTAGCGCCGCAGCCGATTGAGAACAAGCTGAAGTCTAACCTTCTCGTAGCCCAGGCCGCGCTGGTCGGAGACAAACACAAGTTCATTTCGGCGCTCATTTCGCCGAATTTTGCAGCGCTCGAGGAGTGGGCGCGCCAGCACGGCCTCGAGGCCGCGACGCGCGCAGAGCTGGTGTCTGACAGCCGCGTGGTAGCCCTCTATAGCGAGATAGTGCGCGATGTGAATGCGGGCCTGGCCAACTTTGAAACCGTCAAGCGTTTTCGCGTGGTGGCCGACGAGTGGTCGCAGGACACGGGGGAGCTTACGCCCTCAATGAAGCTCAAGCGGCGTGTGCTTACGGCTCGTTACGCGGCGGTGGTCGACGCGCTTTACGCGGACGAAGCAACCGCACGTGGCGAATCGTAAATTTGATTCCGCCCGCGGTTTCTCTGCTGAAGAACGAGCGTTTGTCCCACAGGTTGTGGAGTCCGCGAAAGAAGGGCGCGCCCCATGCGCCCACGGCCAGCAGGCTTCCAAAGAGAATGACCGCGTCGATGCTCAGGCGCCCTTCGCGATTCCAGTAGGCGTCTGGTTCGAGGTTGAGCCATAGCGCGAATTCGTCGAGCGTCAAGGCAGCTCCTACGCCATAGCTCACAGCCATCAGGCGGCTGAAGAAGATCGACATCGTGGAGTGCGAACGGCCCAGATCCAGAAGCCAGCCATAGCCTACCATCAGAAGAATCAGGATGCCCCACACCAGGTGATGAATATGGTGGCCTCCGACCATGACCCAATGGAACGGGCCAACGTTGTGGGTGATAAGCCGGACCAGGATGCGCACGCCGACAAAGGTGAAGAGGAAGGATACCGAGGCGATAAACATGCGCCGCCGCGGGCGATCCGGGATGGTGCTGCGCACCAGGAACCCCAGACGCGTGAGTTGCAGCATCACCAGCAACAGGACAGCTACCAGGCTGGCGAATGCGAGCAGCAAAAAGGTTCCGGTACCGGGCATAGGTTATTGGACCATGGTGAAGTTTTCCCGACTGGGAGATGAGTCGATTCATTCTATAGCCGTGAGCGTGGTCACGATTGTTCTTTACAACGGCAGAGTACACTGGGTAAGGCGTCGAGAGCGGCCGGTACGGCATGCGATCACGGCGCGCAGTTCGGGGATCGGTTCCCCTGCGGCCCATGCGGTCGAGCGAATCTGACGAGGAGAGGTTTCGATGCGAGTTGCTTTATTGACCGGCGGCGGCGATTGCCCCGGGCTGAATGCTGTGATCTACGCGGCTGTGAAGAAGGGTATCAACGCGTATGGAGATGAATTCATCGGCTTCCTGAACGGGTGGCGCGGTGTGCTCGATAACAACTGGATTCCCCTTACGCTGGAAAGCACCGACGGCATCCAGCTCAAGGGCGGCACCATCCTGCACTCTTCCCGCACCAACGTGAAAAAGATCCCGGGCGGCATCGAGAAGGTTCAGGAAGTGCTCAAAGCCAACAAGATCGATGCGCTCATCGCCCTCGGCGGCGACGACACGCAGTCGGTGACGTTGTTCCTGAGCGAGAACGGCGTCCCCAGCGTGGGTGTGCCGAAAACGATTGACAACGACATCAATGGAACCGACGCGACATTTGGCTACGACACCGCCGTCATGATCGCAACCGAGGCCATCGACCGCATCCACACTACCGCCGATTCGCACAACCGCGTGATCGTCGTGGAAGTGATGGGCCGCGATGCGGGCTGGATCGCGTATGCCTCCGGCGTGGCCGGCGGCGCGCACGTGATCCTGGTTCCCGAGAAGGACATCGACATCGACCATGTCTGCGCCCTGCTCAAGTACAACTACGATCACGGCAAGCACTACGGCGTCGTTGTGGTAGCCGAGGGTTGCCATCTGCCTGAAGTGGGGCAGGTTATCGGCTCCAAGGAAGTGGACTCCTTCGGTCACGCGCGCCTTTCGGGCATCGGCGAAGCGCTTGCCGAACTCATTGAAAAGAAGACCGGATTCGAGACCCGCAGCGTCAACCTGGGACACACCCAGCGCGGCGGTGTTCCCACGGCTTATGACCGTCTGTTAGGCCAGCGGTATGGGCTGCATGCCATTGACATGGTGCACGACAAGAAGTGGGGCCGGATTGCCGTTCTGAAGGGTACGGAGATTACCGACATCACCATCAAGGAAGCCATCGCCACCAACCGCCGTCTCGATCAACGTTTCTTTGACGTGATTACAGGTCTCGAAGCGAAGGTCTAGTTTCAGCCCTCCCTCGCGTGTTCCACCAAAGGCCATCCTTTCCAGGGTGGCTTTTGCTTTTCCTTCTTTTCCTTATAGTTTAGGGTGCCTTTGTGCTCTACCGACTCTACCGCCCCGACGACTTTGCCCAACTTTACGCGATCGAGGAAGCGTGTTTTCAGCCCTCGCTTCGGTTTGGCCGGCGCTATATGCGGGGGCTGGTCGAAAACTCAAACGCCGCGACCTGGATCGCCGAAGAAGGGGACCGGATGGCGGGTTTCGCCATTGTGGAATGGGCGGCTGAAGCGGGCGAAGTTTTCGCCTACATCCAGACCCTCGAGGTCGCTCACGCGCACCGCCGGCACGGTGTGGGAGCTGAATTGCTGCGCCACCTCGATGTGTCCGCGCAAGAGGCTGGAGCCACGCAGATCTGGCTTCATGTCGACACGCAAAACGAAGACGCTATCCGTGTCTATCGCGCCCGTGGCTATCAAATGGGAGGGCGGGAGGAGCACTATTATGCCCGGGGCCGCGCCGCTGAAATATACATCAAGGAACTCGATGCGGTGAAGGACGAAGAGACTCGTTAGCACCTGAAGAGGCATAATTTGCTGGCCAGTTTCGATTCAGGGTGGATCTGCATGACCGGGGAAGATTGCGACCTATACTCGTGTCATGCGGATTCGGTCGGTTTTGCTTGATCCCTTGGATATTGCTGTAATCTCTCTCTCGCTCCTGTTTCCGGGCTCCGTTCCTGCACAGGATGCGACGACGCGGCATGCCCTTCGCGAAACCGATGACTATTTAGCGTCTCTCGATCGTCAAGGCTCGTTTCGGGGGGCTGTGCTCGTTGGAATCAAAGGCAGAGTTGCATTCGAAAAAGGATATGGATTCGCCGATCAGGAATGGAATGTGCGCAACAGCACGACGACCAAATTCCGCATTGCTTCTTTGACCAAGCAGTTTACGGCAGCATGCATTCTGCTTCTTCAGGAGCGCGGCCAGTTGAGCGTCTCTGACCCGGTGTCGAAGCACATCGCCGATCTCCCCGAAACCTGGAAGCCAATCACGATCCATCAGCTTTTGACGCATACATCGGGTCTACCGAACTATGCCGCCATGCCTCGCGTGGAAGGCGAACTCAATCGGACTGGAGCAACGCCGCGAGAGCTCATTGCCGTTGCGGCCGCAAAGCCTCTTGAATTTGCGCCCGGAACCCGGCTTCAATACACAAACACGGGCTATCTGCTCCTCGGCATGGTGATTGAAAAAGTCTCGGGGCTGCGTTACGCGGAGTTTCTGCAAAAGAATATCTTTGCGCCGCTCCAGATGACGGGCTCAGGATACGACGATGCCGCAACCATTCTGAGTCAACGCGCCTCGGGCTACATGATCAAGGACGGTAAAATCACGAACGCCGATTTCATTGATATGAGCGTTCCCAACGCGTCGGGCAGCATCTATTCGACGGTCGAGGATATGTACCGATGGAATGAGGCCCTTGCCAAACCAGGAACACTTTTAACGGCGCACTCTCTTGAAGAGATGTTCGCGGTCTATCCCGAAACAACTGCCTACGGTGGGCAGAACTATGGATATGGCGTGGTCATTGCGCATAAATTTGGAAAGCTTTTGTATTACCACGGCGGTGGTGTCAATGGATTCGAAAGCGTAGTTCAACGGTATCCGAAAGAGGGTGTCTGCATCGTTGTCCTTGCGAATCTCGATCCATCAAAGCCGTGGGATCTCGCAGATCACATTGCAGCCGCACTCTTTACACAACCTGTGCCGGCGGCCAAATGAACTGCAAGAGAACGCGTCGGAAGGTGAACTATGCAGGAACTGAATCGCGCCCGGGAAATTCAATCAAAGCGCTTCCCTCAGTTCGCAGCCTGCGTACGCTTGATGAAGGAAGCTACACGGTCGTGGAGTTGTTTGAGGCTTTCGTCGCGCACGTAAACCATGTGCCCTGACTCATACCAGTCATACTCGATGTTCTTTGCCAGCGACTGCGGGATGGGCAGGTGTTTCTCTTCATAGACTGCCGCAAAGAAGGGAGTGGCCAGATCGTAGTAGCCACCGTTGACCATGATCTTGAGCCGGGGATTGGTCTTGAGAGCTTCGGCGAGATCGTTGGCCACGTTCAGGCTGATGGGATTGCCCTTGTGGACCATGTCCCATTGGAACGTGCCAAACAGGGCCTCAGGCAGGTAGGTCTGGGATTCGCCGTACTTGAGGTCTCTGCGCACATAGTCGTTGAAGAGCGACACATAGGCCGAGGAGATGGCCGAGCTTTGCGGATCGTAGTCTGCCGATTCGCTCAGAGGGTTCATGGTGGGTCCTGAGAAGCGTGTGTCGAGCCGGCCCGTGGTCTGATCCTGGTCGTCTTGGAGGGTCTTCTCGAACTGGCCCCCGCTTACGCGGAGATTGGCCTTGAGCAGATAGGCGACTGGCAGGCCGACGTAATCGTGCAGCTTGTCGGCGACGGAATGCTTCTCGGCGTCGGTGAGGTCCGTGCCCAGCGCCAGTGCATGGGCGTAGGGGCCGGTGGCGAAGTCTTCAACCTCTTTGAGGAATGGCTCGAGCGCGGGCGGCTGCTGCGGAAGCTTCTTGTGATACCAGGCCGTGGCCGCATACGTTGGCAGCGCCAGGACGTAAGGCAGGTCTACACCGGGGTTGACACTGGGCATGTCAATGTCGGTGGTGAAGTTGAAAATTTGTGAGAGCAGGATGACGCCGTTGATGTCGATGTTTTTGCCGTTTTCAAGAATGTCGGCCAGCACGGCGGAGCGGGTGGTTCCATAGCTTTCACCGAAGATATATTTGGGCGAGTTCCAGCGGTTGTACTTGGTAATGAAGCGGGCAATGAAGCGGGCGAATGCGTTGGCATCCTCATCTACGCCCCAGAAGGCCTTTTCGGCGTCCTTTCCCATGAGACGCCCGAAGCCGGTCCCGGGCATATCGATGAAGACCAGGTCGCTGGCATCGAGCAGGGAGTAGGCGTTGTCCACCATCTTGTATGGAGCGGCCGGAAGGTGCTGATCGCCGCTGGTTACCACGTGCCTGGGGCCGAGTGAGCCCATGTGCAGCCACACAGTGGAGCTGCCGGGGCCGCCGTTGTAGAAGAATGTGATGGGCCGGTCTTCAGACTTCTCATCCTTCTTGAAATAGGCCACGTAGAACATGCGGGCTACGGGAGAGGCGTCCTTGGGCTCCTTGGGCTCGGAGTTGGCAAGCTGGCTGCCTGGTTCGGGCTTGCCATCCACGCCAAGCTGCGCATCCTGGGCGTCGGTGGCTCCTACGGTGAGGGTGCCGGCGATGGCGGTGTAGGCGATATGCTGGCCACTTGCATCCACAGTACCCTGGGTGGTGACGTCGGGAGGCGCGGGCCTTTCTGCAGGCTTGTCGGATTTGGCTTCGGTCTTGTCGTCATCTTCAGCGTGGACGAGGCAAGGGAGCAGAAGCAGGGAAGATGCAAGCACTGCGGCAGTCAGGCGGCTGGCGAGGAGCATGTCGGATCTCCGGGGAGTGGATTGACGCGAAGGGTCAGTATAGAGGGTGAGGGTGGGCCTTCAGGGTAATGAAGGCTCAATTGCCTAGATTCGAAGTGCATGTTTTTCGCCCGGTGCATTGGAGACGGAAGTCGAAGGGAGAAGAAACCCCTGGCATCGACGAATGCGGCCATCGCAGATTGCCAGGGGTGCGGAATTGGCTATTGCGGTTTCACGGGCGTATCAGGTTTGTCGAAAGGCTGTTTTTCGGTGATGCGGGGGCGGCTTTCGGCCTGCAATTCCTTTGACACCTGCTCCACTTCGCGGAAGACGCGGAGCAGATTTCCTCCGAGGATCTTGCGACAGTCTTCGGCGGAGTAGCCGCGCTCCATGAGAGCCGCCGTGATCTTCGGCAGGTCGGCGACGGAGTCCATGCCTTCGGGTAACTGGCCGTCTACGCCATCGAAGTCGGAGCCGATCCCGACGTGGTCGACTCCGGCGACCTTGGCGATGTGGTCGATGTGATCGATAAGCGCCGAGAGGGGCGGCCGCGGGATTCGGTCGGCAAACTGGCGCTGCACCTTGGAGATCTCCTCGTAAGTGACCTCTTTGCCGTCGGCCTTGGCCTTGTCTTTCAGATCCTGGACGGCCTTGTCCACTTCAGGCTTTTGCGCTTTTTGAGCGTCGCGATAGGCCTGGGAGATGAAGGCTGAGTAGAAGTTGACCTGCACCACGCCGCCTTTGGAGTTGGGGCCGCCGGAGCGAGCCACGGCGCGCAGCATGTCGTCGGTCATGTTGCGCGGCGCATCGCAGAGGGCGCGCGCGGCGGAGTGCGAGGCAATCACGGGTGCGCGGCTGATGACCAGGGCGCGATAGAACGTGGGATCGGAGACATGCGAAATATCGACCATCATGCCGAGGCGGTTCATCTCGTAGACCACGTCTTTGCCAAACTCGCTGAGGCCCTCCTTTGTGTGAAGGATCGAGGTGTTGTCGATGTCGCCGGAACTGTCGGCCCAACTGGTGGAGTTGGACCAGGTGAGCGTCATATAGCGCACGCCGAGCGCGTAGTACTGGCGGAGCAGCGCCAGGGAATCTTCAATCGAGTGTCCGCCCTCAATGCCCATCAGCACGGCCAGTTTGTGCTCACGATGGGCGAACTCAATGCCCTCCGGCGTGGCGACGAAGATCATCTGGTCAGGATGCCGGGCCACCTGCTGCTTTACGGCGTCAATCAGCACCAGCGTGCGGCGTGCGTACTGGCCCTTGTAGAGCGAGGGCTCGACCCAGATGGAGAAGAACTCTGCGCCGAGGTTGCCTTTGCGCGCGGACTCAAGATTGAGATTCCCGCCTTTGAGCGGGTCGGCCATATCGTAATTCTCATCGACAAAGCGCTGCGGTGTGTCGGCGTGGGTGTCAATGACGATGGCGGAGCGATGCACAGCTTCAGGAGAGAGTTTGGCGATCATTTTAGGGGAAACTTTTGGTGGGGAAGAGGTGGCTGGAGCTTGGCCGCACAGCATGGCCGGGAGGGAGAGGAACATGGAAGCGATCAGAACACGGATCCGCATAGGCTTGGCGTCAGTATAGACCGAGGGAGGAGCAGAGCAGCGCGTTCAATGACGGAGCCGCACAGGGAAACATCGGGGCCCATTGCAGGAAGGCGCGTACGAGGAAGTCGCTTAGTCGCTGCGTTTTCTCGATGCTCGCCTGTGTGCGCGGGAGCCCTGGTGCCGGGTGTAGGAGGCGCGCCGAATTGACGGATTGTGCCTTCCCGCATGCCGGTGCGCGACAGCCGGGCGCAGGATTGCTCCTACACGGCGCTCGGCGACGGAAGGATCATCGGAGTACCGGGGGTCGAGCATGGCGATGACGGATGTGGCACGCGTGCGGTAGAGCCTTGCCCACTGGCTCTGCGTGAGACTGAGCTGAACGGACTTCCAATAATCGGTGTCGCCGGCGACGGGCTGGTCAAGCAGAGTGGCGGAGCTGATGTCGCGATTGACGAGATCGAGGAACTGGCTGAACTGCTCGAGGTTCACGCCCATCTGATAGACCAACTGAGTCATCGCCATCTGCTGGGAAGCGGAGAGTCGATCGAAGTTGCGGCAGTAGGCGCGGGCGTTGTAGATAGCGTGTATGGCGGAGATGCGCAGCAACTGCGCGGCGTCATCGTCCGTGATGTCGGGAGGCAGGGACTTGATCTGCTTGCGGAACTTCTTCTTGCTCCACTTTGCCGTGCGGTCGTGGTAGCGCGCGAGGATCTGCTGAAGACGATCCGGGTCAAGGCCGGCGGCCTGCCATAGCTGCGCGGAAGACGGCTCGATGAACGGCTGGGGATTAAGCAGGTCGCGCTGGGGATGTTCGCGGACGGGCAGATCGAGACTGAACCCGGCGCCGATGAGGGGACGGCTGGTCTTGGGATCAGGGTAGGCGGCCAGGACCCAGCCTTCATGCCTGCGGTCTCGGAGTGTCTCCATGAGGTCGCCGAGGCGAAACTTTACGTCCGATTCCTTGAAATCGAGGAGCTGCCGGACCGCCGGGACGGATGCCGCGAGGCTGGGGTTCGCCTGGACAGCGGAGGTGACGACAGAGGACGGTAGAGGCTGCTGCATCTCAACGGTAGCGACAGAGGAGCTCTGTGCGCCGGCAGGAAGGGCCGTAGCGATCAGAAAAATGGCGGCACTCAGGCATCGGAGGTTGGTTCTCATATCCCCAGGACCCTGCTCTCAATAGGTTTCTGACATCTACAATGCGCCAAAAGTTGCGGCGGGGCAATGGCTGCACGGCCGAACGGTCACTTTTGCTCTTTAAGCTGCATGAGGGAGTATGGGCTGGCCTCTCGGGACTTGCTACACTTGGGCCATGATGGACGAACTGGAATTTCGCCGCGCGGCCGAGGCCGCTCTCGATTCGCTGAAGCGGCATCTGATTGTGTGCGAAGAAGAGGACGACTCCGGCTTTGAAGTCGAAGAACAGAACGGTGTGCTCAATGTTGTATTCGAGGAGCCGCCAGGCAAATTCGTCATTACGCCCAACACACCCGTGCGTCAGATTTGGATCTCGGCGCTCTCCACCAGCTTCAAGCTCGATTGGGATGAAGCCGCAAAGGTGTTTGTTCTGGCAAAGTCCGGCGAGGAGCTAACGCCGCTCGTTGACCGCTTGATCGAGCAGCATCAGGAGATCTAGGGAAATCAGAAACAGCATCGAAGAAATCCGCTGCCCAATTCCGCTTAAGGATCTTGCCTTCTGCTGCAGTTCATCCTGAATTCGCAAAGTTAACCCCTCAGGGGCGGTAGCCCGTATTCTTGACCTGACTGCAATTGAATAGGCATTCGAGTTACGCCCATTCCGCGACTCTTAAATCCGGGCTGAGGACCCGGAACTCATGGCTCATTCCGCGAAGCGGCTGGTGTCGTTGCTCAGGTTCGCCGTAAATCGAAGGGATGCGCGGGCCAGGCAGGGTCAACTGGCCCGCGCGCATTTTCGTTACTGCAGGGAGTAAACCGTCTTCAGCACCTTCTCCGCCAAGTTCGGCGGAAGCGGAGCATAAGAGAGGGCCGCGGTCTCGCCCTCGCCTGATTTCACAATCCAGCTCAGCATGTCCTTCAGCACCTTGGCCTTGGCCGGGTCGGTGGACTTCGCCGGGATCAGCAGGTACGTAAAGCTCGAGATCGGGTAAGCCTTCGCACCCGGCGCATTGGTGATGGACACGCGGTAATCGGCTGGCATCTGCTTCACCGTGGCTGCGGCTTCCGTCACGCCATCGATCGATGCCAGCAGCCAATTGCCGGCGGCATTCTTCACCTGGCCGTAGCTGATCTTGTTTTGCAGCGCGTAGATCAGCTCCACATAACCCACTGCGCCGGGCAACTGGCGCACCAGGCCAGCCACGCCTTCATTCCCTTTGCCGCCCACGCCCACCGGCCAACTCGGCGAAGTCCCTTTGCCCGGGCCACTCGCCCAATCCTTGCTCACCTTGCTCAGATAGTCGGTCCAGATAAAGCTTGTTCCGCTGCCGTCCGAGCGATGCACCACGATGATCTTCTGATCAGGCAGCTTCACGCCCGGGTTGTCCTTGGCGATCCGCGCGTCGCTCCAGTTCGCAATCTTGCCCAGATAAATGTCGGCCAGCACGTCAGGGCTGAACTTCACATCCTGAACTCCCGGCACATTGAAGATCGGCACCACCGCACCCAGAACCGTCGGAATATGAATCAGCTTGACGCTGGAGGACGCCAGCGATTCATCCGTCATCGGCATGTCCGATGCTCCAAAATCCACCACGCCCTTGGTGACCTGGCTGATGCCCCCGCCCGAGCCAATAGGCTGATAGTTCACCTCGACGCCCGGATGTGCCGCACTGTACTCCGTGAACCACTTCGAATAAATCGGGTAAGGAAAGGTCGCGCCCGCCCCGGTCAACTTCTGCGCCTGGGCGGTGCCCAGAGCCAACACCAACAAACCAACCGCAACTAAGTTCTTTTTCACGTATCGCTCCATTGCAGGTTAACTACCGTATTCGATTCTCTACCTCCAATGTTACGGGCGTTTGAACGACCCGCCTTTCTGCGTGTAAAGGGCCGCTTTTGTTACGGTTCCACCCGCTCTCTCCACTTTGTGGCCAGGCCTTTATCCGACAAAACCTTGATGTAAACACCGCCGACGACTGATCGTGCCTGGAACCCGATCTCCTTGCCGTTCTTGGTGTCATACCAGTCCGTCAGCGGCACGCGGCTAGGCCCTTCGTTCACCCAGCGTCCAATGGGATCCATCAACGCGTTCCATTCCGCCTCATTCGATGTCAGCGTCGCCGTCCAGATTGACCAATCCAGCTTCGTATAGTCCGCGCGATTATCCAGCGGCAGACCGTAACGATTCAGATGCTTCAAATAAAACGCAATCTCCGTCTCGCGAACCCGCGCGGGAAATAATTTCAGGTCCAGGATCTGATCCCAAACCAGGTTGTACTTCTGGCTCCACGTCCCGGGTTTGTCAAAGGCCAGCTTGTAGTGGTCGCCGTCCAAAGCCATCTGTTCCCACTTGCCGGCCATCTCCTTCGCCATCCGGGCATATTTGTCCGCTATATCCGGCTTCCCAACGCCCCGCGCCATCTCGGCATAAGCAGCCAGGGCTTCAATCGCTTTGATTGACAGATTCGCGTTGTGCGCCAGGTGCCCGGCAAAGTCGTCCGTCGAGAGTTGGTTGGACGGGTCCAGTCCTTTCTCTTCCAGGTACACGGCCCACTTGGAGAACTGCGGCCAGTACTGTCGCGCAAAATCCCAGTTCCCCTGCTCCCGCTCCATCGCTGTCACCAGGATCAGCAGGTTGCCGCTCTCCTCCACCGGCATCTGGTCCTCTTCGGTGCGCTCACCGCCCCCATACACCTGCCCGTTGGCCATCGGATAAGTCCCGAGATCGTGTGGCGCAAACGGCCACTTCCACCGGGGCAGAGCCGCATACTCCATCACCGGCTTGAGCTGCGCCTCAAGTAGCGCAGGATTGAAGAACAGAAAGAACGGTCCCGATGGATACAGCACGTCCACAGTCGAGATGCACCCGTTCGAGAAATTCTCCTTGGGAAACAGCATCGGCGTGCCATCCGCATCCGCCGCGAACCCGTGCGCCTCCAGCGTCTGCCGATAAGCCAGGATCGCCAGTTGCGCGTATGCCTTGCCGCTGGCCTTCTCCAGATCCGCTGTCAGCTCCTCGTCAAACCGTTTGCCGCGCTGCTCCAGGCTCGGGTAGTCGCGCTCTGCCGCCGCCAGCATCTCCTGCACGGTCTGCCCATTGCGCTGCCAATAGGGCCGCAGCTTCCGGCCCAGGTACTCGATTGCGTACTCCTCGGTGTAGGAAAGCAGCACATGCCTGCTCACCGGCGCGCCGGCCACCGTGTCCATCGGCAGCGCGACTGCCAGGTGCGCGGCTCCGGCGCGCGGCATCTGCGGCATGTCCATGTCGTCCCCGGCGGGCAATGACCCGGATGCGACAAAGTTGTCCATTGCGTCCTGCGACGCCGCAAATTGCGCCCCTGCCTGGTCCGGCACTGCCAGGTGGAAGTACCCCCAGTCGATGCGCAAATCGTCCCCCGGCCGGTTCAGCACGCGCTGATCGCGGGATCCCACATTCAACACCGTCAATCCCTCGGCGCGCGAACGCCCCCAGGTCACAGCCTCATCCGCCGTGTTCACCGCAATCACCGGGTCCACATCCAGCAGCACAGAGATCGCGTGGCCACCCTGGCCGCTGGCCGTAAACGTCAGATAAGTCACCGGCCTCGACAGGATGTCCAGGTCCTTCGGCAGCGCCGGAGTGAAGAAGCTGACCGCCAGCTTGACCCCGGCCGCTTGAAACTCGTACACCGAGTGCGTCGGCGTCACTTGCAGTGAAACCTGCTCCATGGCCGGTACATCGCGCGGTTCCTCACCCATAAAGCGGTAAGATTTTCCGTCAATCCTTGCCAGCCCATGCATCGGCTGTCGAGCCCCGGTCCAGTGTGTTGTGTCGCGATCCGTAAGCTTGTCCGCCGCCGACCACACGCTGAAGTAGGGGTTGTGCGCCACCAGCGGCACAGCCGGCGGACGCTCCTGCCCTCCGCCAACCGATGCGCCAATCATCAACGTCAAAATAACAACGCAAACAGCCGGCACATGCAAAAGGCCGCCGCATCCAACAGGCAATTTCACAGAATTGATCTTCACTCGAGGCGCGCTCCCAGGAAAGGAACCATTCTAATTGGGTCGAGGAGCCTTGCTGAGGAGCGGCGTCCTTCTCGGCGAAAGGTGCAAGGATTTGTGCTTCCCAACCACCGAAATGAAATGAATGAATGCGCGGCCCGTCAGACGGCGAGCTTCGTCGCTTCTTGCGCCAGCGGCAACGTGAAATAAAACGATGACCCCGCGCCCAGATCGCTTTCGGCCCGCACGCGGCCGCCATGCGCCTGCACGATATGCTTCACAATCGCCAGCCCCAGCCCTGTGCCACCCGACTCGCGGGATCGCGCCTTGTCTACCCGGTAGAACCGCTCGAAGATCCGCTCCAGGTGCTCCGAAGCGATGCCGGCTCCGAAGTCCTGCACGCAAAACTCCACCTCGTCCTCCAACAGCTTTGCGCCCACTCGCACCCGTTTCCCCGCTCCGCCGTACTTCAATGCATTCTCAATCAGGTTACCGAACACCTGGTTCATCGCGTCGGCGTCCGCCATCACCACATCATCCGGCGCCCCTGACGACTCCAAGTCCACCCCGGAGTCCACCAGCAGTCCTCCCAGAGACTCGATCGCATCCTGCACCAGCGCACTGGCGCGCATCGGCTGGCGCGACAATTTGTAGTCAGGGCTCTCCACGCCTGCCAGTGCCAGCAGATCCTCCGTCAGCCGGTTCATGCGCCGCGCATTCTTCTGAATCACTCCCAGAAACTCGCGCGTTGTCTCCGGGCTGGCGTCTGAGTCCTCCACCAGGGTTTCCACATATCCCTGGATCGATGTAAGCGGCGTGCGCAGCTCATGGCTCACATTGGCAATAAAGTCGCGGCGCGACCGCTCCGCCGCTTCGATCCGCGTCACATCGTGCAACACGGCCAGTGCTCCGCCCGACGGCAGCGGCGCGGCGTTTACTTCAAACACCCGCCCTGGGGCCAGCGAACTTGCGCGCCCCGATTGCACTTCGCCCTTTTCGAGCGCGCCCCGCACACAGGCCAGCAGGTCCGGGTCGCGTACCGAGTGCGCCAACGGCCGCCCCGCGCGAATCTGGGTCCCCGCCATCCGTTGCATCACGGCATTGGACCATCGCACGTGCCCTTCACGCGTTACGGCAACCACCGCCTCCTGCATGGAATCCAGCATGGCCGCCAGCTCCTGCCGTCGGCTCTCGATCTCCGCAAAGCTCTGCCCCAACCGTTCCGCTGTCTGGTTTAAGGCTGCCTCCATTGCAAAGAGTTCATCGCCGCTCGACTGATCCAGCCGCGCGCTCAAATCACCTTCTGCCACGCGTCGCGCAAACGCCACCACCTGCTCCAAACGTCCGGTGATACGCATCGCCACCCAGGCCGCGCGCGGCAGCGCCGCCCCCAGTGCGATGACTCCCGCCCACAGCGCCTCGCGGCC
>VFSW01001253.1_pt1 | contig 38593 bp, 43 predicted proteins | sample 5358111 | NCBI WGS metagenome assembly VFSW01 (sample SAMN11554181, study PRJNA540505) | mine drainage metagenome | isolation source: sediment from site ElyBrook_90M | place: USA: Ely Copper Mine, Vershire, VT | collected 2017
GTTTCAGTAATATTCTAAGTAACATACCTCACACGCCTAGAATCTGGTATATCCGGATGCTGGATCGGGACTACTCGGTCGATGCGCACTTTGTGGGGTCTTTTAAGTAGTACCGCTAGGCAAGGTGTGACCGGAGGCATCGGCACTTAATATCACCAGACCCGTAGGTAACCAACTCCAAGATTGGGATTTCCTGCCTAGTTCCAATACGCATGATGATTTAGAGCCACACCCTGTACCAGTTAAGTGGTGCCGTCACAAGCAGGTAAGTCATCAGCCGTATTGGTACGGGCTGAGCTTCCCCTTAACGGAGCCAATACAAGCATCTACACGTACTCCGGATAATCATAACCGGAACAAATTTTAAGGACAACTATGGCAACTAAACCCGGATTATACGCAAACATCCACGCTAAACAAGAACGCATCAAAGCGGGCTCTGGTGAGAAGATGCGCAAGCCGGGCGCCGCAGGTGCCCCAACAAAGAAGGCATTTGTTGAATCAGCAAAGACCGCAACCATGAAAAAAGGTGGCGGCGTCTCACTGGCAGTAGGCCGTGGTGAGAAGTTACCAGTATCAAAAGGCGCAGGCCTAACAGCTAAGGGTCGTGCTAAGTATAACGCGGCCACTGGATCAAATTTAAAGGCACCACAGCCTCAAGGTGGCGCCCGTAAAGACTCATTCTGTGCACGCATGTCAGGCATGCCGGGTCCAATGAAGGACGAGAATGGTAAACCAACCCGTAAAGCAGCATCACTAAAAAGGTGGAAATGTGGTAGTTAAAAAAGCATCACCAAATAAAAAGAAGTTTACCGAGGAAATGGCTAAGACCGTTTTAGAGCTCGGTCAACAAGGTGCGTCCCAAAAGAGCATGTACGCCGCTATTAACATCAGCAAGGCTACGGCAGCCAAGTGGAAACAAGAGGATCCATTCTTTGCCGAGACCATGGACATGGCCACTACTTACGGCCAGTCATTCTGGGAGATGATGCTCCTAGCAAACATCGACAACAAGGCCTTTAATAGCCGCGTGGCTGAGATTGCGCTACGTGGTCAATACCCAGATGACTACAAGGACAATCGCGAGCTCAAGGCGACTGTTAAGCAAGAGATCTCGGTAGACTTTAATAAAGAGATTGGCGATCTTATTTCAGCTTTAAAAGCGTAGTACCAATCAACGCGGGAAAGAGGGTTGCTCCTCCCGCCAGTGCTCACTCACTGGCTACCGCACCAATTAACCAGTGAGGGTATCAATGAAGAAGTGCGCAAAATGTGGTATTGAAAAGCCACGTACAGAATTTTACAAACACCATACAGTAGACGGATTGCGCGGGGATTGTAAACCCTGCAATGTAATTGCTGTTAGAGACAGAAGACTGTTAAGAATATATGGACTGACTTTTGAGTCTTTTAGTAGTATGATAAAAGATCAAAACGGTGGTTGCGCCATTTGCGGTACAAAATTAGACATCGGAAAAAACACTCACGTGGACCACAGTCATGTAACTGGAAAAGTTCGCGCCATTCTTTGCCAAAATTGCAATACTGCGTTAGGTGGTTTTAAAGACTCAATTGATATATTAAAATCCGCCCAAGCATACCTAGAAAAATATAAATAGAAAACCGGTCTTAAAACCACCGGTTTTTTGCATTAGTATATGTACGATTAAACAGACTAAAAAGGCTAAAATGACCGCTCATGCTCTATTAAGTGCATCCGGAAGTAAACGATGGATGATGTGCACGCCAAGTGCCAAACTTGAAGCAACCCTCCCAGAACAAAGAAAACCACCCGGCGCTTTTGATTTTAGCGCAGAAGGTACTTTGGCGCATAGTCTGGCCGAAATAAAATTAAGACTTCAATTTAACCAAATAGGACATGACGAATATGACCGAGAACTTGATCTCATCAAAATCCACCCGATTTACAAAAATTATACAGACGCAGAACGAGAGAATTTCGAGGCTCACGTTGATAGCTACGTCACCTATGTACGTAGTCAAATTGGTGAAGGTGATGTCCCGCTCTTTGAACAACGCGTGGACTTCTCTGAGTATATTCCTGACGGGTTCGGAACCGCAGACGTTGTCATACTATCTAAACACAAAATTCGAGTCATTGATCTTAAGTTTGGTAAAGGTATACCCGTCTCGGCAATTGACAATTCTCAACTTAGACTATATGCTCTCGGAGCATACGAAAAGTTTAAAGAGGAATATCCGGAAATCCGTGAAGTTGAATACACAATCCACCAGCCTCGCTTGGACAGTATTTCAAATGACGGAACATCCTTGGCAAAACTACTTGACTGGGCTGCCTACTATGTCAGACCTAAGGCTAAAAAGGCTTGGGTTGGATCAGGAGAATTCCTCCCCGGCGATTGGTGTGGTTTCTGTCGTGCAAAAGCGCAATGCAGAGCGCGTTCTGACTTCAATACAGAGCTCGCTAAACAAGAGTTCAAAGCGCCGCCGCTCTTAACAGAAGACGAAGTCAGCGAGGTCTTGGTAAAGGCCCAGCAATTAAAGACTTGGGTAAACGATGTAGAAGATTTTGCATTAACCCGTGCAGTAGATCAGGGAGTAGTGCCACCGGGATTCAAGCTCGGTACCACAAAGACCCATCGTAAGATCTCTGATACGGCCTTAGCGGCCACCGTTTTGGTTGAGAAGGGTATGCCCTCAGAAATGATTTGGGAGGCTCCAAAGCTCAAATCGCTGGCCTCACTGGAAAAGATTAACAAGCAGGTCGCCGCATGGTTGGGTGAGTTAGTATTACGACCAGAGGGCGAGCCTAAACTGGTTAAAGTCAAAGAAAACGCTAAGGAGGATTTTGCATGATTTACTTGATCTACATTTTGTTGGTACCTATTAGTCTAGTGCTTACACTGATTGCCTTAATCACGGCGCCAATCATGCCCCTGTTTGCTACACAACAAGACGGCTGGCTGGATAACCACTCAATCTGGGGCATAGGCCCTAGATTACCAAAGTGGCTTAACTGGTTTATGACTCCAGACAACAGCCTTGATGGTGATGCAACATTCCAGCAAATCAACGGCCGCAGTTACTGGGCTAAGGTTAAATGGTTATGGCGTAATCCAGCGTACAGTTTTGCCCTACGCTATTTGAGTGAACCATATGATACAGCAGTAAGTGGTGACAAGACAATTAAGGATAACGACAATGCAAAGGCTGGCTGGTGTTTTGTTAGGGCTAATGGACTTTTTCAGTTTCGTTATATTAAGCGTATTGCTAGTACTAATCGCTGCGTACTGGTTAACTTGGGCTGGAATATCATGGGGCTCGTGGACGATAATGTCCAGCCTAAGCCAGCTACTTGGCAGAGTACGTTTGTATTTAGCCCACGTATTTCGGGGTTTAGATAAATGAGTACGTGGCTTATTGCAGCAATGGGTGTGGTGTACTTTATCGTAGCCTGCGATCAGTTTTATAAAGGCGGCGTCGGTACTGGCATCATGTTTCTAGGTTACGCCATGGGCAACGTTGGATTGGTCATGGTAGCAAAATAGGAGTCTATATGTTGGTAGAGTACTATGGGTCAGAGATTGAAATTCCTGATCTGTTAATTGAGAAGTTTCTAAAAGACTTCGATTCTCTACCCGGAAGTGGTGCACGCGAGAGCGTGTGCCAACTCAGAGATTCGATAGACGAGATTTTAGATATAGTAGCAGAAGAGCCTGAGATCCTGCATGAGAAGGAGTACCTGCATGATTTCATTAACGCAATGGCAATGCGTGAGGCTATGAGCGAGCTAGGTATTTTGCTTGATTCATAACTATCTCACATTGTGAAATAAAAAAGTAGTAGAAGTTTGCATTAGTATGTGTACGGGTAGACAGACCAGCCCCGACTGAAGACTGGTCTTAATGTTAAAAAGGATTTAATCATCATGGCATCAAAATCAATCAAGACTAAGTTTGTAACTGGTAAAGTACGTTTCTCTTACGCTAATGTGTTCCAGCCTGCTGAGACACCAAACGGCACACTGAAGTACTCAGTATCAATCTTAATCCCTAAGTCAGATACAGACACTGTCAATCGCTTTAAGAAGGCATTTGAGGACACCAAGACAGCTAACGCTGCAGTATGGGGTGGCTCTATTCCTAAGCTCCTTAAAGGCGGTCTACGCGATGGTGATGCAGAGAAAGATGACGCAGCTTACGCAGGTCATTATTTCATTAACGCCAGCTCCAATGAGAAGCCCGGTATTGTTGATGCGGATTTAAACCCAATCATCGACACTAGCGAGTTTTACTCAGGTTGCTATGGTCGTGCCTCAATCACATTGTATCCGTACGATACAAGCGGCTCCAAGGGCATCGCTGCAGGTTTGAACAACGTGCAGAAGTTAGAAGATGGTGAGAAGTTCGGTGGCTCTACATCAGCCGCTGCCGACTTTGCTGTATGAGTTCAATTGTAGGCACTACAGGGATTACTATGAACAATGGCACTGGTACAGTGATATTAAGTAGTAGTAACCCTACATGGACCACACACATTACAGGACTACAGCAAATGAGCAAAAAACGCAACTTCACGCTAAGTTTTGAAGAGACTGAAAATGGATTTGTTCTGAACACAACAGAAAACAAGTTCAATTCAGACTACAATCAATACCAGCAAATCAGTAAGAAGTTTGTATTCAATGACACTAACGAATTGATTAAAGCCGTTAGCGATGTCATCCGAAACAAGCAGCAGCAGTAATTAGTAGTAACCCAGTAGATGGGCAAGGGAGGGCTAGAAACTGGCTCTCCCTTTTTTGCCCTTTAATAACCATATAACCGTAGAGAAAAATAAATGGATCAGTATCAAGAGTACATTGCCGCCAGCCGTTACGCCCGTTACCAAGATGACAAAGGTCGTCGTGAAACATGGCCAGAGACCGTAACACGTTTTACAGACTATATTTTTAGTCGCACACCAGCTATCACTGACAATGCAGAATTAAAAGCAGAGTTGTATAACTCTATCGTTAACCTTGAATTGATGCCGTCCATGCGCGCCATGATGACTGCAGGAAAGAGTGCCGATCGTGACAATACTTGCGTCTATAATTGCTCGTATCTCCCAGTGGATGACCCCAAGTCCTTTGACGAAGCCATGTTCATTTTGCTCTGCGGAACTGGTGTTGGATTCTCGGTTGAATCCAAGTACATTAACCAACTGCCCGAAGTGCCAGAAAAGTTGTTTGATTCAGATCATACCATCGCCGTCCATGACAGCAAAGAAGGCTGGGCAAAGTCATTGCGTTTACTCCTCGCCCACCTCTGGGCTGGAGAAATTCCAAAGTGGGACGTGTCCAATGTCCGCCCCGCCGGAGCACGACTCAAGACTTTTGGTGGAAGAGCTTCCGGGCCGCAACCACTAATTGATTTGTTTCAGTTTGCAGTAGCAACATTTAAGCACGCCAAAGGTCGCAAGCTACACAGCTTAGAGTGTCACGACTTGATGTGCAAAATTGGTGAGGTAGTTGTAGTGGGTGGCGTTCGTCGCTCTGCAATGATCTCATTATCTGATCTTGATGATGAAAGGATTCGTCATGCTAAAGCTGGACCTTGGTGGGATACCGCGCCCCATCGCGCGTTGGCTAATAACTCGGCGGTGTATAGCGAGACACCTACAGTGGGCAAGTTTATGGAAGAATGGCTCTCTCTGTACAACTCTCATAGTGGGGAACGGGGCATTTTTAATCGCGAAGCAGCCCGTAAGACTGTGGAAAAGTACGGTCATCGTGACCCAAATTATGAGTTCGGTACAAATCCATGTTCTGAAATTGTTTTGCGTCCGTACCAATTTTGTAATTTGTCTGAGTGTGTAGTACGCCATGATGACGATAAAGAAACACTTTTACGCAAAGTTCGTTTGGCTGCAATTTTGGGCACGATACAATCTACGTTCACTAAGTTTCCATATCTGCGCAAAGTTTGGCAGAGAAATACCGAAGAGGAGCGCTTGCTTGGCGTCTCTCTTACGGGCATCTACGACAATAAGCTACTATGCACGCAAGGAGAGGAATTAAATGCACTACTTACAGAGCTTAGAGAATGCGCTCGAGCAACAAATAAAGAATGGGCAGCAGCTCTCGGAATCCCTGAGAGCGCTTCTATCACATGCGTCAAGCCAAGTGGAACAGTATCCCAGCTCGTTGATTCGGCGAGCGGCATCCACCCTCGCCATTCTAAATTCTATATCCGAAGAGTGCGAGGAGATAAAAAAGATCCTCTCACCCAATTCCTTGTTGGACAAGGAGTACCAGCTGAAGACTGCGTTTACAAGCCAACCCAAACTACCGTCTTCAGCTTTCCACAAAGAGCCCCAGATGGTCTCGTCCGTGACGATGTCACTCCAATATCCCATCTCGAACTCTGGCTCGCTTACCAGCGACACTGGTGCGAGCACAAGCCAAGTGTCACTATCTCCGTCGCCGAAGGAGATTGGCCAGCAGTCGGAGCTTGGACATGGGAGCACTTCGGAGAAATCAGTGGAGTTAGTTACCTCCCCTACGACGGAGGAACCTATCGCCAAGCCCCGTACGAAGAGTGCACCGAAGAAGAGTACAACAAGCTCAAAGCCAGCATCCCAGTCGTCAACTGGCTCGAGCTCAAAGAAAACACCGACAACGTAGAGGGCGCTCAGATGTTAGCGTGTTCAGCCGGTGTCTGTGAGATCTAAGGTATGGGACTGCCCTCCACTGAATCTAATAAACTGGAATCTTGCGTGGATGTGGAAAGCCCCTGCACAGGAATCTGCAAGTACCAACCGCATGACAACGTGTGCATCGGGTGCCACAGAACCGAGGCAGAGATTACCGATTGGGTGGGTTTATCAAACAGCGAAAAGCAACAGGTAATAGATCGTATATTTAATTAATTATTTCACATGGTGGTGATTCGGGGAGCTTCGGCTCCCCTCTTTTTTGCATTAGTATACGTACACAAACAAGGAGCATAGAAATGACTGTAGCAGATACCAGTATTGATGCTTATATTGAGCATAAAGAATCCGGTAAAATTGGTAAACAAGCTGAATACATATTAAACAGCTTGCAAGACGGCAAATCATATTCCCGTAGAGAACTGGCCAATAAGTTTAACTTAGAATTAAGTAGTGTATGCGGCAGGGTAAATGAATTAATGGCCGAAGGGTTATTAGAAGAAACAGATAAAAGGCCTTGTGAGGTCACCGGAAAAACAATCAACCCAGTACGAATTAAAAAGTAATTAAAACCGCAGATACGTCTGCTTGCCTAAGGAGCACCTATGATTTACAGCATTGACTTTGAGACACGTAGCCACGCCAACTTACCAGACGTAGGGCTCGACATCTACGCCAACGACCCCACAACAGAAGTGTTGTGTATTGCGTTCGGCACCACACCAGAAACCGTTAAGGTTTTGCCTCCACAAAATCCTAGTACCAATCAGTTATGGCCTTTGATGCAGCACGTATCTAAAGGTGGCAAGATTCAAGCATGGAACGCCATGTTCGAGTACGCTATCTGGAACTGCGTCTGTGTGCCTAAGTACGGCTGGCCGCCACTAAAACTAGAGCAGGTGATTGACTCTATGGCTATAGCGGCAGCCAATAACATCCCCCAGTCTTTGGATGACGCAGGTACCTTTATGGACTCTGAGCACAAAAAAGACGCCGTGGGTAAGCGCCTGATTATGAAGCTATCCAAGCCAACCTCCAAGGGTGTCTTTAATGAAGACCCGGAACTAATGCGTGAGTTGTTTGATTACTGCGCACAGGACGTACGTACAGAGATGTCGATTGTAGCCAATTTAAGGCCTCTTACAGCCTCCGAACAGGATGTCTGGGAGCTTACCCAGCGGGTGAACCTTAGAGGCGTCCCAGTGGCCCCTAATGAGCTCCAGAACGCCGTCTTGGCCGTGGAGAGGGCACAGGGTGCCTTGGACAACGAACTCTTGTCTATGACCGGTTGTAAGCCCTCTGAGAGGGCAAAGCTGCTGGACTGGTTAAATAGTCACGGCGCCAACCTGCCCGACTTGACCGCCAAGACCGTTACAGCTAAGTTAGTGGACACTAACTTACACCCTAATGTTAAGAGGGCCTTGGAATTAAGACAAGAAGGAAGCCAGACTAGCGTGGCTAAGTACGCTAAAATGATGGAGATACAACGTGAAGGAAAGATTAGGAATACATTGGTATATCATGGCGCTAGTACTGGCCGCTGGGCGTCCCGTGGTGGCCTCAATTTACAGAATATTGCACGCCCCACAATCAGCGATGATGAGATTGAACAGGCAATACCAAGCGCATTTATACATGGAAATGCTACGATGCAGCAACTTAGCTCCCTCGTCCGGTCTGCCATCAAAGCTCCTGACGGCAAGACCTTCGTTGACGTGGATTTTAGCTCAATTGAAAACCGAGTTGGCGTCTATCTTGCGGGTCAACACGACAAAGTAGAATTATTTAGAAAGGGATTAGATGAGTACAAGGTGTTTGCTTCGCAGTCTCTTTACCACGTGCCTTACGACGAAGTTACCAAAGATATGCGACAAGTTTCTAAGTCCGCTGTACTTGGGGCGATGTTTGGACAAGGCGCAAAAGGTCTCGTCAAGTATGCAGAAGGAATGGGAGTCAAGCTCTCAGAAGTGCAGGCAAAGAACGCGGTAGATAACTACCGCAGCTCATACGAGAAGGTAAAGAACTTGTGGGCGCAGTGTGAGAGCGCCGCGATTCAAGCAGTAGAGAATCCCGGCAATCCATTTCGGGCAGGCAATAAGCTAGTCCTAAAGGTTGCCAAGAATGCTCTCTGGATGCAGCTTCCGTCAGGCAGACTCATCTGCTGGCAGAGGCCACAGCTCGAGCTGCTCACCACTCCTTGGGGTGCTCAAAAGCCCGGCGTTACTGTCCACAGCCAGAACACTTACACTCGGCAGTGGGGCAGAAACGCCCTTATTGGTAGCTCGTTGTTTCAGTCCGCGGTGCAAGGTACCGCTAGGGATTGTCTTGCCGTGGCTATGATTAACCTTGAAAAAGCCGGTTACGAGGTGATCAACAGTATCCATGATGAGGTACTACTCCTAGTAGAAGAACAAAACGGGGAGTCCGCAATGGCCGACGTCGTCAACATTATGACGACACCGCCTTCGTGGGCTCCCGATTTTCCTCTCGCCGCGGAGGGATGGTATGGCAAGCGTTACAGGAAGTAATTAGTCTGTAACTTTTTGAACGTCGATAGGATGGAACAAGAGGCCAACGTCATCATTGGCGTAGCCCTTGTATCCAGCCGCTTTAATCAAGCGCTCTAGTTCATTGAGATGTGTAGGCTGGTCAATTACTTCACGACCAAACTGCATCATATATGGGTCGATTGCTTTAGTCTTTGCAATCGCGCTGTAGCCCGCTGGATCTTCATGCAGTGGGTACATATCTTCAGCAACACCACTGTACTTATGACTACCTAATCCCTGCTCTGGACGCACGTCCGGACGATCAGTGTAGATATAAGAGCGTGGCTTAATATCAGGTGCATCTTTTAATCTAGCTGCCTCTTGGCCCTTAATACCAGTCCCATACATATTAGGATCAAGCTGTGTCAAATTAGACTTGTTAGAGAAGTGAACAAACGGCACAGAGCGTGCATGCTCTAACAACTTCTTGGCGGCAGTAACTTTGCCACCGGGTGCAAACATCTCAGGCAAGTCTATTGATGGTCTTTGAATAGTTTCTATTGCATTATCCGGATTTGTATAAAGCTCGGGCCTAACTAATGCAGGATTCCCAACTTTTCTGTTAAACTTATTTAAAAATTCTTCATTTGAGTCACCCATTGTTTCGCCTTTTAATTCACCCACTGGCCTCAATTGAACGATTGTAGATTTATCACCTAATCGTGAAAGCGCTTCTGTGCGATGACGGCCTTCATGCCCATGTATTTGCGGCAGCAACCTTTTATCTTCATTAGCTATTTGTAAAAATGGAACAGAGCTAAACCCAGTACCAGTTTGTGGATCGACTAATCCTTGTAGATGTTTCATCTTTTCATCAAAGCCAACCCAAGGTACATTTGCGTATCCTGAGTTTGCTGAAGGCTCACCAATTTTGTAGCCTTTTGTTGATGACTTTTGGCTTTTGCTTAATGGTGCAGCATACTCTTGAAATTTGCTGGGGTCCATTACTACAATTCCCGAGCTATTTCCAGAACCAAACACTTCTTTTAGTGCCTCAGGCTGATAGTGGTGTTCTAAGTTAGGAACTAAATCCGCAGCACGCTCTAATCGTTGGGCTGAGATAGGACCACGTTTGTTTTTAATTAAATCAATAAGCTCTGCCAAACCAGAACGAACCACTTTACCACCGGGCGCGTAGCCCTCAACAGCACCACCCTCGGCCTTCATAAAGTCAGGACTGTCTGCGTCTTCTGGATTGTACTTGGCAAACTTACCACGGATATGTTCGGGTTTAAATATACCAACGTTAGGAACACCACCCTCCATCACTGTAAAAGTGTCGTGGCCTGTATCTTTTAAATGTTGCAAGAAGTTAGGATCTTCCATAACATCCCAAGCACCTGATTTTAAAAGCTCTGCTCTTTTAGCCGCGGCCATTATTGCGTCAGGGTTATCAGGCATTTTTCCGATAAACTGATCAATTACTTGAGCACCCTCATCACTTCCGGGCACAAAATGTTTACCGAGGTTTACACTTACAGGGTAAACAGTAGATCCTTTTTCATATTCACCCTTGCGGTTCATACCTAAAAACGAATCAGCAAAATCTGGATCGCGAGTAACAAAAGTTACACCTTCAGTTGGAAAAGCTCTATCACCTTTATTAGGATTAAATTCTTTAATTTTATTGGATGGACTACCATGATAAAAGCCGCCGGTGAATTGTTTTTTAAAGGCCTCTACTGCGGCCTTCATCTCAGCTGGAGAGGGTAGCTTCTTTGGCATTATTGCTTCTCTTCGTCTAGTGCACCCAATCCACCCATGGCGCCAATACCATACATTGGCTTATTACCGCGGATAAACCCTTTAAGAATTTCTTCTTGCGGCTCACCAGTAATTGCATGAGTACGCGCAAGCATCTCATTGATCTCTTGCATCATTGGCTTACCCGGATAATCTTTTGCACCGGCCCATGCGATGTCTTGGAAGTTAGCAGGTTGTACACCAGCCTTTTCTGCTTCTCTTGCCAACGCCTGTTGATAGATACCATAGGCATTTGGGGGAGGAGACATCATCTTAGGATCCCATAATTGACTCATCTGTTCATCAAGAGTAGATACATCACGATGACCTAAAAAGTTAGCAGAGAAATTGTGACGCTTAGGATTGGTTACAGGGATCTCACCCATCTCAGCCAATTTCTTTGCTTGCTCCATGTTGCCACTTACAAAGCGACCACCGATTGGAAATGGTAACTCAGCTGCTTTGGTGGGGATCTCTTGACCTAAACCTTTTTGATAGTTTGTAAATGCAGCCATCATCAAGTTAGAGTTTGGATCTGCACCACCAGTTGTAGCAGCCATTGCATCAGCAAAGCGAGCCTTAAACTGTTTGCGTCCTTCTTCTGGACCTAATTCACGAATAAAGGCATCTTCTAATTGACCCATAGCATACCAGTCTTTTGCAGCTGGACGATCTTTAGCTTTTTCAAATGCACCGCGTAGTCTTGCCAATGCCTCAGGGTCATTAGCTAGTGCCTCATACTTAGCAATTGTATCTGCTTTTTTAGGTACGATGTCTGTAGCTGTGTATCCGGCTGTTGGATAGTGTGATGGATCAGCATAATATCTTTGCTCAATATCAAAATGTGGCTGATAGTTACCAGCATCAATTTGTTTCTGAGCAGCCTTACGAGCCTTTTGTACTTCTAAAGCCTCAGGGCTTAATTGCTTTTGTAAAAACTCTTTACCAGTCTTTGCATCAATAGCTAATACCGGAGGAATAACATCCGGATATTGCTGAGACATTTTGTATGGATCAAAGTTAAACTTTTTTGCAGCACTCTTAACGGCCTTTACTACATCGCCGCCTTTAGCCATTTGTGGCAATCCACCAGCCGGTGGTTGTGTAGGAGCCGCAGCAGGAGCTGGAGCAGGTTGTTGCTCTGCTTTTTGTTTTAGTTGGTCTAGGTACATGTTCAATGCCTCTGCACCAACACCAATAGCAGCGCCGCCTAAACGAGTAACTGGGTGTGGGAATAGAGAGAGGCCAGAACCGATAGCGCCGACAGTGCTAATTGCACCACCAAGATTATCGTCCTGTTTAAAACGATTTAATGCTTCTGCACCTTGAAAACCGGCGCCAGCGCCAGCTAGACCACGACCAAGCCATGGGGCTACACCAGATTGTGTCGCGCCACCAATAAAACGACCAGCTGCCTGTACAGGCTCTGGGAGCTTTGCCATCAAGCGCTCACCCATAGAGGCACCTTGGCCTAGGGCCTTAGCTCTGCGTGCAGCCTCTGCTTTTTTCTCAGCATCAAGCGCCATCATCTGGTCAATGTTCATCGGTGAGTTACCAGCGATCTTGCCGCTAATTTTACCTTTACCAATCGGCTTTTCTTGTGCCCTCTTGTGTGCTACTACTTCTTCTTGCGTATATCCGGGACCTGATCCATAGCCAGTCTTTGCTGCATATTTTTGACCGGGGGCTGCACCATTAGCAGCTGGTGCACCAAACGCACGGGCAGCTGCAGGAGCGCCTCTTTGCATTGCCTCAGCGCCCTTGTTGATCATTGGACCAGCAATCTCACCACCAATAACACCGCCAAGAGTTGAGTATAGTGGGTTAACTAAATCTTCCTCAGTAGCACCACGTACTTCTACTGATGACGCAGGAGGAGAAATAGCCTGAGTGATGTGTGCTAACTCAGCCTGTTGTTGCTCAGGAGGCAGTGTAGCAAAGCTATCATCTACCTCTACTTGTTGTCCGTTGACTTCAATAATCATTATTGTGGCTTCGCTGGAGTAATAACTTTGAACTGGATTCCGCCGGGTGTCTTACCTGCAACGGGGCCTTGTTTGTTTAGAACAATATCAGTACCTAGGATACCACGTAACTTCTCTTCATAGGCATCAACTGCTTTAGTGTATGCTGGGCTTGCTGTGAATGACTCGTAGTCTGTAGCACGTCCCGGTACTTTACCAGAACGATACATACCGCCAAGTTGTTTATCCAGATCAGCACGCGCAATCAACATCTTCTGACGCTTGATCAACAACTCTGGAGTATCAGCCAATGAGCCAGCAATCTTCTCAAACATTGAACGCTCAAAGTCAGACACAGAGCCTTGACCCTGTGATAGCTTAGAAGCCTCCAACGCGCCACGTGCCAAGTTCTGTGCGATCTCTTTACGTGCATTGATAGCCTGTTGGCCACCGCCCGGCATTGTAGCAATCAGTGCGTCTTCAATTGTCTTAATACCAACAGCGCCAGATGGAGTATTCAATCCATCACGTGCGATTGTCATCAAGGCATTTTGGATACCCGGCTTAGCCAAGATACCAACAGACTTAGGATTTTGTTCAACCAGTTGAACCACACGCTCTGCAGATGTCTTACGCTCAGCAACAGACTTAGACTCTGTAGATGTACGGAAATCAGCCTCACTCTTAACGATGTTTTCTGCTTGACCTTTAGCAACACCAGACTGAAACTCTTCACTTGCTTTTTGTTCAGCACGTAACTCAGGCATTGTCTTTTCTGCTACATTAACAGCAGGAGCACGTGGAGCAGCAGGAGCCGCAGCAACAGGGGCCACTGGAGCAGATGGAGCCGCAGCAGGAGCTGGAACAGCAGTCTCACCCTTAGCTAGTGTTTTTTCTACAGGAATTGAAGGAGGAGCCAATGGTGCAGATTTTGGCATCTCAGGCATTGGCTTAACTTGGTTAAACGCCGGAGCGGCAGCTGCTGCAGGAGTTGGCACAGCTGTAGTCGCTGGTGCAGCAGTTAGTTCCCAATGATTAGGATCTTTGTCTGGCATTGGCTGTGTAAAGCCTTTTGCTTTTAGTGCAGCAATTTGTTCTGGTGTAGCACGCTTCATGTCTACATCAATTGCGTTACCAGTTTCGTGTTTGCTTGTACCGGGTTTAGCAATTGGATTACCAGAGGCTGTACGGCCCGGACGACCAGCCGCAACAGACTCATCATAAAGAGCAGACTGTTTAGCAAAGTCACGGTCACCACTAATAATAGGTACACCAGCGGCTTTAGCAATCTCAGCAGCGTTACCTGTAACGCCAGTTGGTGCAGCAGCACCGGGAGCTACGCCACCAGTTTGTGTCTGTACTTCAGTAGCACCTTTTTCAGTAGGTTGATACTTCTGTGGATTGTTAAGCAAATCCATAAGAGATACTGTATCCAACTTACCAGTTGCTGTACGGACCTCAATAGTCTTCTTGTAAGCCTCTGGGTTCATGCGAGCCTGTGCAGTGTACTCAGCCATCTTCTTAGTGTGGTCTTGTAACAACTTACGAGCAGCAGCAGGATCAGTAGCAGCTAGGTCACGAATCTGTTTAGCCATCGCTGGATCAATCTGTGTACCAAAACCACCACCAGCACCGGGAGCACCAGATCCACCACCACCAAGTGCGCCTAGTACGTCTTGTTGTGTCTTTTGTGCAAGAGCTTGTTGTGCTTTATATTGAGCAATCTGGCTCTTCATTCCAAATGTAGTAGCCTCTGCCTCTTCACGCTCTTTAGCGCGGGCACGTAGCGCCTCACCGGGGCCAGCTTGGCCACCAGACCACCATGCGTTAGCGTCCTTCATGGACTCTAAGAAGCTACCCTTTTGAGCCTCACGCTCGGCAATCATCTTCTGCATGTTTGCCAATAACTCTGGATCTACACCAGTTGGTGTGCCGCCACCAGTGATAGCATACGGACTCTTAGAAACCGGTGCTTTGCTTGTAGCAAATTGTGTGGTTGTATCTGTAGGTTCCGGTGTATCAGGAATTAATGTCTCGAGTGCCATGTTTAACCGCTCCATCCTGCGTTTTGGTTATATGTTGGTCCGTAAAAATCAGATGCAGTGCTTGCAGCTGCATTGCTATCAGGAGTAATTGTACCACCTGCAGTCTTATCACCGCCTAGGTTGTTATACCATGAAGTAGCACTGTTTAGCAAGCCAGTTAAACCACCAGATACGCCTAGACTGTTCAAGATACCTGTGCCTGAGCCAGTACCACCAAGGGCTGCAACTAAACCACCAACTTGATTGAGTGGTGACAATTGAGTCTGGTTAGATACAGTAGTAGGAGCTTGAATACCACCCAATACTTTACCGTAGTTAGATACGTTAGTAAATGGAGAGGCTTGTTGATATTGACCGACAGTCAATAGGTTGTTGATGTCTTGCTGTGTTACGTTGCCAACACCTTGCGCGGCGTTTACGCCAGTCGCTTGGTTTGTCAATGCAGCCTGATTTTGTTGTGCAAACAATTGAGCCATAGCATCGGCTTTAGCTTTTTCAACAGCAGTATCACCACGTAAACTGCCGAAGTTACCAGAGGCAATATTAGCACCCTCAACCGGGGCAGTAACGTTTGGCATTAACTGGTTTAACTGCTGGTTCTGAGCAGCAAATAAACCACCTAGTGCAGTGTTTGTATTAGGAGTAATTTCACCAGTTGAGCTAGTTAGCCATGGATTGGCTGCGCCAGTTGCAATGTTTTGCAAAGTACCTGATGCTTGTGTGAATGGGTTTGTAGGCCCTGACAAAGTATTGACTGCATTCTGAGCAACAGTCTGTTGTGGCGTAGGGGCTGCAGCATTTGCTTGACCTGCTTGACTAACAACGTTTTGTTGTGCGGTATCAAACCAAGATGGCAGCGTTGTTGTCTGCTGCGCTGTGTTGGAGATAATATTATTTAAGCCAGCCATGATTATGCTTTCACCTTACGTTTTGCGTCTAATAAATAACCCAATGGGCCTTTGCTCTCTGGCGGTAATTTTTCACCATTTGAATGAGCGTGTTTTCTAATTTCTACCAAGAACTGATCTAATACGCCAGCACCTGCCTCGTTACTACCATTTCCAATCTTAGATACTACATCAGCTGGAATTACAAACTCACCGTTGGCGAGCATCGCTGGTACGCTATCGCTTGTACCATCACCCTCGCCTTTAACATAGCGATTTTCAATTGAGCCCAGTCCACCCTCAGAGAAGAATTGTGGGTTGTGACCTTCAATCTCACCACCCTCAGCATGACCCTGTACAGAGATATTTGATCCGGGTAAACCAGATAAAATATATTGTATTTGTGCCTTGCTTAGGCCCGGTGTCAATGATCCACTGATGCCGCTACCAGATACGTCTTTAGTAGAGAATGGGTCATAGGTGCTTGCAGATGATGTAGCTGCTCCGCCAGTGGCGTATCTAGGTGCTTCGCTCATAGGGTTAACTGTGTCCTGATTTGAATCTATTGGTAATCCCGTTAAAGTATAATCTAATCTTTCTGTCAATCCGGGAGTTAAATTTTTGATACCACCATACTGGTCTTGTGATTGTAATGCTTGCCATCCAGCGTATCCTGTACCTGCCGCACCAATGCCCAAACCAATACCCGCGCCAACACCAGCTCCTGTACCACTACCGGAACCACTGCCTGTGCCTGTACCACTACCTGTTCCAGTGCCGCTACCTGTGCCTGTACCCGTACCAGCCCCAGTGCCGCCGCCAGTACCTGTTCCTGTTCCAGCTGCTACTGTGCCTGTACCTGCTTTTGGTGCAGTAGTCGTTGTGCCTGTGCCGGTTGTACCTGTACCAGTGAATGAAGCATCTGGCAGAGTCTGATTGGTTGGTGTTGTCTCACCAGAGCCAGCAGGTGTGCCTGTCGTGGTTGTAGGTGAAGTTGTTGGTGCTGTAGTTGTTGTTGAGGGTCCTGATGTACCGCCACCGCCACCGCCGCCTCCTGCAACAGTGGCACCTTTAACTTTTTGTAACGCCTCGTTTGCTTTAGCTACTTTTTCTGGTGTTGATGCCGGATCTTTAATAATATCATCTAAATACTGAACGGCCTGTTGTTGGTCAGCACCTGTACCAAATGCAAACAACGCCGGCATCTCAACATTACCAGTTGCGCCAGATCCAAACATTGCCTTAATAGAAGACAAAGGATCTGCTGTACCACCACCGTAAACACCAGCTGTAATTTTAGCAGCAGCCTCTTCGGCTAGTTTAGCGTCACCTTCTGCGGTGCCTGTTGAACCAACACCAGCAATAAGAATACTCTTACCGTCACTTCCAGTGCCAGTTTGTGTGGTGGCCTGCTTGATTGCATCCAGTGCCTCATTAGGCTTCATTCCAGTATCAACAAGCTCTTTGTACACATCTTGAGCTAATGGATTTAACTTAGTAAACTCAGTAGCAATATCACGAGTAGCTGGGGTAATAGAAGTAGATGGTGCTGAAGTTGTTTGCTGTGGAGCTAATGATGCAAATGCTGCAATTAAATCAGCGCCTTCTGATCCATACCCTTGCTTAACTGCGCCGGTGTATGCTTTTTGTTGATTTTGGTCAAAGCTAGAAATAACAGGAGCAACTTCAAATGCTGTCTTGTTGTCTAAGCCGGTTGTAATACCAGTCTGGAATGCTGACTGTTCTTTTGTATCTAATGCGTTTACTTTGTTTGCAAATTCAAATGCTGAGTTTGTGCTATTGCTTGTTGCAATATCGCGGTTAAACGATTCTTGTGCAATGGTGGACATACCATTGAGCTTGTCGGAGTTTGCCAATGCTGTATCAATATCCGTGCCACTCTGATACATCTTAGCAAAAGCATTTTGTACTGGCTCCGCCAAGGTAACTACTTTAGCGGCAGCATCACTTAATTTTTTAGTTTCTGCAGTTAATTGTTCGCTAGTCTTTTCGTATCCAGCTTTTAATTGATCAGTCTTTGCAATCTCTGCCTTGTATCCTTCTACTGCGGTAGAGTATGTGTTTAACTTATTTTCATAAGTTGCATATGTATCATTGTATTTATTTGTCGCAGCATTTAACTCTGGAATCATTGCGTTAGCTTGGTCAGCTAAACTGTTTGCTAATTTAGTATCTCCGGCGGCTTTTGCGTCGTCGTATTGTTTTACTAAATCTGAAAACTTATCACGAACCGGTTTATATGCTGCAAGTTCTGCGTTTACTGCAGCCTCTGCGTCTCTAGCCTCTTTTTCTAAAGGAGCAATGGCCGCTTGTGTTTGGTTTGTTTTTTCTAGTTGTGAGTTGTATTCGTTTACTGATGATGTGACACTATTCCAAGCGCTCTTAAGCATGTTCTTTGCTTGAGCACCAGTCTCACTTAATGAGGTATTAATTAAGCTGTTAAGGAATGCACTGGTACCATCTTTACCAGCAGAGGCACTTGCAGTAGCAGCACCAACACCCTTACCAATCGCGCCAGCAACAGTAGAACCAACTCCAGCGGCTCCAAGGCCCATTGAGGTTGCACCACCAACACCAGTACCCAGACCTGCAGTACCAGCTGAAGACAATACGTCACTTAAATTACCGCCACTTAATGCCGTTCTTGTACCGGAGCCAACAGCGTTAGCTGCAGTTGCAGCAGCTAAGTTTTGTGCCGCCATTTGTGCGCCAACATCTGATGCAATTTGAGCACCATCTATACCCAAAGTCGCCATTCCGGAGGCTTGAGTAATTGCGTTAGCTCCAATCTCAGGATATGATTGGGCTAATATGTCAGAAATTTGACCAGCTGTTAAACCTTGTGACGCTAAATTAGCCGCATCTTGTGATGCCATATCTAATGCTGCGGAGCTACCAGCGCCGAGTGCTTCACCAATGCCGTAAGCTGCGCCGGCTGATGCCAATGCAATACCACCAGCTAAGGCAGCCTGTCCAATATCACCACCATGGGCAATAACTAAACCAGCGGATACTAATGGTAACGCCCACCATTGACCAGAGGCGACAGCGGCAACTTTAAGCATGGTACCAGCGGGGTCTTTTGCAGCGGCCTCACCGATCTTACCAACTTCACGACCAACAGACTCTACTGCATGACCAACTTCTCGAACGGCAGACTCCGCAATATGTCCAACTTCTTTAATTGGCTCAAATATTGTCTCGGCTACGCTACCAAGTGTATCTCCAACAAAACTGGCGACAGCACCCATTACAGTGCTCCCTCAGATGGTTGCGCTGGTGTTGGTGGTAAACCGCCCTGTACTCCAGTGTCACCTAAGTTAACTGTTACTCGGTATAACTCTTTGCCTTTTGCTTTTTGAACGTCGTATCCCATATTTGGAAAAGGGGCATTACGGCGAACATATTCAAAAATGCTAAGTAAAGATTCATCTTCAAACTCAGTAACGATATACTGAAACCCAGCCATACCAACAGCCTGTGTAAACACTACAGAGTTCTTAAGATAGTTAGGGATTGTATCTGCGTTTAACGCACGAAACAAAGCGACATCAGGACGCTCAGGCGAACGATGTACGATAAAAATTGTATTGCCCTCTTGTATCATAATAGCACCCATCTCGTGAGCCTCGGCCAATAGACTAGCCTTGACCTGCTCGGAGTTGTACTTGCTGCCAGTCTCCTTGGCAGCAATGTTAATTATCTCGTCTTGAGATAATTTCTGGTGCTTTGAATCTACAAAAGAAGACATTACTCAGTAATGTTTTTTGCTTTGGCTGCGAGGGCTTCTTCTACTGCTTTAGCGAAAACTGGATCTACCTGATCTTTTGAGTGCTTAGCCATCATAGCATCGGCTACCGCTTTATCGTTCAGATATTTCATTGTTTGTTGACCGTGCATATTGACTCCTTAGGGGTTAGATTGCTTCTATATATACTAATGCAAAAAAAGGGCGCTTGGCGCCCTGTTTATCTACTTGGACCGTTGATAATTAAGGTAAATTCACTAGCCCAGTCCTGCCAGTTGGCATACAAATCTGGGTCTGGGACGGGGTAGGCAATAAAGGTTGGTAGCTGGGATACGTTCTTGGCTACAAACTTCCAGTCATTCTCGTCAATGGTGTATGGGATCAATTCCTCAGAGAAGAACATCACCAAGTTACCATTCCAAGTCTGCCAGTCTGAGCCCGCTGGAATGAACGGAAAGAAGGTCTGAAATGCCATTAAGGCCTCTCGTCTCCGTACTCGGCAGTAATCAGTAAACGACCCATTTCGTAGTTACCACCGACGGTATTAGACGTAAACTTCAGTCTAATTTCCCTGTGTTCTACGCGAAGGTCAATTTTACCGGTATCTGGATCAAACGGGTATGGTCCATTGTTTTCTTCAGTGCCTCTAGCAAACTTACGACCAACAATGTCTAAAGTCATTGCTTCAGCCTGCACAAAGTCTGGCTCAATACGACGCAAGTGCATACGACGATTAGGACCAGATGATGTATCTTGTGATGGCGTGCCACCAACCCAACTAATATCGCAGGTTGTAAAGCTAGAGGTTACTGCAGTCTCTGCATTGTATGATACTGCATTTAGACCAAACTCATGCTGCCATAGAGCATATCCACCAGTGATACCATAGACTAAGCTACCAACCGGCTCTACAGGGCTTATATCCTCTGTCAGAGTCACTAACGTGACACCGGGAAGGGGTACACTACCACTATAAATAAATGCGCTTGTCTCGATTGTGTAGACCGTGTCTAATGGATCACTAAGGTTCGAGAAAGACACAAAGCTGCCGGGAGACAATACTGTAGTCGCGTCACCAGTTACATAGAACTGGTTTGCTGCAGGCGCCGATAGTGTTGGTGGTGTTGCAATGGTTGTGTATGCTGAACTATATGATACGTTGTATTCCCATGATGCCCAAATAGGTGTAGGGAAGATCTCTGTAGTCCAGCCACATGAGCGGCGGGCACCAGCGGCAGAGCCTGCATCGTACCAGAGTTTATCTTTAACGTTGTAGATAATAGCATCAGTTACTTCTGTAGCTGTACCTCTTGGATAAAAGAACCAGATCTCATTGTAGCGTGGTACCTTCGTGGCCCATACCTTTTGGCGCTGGGTGAAGTTCATGTTATCAAATAGCCAGTTTACGTTCTTATCATTAGGCAGAACACTTACAACACCGTTGTATTGATAGAAACGGTCAACGCCGAGCCAATAGTACACACCGTCCATCTCAACAAAGCAAGATGAGGACATAGTGGAGATCTGGCTAGAAATAATATCATAACGCCAGTAGAGCGGAGCCGCGCCTGTGAAGGATACACGGATCAATGAATCAGTTGCCCAGAACAAACCAGATGGTGAGTTTGTACCACCTCGAACTGGAATACCCTTAACTACCTTGGAGGATGACATGTTGATTTGGTTGGCTGTTGGGCCATTCCAATCAGTTAATGTCTGTGTTCCATACGCAGTCTCGACGTGGTTGTTTGCAATGTATCCGTTATCCCCATACACAAAGATGTAAGGATACAAAACACATACGCCGCCAGATACGCTAATAGGGCGATAGGTTGGTTGTTGCCCGGTTGAATCGGCAAGGATAGAGAATTCCCAGTTGCCCGGAGTTGTTGGTACAATGTTGCCATACAAGACAGGAGAGGTAACGCCATTGTCAATGTTAGCCAAATTTAGACCGGGGTGCGCTAATACTTTTAGCTCGCCACCAACAGGAGAGTACTGCAAATCAAACTGCCACAAATTACGTGCATCTGGTGTAAACGCGACATCATTGAGCCATACATTAGTCACAGTACCAGATAACGCCGGAGTAAAAGTTACTACAGTGTTTGGTGTAGTAAATACCGGTGTGCCAACAGTGGTGTACTCTACAGGATTATTTTGATCAAAGATAATCTTTGTACCTGCAGGAAACTCATCAGAGTAATCTACAATTGGAGATCCGGTGCTGGTAATTGTGAATGTGGTTGTTGTGTTTGCTGAAATAGACTGCTGACCATAACCGGGCAAAATGTTTGCCTTGTATGGACCACTACCGACACCGAATGTTGTACCTGTCGTAAATACTTCTAGGCCAGTACTATCACCAACGAAGATGTAGTTAATGCCGTCAAATGCGTTAGTAACCATACCACGCGGGATACCAGCGAACGAACCAAACAGCTGACGATAGCCACCCATTTTCTTAGGCACACCACGCTGAAAACGGCACCACTCGCCATCACTAAATTCACGTGACTCGAATGTTGTACCATCGCGTTTGATACCGGGCTGTACACCTAATGTATAGACTAGGTTGTATTGCTCTTGTGATGTTCCAGAGTTTTGTTGATCAGCCATTAAAACTCACCGCCGCTAATTAAGCCTGCTGTAAATGTAGCAGGTGTAGATACTTGTGGGTCTGATGGTGTCGTGTTGTCCAGTGCCATCATGCGAATACCATTGGCAGTTAATCCTAGAATACTAGCCGCATCTAAATACATACCTGTATTGGTATCACTAATGAAGGAGTAGCTAGGTACAGCGGCGGAGCCGTCAGCTGCATAGTAAAACGATGTAGTGTTTTGTGAGAGAACGTACAGGAAGTTACCGTCACTCAATACAGTCGCCACAGAGCCCGGAGACAATGGAATTGGTGTCTGTGAGCTACCAGAAATCTGGAATGTGATGTTGTATAGTACAGCACCAGTATCATTAACTAAGATGTAGAGCTGTGTAGTCGCTGGTAGTAGTACGTTTAAGTCAGTCGTGCGTGCGCCAGATAAGGCTACGTATGTCTGAATAATTGGGGCGTATGACACCAAGCTAAACGTTGAGCCAACCACAGCATCAACGTCATACGTTGCTGATGTGAATGTTACGTTTGATGGTGATGCTAAACCAACGGTAAAGAAGTTACCAGTGGATGACTGATACATTAACGTACCAGAGTCACCCGGATTGATTGTGATGTTTGGCTGGTTGTTAATCTGTGAGGCGCCAGTGCCTACAAGGTTAATAGAACCTGTTCCATTATTACGGAAACCAACCCACCAGCCTGCAGTCAGATCACCAACGTCAGGGATTGTGAATGTGCCGTTACCGCCAGTCCACACAAATGTATCTGCGCGGTCTGCATCAGTAAATGAGAATGAAGACGATACTGTGATTGGTGTCTGTGTAACTGCCAGCTTACCAGCGAGGGTAGTTAAACCAGCACCTTGAAGTGTTGCTGCATCAGCAGATGATGTACCAGCACCGAATGTAACGTTCTGCCAGATACCGTCTACTGTAGAGTTGTCCGACAGATAAAAGTAAAGTGAAATACCGGGCTCAACAATGACAGAAGAGTCGCCAGAGTAATCAACAACAACAAAGCTAACCGAGCCAAAGTTGCGGAATAAGATGTCTGTACCGACAGAACCTTGGCCGCCGGGTGGCAAAGCAATAGACAGACCGGACGCGAGTGGTGTGCAGTCCATGATGCGAGCAGCTGGAACTTCTGGTGGGTTAACTGTAGCTGGCCAGTGCAGTGTTTGGTCTGTACTAAACTCTAGGGCATAGTACGTTACATCAGTCTGCTGGACAACGTCACCGGTAAACGGCGATACATAGGTCGGCATTGATTAAGGCTCCTGTACGCTAGTGTTGCGGTCAATGCGACGTGAGTTATCTTCTTTCTTGAGGGCATTGATACAGTCTGTATAGTATCCCTTCCACACTGGCAGCTTATCCAAGGCCTTTAAGTATCCTTGAGCCTGCAAGAGTGTACCAAACAACATCGCCTGTGGCGCGATCTGTGTGAACAGATTAGTCTGGTTTGTAGAGTCAAGTGGCTGCACCAAGCTATAGTAGATGATCTCTACTGGATAGTCTTGATCCGGAGCAGGTGCAAAGTTCCAGTTGTTGTAGTCATACTCAGCATAAAACTTTGGTACGCCCGGATCTGATTCAGATAGGTATTGACCAATGTAGTCCTGTGAGCGCATTACAACAGGGGCGCCATTGACCTTCATCGAGATTGTTTTTCTCCAGCGTGTTGGCTTGAGGAGCACTGTCTCACCCTCAAGGAGTGTTGTCTCAACAACAACAAGCTGTAACAATGACTTTAATTCTGCAGCAATAGCAGACTCAGCCAGACCGATAAGTGTCGGGATCTGAGCGATGAAGTCAGGGTCATCACGCTCCATGTACTGCTGTACATCGAGCACCAAGTTGTCATACGTCTGGATGTAGGCTGTGGTCATCGTGTGTAGTAGCTAATATTAGGTTGGAAGTAGATTGGCGACTTGTCACGATCTTCTTCTTCAAATTGTGTACGTGCGTCTAATGCTAACTTTTCCAAGTACTGTACTCGGCCTAAGTCAATACTTGGCAGCTGCATAGCCAAACGATGTGACAAGGCCGCTTGGAAATAATTGAGTGCACGATCTGGCATGTACAACTCATTAGTCAACGAACCAACGTCTTGTGGTTGGCATTCCAAGATCATAGAGAACGCTTGGAAGTTATTGTTTGGTACTGGCCATAGATACATCTCTGGGTCGATCTGACGATTGAACCAGTACTGTAGTGAACGTTGGCTTGGGAATTGTTTGTTAGGCAGTGAGAAGTAATCGGTACGATTGAGTCGTGCCATTGGGATTACTTGCTGTGACTGAGCAAACTGAATTGCACGCATTGACATTGTAGAGCCAGTGGTGCGGTTGTTTAGTCTGTAGTAGTAGAACTCTTGGGTTGTATTGATGCCATAGTACTGCCACTGGCGATCAGCCAATGTCACAGTTGGGAATGACTCCCAAGTTTCCCAAGTTACGCCGTCATTACTTACTTGAAAATCCAGATCATAAGTAGCACTGCCACTAGGGGCATAAGCATTAAAACCAACATAAAATAACCTCGTCGCCTGTGAATATGCTGCACCAAAATAGTTTTTAGATAGTGTACTTGTACCGTGCTCGTTTAGATCTGCGTTTGCACTTTGATCAAACATTGCTGGGACTGTTGAGTTATCTACTGGGAGCGTAGATGAGAACGAAGGATTTGTGATGTAAATCCAGTTGGCTTCCAATACGTCAACGCAGTTGGCTGGCATAGGAAGTACTTGCTGGTTTGTCTGTGCTCCCATGACGACAACTTCTTGGAGCCAGATATTAATACCACGGTTTACTGAGTTTTGGAGGATGTAGAACAGGGCCTGTTTACCAGCCTGTACATACTCAGGTGTCATCTCTTCAGATGTCTTACCCGCGTCACGATACGCATACGAGATCAACTCGTCTACATTAACCTTAGTCTGATTGTATGTGCCAGAGTATGCCACAGATTACCTTCCGCGGCCAGCGGCTCGCTTTTGTACTTTATTTGGTAGATTCTTAGATGCTGGGCCTGCCTTGACAAACTCCTTGCCAACCTTTTTAGGGATGCCAATAGTGCTCTTGCCTGCCGCAGCGGCGTACATAGCGCCTTGTTGTGCCTTAGACTTGATTGGCATTACTTGCAAGCCTTTCCACCGCGCTTGTAGCCCATTGCAGATTTTGCGTACTCAGGGATACCAGATGGTTGGCTAACACCAACTTCACGCGCTGCGCTAAATTTTGGTGCTGGGTATTTGTTTGCTAATGAAGCGCTTTCACGGTTTCTTTCTTCTTCACTAACTACAGGGATCGCGCCTTTTTCGTTAAGACCCATACGCTCGGCTTCTTCGTTGCTATAGTCAGGCATTGCGAGCTTAGCCGCCTTTTTTGGGCGTGAGCGTTTTACTGGTGCTGATGGTGCCGCAGCCTGCTCTGGTGAGCCAGCCTCAAGCCACTTCATTGCGCGTGAGCGAACGTCGTCGTCAATAGAGCCACCAGCGGCGTATTTCTTAATCTTGCCACCTTTGCATTTATCAACAGGGGCAGACTCAGTATCGGCCTTACCACCAAAGAACTTAGCCAGCTTAGATCCAGACTTAGCTTGTTTGTCCATTTGCTCTTGGGCGATACGATTTTGTTCTGGAGTACCAAGGATGTTGTTTTTTAACTCTGAACCTACTGACTTGATGGAGTCAATAATCGAACCACCAGCGGCCTTCTTAACTTTGCCACCGCACTTAAACTTCTTAGCATCAGCAATATTCTTCTTGTCAGCTGCAGTCTTCTTGGCGCCGTATTGGCCACTGGCCTTTTCAAATTTCTTAACTGTACCGACAGCCTTCTTAGCACGGCCACCTTTTTTGAGCTTAGAGAGGTCAGTCTTTTCACCCTTGTGTTCTTGCTTGTCGTGCATAGCGATTGCTTTTTTAACAATCTTCTTGTCCTGCGCAATATCGGCAGACCCTTCAGTCTTGCGCTCACGCTTCTCGTAAGCTGCAATAGCCTTGCTCACTGAGCCGCCAGTTTTCATTTTTACGATGCGCTTAAAGTCTTCCATGGTGCTTCCTAAAGGTTAATTGTTCTATATACACTAATGCAAAATTAGGGGCAAAATCGCCCTAGATGTCGGCCAGAAATAGGGCCTTCTCGCGCTTGCGGCGGTTAATCAGTACCGCTGGCTTATTCCACATTTCTATGGCATCAGCGGCGCCCTTGTAGTCTCCAGCGTTGAGGCGTTTGACTACGGTAGACTTCCTAAAGGCACCCTCTCCAATATTGAAGCAGAGGCTGTATAAGGCGTCGAATTGCTTCTGGGTAAGGGGTACCTTGATCGAGCTCTCAACGGCCTCGCTACACCACCTTAAATCGCTTCTCAGGAGCTCTTTGACCTGCTCATCTGTCAGGGTTGCGGAGACTAGGTGCTGCTCGTCCGCTTTAATAAGGTGCCCGACACCAATCGTCAATAGTCCCTTGGAGTCCTTGTAGGCCTTATTTTTAAAGCCCTCTTCCTTGGTAATGTAGTCTAGTGTGGATTCTGCGATTGCCATGATGTTTTCTTCAATATGGGTATACCGGTTTGTTACGTGAATTACTGCGATAATGCTTAGGATCCATAAAAGGATCGCTATAAACTTCTTCTTCATCTTTGCTCCTTACTTTGCATATACTAATGCAAATTGGGGTACTACTCGTTTGAACCTATCTTAATTCCAGTGATTAAGCCAATAAAGCCACCGACGATGGTCTGAAAGGCGGGACCCACAATCTCAAATACCTTGGTATTGTCGATCTTGTTATCAAATAATCCATACAACATTACCAGTACCATAGAGGCTAGGATAAAGGTTAATGTGTAGGTGGCGACTAGGGTTACTTGTGATGATAGTTCTTCTTTTGTCATTTCAATGAATCATATTGTTTATAACAGGCTGCTAGGGCCACTCTTATTTCGTCTGCTCGGGCAGCTTCCCTAATAAGAAATTCTGAATCCTCGGCATAAAGGCGGGCTCCGTTGCAACCTTGTCCATTTGAGGCTTCTGTGGTACGACTGGGGCGCTTACGCAACTCGCTAACAGCATCAACGAGCTTAGAGTTAATATCACGGATTTGAGCATCTTTTTCTGTCCTTATTTTGTCAGCATCAGCTTGGTATTGGTGCTCCTTGTCACGGATGACCTTTTCCTGTTTAGCCTGCTGATGTTCGCAGCCAGTTACAAAACCACCACAAAACAAGGCTACGATTACTGCCGCGTAGATCGCGTATATATTAAGCCCGAACATTAGTCTCGTCCTATTGCGTCGGTTGTAATGAAGCGCAAGATGGCGACAATGATACCAATGGCAATCACTAGAATGCCGTAGTACTGTGGGTCGATGAGATTTTGTAGGTAAGACAGGTTGTCCATCAAGGCCCCCAGCACAACTAAGAGGAGGGCGAACCACATCGTCTTAGATTTGCGGGCTCTTGTCATCTGTCGGCCTTGTGGTCCAGTTTGTCTTCTATACGGTGTAGTGCCTTGAGTACTTCATTCCAGCGATCATTAAAGTCGTCCTTGGTGATGTACTTGGTCGGCAGTTCTTCACGCAGCTTAGCCACGTCTTCTTTAAGACCCTGTACCGCGGTCCATAGTTCTCTACAGAACCACCCGAGCACTGTACAGGCGGTTGGTAGAACAAAATTCATCAGTGCTTGGAAGTCCATTTTTTATTTACCCTTTGGGTACTTAGCTTTTACTGCTAGGCAAGCAGCGATGTATGCGTCAATAGCTGACTGATCGCCTTTAACAACCGCGTCAATATAATCGGCAATTGGGGGGTATTCTTGTTGGCGTTTTGCTTTGTAAGCATTCTTTTCAGCTTCAGCCGCAAATAGAGCAATTTGCTCTTCAGTAAATAAATTTTCCATATAATTAGCTTGTATAAGCGCCAGTTATTGTTGATGTTGAGTAAGTAAAAGTTGTTGTCTTTGCTGCTGTTACAGTTAAATAAGAAGCGTTAAGAGCAAAAGTAAAACCATATCCAGTACCATTTTGTGGTAAACCAGAGTTTATAACAGTAACTGTATATGTTGAAAATGCTTTCATTAAATGCAAAGTGTAGTAGCCCGCAAAACCACTATCAACTCCGTTTGACCCAGTTACTGCAAGTTGTATAATTGCGGACGTTATGGTGGAGTTACTTGGGAACAAATAACCATAAGGTATTAAGTTAAAAGCAGAACCTCCAGTTAAAGAAACTAAGGTCCTACCAAAATTAACAAAGTTTGTACCGTCTGTATATTGTTTAGGATTACCAGCACCATCAGATAACACAATGTAGTTATTTGCTGTACGAATGTCTAGACCGCCATAGTTACCTGTATATCCACCAATAATTGTGTTGTAACTACCAGTAGTCATTGCACCGCCAGCGCCACCCGAAATGCCGGCGTCCACACCCACATAAGTGTTTTGCGTTCCAGTTGTAGCGTTTACACCAGCACCATCACCAACATAAGTATTTTTTGCTCCAGTTGCAACATTTCCTGCGTATCCACCTATGAACACATTTTGACCATTGGTGGTTACTGCATACCCAGACAAATAACCTACTGCTGTATTTCTAGATGCTGTGGTGTTTGAATAAAGGGCTGCATTACCCAAAGCAGTATTGAAAGAGCCCGTGGTGTTATTGCCTAAAGTTCCAAAAGTTGAACCAACTACACCTGTTCCTACTGCCACATTTTGTGAACCTGTGGTGTTATAAAACAAAGAAAAAGCACCGATAGCAACAAGGCTTGAGCCACTAGTTGTCGCGGCAGCAGACCCATAACCGACCGCAGTGTTGCCTGATGCAGTACTGGCATATAAAGATTGATAACCTACTGCTGTGCCGTAAGAAGCTGTGGTGTTTGACGCAAGCGCACCTCCACCCGCTGCAACGTTGAAAGAACCGGTGGTATTAAATCTTAAAGGCGCATAAACTGCATAGCTACTACCCAATGCCGTATTTTCAGAACCAGTGGTATTTACATACAGCGCAGCATTTCCTACCGCGGTGTTGCCGTTTCCGGAAGTGTTTGCATTTAAAGCACTGCTACCAATAGCGGTTAAATAAGTTCCAGTGTTTGACCCAGCTAATGCTAAATATCCAACAGTAGTATTAGTACTAGATTCACCACCGCCACGGCCAACGGTCATCCCGTCTACAGAGGCGGAAGTTCCACTAGCCGTTACGGGGGAGATCCCGGTTGTTCCGTTAATTACTACAGTCATGGCTTAAACTCCTGCTGGTTTGTTAGCTTCTTGTTGGGCTGCGTATGCGGCGATTACTTCTTTAGTCCATGCTGCTTTAGCGATGGCTTGCACATTGGCTGGTTGGTCTTTGATGTCTTGACCGGGTGTGAGGCTAGTGCGGTGGTAAGTTTTGCTGATTTCGTTACCATCTTCTAGGATACGTGTTGCTTCACGAACCAATACAACGCCATTCTCACTTACTGTGATTTGATCCACTACTGTTTCTTTAGTTAATGCCATTATGTTTTCCTTTGTTAAGTGTCCGACTAAGCTAATCTGGCTTAGTTAATTAAGTTGTCATATAAGTTGCAGAAAAAGTAACATCTGCTGTTCCTGTGCCATAGTTTGCAATGGGTATGTTATCTGCGGAAAGCCCTGTTCCTGACCTTGAGAAAAATAAACTTGTTGCATTTGCTGCATTGTAATATAGGTTTATTTGTGTATATCCCGCCCCATAAGTAAAAGCAGAAACATAACCAATAGAACCGGCACCGCCTTGACCGATTAAATTAAATGGCAAACTTGTAATACAAAGATTTCCGGTTCCACCACTTTTTGCAGTAGTTTGAATACGCCCATAAACAGTGACCATTCGACCTATTTTTGTATAAGTTCCTGTTTGAACAACGTATGTAAATGTTGCCGCAGAACCATCGGTAGCTAAAGTTGGTGTCCAGTTACCTTCTTCATAGTCATCTAAACAATTTGCATCAGATGAAGCGGATTGGGTTGCTGGGAAAGTGATGCCCACACCGGAAGCAGATGTTGTACCACCATTTAAAACTAAATTGCCGTTTTCGTTAAAGGTAGTAACTTTAGAAGTGCCAGCAACAACAACAAACTGTGATGCAGAACCAGAATAAGCAGAGCCGTAAGCAATAGCATAACATGTAGTATCCGAGTTCGCCATAATCATGCGCCCAGAAGTTGTACCGCCGTTAATTCTTGATGTTGCAGAATTAAGTGTTAAATACCCGTTTGCCTCAATCCGTAGTTGTTCTGTGGCATTAGTAGTGAACGCCATAACGTTTGACGAGTGGGTGTAACCGATTGTACCTACATAACGGCCGGGGGCTGTGTCTGCAGAGGCAAAGCACAATGTGCCAGTGCCAGAGCTAGGAGAAGAGGCGAGGGCCATTGTGGCGCTGCCACTGTAGTTACCAACTTGAAGTTGACGATATGGTGTAGTTGTACCAATACCAAAGTTTTGAGCCACATCAAGAGTAGCACCCACAGTGCCGTTATTAGACGCAAGTGCAAGAACGCCGCTGGTGTCGCCCGTGAGGTTTAGTGCTGTGCCGGTCGATGTGCCAGCTGAGATTATTGATGCCATATTATTTAGCTCCTAATTGTGCTTCGAGAGCGGTTACTTTTGCGTTGAGTTCTTTAACTGCGTTTATAAGATACCAAGTCAAGTTAGTTGTATCTACAGATAAAACACCTGTTGATTCTTCTTTAACAAATTCTTCTGATACTTGTTGAATCTCTTGAGCAATAACACCCAACTGGACACCAGTTTTTTCAATTGCTTGGTCTTGAGGTAAATCAGTTATTTCTTCCGCTAAACGATACTCAAAGTTGCGTACTTGGATTTGGTTAATTAAGTCTAATCCAGTGTCGTTGTCAACAATGTTTTTCTTTAGACGTTGGTCAGATGTTACAGACCATGTGGCGGAGTTATTACCTTGATACATTGCACCACCATTGGGGTTAATGTAGCCCGATGAATCACCTTTACCAAATACGTTGCTTCCACCATTAGTTGTAATAACTAACTGATAGCTACCGCCGCCGCCACTAGGTTGAGCAAGAGTGCCAACCATTGTATTGCCAGCGCCTGTGGTTGTTGAATTACCTGCAGCATACCCTACAAAAGTATTTAAACCACCTGTCGTAGCATTATATCCGGCGTTATAACCAAGAGCAGTATTACTTCCGCCAGTGCTAGTATATAGAGCTTGAAAACCTACTGCTGTGCTATTAGAAGCTGTGGTGTTTGAATTAAGTGCATCTGTTCCAATGGCTGTGTTATTACCGCCTGTAGTGTTATATCTACCCACATAACCACTATAAGAACCACCTACAAAAGTATTACAAATACCTGTAGTTGTTGAGCTACCTGCATTTACCCCAACCATGACATTACCAGTTGCAGAAGTTAATGCAGCACCCGCGCTATATCCAACGGCTACGTTGTATCCGCCAGTTCCAGCACCATACCCAGCCCATTGACCAATAAATACATTTTGTGTTGCTGTTGTGCATAAATAACCAGCTTGATAACCCATAACTGTATTGTTAGATGCAGTGGTGTTTGCCCTTAATGCACTTTGACCAACAACAGTATTGTAATTTCCTGTAGTGTTACTAGACATTGAATCTTGCCCAACAGCAGTATTATTTGAGCCTGTTGTGTTTGAATAACCAGCAGCATCACCAATAAAAGTTACTTGTCCTGTTGTTGTTGCTTGTCCACTTCTGCTTCCTACAAAAGTTGAATATACAGAACCATTTGCTACTTGACCAGCTTGATAACCAATAGCAGTGTTATAGGTGTAAATACTATTTGTAGCAAAAGCACCTGTTCCTAAAGCTGTATTTGTTGGTTGTGCTCCGGCGCCGTTTCCTACAGTTAAACCTTGAATAGACGCGCCATTAGTTGTAGTAATGGTTGTAAATGTTGGGGAGCCGCCGCCAGAGGTGAGGGCTAATGTTCCACTTGTTGTTGGCAGCGTGAGAATTGGGCTACCTGCTACTGCAGGAGCTTGGAGGGTTACTGAACCCGAGGTATCGCCAGCGACGACTATACTAGACATATTATTTCCTTAAAGTACAACCCAGCGTTGACCGCTAGGTATAGTAACTGTTACACCACTTAAAATTGAAATTGGGCCGACTGATTCGGCATTCTTACCCGTTGGCAATGTGTACGAGACTGTGACGTCTGTGCTGTTCTCAACGAACACCTGATCGCCACCGCCGCCTGTTGCACCACCACTAATACCGACAACCAGACCAGAACCGTCTTTTGTATACAGCAGTTTGTCTGCTACGTTGAGAGCTAACTCACCAACGATCATATCCGCCGCATCCGGAATTGCTCCGGGTGTGGTGGAGAAGTAAATCTGTATGGGGGTAAATCCGACCTGTGCCATATTAGAGCACCACCCAACGAGACCCGCTAGAAACTGTTACGCTTAAACCACTTGGTACGGTAAATGGGCCAACGGTACTTGCGTTGTTATTTGCCGGTACTGTATAGCTTGTTGTCAACACGTTTGGATTAACAAAGAATCCATTGGCCGCAACAACTTGTGATGCCTGTAAGTCGCCTGTTGACGGCTTGTACAAATACTTCGCATTAGAAGTATATACTGTTGTGGCTGTACCGCTTGTAGCGTTAACAAAGACAGGGTACAGGTTTGTAGCTGTACTGGTATCGTTGCTAATTGTTGATCCACCAACTGGCAACCATGCAGGAGAAGAACCGCTATAGCCTTCAAACTGTGCAGTCGTTGTATTGTAACGCAGCATACCAGTAACCGGTGTTCCGGGTTGCTGAGCAGTTGTTCCCTTGCTAATTAGCAACGCGCCTGTTGAAGTAAAGCTAGAATCAGCAGTTGCTGTTAGAGTTGTTACTGTAGCCGCTGCTGCAGTACTTGCACCCAGTGTTGTTCCATTGATTGTACCGCCAGTGATTGCGACTGCGTTGGCGTTTTGGGTAGACATTGTACCCAAACCACTAACTTGTGTGTTAGCGATTGCAATTGGCTGATCAAAGATATTAGTGATTTGGCCTTGGGCGTTTACTGTCTGTGTAATAGTTCTTGCTGCTGTACCATAAGTTCCGGCTGTTGCGCCAGTTGCGCTAATTGCAATAGTAACCGCGGCAGAGCCGTTGTAGCTAGTGCCAGATAAACCAGTGCCGATTGTCAGCGGATTTGTTACTGAGACAGTTCCAGAAATTGCTGAAAACGGAATTGTCGTGCTGGCTGTCATTGCTGATGTACCGTTGCCGTACACATAGCCTGTTAGGGTAGATGCCCCAGTACCACCGTTACTTACATTTAACTGACCAGATACTGCAGTAGTTTGGTTAAGTGGAATTGCATTCCATTCAACTTGTGTGCCAGATGCGTTTACAATTAATGCTTTGTATGCTGAACCTAATGGTAACTTAGACCATGTATCTGTAGCAGAACCATATAACAAATCGCCAGTTGTTATTGTGCTAGTGCCAGTACCACCGTTAGTAGCCGCAACTGTTCCTGTTAGGGAAATTGTCAAACCACTGACGTTGATGTTTGTACCACCAACGTAGTTTAACTGGTCAGCAAACTGCGTAAATGGCAATGCTGTTGTGCCAACAGTGATTGCAGCTGTTTGTGATAATACAAATGAGCTACCTGCGTTTACTGTACCACCTTCAACAAAGAAATAAGCGTTGTTGGCAATCTCGCCAGCACCCACTGTGTCAAAGTCAGTTACACGTGTAAGAATGTATGGTGTGCCTACGCTACCTGCGGAGGTTACTGAGTAGCAGCCGTTGTTTGCAGAGGCAACTTCATTCTTAACTAAAATGCGATTGCCTACAGTTACCGCAACACTGTCAACTGTCAATGCGCCGTTAACTGCGGCTGTTAATGTAGCTCCAACACCAGAAGCTCCGTTGTTGTATGTGTTTGCTGGCAATGCCGCCGCTGTGGCTAATTGCGCTGGTGAGTGTACAGTAAATCCTGTAGACACCGCAGAGTCAACATACTGCTTAGTTGCCGCTTGCAGAGCCAGTGTAGGATCTGCATTTAATGTTAGTGTGCTACCAAATAAAGCTGCGCCACCAAAGTAACTTGTACCGTTTACATTTAACTTATAGCCAGTATCCGTTGCTGTATTAAGCAACAAGTTACCTGTTGTGCCATTAAACATAGCACGTTGGTTAGCAGCCAATACATCGCCAGTGAAGAAAATGATGTCACTAGCTGGATTGCTTGTACCGATAAACAAGTCAGATTGTTGGCCTGTTAATCCACCACCGGTAAATAAGTAACCAGAGTTAGGTGTAAAGATAGGGTATGTTGTCGAAGTAAAATTCGAGCTGTTCATACCCATATCAATGAAGTATGAGTTTACATCTGAAGCGTCATTGTAAGCTACATAGTCAGCAGAAGCGTCTGAACCATTGTTTAAGTTTCGTACGTATACGGTTTCGTAGTTGTTATTATCCGCTTCCCACACTTGCATTGATTGTGCAAATGGTGTAATAGATGATACGCTTGCGCCCAGTACTTTTACAGGGCCAGTAAACGTTGGTGCGTCTGGAATGCCTACAGTAACTACAGTGCCAACTTGGCTAGTTACAATTTCGCCAGCTGTGCCGTTAACTGCGCTGATTGCACCAATAGATGTTGGTGTAATGTTAACGTTAGCTGCGGCAGTTAATTGCCCTTGAGCGTTAACAGTAAATGTTGGGACAGCTGAAGAAGAACCGTAGCTGCCTGCAGAAACTGCAGTATTGGCAATACTGATAGTGCCAATCGAGGTAATTGGGCCACCAGTTAAACCGGTTCCGGTTAACACTGAAGTAACGCCGGATCCAATCGCAAACGCAGACCATGTTCCTGCTGAGTAGCCTTCAAACAATGCTGTGTCTGTGTTATAGCGGAAAAGACCACCAACTGGGCCAATTGCAGAACGCTCTAGTGTTGTTCCCTTTGGAACCAGCATTGCACCAGTTCCCGGAAGAACAACATCTGGTGCAATAGAAATAACCGGAGCTGTTGATCCATTTGTTACAATAATTTGGTTTGTTGTACCAGCTACAACAGATAAGTAAGTTGGTAGTGTATCCCAAGTTGTGTCGTAGTTAGTGCTTGACGCTTTCTTTAAATACTGACCTGCTGTACCACCAGCTGCTACACCGGGACCTGTTGCTCCAGTTGCACCGGTGGCTCCAGTTGCACCTACGTCACCGCGGGGGATGACAAAGTTAAACAGTGCGTCTTGTAATGAGCCAACGTTTGTTACACTGGCGTTAGTTCCGGGTGCTCCAGTTACTGTGGAGTTAACTTGAATTGTTGCTCCGGGACCTTGTGGGCCTGTCGGGCCCTGTGGCCCAACGGGGCCAGCTGGACCGCCTAAGTCCGCAATGTCTTGAAGCTGAGTTTGTTTAGTTACGCCGTTTTGAACGACAACAGTAAGCTCATCGCCTGTTAGCGCTGTTGCCACTCCTAGTTGTGATATACTTTTATCGGCCATGTTCTTATATAATTATGTCGCCAGATTCGCCGGCGGTGGTGGATTGCGTGCTATCTTGCGTGATAAATATAGAATCACGTGCTGGGTTGTTTGGTTGGCGAACAAGCTGTCCGGGAGGACTGTCAATAGCGCCCTCTGGCGCTGGTCCTGTAACTACTTGTTGGCCACTTACTGGGCCTGTTGCAATAGACACATCTGGGCGCGGGAAGCGCAAAGCAATATTTTCTGTTTGGATAGCAGGAAGACGCCATGGATCAAACTGATCTACGTCATCCTTACATACTCTCATACCCGGAAAATTGGGATCGGGCATTAATTCTGTATACGCGAACTTCCTGCTGCAGCGATCACAGATCGCCACAGACAGGACAGAATTACCACGCGTATCTAAGTAGACTGGCATTTAAGCAGCCTGTAGATCGTTCTTGATTAAATAGCCTTCAACACCAACGTTCACTTGTGCAGTGCCTGCGCTTGTAACAAACTGAAATTGCAAATCTGTTTTTTCAGCAAATGGTCTAGGCATTACACGTTGAGTATGATACAGTTGTGTAAATGGCGCTTGTTGAGTTACTGTCACAACACCGGTTGACGAAACGCTGTAATTTTTGTAAATTACATAGTTTGCGTTGTTTCCGTTAAATGAAGTATTAGCATCTACACGGCTCAGGTAAAATGTATATCCTGCAGGAACTGTGTAAATAGCCATTTGTGTACGACCAACGCCCGCATTAATTTGCGCGTATGTAGTCGTGCTAGTCATGTCTTTTAAAGTAATAACGCCAGCTGGGTTAGTTAAACTTCCGACGCTAACTTGCATGCTGTTAATACGAATATAAGACTTTGTAGTTGTTACAGCTGTAGTACCAGTTAAAACAACAGATTCGCTAATAGGCGCAAAGTTTGCATCTAAACCATTAATTAAAATAGTTGCGGTATCTCCTGCATCAGTACTTACCAGTTTCATTGTTGTTGCTGATACTGGGTATGTGTACGCAGTTGCGTTTTCCCACAACGGAATATTAGTTGTAGTTACTGCAGCTTGGTAGCCGTAAATGTTTAGGGTACTATGACCCATGATTTGACCACGTGCAACTTGAACGTCAAAAGGCTCGTAAGCTCCTTGAACTGTTACTGAATGCGCAGGTGATGTAAATGTGTTTGCGTTTGATGTTGTCATAATTTCTCCTTAAGTTGAAGGAGGCGGGACTAGCCCGCCTGCCATATTAGCTGTTGGAGAGACCAGAACCGTAGGCAATGATTGTACCGTCTTGGTTGCGACCTGTGTACTCTACAGATAAAGTACCAGCTGAAGCAGCTTCAGAAGCCAAAGTAATAGTTACATCATATACGCCAACGTTAGCCAACAAGTTAGCTACAGCAGCAGAAGCAACAAACGCAGCGTCAACTTTGCCAAGGGCAGTTGTTGTCAATGTAGCGATAGTTGTAGTTGTGCCGTTTGAAGTCAATGTGATGGAGCGTGAAGCAGCGCCAACAACGTTCAAGTAGCCAGAGATGTTGCTGATGATAGAACCAGCGGGGATAACTACAGTAGCGGCAGCGGCGGCTACGATAGGAGTTTGCTGGGAAATCATTGCTGCGCCAGTATTTGGAGCAGAGATTGAACCGTCGTTATTTGGATTTTGACGTGTGTTAAGGCGTAGTGGGAGGGTAAATGTGCTTGACATTTGAGTTTCCTTATCTTAGTGGGTATCCCAAGCTGTCTCTAAGTCGTCTCACCGGGAAGCGTCGGCGGTCAGAATGGGATGAATCTTCCTTATATATACTAATGCAAAAGAAAACCAAAAAGCGCCCTAAAAGCAAAAAGGCCCCCTTTTGGGAGGCCTTCTTGACTTACTGCGGGGGTGTTTCGATTACAAACCAGCTGTACCGTAAACGTTACGCGCATCGTGCCAACCTGTAGCATAACGCTCAGTAGCCTTATAACGCATGCTGTCTGTCTCGAAATCGCCTTCCATGGATTTCTCCATTGGACGACGCATAACGAGCATCAAGCCGTTTTCTGCATCAGTCTGAACCCACCAAGCCTTAGAAGAAGACAAACGTGTAACCACGTGTGTACCCTTAGGCAACATGCCTGTAGACTTAATTGGGTTGAGGTCGTTATCAGCTGTACCAGAACGCAACACAGATTTCAAGATTACTTCAGCTTGGAATTCGAGTGCAGGTGGTACCACCAATTGCTCAGCCTTAAGACGAATACGCTTACCGTTGTTGTCGATAGCGCCACGGATTTGAATCAACATCTGTTCAACAGAAGTTTGGCTCAAAGAAGCAGCTGTAGACAATTGGTTAGAGTAAGTCTGACCGTTTGCGATTGGGTGTGCTGTGTTAATCAAAGTTACGCCGTCGCCACCAACATAGCCGCTTGTGAACGCGAAGTTCAACAAGTTAGCACAGAGGGTTTCTTTAGTTTCAATCATAGATTGAGCTAAATGCTTAGCGAATGTGGAGCCGATACGGATGTGATCGCCGTCTTCCATCAAAACTTTGGTCAAGGCGTATGCCAAGCCATAGATTTGGTAGATGAAACGGGTGATGTACAAAGTACCACCTTGATCGTAGCTAACTGGAGTGCCGTCAGGCATCGCAGGAGCTGCGTTCATACCGAAGAGCATTACTTCTTCGTGGTAGTTACGTGGAATACCTTGGATCTGTTCTACAAATCCTTTCCACTCGTCGGCACGCTGTTCGTAAACACCGTCAAAGACTTCGTTGATAATCGGTTCGACTACCGCACGAAAGTCCGTACTACGCATTGGAGTTGCCATTGCTTATTACCTTTCTTTCGTT
>VFSW01001254.1_pt1 | contig 38589 bp, 47 predicted proteins | sample 5358111 | NCBI WGS metagenome assembly VFSW01 (sample SAMN11554181, study PRJNA540505) | mine drainage metagenome | isolation source: sediment from site ElyBrook_90M | place: USA: Ely Copper Mine, Vershire, VT | collected 2017
TGCGTTATGTATTCCGCTTTGAGGCCTACATGACCATGCCGATCCTGGACAAAACGTGCCGGCTGACTTTTGCCATTGCCATGGTCTGGACCTATCTCAACCTGATCGAATATGCCTCAGTGTGGTATGGCAGCGACGAGTACGCCAAGCAGACCCTGATCTTCCGTGCCACCGGAACCTATGCACCTTACTGGTGGGCCATGAATTTTCTGGGTTCGATCGTGCCCTTTGCGCTGGTTTTCAAATCGTTGCGCAACCATTTGCCCACCATGATGGTAGTGTCACTGCTGCTTAATGTGGGGATGTGGCTGGAACGTTTCATGATCATCACACCCACGCTGGCTCATGGGTACTATCCCTGGACCTGGACCGGTGACTGGTGGCCTAACTGGGTACAAATAGGCATCGTGGCCGGCAGCTTTGGTTGGTTCAGTATGTTGTTCATGCTGTTTTGCAAGATCTTCCCGGCGGTTTCCATGTACGAGGTGAAGGAAATGGTCTATCACCGGTTCATGGCACGCAAGGCGAGGGCATGATGCGCAAAGTTCATACATTGGCGTTGTTTAACAATTTTGAAGAAGCGGTGCGTGCAATTCAGGAGCTCAAGAGCGCTCACCTGCCAGGATTCCGGTTCGATGATGTCACCATCAAATCGCCCATCGATCATCCGGAGTTGTCCGAGTTGCTGGGCAAACGCCCAGTCTATGTGCAGCTCTTTACCCTGGCGGGTGCCGTATTGGGTGGCTCGGTGGGCTTTACCCTGATTGCTTCGGCCCAGGCCAATTTCCTGTTGCAGATTCGCGGTGGGCGGCCGGTTGTGCCTATACCTCCTGACATGGTATTGACTTACGAGTTGTTTATCCTGTTCGGGGTTTTGATGACCATGCTGGGCTGCTTTATCGCATGGAAACTCCCGGGCAATCGCAGCACGTTGTACAACACCAGCATTTCAGTGGACAAGATCGGAATCCTGGTCAAGGTTGACCCACTGGTCATTCCCAAGATCAACGAAATTTTTGCCCGCCATCAGCCACTGGAAATTATAGGGGAGCATGGACGATGAAACCGTTTCGGTGGATTATTTTATTGGCACTGATCCCTTCCATGGCGATGGCCTGGCCCTGGAGCCGGGACATGGCCAACCAGATCAGTGTCAAGCCACAAGAAGGTCCGGATTCCGTACGCCCGTTTCCCCAGCGTTCAGTTCCCATGGACGGAACAAAAACCACACCTTATATCCATGATCACGATGCGGCGATGAAGCTGTCCAATCCAAACCCCGCAACGCCTGAATCCATTGCACGCGGTAAGGCCATGTTCAAGATTTATTGTGTTCCCTGTCACGGCAACTCGGGTACGGGAGATGGGCTCGTGGGGGCCAAGCTGATTGTCCGGCCCTTTGATTTGACAGCAGACCGGGTGCAAAAGGAAATGCCCGAGGGATATATTTTTGCCCACGTAACGTTTGGGGGGGCGCTGATGCCTTCCTACGGAAATGATATGTACCCTACCGAGCGCTGGGATCTGGTGAACTATGTGCGCCATGGTCTTAAAGCCGAACAATCTGCAGCAGTAGGGGCCAAGTGATGAGGAGCGCATCGTGATTTCGTTTGCAAGCTGGTCGGTTTTGACCGTTGATTTTCTGGTAGTGCTGCACCTGTCGCTGGCCGGCGTAACTTTGGCGGCTCTGTTGCATCTTGCCAATGCCAAATGGCGCTTTGACATACGGATGTTGTCGGTTTCCTTCTTCTCGCTGTTTCCACTGGCATTCGTGCTGCTGTTGATCCTGCTGTTCGGGGGAAGCATGACGTTTCCCTGGGTGGGCTCTTTCGAGAAATTGCCGCGCTGGAACAACCTCGGGTTTCTTGCAGTGCGCGAAATCATGGGATTTCTGGCAGTCGGGGCTTTGTACAGCTTCTTCATCAAGCTTCAGGCCAAAGCAGATCAGTCCCCGACGGATACGCACAATTTTCGTACGATTGCCATCATGGTTCCGTTTGCCCATGTGTTGTTTTTTACCATGGTGGCATGGGACTTTGAGATGACCTTGTTGCCAGACTGGGAAAGCTCGATTTTTGCCATGTACCATTTTGTAAGCGCTTTTGGAATGTTCCTTGCCGTACTGGTGCTGACCCTGTACGTGCTGGACAGATCTGGCGCCCTCGTCAATCCGCCGGACGAGTACATCTACAACTACATTGCCCAAATGATGCTGGCATTCACCATTCTTTGGGTCTACACCTTCTTTGCGCAGTACCTCATCATCTGGTATGGCAATATGCCCGAAGAAACCGAACGCCTGTGGCGGATGCAGAATGGCGATTACAGCGTATTGTTCTGGACCTTCTTTGCGCTCAAATTTGTGATTCCCTTTGCAACCCTGGTATTTCCCTTCAGCCGTCACAGTCCAAAAGTCATCATGGCGGTGGCAAGCTCCATGGCGCTGGGGACCTGGATTGAACGTTATACTTGGATTTCAGGGACTTACCCCACGCTGCATATGCCGATGACAGGCCTTTTTGACGTCGGTGTAACCGTGCTGGTGTTTGGCGCCGCCTTTGCAATTTTACGGTCCGGGTTGCGTCGCGGGCAGATCATTCGGTGAGTGCATAACAAATCAGGTTGAAATATGGGATTGTTGCTGGTATAAAGTGAAAAATCATGGGGGAAGATAACCCTCAGACGGAGGGGGGCCTCTGGAATAAATCTAAATGTGTGGCTGTCCTGCAGGTTCACCAAGCGGTTGTGGACACTGTGGGTGACTTTTTGCAGTTTGGTAATCAGGGTTTGGGTACCTTCAATTAGGGGGGGGGGAATGCAGAAAAAATCGATAGTGTCTCGCGGCTATTTGCTGGTTCTGGTCGGCGGTATGTTGACGGGCATGGGAAATGGAAGCGTATTCGGCATCGCGTTGATGTCGTTTCTGGGCCGTGGAAAATTCGGCGACTGGGGTGGCTGGTATGGGTTGGCTTACGACCCCCATACGTTTGCCGGATTCATGGACTGGTGCATGATCGTGTTTGGCATGGCGTACGTAGTTATGCTGGGTCTTGCACTTAAGCGGCACAGTGCCATTGAAAACAGTATGGCCTGAGTTTCAATGCCATCCGTCGACACAAAATTTAACAAAATTCAGGAGAGGAAATCATCATGCTACCCATGATTGGTGCTGCTTTCGGAATAGGCTTGGCGTTCTCGAGCATGGTTTTGTCGTGGTACATTTTGATGCCACGCAAACGTATCGGCAAAAAGTGAATCCGCTCCTGTGGCCGGGTTTGTACCGCGCTGATGGGGCAAGGCTTCAATAATTTCAAATTTATCTAGCATCTTTGTTCAAAGATAGTTTTAGAAGGGGGGAGTCAAAATGCTCAAATATTTGATGGCCAGAAACGAGGACATCCCGCCGGGAACGGCGACGGTGTACTGGGGCTTTTCTTCAATTGTCTGGTTCGTCATCGGTACCGGTTTGGGGGCGTTTAACGCATCCAAGCTCGCGTTCCCTGACTTTGTAACCGGACTGGAGTTCCTGGCTTTTGGCCACATGCGTCAGGTTCATGTCATGGCTGTAATTTTTGGCTGGATTTCCATGGCCTTCGGCATGACCATGATGTACATGACCCCCGCCCTGGGGAATACCCGCTTGTGGTCAGAAAAGTTGGGCGTCTGGAACGCCTTCCTTTGGAATGTCGGACTCTCGCTTGGCTTGACCGTATTGTGGTGGGGCATGAATTCCGGACGCGAATACTCAGACTTCCCCTGGTTTATTGACCTGTTTGTCCTGTGCTTCATGACCATCCCCCTGGGAATCAATGTGTGGATGACCATCATTCACCGCCGTACTCAGGGCATCTATATCACCAACTGGTTCTTCGGTGCCGGCACCTTCATGATCTCCATCGTGCTTCTTGTTGGAAACCTGCCGGAATACTTCCACCTGACAGGGCTGACTGAAGCCTATCTGACATGGTGGAACGCCCATAATATTCTCGGATTGTGGATTACGCCTGTGGGGGCGGCCATTGCCTACTACACCATCCCCAAGATCACCGGCAATCCGCTATACTCCCATCGGCTGGGCCACTTGCACTTCTGGTCCATTGTGGTGTTTTACTCCACGCCTGCGTCGCACCATTTGATGTCGGCACCGCTGCCTGAGTGGCTTAAGTCCTTCGCCTCCGTAGAAGGCATCCTGATATTGGTGCCAGCCATTGCCTTTGTGTCCAACATCCTGATGACCATGCAGGGCAAGTGGAACATGTTCGTGGAAAATCTGGAGGTTAAATTTACGGTGACCGGTTGCTTGATGGCCATCCCCCTGAATATGCAGGGGGGGTTCCAGCAAACCCGGGCCATCAACTGGTACATTCATGGCACAGGCTGGATTGTTGCGCACGCTCACCTGGCCTTGCTTGGGTTCTCCACTTTTGTGGAAGTTGGAGCGGTTTATCTGGGACTGCAGACCATGATGAGGAAGAAGCTGTGGTCCTTGACGCTGGGCAATCTGCATTTCTGGTTCTTGCTGGTCGGTTTCACCACCTATTGGGTCTCTATGACGATTGCCGGGTTGATTCAAGGTGCCGGCAAAATCTACGAAGTGCCCTACATTGACGTGGTGATCGCGGAGCACCCCTACATGATCGCCCGCTGGCTGGGTGGATCACTGGTATTTATGGGGAACTGTGTCTGGTTGTTCAACATGTGGATGACTGCACGTGCTGGAACGGTCATTCCGCAGGGACGCATGGCCCATGAATTGGCCTACGAACGCTAATCCGACGGCATAATTAGGAGCCTCAGCAAATGGATATGAATTATAAAGAATACAGACTCGGCGCCCGTTTCTTCGCGCTCGCTTTGGGTTTGTCCATGTGTATCACGCTGATTCTGCCGAGCTTTGACATCGCCTCGGTCAGCGCCACCAACATTTCCATGGACAAGCAGTTGTGGGCTGGACATGAAAGCGGTTTCAGCCTGGATGATCCCCTGTTACTGGGTTGGCACAAGCCCTTGAAGGTACTGCTCAAGGCTGACCCGGTCAGTGGGCAGCCGATGGATCCCACCTATGCCTATGTGTACGAGAAAGGAACACCGTTGCCAAACGGTGTCCTGCATCCAGACAATCTGGGTGCCCAGGCCAAGAAGCTGAGTGTTGACAAGGGGCACATTCTCGAGAGCAACAAAGACAAGGGAGCCGTATTTCTGGTCAAGATGGACGACCAGAAACGTTACTACATTGAAAATGCTTCCGCTACCATGGGTTGGACCCCTGAAGGCGTGCTGAAGACGGCGGGTGACGAAAATACGCAGCATGCCGCTGCCGGAAAATCGCTGTTTGTGCGTGAAGGGTGCTGGTGGTGCCATACCCTGTTGCCCGAACAGACCCAGGACTGGCAGGTGTTTGGTGCACCCCCCATGCTGGGTGACTTCAACGGCGAATCGCCTACGGCATTCGGGTCGGACCGCAAGGCTCCCGATATTCTTCACGTAGCCTCGCGCAACTCGTCCAAGGAATGGATGATGTTGCACTTCTTCAACCCGCGTCTGGTCCAGCCGCATTCCATCATGCCTCGTTTTGATTACTTGTGGGGCCCTGTGGATGCCAACGGCAAGAAGATCGACTTTGCCAAATGGCGTGCTGAATACAACGAGTACCGCGATGGCAAGCGAATTACACCGCCTGAGGTGCCAATGTACGCCCGAAATAGCGAAATCCGTAACCTGATCGACTTCGTTATGAACCTGAAATAACGGGTCGGTTGAGAAAGTAATAACGGTTGAATCAAATGAGGGGAAAACGATAATGGCATGGAAAACTGATGCACCTTTGGTGACGTTGACTGACGACAGCACCACAATGAAGAACGAGGCGCTATGGGAGCAGGAAGACCTTGGCGGTGTTACGATAGAAAACAATCCCGTTCCACTAATTGTTGTCATCCTGGTATTGATGACAATTGTCACAGCGTTTCTTGTAACCATGCCACTCTGGGGCCAGCGCCCTACAGCGGCACTGTACGAGGGATATATCAATTCCATGGACAAGCCGGAGGTTTTGGCGGCCAAGGATGATGTGGAAGCCATGAAGGTTATTGTGGCAATGAACAAAGGAACCAAAAATGACGCGTTGCTTGAACGGCATCCGGTAACCATGGACGATCTGCGCATCATCAAGGATCAGGTCAAGGCGCTGGAAGACAAAGGGGGCGTGGACCTGCGTGACTATTCGGTGGTCGGCGACCGTGTCGTCATTGCCAACTTTGAAGGCAATTATCGTCCTGATGGAACGCGTATCCGCCAGCAGCCCTGGTGGGATAAGGGGTACACCATTGACGTGTTTTACGTGCTCAATTTCCTGGTGTGGGTAACGATTGTTATTAAACGCTTGCCACCGGTTACATGGCAACCGCGCCGTGGATAGAAACCTCCAGTTTTTTGCCTCTGCAATTTGCAGGTTTGATAAGGAGTAGCTGATATGATTGACTTTGATTATGGTCCGGTAGCCTTGATGCTCCCCGTTGCCATCGTCTTTATAGCCCCCTTCATTTATAGCCTTTTTGTGGATAACTCAGACAAGGGCCTTCCCCCGATCAAGGAATAAGCGGCACTAAAAGCTAAAAGCATAGACGTTGGGCTGACGTGCCACACCAGGCGGTGTGGCATGTTTTTTTGCTCTCGGACAATTCACTGAAGCCCACATATCATCCTGTCTCTTTTTAACATCATCGGACAAAGGGCCCTGATGGGACTGCAAACCAGCAGTGACGTCACGGCTAAAATCGATTTGAGCATTGAAGGCATGCGCAGCCAGCGTTTTGGGGTAGGCGTGTTTGTTTTTCTGCTGATCGGTATACTGGTGTATTGTGGGATCATCTTTGCCGTGGCACGCGGCAAACATGCACCCAAGGACATGAAAACCGGCGAGAAAGTGCTGTTCGTCGTCATTATCCTGGGGGTCGTGGTGTCCGTAATTTTTGGAGCGACGCAAATGCTGTCAGGAGTCCTGTTTTGAATTTGCGCTGAACCATGAGGACTTTTGGTACTCCAATGAAGGTTGAAGAGGGAGGCTCACTATGAATTATCTGGATTCTTTGGGCGATGGATGGACGATCTATCTCTGGCTGGTAGCGGGTGGTCTTATCATTATTGCCAGCATTTACGGAATTCGTTGGGCGTCACGCAACGAGCAGTTTGATGAAGACATCAAGTACCTGATCTTTACCGAGTCTGATAAAGACAAGATGACTCCGGCAGAATTTGCCAAAAGTCGCCAGGTATTGGCGGATCAGATTGCAGACCACGAACGGATGAAAAAGCAGGCTGAGGAGCGTCACCGGGTAGCATGAAGCGAGGTGAAAAGGCTGTATTGGTGTTGATGGCACTCATGGTGGTTGGCGTGATGCTGCGCAACTGGTGGGTCAACAGTCACCAGACCGAGAAGGACCGTGGCATCCCGTTTTACACCACCGCCTCGCCCGAACTAACGAGGCAGGGTTCTGATCTTTATCGCCAGCAGCAGTGTCGCCAGTGTCATTCGTTATGGACAGTGCGCAATATGATGGAATCTATCCCGGCGCCTGCTTTGGACGGCATTGGCTCGTTGCGCAGTGAGGAGTGGTTCTATCAGTACTTCTCTGCACCCAACCCGCAAGCCATCCTGCCAAGCCGGCTCAAGCCCCAGTACCGCATGCCCTCCTTTGCAGCACTTTCCGACGATGATCGGCACGTCCTGGCCAGTTATATGGCAAGCCTCAAGGTACAGGACTGGTATCTGGAAGAAACCCGCAAAGCCGAATACGAAAAAGTCACCGGAAAAGAATATCACCCATGAAAGCTGCAACCACTGTAGATCGTAACCAGCTGTTGCGCGGGGCGGCGGCGGTGGGTCTAGCCATGGTCTTCAATCATTTTGGTGACCGGCTGCTCGGGGTCAAAATCGAAATTTTTACCGGAATAGAATATTTCAGCCCGCTCTGGGTCGTGGACGTTTTTTTCATCCCCTTTATTTCAGGCATGCTGGTTTCCGTTATTTATGGTTTGGGGGGCAAATGGCTGTGCTACTTCCCGCCCATGATTGTGCGGGCCATCAGTTACTATGAGGTGGCCAACATTACGGGGGTTCCCAAGGGAGCTGCCTTGATGCCGCTGGGGTGGTGGGGCTTTTTTGTTATCGTGGTGGTGGAGGCTGCAGTCATTGGCGGCGTGCTTGGCGAAGTCATGATGAAACGTACTTATGGCCGCCGGGCCCGCCATTTGGTGTACAAGGACCGTCCCCCAGCGCGGAAGGATCCAGAGGCCTGAACCGTGTTTTTACGAAACGTGAGGCTGCCCACGGCAGAGGAGCGGCAGCGGCGCAAACGATATCTTTCGGCAACCCTGATTACCTGCGTCATCGTGGTGATGATCGGCAGCGTGCTGCATGTAATCAAACTCGGCGCAGGGCGCATGGAAGACATGCGAAAGCTTGCCTCCTACGATCTCAAGGAAGAGAACGCGCGCGTGCGGGCAGCCGGCGAAGACATTACCTTGCATGAAAACCACGAGGCCGGACGCGCCAGCAATCGGGGTTACACCGTAGTAGAAGCCGAAAGATTGCTGTCACGGGAACAGTGGCAGGATCTGGATACCATGATCACGATTCCTGCAGGCCCCTTTACCATGGGCACCAACCTCGAACGCGCCGACCTCCAGGACAAGCCGCAACATACTGTCAACCTGCAGAGTTACGCAATCGACAAATACCCCGTGACCAACGCGCAATATGCCCGTTTTATCGCAGCCACCGGGCATCGCCCGCCACTGGACTGGAAAAATGGGCGTATCCCTGAAGGCGAGCTGTTGTACCCTGTCACGATGGTGACTTGGTATGATGCCAAGGCTTACGCAGAATGGGCCCACAAGCGCTTGCCCACAGAAGCCGAGTTTGAGAAGGCCGGACGCGGGACGGACACCCGGCGCTGGCCGTGGGGTGACAAGATGGAACCCGATCGGCTGAATACCTATTACAACGTGGGCTCGGCCAGCAATGTCAACGCCTTTCCCAGGGGCGCAAGCCCTTACGGGGTCATGGACCTGGCGGGCAACGTGGACGAATGGACCGCTGACGATTTTTTGCCCTATGCAGGCTCAAACGCCCCTTATGGATTGTTTCAGGGAAAGGTTTCGGTGGTTGCCTCTGCTGAGGACCGCTCACTCAAGCTTTCAGATCAAACCACGGTTAACCGCAATTACAAGGTGCTGCGTGGGGGTTCCTGGAAAGGCGACCCTTTCTCCACCTCGCTGTTTCACCGTAATTTTGCATTTGCCAACCACGCCTCCGACTTCTATGGGTTTCGCTGTGCAAGCGATATAAAAAACACGGGCCACAAACCATGAAACCGACTTCATTGCCACTGGTTGCCTTACCCATATTGCTGATCCTGGCAGACAACAGCGAGGCACTGGACAGTTACCGCTACCTGCATGTCACCATCGACACGCCGTGGAGCATCTTTTTATTCCTGTTGATCGGTGTATTGTCCCCGTTTATTTTGACGGCCGTATTGATATGGCGTCACTCTGGCAGCAAAACACCTGACCCCACTGACCCCAAACTTCCGGAACAGCCTGAGCCATGATCCCTTTTTCCTGCCGTTGTTTGCAGAGCGTTGTTGTTGCCCTGTTGTTATCATTTAGTCTGATGCCGCTTGCCCTGGCTGCAGATGCCCCCAAAGAAGTCAATGGGGTGCAGATTCTGGAAGCCTTTGACCGCCAGCAGGCAGACCGGGTGGATTCGGCCGCCTCCATTGGCGACAAAAAGAAACACCTCATCATGTTCATGCTGGGGATCCCTCTCCTGATTTTGTTGTTGTCCACCGGTGCCGTGGGCATTGCCATGGGAATCTTCGGCAAACCGCTGTTTCTGGTCCACATGATTCTGGCGGGCCTCACCATGACGCTTGCCCTGGTGCATGTGATCGTGGGTTTGGTCTGGTTTTATCCCTTCTAAGGTGAACATTGCCGCCAGCCCGCCCCCCATGCGGACGGGGTTGCTTGCCCTGTTTTATGGGGGGTCTGGCCTCGTCAGCGTAGCCTACGAGGTGCTCTGGGCACGCATGCTGTCGCTCCAGTTTGGGGTTAGCGTGTTCGGTGTGGTCATTACCGTGGCAGCATTCATGACCGGGCTGGGCTTGGGTAGCCTCGCTTTGGCCGGGCGCGCGGCGCGCGTGCCTCATCCCTTGCGAGTGCTGGCCTTGCTGGAGGGCGGCGTTGCCCTGTTTGCCCTGATCCTGCCCTGGGGTGTTCACCTCACAGGCAATGCCATTGATGCTGCCGCGGCCCAGCTATCGCCACAAACCTGGCGGGCCCTGATGGCCGGGGTGGCTTTTCTTTTGTTGACATTGCCTGCTTGCGCCATGGGGGCAGGGTTTCCGTTGCTGCTGCAATCCCTTAAGCATCCCCAGCAGGCGCTGGGGCGCCTGTATGGCATCAATACGCTGGGAGCGGTCCTGGGAGCCCTCGTCCCCCTTGTCCTGCTGCCCTGGCTGGGCTGGAACCTTGCGTTGCGCACAGTGGCGTTGCTGGGCCTTGGGGTGGCGCTGGGGTTTTGGGCGCTTTCCAGAGGCACGGGCGTTGCGTTGACGCAGCCTGGCCCGGTTCTCCAACGCCCGCCCGCCGGGTTGATGTTGTCTTATGCCGCTTTGGGCGCGGCCAGTTTGGGGTTGGAAGTGGCCTGGACGCGCCTGTTCGGCCTTGTCATGTTGCGTACGGAATATGTGCTGGCCCTGATTCTGGCGGTGTTTTTAACCGGCATCGGGCTGGGCAGCCTCATTGCTTCGCGCCGCCATTCAACGCGCCTGGCAACGCTGTTGCCCTGGTGCGGAGCAGTGTTTACCTTGCTTGGCCTGTGGGTTTTGCCCTGGGTTTCGGCCTGGGAGGAGCGCTCGCACTGGGCTTCCCTGGGGCAGGCCCTGCTGGCCCAAGGCGCTCTGTTGTTAGTACTTACACTCCCGGTAACCCTTATTCTGGGCGCCTGGCTGCCCATATTGGCGCGCCAATCGCAAAGCAACGGGCTGTGGCTTTACGGCGCCAATTCTCTTGGAGCGGCACTGGGAGCCGTGCTAGCGGGGGCTGTGCTGATTCCCTGGGTTGGGACGGCAGCTACCCTTGTGCTGGCGGCCTTTGCCATGCTGTTGCTGGGGTTGACCTGGAATCGCCCCTTGCGCCTCTTTATGGGCCTGCCATTGCTGGTTTTGGGTGTGGCAGGCTACGGACTTTCGGCGCTGCCGCCTGCCAGTGCCCTGCTTCCGCAGTCATTGTCCGGAAGCCGCGACCTGTACCGTTACGAGGACGCCATTGCCATGACCCAGGTGGTGGAACAGGAGGATGGCCAGCGCCTGCTCCTTACCGATCTGCAACGTCGCGATGCCTCCACCGAGCCCACGGCGGTGTTCATCCAGGCCAATCAGGCCCGCCTGCCTTTGCTGCTGCACCCCCTACCCCATTCGATCCTGTTTGTGGGGCTCGGTACCGGGATTTCGGAAACCGGATCGGCCGCCTATCCTGACCTGCAGCGCAGTGCCGTCGAATTGTCTTACGGGGCCATCCACGCCGCGCAGCGCTGGTTTGCACCGCTTAATCAGGAGGTACTGGATCAGACCACAATTTATCAGGACGACGCGCGTCATTTTTTGAGCGCCAGTAGGGCGCACTACGATGTCATTGTTGGCGATCTGTTCCATCCTGACCTTGCCGGCGTCAGCTCGTTGCTGTCGGTACAGCAGTTTGAGAGGGCACGGGCGCATTTGTCAGAGCAGGGCCTGTTCGTGCAGTGGCTTGCCATCAACCAGTTTGACCCGCAGTCGCTCTTCGTTGTGCTGCGCAGTTTTCGCGCTGTTTTCCCCCACGCCCAACTGTTTCTGGACGGCATGCACCTGGCACTGGTGGGCCCGCGAGGGGCCTGGCTGGGGGCACCCCCCGTTTTGGCCAATCTGCAGCGCTTGAGTCCCCGGCAGCAACTTGAAGCGACTGGCGGGGAAGGTGAAATGACGTGGCTCGGGCGCTACTGGGGCCCCATCGCCGACAGCCCCGGTCCGGTACAGGACGAGTGGGCGCCGGTCATCGAGTTTCGTCTGCCCCGGGTGCGTTATGGCAACAGTGTGGATGCTGCTGCCCTGCTTGAACAATTGTTGGCGGCCCGGCCCCGGGTGGAGGAGGCACAGGGGCTGCTGCACATTGATTTGGCACAGCAGGCCGCGTTTCAACGTGCCTACATCGGCACGGAGTTGCTGGTGCATAGCTGGATTGCCACGATGCGCGGCCAATCCAGCGAGGCAGACCGGCTGGTTGGACTGGCCTTTGAGGCCAACCCGCGCGACCGCTGGACGGCTTATGCCTTGTCCGATCTCATGCTGGCGCATCTGGATGGCGCTGTGGCGCGCGGTCTTGATCGTCAACAGGCGTTACAAAAATTGTTACAAATTAACGGAAATCTCACAGACGTGCTCAGGGCGCTGTGGCATGAAGAAGTCAAACGGCATGATCCGCAGGCAGAAGCCACCCGGCAACGCCTGCTGGAGACGAGCCCCCTTGACCGGGAAGCCCGGTCGGCGAAGAATTAGCGGGTTATAATCAGCCTTCGAGCCCGGCGACAGGACAATGACAACCCTAAGTTCAGTGTTTGTTTCACCCGCGCGTTACCATCAACGCCGCCGCATGGCACAGGCGCTTTCGGTTCTTCTTGCGGTCCTCGTTCCGGCAACCGGTTTGTTTCGCATCGATCCCGGGGCGGGGGCCCTGGTGGTGCTGGATCGGCAAATCTGGTTTTCTGATTTTTTTCTGATTGCCGGGCTCTGGATCATGTTGCTAAGCGCGCTGGTCATGCTTTATTCAGCTGCGGGCACGGTGTTTTGCGGCTGGGTTTGCCCCCAGAATATCCTGGCGGAATGGGCCAATTACATGACCCACAAGCTGTTGGGAAAGCGCGCTGAAGTAAGCCTTGATGGTGCCCCGCCGGTTGTGGCGGTGGCCAAGAACAAAGCCCTGAACTGGACGCTGCTGGCCCTGGCACTTGTTGGAGCTTCCCTGTTGTTTGGGCTCGTCCCCCTGTTCTATTTTTATCCTCCACAAACGGTCTGGTCCTTCATGATCTGGCGGGCCGACCCCAAACTGGCCGGCTCACTGCACTGGATTTATGCCGTATTCGTGCTGATTATCCTGATTGACGTTGCGGTGATTCGCCATTTCTGGTGCCGCTTCGCCTGCATCTACCGGGTTTGGCAACACAGTTTCCGAACCCGCGAAACACTGCATGTAACTTACGATGCCAGTCGTTCAAGCGATTGTGAGAAATGCAGTTACTGTGTGAGTTCCTGTTTTATTGACATTGATCCGCGCAAGACAGCGGTCTACGACAGTTGCATCAATTGTGGAGAGTGCATCGATGCCTGCAATCGCCTGCATGCCAAAAAACAGGTACCCGGCCTGCTTCGTTTTGAAGTGGGCGAACGCAAGGAACAGAAGGTCTCACGGATCCATTTTCGCAATAATGTTGCGTCACTGAATTCCCGTAGTGCGTGGATGGGAATAATTGCAGCGTTGGGTGCCAGCATGTTTCTGTGGGGGCTGTGGAGTTGGGAGCCGCTTCATCTGGCCGCATACCGCGCCGAGGTTCAGGCTGCAGAGACCAACCTCGATTATCGGATTGCACTGACCAACAAGCGCTATCAGCCCGAGACGGTTGCCGTGGCAATTGTGGGACTGGCACCCGCCGACTATCACCTTTCGCAATCCAACGTAACCATTGCAGCGGCCGGACGGGCATCAGTCATCCTGTCGCTTTCAAATCAATTGCCGCGTGGGATGCATTCCTTTACGGTGGTTGCTTCGTCACCCGGGGGCTGGCAAAGCAGTTTTCCGATCCAGCATCTTTCAGAGCAGTAAGCGCATCATCGGGGGAAATCATGTCAGACCAATCAAATTCACAGGACCATTCCAGACCATTGGGTGAGGCCCATACGCAATGGGGCACGCAGGCTCCAGACCATTTCGGGTACGAATCTGACGATGATCGCAAGGCCAAACGCGGCCTGGAAGATTGGGAACTGGTGGAGAAGATTCCTGAATCACAAAAGCCGGTTCCCTACTGGTTTTATGCCGTGGTGGCAGTGGTAGTGCTGATTGGCGTGGGGTTGGCCTTCCCGTTCTGGGGGGTGCGCCCGGGGCATGAGCGCAGCTGGCTTGACTGGGGATTTGCCGTGGCCCTTGCCTACCTTGCCGTGGCGGGGTATTTCGTGCATTTCATGGTACGAATGTATGGTTCGGCCGCGGCGGGCAGGCTTGATTCCGATCCCGAGTCCCGCAAATCGAAAGCACCGCCAGATCGTCAGTCGGAACAATCCTGAATGATGGGGCGGGCCCATCAGTGGCAACCCCGGTATGTCCTGATCCTGATGCTCGCCCTGCTTTCCGGTTGCAGCAGCGACCGCGTGGTGGACAGCGTCGCGCAGCACTGGCAGGGGCTGGAGATACGGGTAGAAAGCCGCCCCAGTCCGCCAGTGGCGGGCATGAATGAATTTCTGGTCATTGTCACGGATCAACGGGGTCAATCCGCCTGGGATTGCAAGGTCAGTGTCCGCACTGCCCAGACGGATCCCTGGAAACAGTCTATCCAGGATGGTCGGGTGGGGGTGTACCGCAGGGCAGCCCTGGTAGAGCCAGGCGAACGGTCAGTATTGCAGGTGCAGATCAGTCGCAACGAAGATGAGACGGTGCTGCGCTTTCCGCTTAATCTCGAGGGCCGGTAAGTAGCGTCAGCACCACGTTTGAGAAATACACCACAAACCCGATGGCCATGCAGGTGCCGGCCATGGCTACGATTGGCCCATACCAATGGTGCGCTGCAATCATGGCTGTCCGGTCGTGCAGCATCAGGTAGCCTTCCCATAATCCAAATACCATTTGCGTGGCATAAAAGCTGTACACCCCCGTAGCCATCCACCAGAACGAGTGTTGCACCAGACGTTGTGAATAGATGGGTTTGCCCCTTAGTAGAGGGATCAGGTAATACGTCACGCCCATGGCCAGCATGACGACCCCTCCGACCAGATTCATGTGCGCATGGGCCAGGGGGTCGATCATGTGTCCAGGACCACCGTAGGGGCTGCCGATGGAATCCAGCCAGGCACGAATAGGAGGAAACACCTGCAGCATGCCATGCATGGCACCAATAAACAGGGAGAGTGCAGAAACCAGAAAAAATTTGACCAGCGAGCGGTTTTCAGAGGTGGGCATCAGGGCCTGGATAATGACTGCATTGCAATTTTCGGGAAGCAAAACACGCACAGACCACCCATTGAGGTGGTCTGTGCATGTTATCAGTGATTTCTCAAATGAGCACTGCCAGGTGCTTGGTGCAGGCAGGCCTGGCAGGCCGAGGAATGTTTACCGTTTTTGGTTTTTCTCGACGAGGCCGGCACCTAATTTACCCAGGTTCCAGGAGATTACAATTCCGCCCACAAACAGGATGATCGGAATAATCATGTAACCCTGACCCATAATGTCCTTAATTTCCATTACAACCCCCTTGATTTGTAGTGATTTTTAAACGCACGCCCTTACACCCCCAAGTAACCGGGCAACCCATGGTATCAAAAGGGAGCAGATTGAGCAATCCGTGACGCTGGGCTACACTGAGGCACCCACGAAAACTACATTATAAATAAAATCGGGAGGATGGAGGATGCTAAGAGTATTGGCCGTGCTGGTGGGTTTGGGGGTGGCTGTGACATCTTTATGGGCTGTGGCCGCACATCCCGTGCATGACTGTCCCGAGTGCCCTGAAATGGTCATGGTGCCGGCGGGTAGTTTCATGATGGGCGGCGGCTCCGAGCACAAGGTCACTTTTGCCAAACCCTTTGCGATCAGCACGGCCTTGGTTACCCAGGGCCAGTGGCAGTCGATCATGGGCAAGAACCCCAGCGAGTTTGTGGCTTGTGGCAGCAAATGCCCGGTAGAAAATGTCAGCTGGGACGATATTCAGATATTCATCCTGCGGCTTAATGCCAAAACCGGAAAACACTATCGGTTGCCCACCGAGGCCGAGTGGGAATATGCCTGCAAAGCCGATGTCGCCAGCACCTATTGTGGCAGCAACAATCTTGATGAGGTGGCCTGGTATGAAGACAACAGCGGCAACAGCACCCATCCTGTGGCGACCAAACATCCCAATGCCTGGGGCTTGTACGACATGAGCGGCAACTTGTGGGAGTGGGTGGAAGACTGTTATCGCGACAAACTGCAGGATACTCCCGCCAACGGAAAACCCCAGGAAAGAAACACCTATCCGCAGTTTACCGATAATTGCCTGTCACGCGTGTTGCGTGGCGGTTCCTGGCACAACTCGCCGCAGGATCTCGTTGCTACCCGGCGCAGTGCGGAGGATCCCTCCGTGCGCGTTCACAGCATCGGTTTTCGGCTCGCTCGCAGTTTGTGAAAGTACGCTTACTTCTGGCGCTGACTGCCGGTGCTGTGTTGCTGGTACTGGCAGGTGCGCTGTGGCTGTTTCACGAAAACCGGCCCGCACTGGTTCTGGCCCCTTCGGTCAACCTGCTCGACGATGGACGGCCCCTGCCCGAATTTCATATCCCCTCAACCCGGGGCGAGTTTTCTAACGCCACACTGCGCGGAAAATGGACTTTTCTGCTTTTTGGCTACACGCATTGCCCCGACCTCTGCCCCACCAATCTCGCGTTGCTAGCCGAGGTAACGCGCCAATTAAAAGACGCGCCAACCGTTCCCCAGGTGGTGTTTGTATCGGTGGATGCACCGCGCGACACGCTCGATGTCCTCACGCGTTATGTTCCAGCGTTTAGTCCCGGTTTTATCGGGGCCACAGGAAGTGACGCCGCATTAAAACCGTTGGTCAAAGACCTCGGTGTTTACTATGTGCTTAACGTGGGAGAAGTCACGAAGGGCGGCAGCAACAATTACAGCGTTGACCATACCAGCTCCATTTTTTTGATCGCACCCGACGGCAGCCTGCGTGCCGTATTCATGATGCCTCTCTTGGCGCGTCAGATGGCGCGTGATACCGCCGCCATCATGGCGCGCTGAAAAAAATCATTCCACCCGCGTCCAGCGCGTGTCGTCAAGTTCCACCACCTCGTTGAAAATATCGCGATAAGACACATACACGGCAGCAATCAGGGTGGGAACTCCCATCATCAACAACAGCACGCCCAAAAACGGTACGGCAAAAGCGGTGATGGTCAGGGCCATCAACAGGGCGCCCATGCCAATGCTGTAGGCCAGGAATGGAAGCGCGTTGATGATGCAGGCTTTGCCGCTTAAGGACAGCGCCTGACCCAGGGTGAGATTGTTGAAAATCAAAAGCGCTGGCGCAAACCAGCCCAGCATCAGCAACACGGTCTGAACCAGCGCAAGCGTAATGAAAATCGGCGTGAGTTCGGTCATCAGCGATTGCAGTTGTTCCAGATTGCCGGTGCCGTCCATGGACAGGGTTTGCAATTCAATCATGCGCTGTCCACCCCAGGCCAGCAGGAGGGTTGCCAGGATGACCTCGCCCAGCACGTTAACGCCGCCCAGGGCGAGAAGACGCGCACGTTTGTCGTGAAATCCCGCAAAGAGGTGGGAAACCCTCATGGACTGGCCGTTTTCGATGGCCCTGCAGCCCACCATCAGGCCGGCAAACAGGATGGGCAGCATCAGTGAAAACAGGATGGGTCCAATGGCCACGATCATGCCGCACAAAAGGGTAAAGCCAAACCACAGCGAAATGACTTTGATCCAGCCAAAGGGGCTTTGAAATACCAGATGAAATCCTTCAGAGATCCAGAAAAAACCTCGAAGGAAAGGAACGCGCCGCGGTGGGGTCATAGGGGCCAGTGACATGGTGTTTGCTTGTGATGATACAGGATGCGTTCAAACCAGGTTGGATCGTGAGGATGAATGATTTCGCCTGGGCGTGGCAGGTGCATGTCAAACAATCGGGACAACCAGAAACGCAGCGCCCCTGCGCGCAACATCATGGGCCACGCAGCCTGCTCGATGGGGGAAACCGGGCGCCGTGCATGGTAGGCCGCCACCAGCGCGCGCACGCGCAACGGGTCGAGCGCGGCTTCTGCTGTCATGCACCAGTCATTGACGACGATGGCAAGGTCATACAGCCAGGCATCCGTCCCGGAAAAATAAAAATCGATAACGCCGCCCACCTCTTCGCCATCAAACAGGACGTTATCCCGAAACAAATCGGCATGGATAGGGCCGCGCGGCAACGTGTCAAAACGGTGGGCCGTCTGGAAGGCCAGTTCCTGATCCAGCAGGTTGCATTGTGCGGCATCAAGAAACGGCCTGACTTTGGCAGCGGTGTTAACCCACCACGAGGGCCCGCGGGGGTTGGGGGTGTCGTCGGGGTAATCGGCTGCGGCCATATGCAGGCGCGCCACCAGGTCTCCAAAAGTGGCGCAATGGGCCGGCGTTGGCGCCATCTGCGACTGGCCCGACAGGCGGGTTACAAGGCTTGCAGGGCGCTTGCACAGCATGCTGAAAAAACGTTCCTGCTGATCCGGGATCGGGCGCGGACAGGGAATCCCGCGTTGCGCCAGATGATCCATCAAATGGAGGTAGTAGGGTAGTTCAAAGGGCTGTAATTTTTCAAACAGGGTCAGGACATAACGGCCCTGGTCCGTACTTACAAAATAATTGGTGTTTTCGATTCCGGCGGCAATGGCGGTTTGTTCCAGCAGCGATCCGACAGCGTACTGGGTCAGCCATTGGGACAGGGCTTCGCGGGGTACAGGAGTAAATACAGCCATGGAAGAGGTGCGTCAAAACTCCAGGATATCCCAACGGGGAACCTGCAATCCGCTGTCCATGCTGTCGTAACGGCGCCAGACATTGGCCCCCTGTTCGTCAATCAGGTAATAGGGCGGACCGATTTTTGGGGTGACCTTGATCTTGTACAGGCGACCATTGACACGATATTCCTCGAAGGTGGCGCTGTCGCGTTCCACGATGGTTACTTCCGGCTCGGTGGCAGGAGCCTCCTGGCCGGTCCCGGGAGCGGGCGGGACATTTGCGCCATAATCGGGCGGAGGCGGGGCACTGTCCGGCAACGGCTCAAGGTTGGCGGGCCGCTCTGCCATAACTCCAAAGGGCAGGGCGACAAACAACACAAACAGGGAGCGCAGGGCGAGTTTCATGTCCTGATTCTACCAGAGTCCCACATCCATTCAGTACACTGGCACCATGCAGCGATTTCCTTATTCTTCCCGGGCGTTACGCGCCTACCTGCGACAGGGCGGTGTGATTGCCTACGCCACACAGGCCGTGTTTGGTTTGGGATGCGATCCCTGGAGCCCGCGTGGGGTGCGCCGCCTGCTGGCGGTAAAACGCCGTCCGGCCCATAAGGGCCTGATTGTCATTGCTGATCGTCAGGAGCGACTGGCCCCTTTTCATCGGCGGCTGACACCGGCGCAACAGGCCCGGGCCCTAAGCCGCTGGCCGGGAGCCCATACCTGGCTGATGCCGGCGGCAGCACGGGTTCCCCGGTCCCTCCTGGGGCGGCACCGACAGCCCGGACAATGGCCGCGGATAGCTTTGCGGGTGGACGCGCATCGGGACGCTGTGGCGCTTTGCCGCCATCTTGAAATGGCTCTGGTTTCCACCAGCGCCAATCGTGCTGGCCAACACCCGATAAAATCCACGCGGGAGTGTCTGCGACGTTTTGGAAAAGCGGTGCGGGTCATTCCCGGGCGCGTGAAAGCGCACTGTCGGCCTTCCACCATTGCCGATTTGATGAGCGAGCGGGTGTTCAGGACTTGAGGGCGCGCCAGCCGATATCGGTGCGATACTGCATTCCGGAAAAATGGATGTTTTCCAGCCGGGCATAAGCTTTCTGACGTGCCATCCGCAAAGTTTCTCCCAGTGCCGTAACACACAGCACGCGCCCTCCCGCCGTGACGATGGCGTCGTCCTGGCGCTTCGTGCCCGCATGAAACACGTGGCATTCGGGGTCGTCCGTGCCCTGATCGGTAATGACATCACCCTGCCGTGGCGCTGCGGGATAACCCGCACTTGCCAGCACCACGCCAACGGCGGGGCGCCGATCCCATTGGACTTCCACCTGGTCCAGGGTCCCTGCGACGCCATGTTCCAACAGGGTCAACAAATCGCTTTTAAGGCGCATCAGGATGGGCTGTGTTTCGGGGTCGCCCATGCGGCAGTTGAATTCGAGGGTTTTGACTGTGCCTGCTGCATCAATCATCAATCCTGCGTATAAAAATCCGGTATAGGGAATGCCATCCTGTTTCATGCCCTGCACCGTGGGCAGGATGATTTCGCGCATCACGCGCCCATGAAGGGCGGGGGTGACGAGGGGCGCCGGCGAGTAGGCTCCCATGCCCCCCGTATTGGGCCCGGCATCACCGTCCAGCAGGCGCTTATGGTCTTGGCTCGTGGCCAGGGCAAGCACATGTTCGCCATCCACCAAAACAATGAAACTCGCTTCTTCGCCCTGCAGGCATTCTTCAATGACCACCCGGTGTCCGGCACCCCCCAGGGCGCCTCCCATGATGTTGTCCACGGCGCTGTGGGCTTCTTCCAGGGTTTGGGCCACCACAACGCCCTTGCCTGCAGCAAGACCATCGGCCTTGATGACGATGGGTGCGCCCACTTGTTCGAGGTAGGCATGGGCACGCGAAGATTCATCGAAGGTCTGGTAGGTGGCCGTAGGAATGCCATGCCGCACCATAAACCGTTTGGCAAAATCCTTGGAGCTTTCAAGCTGCGCTGCGGCCCGTGTTGGTCCGAAGATGGGCAGTCCGGCGGCCCGAAAGGCATCCACAACCCCTTCGGAGAGCGGCGCTTCGGGCCCCACCACAGTCAACCCAACGGCTTCGCGCTCGGCCAACGCAAGCCAGCCTTCTACTCCCTGTACCGGTGCGTTGAGCACACCGTCTTCCAGGGGCGTGCCTGCATTGCCAGGTGCTACGATCACTCGCGAGACCTTGGGCGATTGGGCAAGACGCCAGGCCAGAGCATGTTCGCGACCCCCAGAACCGATGACCAGGACTTTCATAAAGCGCTCAATGACGGAAGTGGCGAATGCCAGTAAACACCATGGCAAGTCCGTGTTCGTTGGCTGCCGCGATGACTTCGTTATCTTTCAGGCTGCCGCCGGGTTGGATGATTGCAGTGATACCCGCTTGGGCAATAACGTCGATGCCATCACGGAAAGGAAAAAACGCATCGGAGGCGGCAACGGCCTGCGTTAGCGACAAGCCCGCGTGTTCGGCCTTGCGCTGCGCTATACGGGTGCTGTCCACCCGGCTCATCTGGCCCGCACCAATACCCAGGGTGCGCCCCCCCGCGCAAAAAACGATGGCATTGGATTTGACGTAGTGCGCCACATGAAAGGCAAGGCGCAGGTCAGTCATCTGCTGCGGGCTGGGCTTAACCTGCGTGACCACACGCAGCGTTGCGTCATTCAGGGTTAGCGTATCGGGTGTTTGAATCAACAGGCCGCCACCGATGCGCTTCATGTCCCAGCCATTATGTCCGTGCCCCAGGGGGACCTCCAGAACGCGAATGTTTCCCTTGGCTTCCAGGGCTTTCAGGGCCGCGGCAGTGTACTGTGGCGCAATCAGCACTTCGACGAACTGGTTTAACAGAACGCTGACCACATCCCCATCCACAGGCCGGTTGAAAGCAATGATGCCCCCAAAGGCCGAGGTGGGGTCGGTGGCAAACGCGCCCTGATAGGCTTTCAGGGGCGAGGCGCCAAGGGCCACGCCACAGGGGTTGGCATGTTTGACGATGACGCAGGCCCCTTCATCAAGACCACGCACGCAATCCCAGGCAGCGTCACTGTCGGCGATGTTGTTGTATGACAGCGCCTTGCCCTGCAGCTGCCGGTATTGCGCCAGGACCCCTTGTGCCATTTGCGGATCGCGGTAAAACGCGGCCGACTGGTGAGGGTTTTCGCCGTAGCGCAATTCCTGTTGTTTGTTAAACGTAAGATGCAATCGTTGGGGAAAGCCGTCAAAATCAGGGCCTGCCTCGATGCCCGACAAATAGTTGGCAATGGCGCCATCGTATTGGGCGGTGTGCGAGAAAGCCTTCACAGCCAGTCGAAACCGTGTGGCATCCGTTAGCGTTCCCCTGCCTTTTTTAAGTTCTTGCAGCATCGGTTTGTAATCGGCAGGGTCCGTCAGGACGGCCACATGACGATAGTTTTTGGCTGCGGAGCGCACCATGGCCGGCCCGCCGATATCTATGTTTTCAATGGCGTCTTCGAGTGTGCATTCCGGGTTGGCAATGGTTTCGCGAAACGGATACAGGTTAACCACCACCAGATCGATGGGAGAAATGCCGTGCATGGCCATGGCATCAAGATGGGTGCGCAGGTCGCGACGCCCCAGGATGCCGCCATGGATTTTAGGGTGCAGGGTTTTAACGCGGCCATCAAGCATTTCAGGAAAGCCGGTAAAGTTGGCCACCTCAATGACGGGAACGCCGGCGTCACGCAACAGCAGCGCCGTTCCGCCAGTAGAGAGAATTTCTATTTTCAGGGCATGCAGTGCACGCGCCAGATCGACAGCGCCCTGTTTATTGGAAACGCTGATGAGTGCGCGCTGTATGGTCATTTCACCCCGTAGTGCTGCATCTTCTTGCGAAGGGTGTTGCGGTTGATGCCCAGAATTTCGGAAGCCTGGGTCTGGTTGCCATCGGTATGGGTCAGGACCACTTCCAGCAGGGGTTTTTCGACGCTGCAAAGAACCATGTCATACACCCCGCTGCATTTTTCACCATCGAGGTGGCTGAAGTAATCAGTCACGAGACGCCGTACGCAGGCCGACAATTCGGTTTCGGATTTGCTCATGCGGCCAGAGCCTCGTTCATGGATTCGGTGTCGTATTGCAGGCGTTGTCCCTGGCTGTGCAATAAATTGAAAAAAGCGTCTACCGCTTCGCGCTGTTCCGTCACCGTTGCAAGCTGGTTCATGGCATGACGAAAAGCGGCCGACCCTTTCAGGCCGCGGGTATACCAGCTGATGTGTTTGCGCGCCACGCGCACACCCGTCTCCACTCCGTAAAACGTGTAGAGATCTTCCAGATGGTGGCCCAGCACCGCATGAATTTCGCTGACTTCGGGTGCTGCCAGCAACGTGCCGGTGGTGAGGTAATGATCGATTTCACGAAAAATCCAGGGGCGCCCCTGCGCTGCGCGCCCGATCATGAGGCCATCGGCACCGGTGAGGTTTAACACTTCACGCGCCTTGTGCGGGGAGGTGATGTCGCCGTTGGCCACCACCGGAATTTTGACGTTTGCCTTGACTGCGGCAATCGTGTCGTACTCGGCATCTCCCATATAAGCGCAGGCGCGGGTGCGACCATGAATGGCCAAAGACCGGATGCCTGCATTTTCGGCGATATGGGCCACACGCAATGCGTTGCGATGGGCGCGATCCCAGCCCGTGCGAATCTTCAAGGTGACAGGAACCGGTACGGCAGCCACGACGGCCTCGATGATGCGCTGGACAAGCGCTTCGTTTTGCAACAGGGCAGAACCCGCCATGACGTTGCACACTTTCTTGGCCGGGCAGCCCATGTTGATGTCAATGATCTGGGCGCCCTGATCGACGTTGTAGCGGGCAGCTTCGGCCATCATGGCCGGATCGGCTCCGGCAATCTGAACTGACCTCGGTTCGACTTCGCCGTCGTGATTGGCGCGGCGCCTGGTTTTTGCCGAGCCCCACAGTAGCGAATTGGAAGAAACCATCTCTGACACCGCCATGCCAGCACCCATTGATTTGCATAGCTGGCGGAAGGGACGATCGGTCACGCCCGCCATGGGAGCCACCATCAGGTTATTTTTAAGTAGGTAGGGACCAATCTGCATGGGGGCTGTCGAAGGCGGTGACGAAAGGTGGTAATTATACCGCTGATTGGGCCAACGCTGAAACCCTAATGTGCTGCGTCCCAGTGCGGACCCCAACCCACTTCCACCAGCAGGGGAACGGCGAGGCGAGCGACCCCTTCCATCAATCCCGGCAAGACCTGCAACACAGTTTCACGTTCATTGTCTGGAACTTCCAGCACCAGTTCGTCGTGCACTTGCAGGCTTAACAGGGAATGCATCCGGTTTTGGTCCAGCCAGTTTTGCACTGCAATCATGGCGCGCTTGATGAGATCGGCGGCGGTTCCCTGCAACGGCGCATTGATGGCAGCGCGCTCGGCGCCCTGGCGCCGTCCGGGCCCCCCATGGCGCAGTTCGGGAAGCCACAGGCGTCGCCCAAACAGGGTTTCCACGTAACCGTTTTGGCGTGCGGATTCGCGCGTGCGCTCCATGTAGGCGGCAACCCCGGGGTAACGATGAAAGTAGCGCTCCATATAGGCCTGGGCTGCCGCGCGCTCGATCCCAAGCTGGGAGGCCAGCCCAAAAGCAGACATGCCGTAAATCAGGCCAAAGTTGATGGTCTTGGCGGCGCGCCGCTGCTCCGGGCTCACATCATCGGGCTTCACCCCAAAAATTTCTGCAGCGGTGGCGCGATGCACGTCAAGCCCTGCCCCGAAGGCAGATAGCAAACCGGCGTCTTCCGACAGGTGGGCCATGATGCGCAATTCAATCTGCGAGTAATCGGCCGATACCAGAACGTGTCCCAAAGGGGCGATGAATGCGGCGCGAATGCGTCGGCCTTCGGGAGTGCGAACAGGAATGTTTTGCAGGTTGGGATCGCTACTCGCAAGGCGGCCGGTTACCGCTACGGCCTGGGCGTAATGGGTGTGAACCCGGCCGGTGCGGGGGTTAACGCGACGGGGCAGGGCATCCGTATAGGTGGACTTAAGCTTCGCAAGCCCCCGGTATTCCAGAATCAGTTTGGGGATGGGGTAATCCAGCGCCAACTGCTGCAGTACATCTTCGTCAGTGGAAGGCACGCCCCCCGGCGTTTTTTTGCGCACCGGCAGACCCTGTTCTTCAAACAGCACCACCTGAATCTGCTTGGGTGAGTTGAGGTTGAAAGGGTGGCCAGCAGCCGCATGGGTGCGGGCTTCAAGGTCCAGCAACTGGATTCCCAGCTCGCTGCTTTGCTGTTCCAGCTTCTGTACGTCAAGCAATACGCCGTTACGTTCCATGCGCCATAACACCTGCTGGAGCGGCAGTTCAAGATCGCGATAGATGGACAGCAGGGCCTGGTCCTGGGCAATTTGGGGGTAGAGCGCCTGATGCACCTGAAGCGTGATGTCGGCATCTTCAGCGGCGTATTCTGTAGCGCGATCAAGCGCCACCTGTTCAAAGCCGATGGCATGGGCGCCCTTGCCGGTGACTGCTTCATAAGAAAGGGTATCGCGCTGCAAATGACGGCGTGCCAGATTTTCCAGGTTGTGCGGTTGATGCGCTTCCAGCACATACGATTCAAGCAACGTATCGTGCGCAACGCCGTGCAATGCAATTCCTTCATTGGCCAGCACGTGTTGATCGTACTTAAGGTTTTGTCCAAGCTTTAATGCGTTGGGATTTTCCAGCCAGGGTTTAAGGCGAGCCAGGGCCTGTGCAAAATCAAGCTGGGCCATGCTGTCCGGGCCGCGATGCGCCAATGGAATGTAGGCGGCTTCGCCTGCCGTGACGCATAGTGACAGGCCCACGAGGCGTGCCTCAAGCGGATCAAGCGAGGTGGTTTCCGTATCCAGGGCAGTTAACGGGGACTGCTCTATTTTGCCAAGCCAGTCATCCAGTTGTGCGCTGGTCAGCACGGTTTCGTAATGGGTTGCCGGGGGTGGCGGTGCGGGCGCGTGTTGTGCGGTGATGGCAGGTTCCGGAGCTTCGGCCTTGGGTGCCATCCAGCTGCGCAGGTCGTAGCGTTCGGCCAGTGATTGCAGGGCGGCCTGGTCTGGCGGCGTGATGGTCAATTGCTCGGGACCTTGCGGCAGGGGGACATCGCAGCGAATGGTGAGCAAGCGGCGGGCCTCTGGCAACCAGTTGTGCGCTGCGCGCAAATTATTTCCCACAACACCCGGGATATCTGCCGCGTGCGTCATGAGGGCATCCAGCGTTGCATATTGCTGCAGCCATTTAACGGCCGTCTTGGGGCCGACTTTGGCCACCCCCGGGACATTGTCCACGGGGTCACCGATCAGGGTCAGGTAATCAATGAACTGGTCAGGACGCACGCCATATTTTTCTGTCGCCAAAGCACTGTCAAGCCGTTCGTTGCTAAGGGTATTGATGAGGCTCACGTGATCATCAAGCAGTTGCACCATGTCCTTGTCGCCGGTGGAAATAACCGTGCTGACGCCCGCTTCTTGAGCCTTGCGGGTTAACGTTCCGATAACATCGTCCGCCTCGACGCCGTCAACGATCAGGAGGGGCCAACCCAGGGCGCGCACGGCGCGTTGCAGCGGTTCAACCTGCAAAATCAGGTCCGGCGGCATGGGCGAGCGGTGCGCCTTATACTCGGGGTACCAGTCGTTCCTGAAAGTGGGGCCCTTGGCATCGAACACGCAGGCCGCATAATCCGGCTTATAATCCGCCATCAACCTGCGTAACATGTTAAGCACCCCAAAAATGGCGCCAGTGGGTTCGCCCAGCCGGTTGCGCAAGTCGGGAAGGGCGTGATACGCCCGATACAGGTAGGACGAGCCGTCCACCAAAAGCAGTAATTTTTGCGAACGATCCGTCATACGGCAATTATGTCAGAACTTGGGGGAAGCACCGAATCATCATGATGACCTCGCTTTTGATCAACGGTAAAAAACTGACGCTTCAAACCGATCCGGACACGCCCCTTTTGTGGGTGATTCGCGACGTGGTGGGGCTAACCGGCACCAAGTTTTCCTGCGGGGTGGGTTTATGCGGCGCCTGCACCGTGCATCTGGATGGCGAGCCCGTCCGTTCCTGCATCACCCCCCTGTCCCTCGCAGCCAACAAAAAAATCACCACCATTGAAGGATTGTCCATCCATGGCGAACATCCGGTCCAGCAGGCCTGGGTGGCACTTGAAGTGGCCCAGTGCGGCTACTGCCAATCCGGCCAGATCATGAGTGCGGTGGCGTTGCTGGCGCGCCATCCCCACCCCACCGATGCTGATATTGATGAGGCAATGAGCGGAAACCTGTGCCGCTGCGGAACATACAACCGCATTCGCGCAGCCATTCACAAGGCGGCCGGAAAGGCTTGATCGTCCGCATAGAAGGGCTTGTCCTGGAAAATTGGGTTTAAAAAAATCATGAACACGGCCCCTGTCAAAAGTTATCTGCTTGATCTTCAAAACCGCATTGTCACGGCGCTCGAAACCCTGGATGGCAAGTCATTCCGGCGTGACACGTGGGAGCGCGCTGAGGGAGGCGGGGGCATCAGTGCCCTGGTGGAAGAAGGAAATCTGTTTGAGCGCGGTGGCGTTAATTTTTCGCACGTCATGGGCCGCGGCCTGCCCCCTTCTGCCACGGCCCATCGTCCTGAACTGGCAGGGCGCCACTTTGAGGCCCTGGGAGTGTCGCTGGTGCTGCATCCGCGCAATCCCTACGCACCCACGGTCCACATGAACGTGCGTTGCTTTACGGCCTTTGACCCACAGCACGAACCGGTCTGGTGGTTTGGCGGCGGGATGGACCTTACGCCTTACTACGGCTTTGTGGAAGACGCAGAACATTTTCATCGCACCTGCAAAAAGGCGCTCGACCCCTTCGGTGCCGACTACTATCTGCGTTTCAAGAAGTGGTGCGATGAATATTTTTTTCTTAAACATCGTCAGGAACCGCGCGGCGTTGGCGGAATTTTTTTCGACGATTTCAACGCACTGCCCTGGCCCGAAGCCCTGGCCCTGTGGCAAAGCGTGGGCGACCATTTTCTGCCGGCCTATCTGCCCTTGATGGAACGTCGTCGCGGCATGCCCTATGGCGAGCGTGAACGGGATTTCCAGGCGTACCGGCGCGGGCGCTATGTGGAATTTAATCTGGTGTACGACCGCGGCACGTTGTTTGGATTGCAGTCGGGAGGGCGCACCGAATCCATCTTGATGTCCCTGCCACCTATCGTGCGCTGGCGTTATGACTGGCATCCCCAACCGGGCAGCCGTGAAGATGCGCTGCTCAAGGAATTTATCAACGGGCGCGACTGGGTGTAATGGACACCTTTTTGCAGCAGCTCATCAACGGCATCACCCTGGGAAGCATCTACGCATTGGTGGCTCTGGGGTACACCATGGTGTACGGCATCCTGGAACTTATCAATTTTGCTCACGGTGAAGTGGTGATGGTGGGCGCTCTGGTCGCGCTTACCATCATCCAGATCCTGACCGGGTGGGGCTGGCCAGCCCCGCTTGCAATACTGGTGGCGGTTCTGGCCGCCATGCTGGTGTGCATGGCGCTGGGGCTTGCCATCGAGCGGGTGGCTTATCGGCCGCTGCGCCGTGCCCCCAAACTGGCCCCGCTAATCACGGCCATTGGCCTGTCCATTGTGCTGCAACAGCTGGCCGCGCTGATCTGGGGCCGCGGTTATCTGTCATTTCCAGAGGTGCTTACATCCGTCAGTTTTGTCTGGGGCGGCGTCATCCTTACCGCCATTCAAGGGGTCATCATTGTTCTGGCTGCGCTCATCATGGCGGGCTTGCTGGTACTGGTGCAGAAAACCTCACTGGGGCGTGCCATGCGTGCAACGGCGCAAAATCCTGCCGTGGCGCAACTGATGGGGGTTGATACCGATCGCATCATTGCCTGGACTTTTGCAATTGGCTCGGCCCTTGCCGCAGTGGCCGGAGTGATGGTGGCGGGCTATTACGGTGTGGGCAATTACACCATGGGCTTCATGCTGGGGCTCAAGGCCTTCACCGCCGCTGTGCTGGGGGGCATCGGCAACCTTCCTGGCGCCATGCTGGGCGGGCTTTTGCTGGGCGTGGTGGAAGCCCTGGGGGCGGGTTACATTGGCGACCTTACTGGCGATTTTTTTGGCAGCAACTATAAGGATGTGTTTGCCTTTATGGTGTTGATCGGGGTGCTGGTGTTTCATCCCAATGGATTGTTGGGCAGCCGCGCACGCGAGAAGGTGTGAACCCATGATGCGTAACAAGTCCATGCTGGTGGTCATGGTTGCCGTGGGATTACTGATGTTGCCCTTTGTCACCGATGTCGCGCTGGGGCACGGCTGGGTTCGCATTCTTGATTTTGCGCTGTTGTATGTGTTGCTGGCACTGGGGCTTAACATCGTGGTGGGCTACGCCGGTTTGCTGGATTTGGGTTATGTGGCCTTTTTTGCGGTGGGGGCTTATTGCTACGCGCTGCTTGCTTCCCCACACTTTAATCTGCATTGGCCACTGTGGGCGCTGTTGCCCGCAGGAGCCTTGCTGGCAGCCAGTTTTGGCGTATTGTTGGGAACCCCGACACTGCGGTTGCGTGGTGATTACCTTGCCATTGTCACGCTGGGGTTTGGCGAGATCATCCGCATTTTTCTAAACAACCTTAATACGCCCATCAACATCACCAATGGGCCTCAGGGGGTCAGCCTGATCGATCCCTTGCGCATCGGTCCCTGGTCGCTGGGGCAGGTGCATCACCTGGCAGGATTCGAAATTCCCATCGTCGTGAATATTTATTTTTTGTTTTTGCTGGGCGTGCTGCTGGCCATCGTGTTTTCGCACCGCCTTGAACGTTCACGAATCGGGCGCGCCTGGGCGGCAATCCGCGAGGATGAAGTGGCTGCGGCCAGCATGGGGTTGCACACACGCAATCTTAAATTGCTGGCCTTTGCCATGGGTGCGAGCTTTGGCGGATTGTCCGGTGGTCTCTTCGCAGGGTTTCAGGGGTTTGTCAGCCCGGAAAGTTTTACTTTGCAGGAGTCGGTGATGATTCTTTGCATGGTGGTGTTGGGCGGAATGGGCAACATTGCGGGCGTGGTGCTGGGTGCCGTGCTTTTGTCCGTGTTGCCCGAAGCCTTGCGTGCAGCAGGGGACCTGCAGCAGGATATGCTCGGGCGGGTCTGGGTGGACCCTTCCAGCTTGCGCCTGTTGTTGTTTGGCCTGGCCCTGGTGTTGATGATGCTGCTGCGCCCGGAAGGTTTGTTGCCTGCGCGGGCGCGTCAGCGGGAGTTTCATGAATAGGGGTCAGACCTCACTTCTGCTGGAGGCCGTGGGCATCGTCAAACGCTTCGGCGGATTGCGTGCACTCAACGGTGTTTCGCTGGCGCTTAAACCTGGCACCATCACCGGGTTGATCGGCCCCAACGGTGCCGGCAAAACCACCTTCTTTAATGTACTGACCGGCATCTACCGTCCCGACGCTGGCACGCTCAATTTTGAAGGGCAGCCCTTGCCGATGGGGCAGCCGCATGAGGTGGCAATTCGTGGCATTGCGCGCACGTTTCAGAACATTCGACTCTTTGCCAGTATGAGCGTTCTGGAAAATGTCATGGTAGGCCGTCACCTGCGCACTCAGGCGGGTGTTCTTGGAGCCCTGTTTCAAACCGATGCCACGCGTCATGAAGAAGCCGCCATCCTGACGCGTGCGCATGAGCTGCTGGACTATGTAGGCATTGGCGCCCAGGCAAATCGCATCGCCAGCACCTTGTCCTACGGTGATCAGCGCCGTCTGGAAATTGCGCGTGCTCTTGCCACCGACCCGCGATTGCTGGCGCTGGACGAACCCGCAGCAGGCATGAATACGGCCGAGCGGGCACGGCTGGGAGATCTTATCCGGCGCATTCGAACCGATGGTACAACGGTGTTGCTGATCGAACACGATGTCAAATGGGTGATGCAATTGTGCGACCGGATCTCTGTACTGGACTACGGCGAGTGCATTGCCGAGGGGTCGCCAGAGGCCGTCCAGAACGATCCCAAAGTTATTGAGGCCTACCTGGGCGTGGGGGCAACGTGACCACGCTGTTAAAGGTTGAAGGATTAAGCGTGCATTACGGCGGCATTGAAGCCGTGACTGATCTTGATCTGGAAGTACGCCAGGGTGAACGGGTTACGCTGATCGGCGCCAATGGTGCGGGCAAGAGCAGCACCCTCAAGGCGCTGGCCGGGCTCGTTACCCCCAGTGCCGGTTCGATTCGCTATGACGGCACCGATTTGCGCGCCATGCCCGCCTGGCAGCGGGTGGGACGGGGCATGAGCCTGGTGCCCGAAGGTCGGGGCGTATTCAGTCGTCTTAGCGTTGAAGAAAATCTGTTGATGGGCGCTTACCATCGCAACGGCGCAACGGGCCTTCATGACGAACTGGAGCGCATCTATGGGTTGTTTACCCGTTTGCACGAGCGTCGTCGCCAACCTGCAGGCACGCTTTCCGGGGGCGAGCAACAAATGCTGGCGATTGGGCGAGCCTTGATGGCCACCCCCCGCCTGTTGATGCTGGACGAACCCAGCATGGGGCTGGCACCGCTGATGGTGGAAAAGATTTTTGAAGTGATCCGCAATATTGAAAAAGCCGGCGTTACGCTGCTGCTGGTGGAGCAAAACGCCCGTCTGGCATTGGAGATTTGCGATCGTGCTTATGTGATGGAGTCAGGGCGCATCGTGCTGACGGACAGCGCTGCAAGGTGTCTGGATAATCCGATGGTGCGCTCAGCGTATTTAGGATAGGGGTCAGACCCCCATCCTCATTGCACCGGCGTCTTGACCCCGGCTCTCCACTGGTACAGCGTGACCTGCCCGCCCTTGAGATCGCCGTGCTCGTCAAACTGGATGTTGGCCGTGACTCCCGGATAACTGATGCTGGCCAGCACGGGCTGATATTTGGCCGGGTCGGCGGATTCCGCTGCCTTCATGGCGGCAATCATCACGCCCACAGCATCATAGCTGTAAGGAGCATAGTCCTGGATTTCGCCGTACTGGGCATTAAAGCGTTTCTGGAAGTCGGCGCCTTTGGGCATTTTTTCCAGAGGCACGCCGGGCAGGCTGCAATACACGCCCTCGGCGGCATCCCCCGCCAACTGCGCAAACTCGTGAGAGCAACCGCCATCACCGGTCAAGAATGCAGAGGTGATTTTGAGCGTCTTGATTTGCTTTGCCATGGGCCCACTCTGGGCATCCATGCCGCCGTAAAAAATCAGATCGGGCTTTTTGGATTTGATGCGTGTGAGAATGGCTGAAAAATCCGTGCCGTGGTCATCGGTATGCTCGCGGCCAATGATTTTGCCGCCATCAGCAGTCACTTCCTTTTCAAATTCATCGGCGAGCCCCTGGCCATAGGCGGTGGCATCGTCAATGACTGCCACGTTTTTGGCTTTCAGTGTGCCCGTGGTGAATTGCCCCAGCACCCGGCCCTGCTGTTCGTCATTGGCCATGACGCGAAATGCTGTCTTGAAGCCCTGGTGGGTGTATTTGGGATTGGTGGCCGAAGGGGAAATCTGCACAATGCCGGCATCGGAATAGATTTTGGAAGCCGGAATGGTTGTGCCGGAATTAAGATGGCCTACAACGCCGTTGACTTTGGCATCCACTAATTTTTGGGCCACGATGGTGCCGGTTTTGGGATCAGCGGCGTCGTCTTCGCCTACCAGTTCAAAGCGGGCTTTCTTGCCGGCGATGACAATGTTTTGGGAGTTGGCGTCGGCGATGGCAAGGCGTGCGCCGTTTTCATTGTCCCGACCTAAATGGGCTTGAGGCCCGGTCAATGGGGCAACCGACCCAATCCGGATGATGAGGGTGTCACTGCTGGCGGCAGGAGACGGCGCTTTGCCGCATCCTGCCAAAACCAGCATCGCAACCAGCAGTGAGGCATGCGCCCCGTTCAGAGTGAGGCGCATGGTGGCTTAGTGGGACAAAACCCACTTGACCAGGGTATGCAGGTCGGCATCAGAGACCCTTGGGTTGGGTGGCATCGGCATTGCGCCCCAAACGCCACCTCCACCGTTCTTGACCTTGGTTACCAGTTTGGCTTCCGCGTCGGCCTGACCCTTGTATTTGGCGGCGACATCCTTGTAGGAGGGACCGAGCACTTTCTTGTCTTCAGCATGGCATGCAAGGCAGCCGCTTTTCTTGGCCAGGGCAAGACCGGCGTCATCGGCCAGGGCGGACCCCAGGGTCAGCAGACCCGCAGCAACCAGTACAACTTTCAGCGATTTCATGTGCAATATCTCCAATCTATAGTAGGGGGTGGCAAGAACGAGGGACAGACCCCATTTTCCCTGCCTTTGCTGCCGCTGTCTCTTGAAGCGAAAATGAAGTCTGTCCCCTATTTTCGCTTTGGGGCTTTGCCCTCTGTATTATCACCGGACATAATAGCCGATTTGTTGGACCAACTCCACAAATAAGCACCGAACAGGATCATGGGCAGACTAAGCCATTGCCCCATGCTAAGACCCAACGTCAGCAGGCCAAGAAAGTCGTCCGGCTCGCGGGTAAATTCCACCAGAAAGCGAAAGCTGCCATAACACAACAGGAACAGTGCAGAAATCTGTCCGGTGGGGCGCTGTTTGCGGCTATACCACAGCAGGATCGTTCCCAGCACCAGGCCCTCAAGGACGGCCTCATACAACTGCGAGGGGTGGCGCGGCAAGGCGTCCACATGGGGAAACACCATCCCCCAGGAAACCGTAGTGACCCGTCCGGGCAGCTCGCCGTTGATGAAATTGCCGATGCGCCCAAACCCCAGGCCAAATGTGACCAGTGGCGCCACAAAATCAGTGACATCCAGCCAGCGCCGACCGCTGCGTCGGGCAAACAGCCACCCCCCCAGAATCACGCCCAGAAAACCGCCATGAAATGACATCCCGCCTTGCCATACCGCCAGAATGTCGAAAGGATGCGAGAGGTAAAACTCCGGTTTGTAAAACAGCACATACCCCATGCGGCCCCCCAGAATGACGCCCAGCACCACGTAGGTCAGAAAGTTGTCGGCCTCATCCACCGTCCAGTGAAGCCACGGTTGCGTCCTGATACGCCAGCGTGCCGCCCAGGCGCCGGCCAGAAACCCGACGAGATACATGAGGCCATACCAGCGCACGGCAAGCGGGCCCAGATGAATGGCTACCGGATCGAAGTCGGGATGAATAAGCATGGGAGCGCCACCTTGGGATAAAATGGAGGATTATACCGACCCCAAGTTGCAGGAGATTTTTCATGGCAGACAATCGCCGAAGTAAAACCATTACCGAAGGTGTTCAACGCTCCCCCAACCGGGCCATGTTGCGGGCTGTGGGTTTTGGGGATGGCGATTTCAACAAGCCCATTGTAGGCATTGCCAACGGGCACAGCACCATTACGCCCTGCAACGCAGGGCTGGGCGAACTGTCCGCGCGCGCTGAAGTGGCGTTGCACGCCGCTGGCGCCATGCCGCAAACCTTTGGCACCATCACGGTTTCCGACGGCATCTCCATGGGCACGCAAGGCATGAAATATTCGCTGGTCTCGCGCGAAGTAATCGCCGATGCCATCGAAACGGCCACCTGTGCGCAGAGCATGGATGGCGTGCTGGTAGTAGGGGGCTGCGACAAGAACATGCCAGGCGGCATGATGGCTATTGCGCGCATGAACATTCCGGCCATTTTTGTTTATGGGGGCACCATCAAGCCTGGCCACTACCATGGCAAGGACCTGACTGTAGTCAGTCCCTTCGAAGCCGTGGGACAGTTTACGGCAGGCAAAATGTCTGAAACCGATTTCATCGAGATTGAAAAGCGCGCCTGTCCTGGCAAAGGATCCTGCGGGGGCATGTACACGGCCAACACCATGTCCTCGGCCATCGAGGTGATGGGGATGGCGTTGCCGTACTCGTCCACCCAGGCTGCCGAGGACGAAGAAAAGGCAGTGAGCGCAGAAGAGAGCGCACGTACGCTGGTGCAGGCCATTCACAACCAGTTGTTGCCGCGCGACATCATGACCCGCGAGGCGTTTGAAAACGCCATCGCCGTGACCATGGCAGTGGGGGGATCCACCAACGCCGTGCTGCATTTGCTGGCCATTGCCCATGCCGCCAACGTGCCGCTGCAGCTGGAAGATTTTGAAGAGATTCGCGCGCGCGTTCCGGTGTTGTGCGATCTCAAGCCTTCCGGTCGTTACGTTGCCACGGACCTGCACCGGGTTGGGGGGATTCCACAGATCATGAAAATGTTGCTGGTGCATGGATTGCTGCACGGCAAATGTATGACCATTACCGGCAATACCGTAGCCGAAAATCTCAAGGACATTCCGGGGGAGCCTTCGCGGGATCAGGATGTAATCCGCCAGTGGGACAACCCCATGTACGCTCAGGGACATCTGGCCATTCTTAAAGGCAATCTGGCCACCGAGGGCGCTGTGGCCAAAATTACGGGTGTGAAGAATCCGCAAATCACCGGTCCTGCGCGGGTGTTTGAATCGGAAGAAGAAGCCATGGACGCCATTCTCAAGGGTCGGATCCGTGCTGGCGATATTTTGGTGATTCGTTTTGAAGGCCCCAAAGGGGGCCCTGGCATGCGAGAAATGCTTTCACCCACGTCGGCCATCATCGGTGCCGGGTTGGGAGATTCTGTGGGGCTCATTACCGACGGACGTTTTTCCGGAGGCACTTACGGCATGGTGGTGGGTCACGTGGCACCCGAAGCTTATGTAGGCGGGACAATTGCGCTGGTGCATGAGGGCGATTCCGTCACTATCGATGCTCCGGCACGTTTGCTGCAGCTTAATATATCCGATGACGAGCTGGCCCGTCGTCGCGCCGCCTGGAAACAACCGGCGCCACGTGTGACGCGCGGGGTGCTGGCCAAATACATAAAGCTCGTGGGTACTGCTAGCCGGGGGGCGGTGACGGACGAGTGAAGTTGAGGTTTGACCCCAACTTCACCTTCATCACCCGCCGAAACAGCGGCGGAAAATTCGCGAGGGTTCCCATGACCGCGTAGCCGTAAGGCAGTTGCGGTGCTTCCGGCGTTTGCGCCAGATCGTTGAGATTTTTGCTGGGGTTAAGGTGATGGTCGGCATGGCGGCAGTTGTTGAATGAGACCAGGGTCGTGATCCAGTTGCGACAATCCCAGGTATGTTGCGGGCCAATCGGCTCATAACGGTTGCCCATTTTTTCCCGATGCAGGGCCCAGTGCTGGATAAACGTAATCGACGCATCCACCATGTACATCACAAGAGTTTGTACTGTCAGAAACACCACTCCCTTCCAGCCAGCCAGATACGCTATTCCCACATTCAGCACACCATAAAAGAAGATCGGCCCGACCACCTCAGACCATAGGTTGTCGCGCGCACGTGCAATGTCGATGCCGATGCGGAACTGCTTGACCATGTTGCGCCGGGAGAAAGAAGCCAGGGAATCGGAAACGTCAGTGTACAAACTGTCGCGGGGCGTTCCGACCAGCACATGGTGACCTGCTCCATGTTCCTGGGTGTAATGCCCAAAGCACACGGTAGTAAAAAACCACTTGGCAAGACGCCGGTCCCAAACGAGGCGGCTGTGTCCCAGTTCGTGGCCCAGGGCGTTGCCCGAACTGCCGGCAGCAAAGCCCGAGCCCGCTGCGGCCAGCAACACCAGTACCCAGGGGTAATTCTGTGCCAGATCAGCCCCAACCAGCCCCTGCAGCGTGATGCCAATCAGGATCACGCGCAGCGTCCAAAAATTCCAGTAGGGGATGGGCCCTTGATAGTCGCCTGCCAGCCATTCCAGCAACGGCAGGCCGATCAGCCCAATGAAAAAAGGCCACGCAGGATGGCCAAGGACCAGACATAGGGCGGGCAGCCAGGCAAAAACAATGGCCAGCATGGCACCTAAAAATGCCATGGGGTTGGCAGGAGATGCGCGGGACGATTCCATAAGCTTTATAATATCAAGAGCGTGGGGGGTTAGCTCAGCTGGGAGAGCGTCTGGTTCGCAATCAGAAGGTCGTGAGTTCGATCCTCATACCCTCCACCATTTTCCCGGGGCCAGGGAACGACCCTTAGCCCCCGACCTAACAATATGGACAGGTCATCTCTTAATCAATCACATTCAAATGTCGGGAGTTTGGATCCTGTTTTCGATAAGGCCGCACCCAACACATTTTGAATGTCTTCGAACGACTCGTTACGGCTCACAGCGGCACTATTTCCCAAGTAGATTACCTTCACCCAAGGACGGCTGTACAGTTGTTGCAAAAGTTCGATTGCGAAACAGGGATCGAATCCTGGCCGTCAACTGATTCCGGCCAGAACGTTTGACTTAGTAAGGAAATTTCCTTACTATGAGTCCATTCACCAGGAGCCACGCCATGTCATCCATTCACGAAGTCGCTACCATCACCACCAAGGGGCAGATCACCCTGCCCAAGCCCATTCGGCAAGCGCTCGGTGTCGATGTCGGAGGCAAGGTGGCCTTCGATTTGCGCGGGTCCCAGGTCATCGTCAGCCGTGCGGAGGATGCACCTCACGAAGACCCCGCCATTGCGAGCTTCCTGGGCCTTCTGGAAAAGGACATCCAGTCCGGGCAGCACACCACGGCACTGCCGGAAGATCTGGCGCGTTCGATGCTGGCAGCCCTCAAACAGCCCGTGGACCTCAATGCTGAGATCGAAGGTGACGTCGCATTGTGATGCTGCGGCACGGGTGGAATCTGCTCTTCCACGATTGTTTAATCGAGCAATTGAGAAAACTGGAGGCCGCCGTACAACGGGCCAAAGCGCAAGATCCTCGAGGCTTCAAGTCGAACGCCAACGTCAAACTGTTCAATGCACTCTCGCAACTGATGCTGGAAACGGTGCCAAGCGACCCCAATCGCGACGAGTACCGGCAGGGCAATACAATGGGGACGGAGTTCCGGCATTGGCGACGCGCCAAGATGGGGCGGCGCTTTCGGTTGTTTTTTCGATTCGATTCAAAGTCCAGGGTCATCATCTTTGCCTGGGTGAACGACGAAAACACCCTGCGAACATCCGGCAGCAAAACCGACCCCTACGTGGTTTTCCAGAAGATGCTGGAACGCGGCCATCCGCCGGATGACTGGGCCGCACTTCGCAATGCCAGCGCAGCAGACTGGAAGTAGCGCTTCCGCAGCACTACTCACCAGCTGAATTAGCCGGATTCGCAGTGGTAAACCATACGCCACCATTTCATCGTTTCACCACACCTCACAACGCATCAAATCCACTGAAAAAACAAGAAATTATGCAACAACATCGCATCAAGACGTACCACTGCGTATCTTGACATGCCCCCATATGTCCCTGACCAATTATTATCAGAAGGTGACGCTTCGGCTGGAAAACGATGCGTTTCCGTGGATTGGTTCGAAGCCCATAAAGGTTCCAGAAAATTACATTGAGCGTCAGTTATCTCATAAGGCTGCTGCCCCATTGGGAACGGCCTATGACCGCGCAAAATATATTGATGACCGAATTCCGATGATGCAGGCATGGGCCGGTTACTTGGACGACCTCAAGGCCGGAGCCAAGGTGATGCCGTTACACGGTAACGCCGGATAGCCCCATTGCGAAGTCCGGTGAATACTGCCACCAATAATGTTGGCAAACCCCGTCACCTGAAATGCTACAGGGTGCTGTCTAAGGTTTCGAGGTGCCAAGGCTGCTGTCGATGGCAACCTATGATTGCATGGAGGGCGCACTAGTCGGGGGGTTGGTATCGGTCCCCTTCGTGCCCTTATGTAAAGCTTTACATAAGGGCACTTATGCAAAGTAGTTGATTAT
>VFSW01001255.1_pt1 | contig 38569 bp, 45 predicted proteins | sample 5358111 | NCBI WGS metagenome assembly VFSW01 (sample SAMN11554181, study PRJNA540505) | mine drainage metagenome | isolation source: sediment from site ElyBrook_90M | place: USA: Ely Copper Mine, Vershire, VT | collected 2017
ATCACCGATAAGGTCATCAAGTATCTTGCCGACAACAAGGCCGACAGCAAGGCCGGCAAATAAGGGGTTCCCTGGCATGACCGTTGTGTACAAGCTGTCAGACATTGTGGCGAAACTGGGGGGGCGCGTGCTGGGCGATTCCGGGGTATGCATCACCCAAATCGCTACACTCGAAAACGCCCGGCCGGATCAAATCAGCTTTCTGACCAACAGTAAATATCGCGCACAACTTGCCAATACCAAAGCCGGCGCAGTCATCCTTTCCGAGGCGGATCAGGATGCGAGCCGATTGCCGCGCATCATCTCCGATAACGCCTACGCTTATTTTGCAAGGGTCTCGGCCCTGTTGAACCCCGGGCCGGAAATCCAGCCCGGTATACATCCCAGCGCCGTGATTGGCGCGGAGGCGAAAATAGCTGCGACCGCGAGCATTGCCGCGACTGCCGTGATCGGCGAGGGCGCCACCATAGGTGCATACAGCGTGGTGGGGGAAGGGTGCTGCATAGGTGCGCATGCGGTTATCGGCAGTCATGCACGACTGTACCCGCGAGTGGTGGTTTATCACGACTGCGTGATCGGGAATAATCTGATTGCGCATTCCGGGGTGGTGATCGGGGCGGACGGGTTCGGTATCGCGATGGATGACGGTCGCTGGATCAAGATCCAGCAAATCGGCCGGGTGGTGATAGGCGATGACGTGGAGATCGGCGCAAACACGACTATCGATCGCGGAGCGCTGGATGACACGGTGATTGAGGACGGCGTGAAGCTGGATAACCAGATCCAGATTGCGCACAATGTGCGCATAGGCGCGCATTCCGCGGTTGCGGGATGTGTCGGTATTGCGGGCAGCACCATTATCGGGAAACACTGCCGGATCGGCGGTAGCGCCGGGATACTCGGGCATCTGCACATAGCGGATCATGTGGAAATTGCGGCATTTACGCTGATCGGGAAATCCATCCGCGAAGCGGGTTCCTACGCGGGGATATTCCCTTTTTCCAGTACCGATGACTGGCGCAGGAACAGCGTGCATCTGCGCCACCTCGACGAGCTGGCCGGGCGGATCAGGACCTTGGAAAAACAACTCGGGTCTCCGGGCCCCGAATCTTTGAACCGAAAGTAGTATAAAAAGGAAACACAGATGAGCATCCAGATGGATATAAATGAAATTATCGAGCTTCTCCCGCACCGCTATCCCTTCCTGCTGATAGACCGTGTGTTGTCGATGGAGCCGGACAAGAGCATCGTGGCAATGAAGAACGTGACGATCAATGAGCCGTTCTTTCCGGGACATTACCCGCATCATCCGGTGATGCCGGGGGTGCTGATCATCGAGGCGATGGCCCAGGCATCCGCATTGCTGTCCTTCAAATCGATGGGCGCAGGAGCCAGCGAAAAATCGGTGTATTATTTTGCCGGGATCGACGGTGCGCGCTTCAGGCAGCCGGTCGTCCCGGGCGACCAGTTGATCATCAAGGCGACACTGGTGCGCAGCATGCGCGGCTTGTTCAAATTCAGCGCGACTGCAGAGGTTGCGGGCCAGCTGGTTGCGGAAGCCGAGCTGATGTGCACGGTCAAGTCGGTGTCATGAAGCGCCATTCCACTGCCATCATCCACCCGAAGGCCAGGCTCGCGGATGACGTCGAGGTGGGCGCGTATTCGATCATCGGCGAGCATGCCGAGATCGGTTCGGGAACCTGGATAGGACCGCATGTGGTGGTCGAGGGACATACGCGCATCGGCCGGCACAACCGCATCTTCCAGTTCTGTTCGGTGGGCGCGAACCCCCAGGACAAGAAATATGCAGGCGAACCGACGCGCCTGGAGATCGGCGACCACAACACGATACGCGAATTCTGCACGCTCAATACCGGCACGGTGCAGGATGCGGGCGTGACCCGCATCGGCAGCGACAACTGGATCATGGCCTACGTGCATGTCGCGCACGATTGCCAGATCGGCAGCCACACCATCATGGCCAACGGGGCGACGCTGGGCGGCCACGTGCATATCGGGGACTGGGTTTTTCTCGGCGGATTGTCCGGCGTGCATCAGTTCGTGCGCATCGGCGCGCACGCGATGACCGGTTTCCAGACACGCTTGTCGCAGGACCTGCCGCCTTATGTTACGGCTGCCGACAATCCCGCGGCGGCTCACGGAATCAATTCGGAAGGATTGAAGCGGCGCGGATTTTCCGGCGAGTCCATCACGGCGATCAAGCGCGCCTATAAAACCCTGTATAAATCCGGCCTGGCGCTGGAAGAGGCAAAGGCTGAGATTCAGTCCCAGGCTGCAGAGCATCCCGAGTTGCAGGCCATGGTAGATTTTCTTTCCACCGCGACGCGCGGCATTCTTCGTTAATTGGTTTTTTATGCCACGTAAAATTGTGATTGGTATCGTCGCGGGCGAAGCCTCGGGCGACCTGCTCGGCAGCCATTTAATGGCAGCGCTGAAAGCAGTCCATCCCGGTCTGGAATTCGCCGGCATCGGCGGGCCCAGGATGCAATCCGCCGGCATGGAATTATTGTTCCCGATGGAAAAGCTCGCGGTGCGCGGTTATGTCGAAGTGCTGCGTCACTATCCCGAGATCGCCGGAATCCGCCGCAAGTTGCGCGCCTATTTTCTGGCCAATCGCCCGGATTTGTTCATCGCGATAGACGCGCCGGATTTCAATCTCGGCCTTGAAATCGCGCTCAAGCAGCAGGGCATCACTACTATCCACTACGTCAGCCCGTCGATATGGGCGTGGCGCGGTGAGCGCATCCACAAGATCAAGCGGGCCGTATCGCACATGCTCGCGCTGTTTCCGCACGAGTCCGAAATCTATGAGCAAGCCGGCGTGCCGGTGGATTATGTCGGCCATCCCCTGGCGGACATGTTGCCGGAGCAGCCAAATCGTGCCGAGATGCGCGAGACGATGCGCATCCCGGTCAAGGCAACGGTGTTCGCCTTCCTTCCGGGCAGCCGCCAGAGCGAAGTCAAATATCTTGCGCACACTTATATTGAAACTGCCAGGCTGATCTTGCAGAAACTTCCCGAGGCACGCTTTCTGGTGCCGCTGGTGAGCCGCGAAACGCGCGGGATTTTCGAGCAGGCCATCTACGATTGCAATGCACATGAATTGCCGATCACGCTGCTGTTCGGGCATGCACAGGATGCGATGATCGTTGCCGACGGGGTTCTGGTCGCTTCCGGGACTGCAACGCTGGAAGCGGCGTTGCTCAAGCGGCCTATGGTGATCACCTATCGCATGCCGGCCCTGTCTTACTGGTTGATGAAGCGCAAGCGCTACCAACCGTATGTCGGTTTGCCGAATATCCTGTGCGGACGTTTCGTCGTGCCCGAGCTGGTACAGGAAGATGCCACGCCGGAAAATCTCAGCCAGGCCTTGCTCAACCTGGTCAACGACAAGGATGCGATTGCCGAACTGGAACGGACTTTTACCGAATTGCACCTGACGCTGCGTCAGAACACCGCCCAAAAAGCGGCGGCGGCTATCCTGCCCTACCTGAAAAGCAACTGAGCACCCGATGCCGGACATACTGCTCGTGTGCGGTGTCGATGAAGCAGGGCGGGGTCCGTTGGCCGGCCCGGTCAGCGCGGCAGCCGTAATACTGGATCCGGACCATCCGATTGCAGGCTTGGCTGATTCCAAGAAACTTTCCGCAAGGCAGCGAGATCAACTGGTTCCCCTCATCCACGAACGCGCATTGGCATGGGCAGTTGCCTATGCCGATGTCGATGAAATAGATAGTCTCAACATCCTGCAAGCCACATTGCTGGCGATGCGCCGTGCCGTGCAGGCCCTGCATATCCAGCCGCAACAAATTCTGGTGGACGGCCTGTATTGCCCGCAGACCGGTATTCCCAGCCGGGCGATCGTGAAGGGAGACAGCAAGGTGGCCGCGATATCCGCCGCTTCCATTCTGGCCAAGACCGCACGGGACGCACTGATGCTGCAGCTTCACGAACAATACCCGCGTTATGGCTTCGCCGACCATAAAGGCTATCCCACCGCCGCGCATCTGGCCGCGTTGCGCGAGCATGGCGTGTCGGATGTGCACCGCAAGAGTTTCAGGCCGGTGCACGAGTTGTTGTTTCCGTTTAAGTACGGGCAGCCACCAGACTGAGCTGCTGACACGCAACTGGTATCGACATTAGCTGCGTCGCGCAGCAGATGGTTATCGAAGGTCATTTTCGGGTATCGTATCGAACATCCATCCAATAGGGAAAACACATAACATGGCTATATACAAACTCGTACACCTGCTTGCTGCCCTGGTCTGGGTGGGGGGCATGTTTTTTGCCTACGTGGTGCTGCGCCCCGCTGCAGTGGAGGTTCTTGATCCCCCGCAACGGCTGCGCCTGTGGGATGCTGTATTCCGCCGTTTCTTCCACTGGGTATGGGGGGCGGTTGGCATATTGCTGGTCAGCGGCTTTTACATGCTTATCCGGATGGGCGGAATTGCCAGTGTGCCGCGCCACGTGCATGTCATGCTGGCCCTGGGGTTGGCGATGATGGCGATATACGGCTATGTGTTTTTTGCCTGTTACACCCCTTTCAACCTGCATGTCGCGAAACAGCAGTGGAAAGAGGCGGGTGAGACGCTGGGCAGGATACGCAAGCTGATCGCACTGAATCTGACCCTGGGATTGTTGACGGTGTGCGTGGCAGTGGTGGGCGCAGCGTGGGCTTATTGAGATGCCGGGCGCAATGCCGGTTAACCGAACCTGAATAAATTTGCTTGATGCGTGATTCCGCTTGAACAGGGAGTGGTGTCGCCGCAAATGGATTTACTCGATTGAAGACGGGGCACGCGGCGCCGCCGCGGCAGAAAATATATCCGGCGTTTATAGAAAGACATTGGAATTAAATGACTAGCGACAAGGTGGCTAAGACGCGCGCGCCCTATGGCCGCAATGTGCAATTGCTGCGAATGATGGGCCTGGCTGTCATTGTAGGCATACTCGGCGCGCTGGCGGTGCTGGGGTTTCATCAATTTTTGCTTGCGCTTGAAGCCAGGTTCTATGGTTCTAACCAGGGGCTGGTGGCCGATGCGATGCGATTGCCGCCGGAAATCCGCGCCATCGTTCCGGCCCTGGGCGGTCTTGCCGCCGGCTTGTTGCTGCAATATTTTCTCGGCCGCGGCAAAAATGAAACCGGGGCGGATTACATGGAGGCCATTTCCGCCGGCAGCGAAGTTCCGTTGCGTTCTTCGCTGCTGAAGTCACTTGCATCCGCCGCCACGGTGGTTTCGGGCGGCTCGATCGGGCGCGAGGGCTCCATGGTGCAACTGGCGGCCCTGACCGGCAGCCTGCTGGGAAAAGTCCTGCGGCTGTCTCCCGACGAGCGTCGCTTCGTCGTGGCCTGCGGCGCGGCAGCGGGGCTTGCGGGCGCGTACAACACCCCGATTGCCGGTGCCCTGTTCGTCGCCGAGATCGTGCTCGGCGGTTTCAGCGTCGGCAGCTTCGGCCCGCTGCTTCTGGCGGCGGCGGTTGCCGATTCGGTGGTGCGCCACGTCAGCAGCGTCGGTCCGATCTTTGCCGCCTCGCCCGGCACGCTGCAAAGCCTGCCGGAACTGCTGCTGGTTGTGTTGACCGGGATTGCGGCCGGACTGCTCGGGCCGCTGTTCATCGGCGCATTGAACCGCACCCGCCGGCGTTTGGCTGCGCTGAGTTTTCCGCTATGGCTGAAGATGACACTCGCAGGGCTTGCGGTCGGCGGGCTTTCAGTGATCCGCCCGGAAGTGTGGGGCAACGGCTACTCGGTGGTGAACTCATTGCTGCACCAGCCGTGGCTGTGGCAAAGCGTGCTGCTGATCCTGGTACTGAAAATCATTGCCACAGTGCTGACTTCGGGTTCGGGGGCGGTCGGCGGCGTGTTCACGCCTACGCTGTTTGTCGGCGCGGCGCTGGGCACGCTGGCGGGCAATGTGGTGCAGCTGATGCTGCCCGGCGTGTCGATGACGGCGTTTACACTGGTCGGCATGAGCGCTTTCCTCGCCGCCGTCACACATGCACCGCTCACCGCAGTGGTGATGGTCAGCGAAATGTCGTCCGGTTATGGCCTGGTGCCCGCGCTGGTGCTGGCGAGCCTTGCAGGATACTACGTTTCATCGGTGCTGCATCCGGGGTCGATTTATGCAAGCTCGATCCCGCAAAACCATCCCACGCAGAATATGCCGTCGACGCATTTGTGATGGCCGACAGGTAAGCATTACTCTCCCAGTTTCAGCCGCCTGATGTAGTGGCAAGTATAGCCATGCGGATGCTTGACCAGGTAATTCTGGTGGTATTCCTCGGCGCGCCAGAATTCCCTGAAAGGCGCGATTTCGGTGACGACCGGAGCTCCCCATTCGCCTGATGCATCCACGGTGCGGATGACTTCTTCGGCAGTGGTCTTTTGTTGTTCGTCCAGGTAGAAGATCGCCGAACGGTAGGACGTGCCGATGTCATTGCCTTGGCGGTTCTTCGTCGTCGGGTCGTGCATGCGGAAGAACTCGAACAGCAGGTGGTGGTACGTGAGCTGCTTCGGGTCGAACACCACCTTCAGCGCTTCCGCGTGTCCGTCGTGTCTCTCGTAAGTCGCGTTCGGCACATCGCCGCCGGTATAGCCGACCTCGGTTGCCAGCACGCCGGGGATGGCCCGCACCAGTTCCTCCATGCCCCAGAAGCAGCCGCCGGCAAGACAGGCGGTTTGAATTTTGGCAGTTTGATCCATGCTTGCTCCTATCGGCGCTCCTTCTTCATCGCCTGCGCAGCCTCGCGCTTGGAATCCTTTTCCTTTTCAGTGGCGCGCTTGTCGTGCTGTTTCTTGCCTTTCGCGAGGCCGATCTCCAGTTTGACGCGGCCGTTCTTGTAGTGCATGTCCAGCGGCATCAGCGTGTAGCCGGCGCGCTGCACCTTGCCGATGATCCGGTCGATTTCCAGTTTGTGCAACAGCAGTTTGCGGGTGCGCACCGGGTCGGGATGGATGTGCGTGGAAGCGTTCAGCAACGGGCTGATGTGCGAGCCGAACAGATACAGCGCACCGTCCTTTACCGTGACATAAGCTTCCTTGAGTTGCGCCCGCCCGGCGCGGATAGCCTTGACTTCCCAGCCTTCCAGCATGATGCCGGCTTCATATTTATCCTCGATGAAGTATTCGTGGTAAGCCTTTTTGTTCTGGATGATGCTCATAACGGGTGAGTTTTGCGGTGTGTTCGGCTATTCTACCAGCCTTTGGAATCTGGTCCTGGACAAGCGATGGCGTTAGTGGAAAAAACGGTACTGGTTCCGCACAGCGCGGCGCAGATGTTCGATCTGGTGGATCGTGTTGAAGAATACCCGCAGTTTCTGCCCTGGTGCGGGGGTTCCAGTGTGAAAGAACGGGATGCGACCACGGTGCATGCCACGGTGCACATCGATTATCACCATATCAAACAGAGTTTCACCACCGAAAATGTGCGCACCCCGCCGAACCAGATCGACATCACTTTGCAACATGGGCCGTTTAAACATCTGGACGGATGCTGGCGATTTATCCCGTTGAGCCCGTCTGCCTGTAAAATAGAGTTTCGCCTGCACTATGAGTTTTCCAACAAGCTGCTGGAAAAGATGGTGGGGCCGGTATTTCACTATATAGCCAACAATTTTGTGGATGCATTCATCCACCGCGCAGAAAAGGTTTATTCGAACACATGAACGACAGGATCAATATCGAAGTCGTGTACGCGCTGCCTGACGAGCAGGTCCTGCTCAAGCGTAGCGTGCCGGCCGGAACGACAGTGGCAGAAGCATTGCAAGCCAGTGGCGTGCTGGCAAAGCATCCCGAGATCGACATGGAAAAAAACAAGCTGGGCATATTCGGCAAGCTGACCAAGGCCGATGCGGTGCTGCGCGACAAGGACCGCATCGAAATCTACCGCCCGCTGATCGCCGACCCCAAGGAAGTACGGCGCCAGCGTGCCGAACAGGGGAAGGTGATGAAGAAGGGCGGCGGTGACGCATGAAAGCGCCCCGAATAACCTGCTGCGCGACTCGATTGCGGCGTTGCGCGGTGCTCATTTCCTCGCCTACCTGTCAGGTATGTCTCGGTCATTGTGCTCCGTGCGCCTTGCACTCAAGCCGCTCGCGACGGTTCTTCAAGGCGCTTCAAAGCGTTGTTGCCTGTCGATTTTTTCTCGCTGATAACGACCGCCAGAGGTACTCAGGTGCTTGATTACGACCTGCATTGCCATTCCAATGTTTCCGACGGTACGCTGACTCCCGGCGAGCTGGTGGATCGCGCTGCCGGGCGCGGCGTGAAAGTGATGGCGTTGACCGATCACGATGATGTGGATGGCCTGGATGAGGCGCGCGCCGCAGCCGCGCGGCACGGCATGACGTTCATCAATGGCGTGGAGATTTCCGTGTCGTGGCGCAGCCATACTTTGCATATCGTCGGCCTGGGAATAAATCCGGATTACCCGCCCTTGGCGGAAGGTTTGCGCAGTGTGCGCAGCGGGCGCAGCGAGCGGGCAAAAAAAATGGCCGATGAGCTGGCCAAGGCCGGCATCGGCGGTGTGCTGCAGGGGGCATACCAGTTCGCCGGAAATCCCAAAATGATAGGCCGCACTCATTTTGCGCGCTATCTGGTGGAAGCCGGGCATTGCAAGGATGTAAAAAGCGTATTCAACCGCTATCTGGTGAAGGGGAAGCCCGGCTACGTGCCGCATCAATGGGCGGCTTTGGCAGATGCGATCGGCTGGATACGCGGCAGCGGCGGGGTCGCGGTGTTGGCCCATCCCGGCCGATATATGGTCGGGCGCAACGGCATGGGCAAGAAGACCATGCGCGAATTGCTGACCGAGTTTGTCGAATTGGGCGGCCAGGCTTTGGAGGTTGTCACCGGAAGCCATACCCCGGAACAGTATGCCGAGTTCGCGCGTTATGCCGAAGAATTCAATCTTTTGACTTCGTGCGGTTCGGATTTTCACGGGCCGGGCGAAAGCTACCGGGATATGGGGCGCCTGCCGGATTTTCCGCTGGGCTGCCGTCCGGTCTGGCAGGCCTTTCCAGCGTAGCAAAGGCATGGCTCAATTCTTCAGCATCCATCCCGAAAATCCCAATCCGCGCCTGATTCGCCAGGCGGCAGAGGTGTTGCGCGGGGGCGGGGTGGTCGTTTATCCAACCGATTCCTGTTACGCTCTCGGCTGTCATCTCGATGACAGGAATGCCGTGACACGTATCCGGCAGATACGAAAACTGGACGAACAGCACCACCTGACTTTGATGTGCCGCGACCTGTCGGAGATATCCCGTTATTCTAAAATCGATAATGCCAAATTCCGTTTGCTCAAGGCCAACACGCCGGGCAGTTACACCTTTATCCTTGAAGCAACCAGGGAAGTGCCCAGGCGCTTGCAACATCCCAAACGCAGCACTATAGGTATTCGCATCCCCGATCATCCGGTGGCTTTGGCCTTGCTGGAAGAGCTGGGCGAGCCGATGTCCAGTTCAACGCTGATTCTGCCGGATGAAGCCTGGCCGATGAACGATGCCGGGCGTATTCGCGAATTGCTGGAGAAGAAAGTCGATCTGGTGATCGATGGCGGAACGGTGGGGGCGGATTTTACCACCGTGATAGACCTGACCGGCGATGTACCGGTGCTGCTGCGCCGAGGGAAAGGTGATGTTGCCCCGTTTGGAATTGAAGATATTGAAGATTAATGACAACATGATGGAAACCCAATGCAAATCGACCAACTGATACAAACCGTCGCACTCGCGGCTATTCCCGTGCTGTTCGCCATCACCCTGCACGAAGCTGCACATGGTTATGTGGCCAGGCATTTCGGAGATATGACCGCTTACCAGGCGGGACGCATCAGCCTCAATCCCCTGCATCATATCGACCTGTTCGGCACGGTACTTTTGCCGCTGCTTACGCTGTGGATGGGTGGGATTCTGTTCGGCTGGGCCAAACCGGTGCCGGTCAACTTCGCCATGTTGCGCAATCCCAAGAAGGATATGCTGTGGGTGGCGATTGCCGGACCGGCTTCGAATCTGGTCATGGCGCTGGGCTGGGCTTTTTTCTACAAAATCGGGGTAACATTTCCCGAGAGTTATTTTGCCGAGCCTTTGTTGGGCATGGCCATGTGGGGGATTAAAATAAATGTGGTGCTGATGGTGCTGAATCTGCTGCCGTTGCCGCCCCTGGATGGCGGGCGCGTCGCGATCAGCATGCTGCCGCAGCGCCAGGCGTTTCAACTGGCCAAGGTCGAGCCTTATGGCATGTTCATCCTGATCTTCCTGGCGATCACGCCAATACTGGGTTTGCTGCTCTCCCCGCCAATCGAATTGGTTTATAAATCGCTTTCGCTGTTATTCGGGATTTAATCATGTTTGCTGATCGTGTGTTATCGGGGATGCGCCCCACCGGAAGTTTGCATCTGGGGCACTACCACGGGGTGCTGAAGAATTGGGTGCAGATGCAGAATGAATATGAGTGCCTGTTCTTTGTGGCCGACTGGCACGCGCTGACCACGCATTACGACACGCCGCAGATCATCGAACAAAGCGTGTGGGACATGGTGGTGGACTGGCTGGCTGCCGGCGTCAATCCGGCGCGCGCCACGCTGTTCATCCAATCCAGGGTGCCGGAACATGCGGAACTGCACTTGTTGTTGTCGATGATCACTCCGCTGGGTTGGCTTGAGCGCGTGCCAACCTACAAGGATCAGCAGGAAAAGCTTTCCGAAAAAGATCTGAGCACTTATGGATTTCTCGGCTATCCCTTGCTGCAAAGCGCGGATATCCTGATCTACCGTGCTACCCAGGTGCCGGTGGGGGAAGACCAGGTGCCGCATATCGAATTTACCCGCGAGATAGCGCGGCGCTTCAATCATATTTATGGCCGCGAAGCGGGTTTTGAAGAGAAGGCCGAAGCCGCGGTCAGGAAACTCGGCAGCAAAAAGGCCAAGCTGTACCACGAATTGCGCACCCGTTTTCAGGAGCAGGGCGACGATGCGGCATTGGCGTCCGCAAAATCCCTGCTGGATGAGCAGCAAAGCCTGAGTCATGGCGATCTGGAGCGTTTGTTCGGTTATCTGGAAGGCGGCGGCAAGATGATCCTGTCCGAGCCGCAAGCCATGCTTACCGCGGCCTCAAAAATGCCAGGCCTGGATGGGCAGAAAATGTCCAAGTCCTACAACAACACGATCAGTTTGCGTGAAGATGAAGCCAGCGTGAGCAAGAAGATACGCACCATGCCGACCGACCCGGCGCGCATCCGCCGCAGTGATGTCGGGAATCCCGACAAGTGCCCGGTGTGGCAGTTGCATAAGGTGTATTCTAACGAGCAAACCAGGCAATGGGTGATGCAGGGTTGCAAGAGCGCCGGCATAGGCTGCATCGAATGCAAACAGCCGGTGATCGACGCAGTGTTGGCGGAGCAGCGCCCGATGCGCGAGCGGGCACAGCTTTATCTGGACGACCCGGCGCTGGTGCGCAACATCATCGCAGACGGTTGCGAAAAGGCCCGCAAGCTGGCATCGGAAACCATGCGCGATGTGCGCGAGGCAATGGGAATCAGCTACGGCTGAAAATTCATGGAAGCCATCCTGAAATCGACGCTCACCTGTCCAGCCTGCGGCGCGGCCAAAGAAGAAACCATGCCGGTGGATGCGTGCCAGTTTTTCTACGAATGCACCGGGTGCCATGCCGTACTGCGCCCAAAACCCGGCGATTGCTGTGTGTTCTGTTCGTTTGGTACCATACCCTGCCCGCCGATCCAATTGCAACGGGGTATGCTCAACTAAACTTGCACGATATGAACCAGGCCGATATCCAAACTCCCGCACCGCTTGCACTTATTCACGGCGAACCGATGCTGGTGCTGCCGCAGGACTTGTATATCCCGCCGGATGCACTGGAACTGGTATTGGCAACCTTTCAGGGGCCGCTGGATCTGTTGCTGTACCTGATCCGCAAGCACAACCTGGATGTGCTGGATATCCCGATGGCGGAATTGACCCGCCAATACATGGGCTACATCGAGATGATGCAGAAGCATCGCCTGGAACTGGCTGCGGATTATCTGCTGATGGCGGCGGTGCTGATCGAAATCAAATCGCGCATGCTGCTGCCGCGTCCGCCCAGGGTCAGCGAAGAAGATGGTGAGGATCCCCGCGCCGAACTGATGCGCCGCTTGCTGGAATATGAGCAAATGAAGCTTGCCGCGCAAAAGCTCAACGAACTGCCGCAAGCGGGGCGCGATTTCGAGATTGTGCAGGTGCTGATTGAAAAGACCGTAGCCGAAAGATTGCCCGAAGTCAGCGTCGAGGATTTGAGGCTGGCCTGGCTGGGCCTGCTGGCGCGTGCCAAGCTCAACACGCATCATAAGGTTCGCCGCGAACAGCTCTCGGTGCGCGAGCAGATGACACACATCCTGCGTTGCCTGCAGGGCGGCGAGTTCGTCGAGTTCGGCAAGCTGTTCGATGTGGAAAGCGGCGTGCCGAAACTGGTGGTCACTTTCATCGCGATCCTCGAATTGGCCAAGGAATTTCTGGTAGAGATCCAACAAAGCGAAACCATGGGGAATATATATGTCCGAACAAACCGAGCCATCAACGCCGAGTGAAGCGCCATCGTCCGGTGCCGTGACTTCGCCTGTGCATGCTGAATCCTTCGTACCGGCCTCCGCGGAAATGACTTCGGCAGATTCAGTGCTGCCTGTTGTTATCGACGAGGGTTCAGGGCAATCCGGACTGGCTTTGGAAGCCATTGATATGCAGCAACTCAAGCGTGTGCTGGAAACCGCGCTGCTGACCAGCAGCGAACCATTGTCGCCGGCGGAACTGAAGAAACTTGCAGACACATCTCTGGACAACCGCCAGCTCGAATCGCTATTGGATGAGATTGTTCGGGACTGGCAGGGCAGAGGCGTTGAATTGACCCGCGTGGCAAGCGGTTGGCGGTTTCGCGCCAAACCCGAGATGCAGCCATATCTGGACCGGCTTAATCCGCAAAAACCGCCGCGCTATTCGCGCGCCGTGCTGGAAACTCTTGCCATCATTGCCTACCACCAACCCGTCACACGGGGCGATATCGAGGAGATACGCGGGGTCGCGGTTTCATCGCAAATCCTCAAGACGCTTGAAACCCGGGGCTGGGTAGAGGTGGTCGGAACACGCGATGCGCCGGGAAAGCCGGAATTGTTCGCCACCACCAAACAACTGCTCGACGATCTCAATCTGCATGCTCTGCAGGAGTTGCCGTCGCTGCAGGAAATCGGCGCGTTGCTGGAACAGGATGTGACCGTTTCAGCATGAAGGCTGTTTATTCATGAGATTGATCCGGTCCAGGGACAATCCATTCTTCAAGGAGTTGGCCCAGCTTGCCGATTCTGCGCGGCAGCGCAACAAGTCAGGCTTGACTTTGCTGGACGGAGCACACTTGCTGGCGGCATATCTGGACAATGGCAAGCAGCCGCGCCACATTATTTGCAAAGCTGCGGCCTTGCAAGATGTCGAAATCTCCGGGTTGTTGGCGCGCATGAATGATGTGCCCGCCATAGAGCTGGACGATAAATTGTTTGCGGAAATTAGCGAACTGAAAACGCCCTCCGGGATCATGGCCCTGATCGAAATTCCCAAGCCGGGAATTCCGGCTGTGCAAACCCATTTTGCCTTGTTGCTGGAAGATATTCAGGACCCGGGAAATCTCGGCTCTATCCTGCGTTCGGCGGCTGCGGCGGGATGCGATTCGGTATTTCTGTCCCCAGGGTGCGCCGATGCCTGGTCGCCGAAAGTGCTGCGTGCGGCGATGGGCGGGCATTTTGCGTTGCGCATCTATGAAAGCCAGAACTTGCCGGGTGCGGCAAAATTATTTGCCGGCACATTGGTGGCTGCCAGTCTGCAAGCCACGCATAGCCTGTATGACTGCGACTTGCGCGGCAAAGTCGCGTTTATGGTTGGCAATGAAGGGGCGGGATTGTCGGCAGCCATGCTGGATCTGGCCACCCACAAAGTGGCCATTCCGATGCCGGGTAAGGTCGAATCGCTGAATGCCGCCGCGGCCGCGGCGATTTGCCTGTTTGAAGCGGTAAGGCAACGGCAACATCCCTGAGTTGAGCTATATTCCGGGCGCGTATTAAACTCCTTGACCTGTAAGCCTATTTCGCTATAATGCGCCCCCCTGCGGGACTGCCTGTAAAACAGATCGGCAGTTTCGCTCACCTTGCTCCACCGCACCGCAAGCGGGGGGCTTTAACCATAAGGAGTTGTAATGCGACATTACGAAATCGTGTTTATTGTTCACCCCGATCAAAGCGAGCAAGTGCCCGCGATGATCGAGCGTTATCGCACACTCGTCACATCCAAAGGCGGTTACATCCACCGACTGGAAGACTGGGGGCGCCGCCAGCTGGCTTACCCCATCCAAAAGATTCACAAGGCACACTACGTGCTGATGAATATCGAATGCAACCAGGAAACACTGGATGAACTGGAGCACGCGTTCCGCTTCAATGATGCGGTATTGCGCCATCTGACTGTCAAGACCAAAGCTGCCGTTACCGAGCCGTCGGCCATGATGAAGGAAGAGAAGTCCCGCTCCGTGCCAACTGAAGGCGGCTTTAGCGGTACGGTTCCGGCGGCAGAGCCCGTAGTGGCAACGGCAACGGCTTGATTGGCGCGTAACAGCAGCCGTTCAAGTCCTGCAAGTATTTTCAGCCGGCACTGGCACCGCATATCATCGACATAATCTTGGAATAAGGAAACATCATGGCACGCCCATCAGACAAAAAGAAAGATGACAAGAACAAGCGTTCTTCCCGCAACAATCTGTTCAAACGCCGCAAGTTCTGCCGCTTTACAGTCGAGAAGATCGCGGAAGTGGATTACAAGGATATCAACATCCTCAAGGAATTCATCGCCGAAAACGGCAAATTGATCCCGGCGCGCATCACCGGCACCAAGACACGCTATCAGCGCCAATTGAGCACCGCCGTCAAGCGAGCGCGCTTTCTGGCTTTGATGCCTTACACAGACCTGCACTAAGGAACCCGGACATGCAAATAATTTTGATGGAAAAAGTGACCAACGTCGGCCAGTTGGGTGAGGTTGTCAAAGTCAAGAACGGGTTCGCGCGCAATTTTTTGATCCCGCAAGGCAAGGCCAAGCGCGCCACTGACGCCAACATGGCTGAATTCGAAGTGCGCCGTGCCGAGATCGAGGCTGCCGAAAAGGTAAAACTGGCCGACTCGCAAGCCCGCGGCGAAAAACTGTCCGGATTGACGCTGCAGATCGTGCAAAAGGCCGGTGTGGACGGCAAGTTGTTCGGCTCGGTCACCAACGCTGACATCGTGAATGCACTGGCTACACAGGGATTTGAAGTGGAGAAGTCACAAGTGCGCATGCCGGCAGGCCATATCAAACAGATTGGCGACCATCCTCTCAGCATCGCGTTGCACACTGATGTGGTGGTAGGGATCACCGTTTCGGTGCTCGGCGAACAGTAATTCAACGCGATACCGGAGCACCAAAAAAGGACTGGCAACAGTCCTTTTTTGTTTTAGGCGTTTGCCCACTGGCAAGGTAAAATGCCTTCGCTTAAGGATCACTATAATTTCATTCCATGCAAATATTTTCCAAGCCGGATACACAACTCGACCAGATCAAATTGCCGCCCCATTCCGTTGAGGCAGAGCAATCGGTTCTGGGAGGCCTGTTGCTGGAAGCGGGCGCACTGGACAAGATCACCGATCTGGTACTCGCCGATGATTTCTACCGCAACGAGCATCGCCTGATCTACCGCCAGATCATACGCTTGAGCGAGCAGGCGAAACCGGTGGACGTGATCACCGTCGCCGAAGCACTTGAGATCGCAGGTGAACTGGATAAGGTGGGAGGTTTGCCTTATCTGGGCGGTCTGGCGCAGAACGTGCCCTCGGCGGCCAACATCCGCCGTTACGGCGAGATCGTGCGGGAGCGTTCCATCATGCGCAAACTGGCGGAAGTCGGCAGCGAGATCGCCAGCAGCGCCTACAATCCGACCGGGCGCGATGCCGCGCAATTGCTGGATGAAGCGGAAAGCAAGGTATTCGAGATTGCCGAGGCAGGCGCGAAAGGCAAACAGGGGTTCATTGCCATGCCGCCGCTGCTGTCGCAAGTGGTTGAGCGCATTGAAACGCTGTACGCCCGCGACAATCCCAGCGACATCACAGGAACCGCAACCGGCTTCACCGACCTGGACCGCATGACCTCCGGATTGCAGCCGGGTGACCTGGTCATTGTTGCGGGCCGCCCGAGCATGGGCAAAACTGCATTCTCGATCAATATTGCCGAAAACGTGGCCATGGACAGCAAATTGCCCGTGGCGATTTTCAGCATGGAAATGGGAGCCAACCAATTGGTGATGCGTATGCTCGGCTCGGTCGGAAAACTCAACCAGCATGATCTGCGCACCGGGCGATTGCAGGATGACGACTGGGGGCGGCTGACGCATGCCTTGGGCAGGCTGAATGACGCCCCCATATATATTGACGAAAGTGCAGCGCTTTCCGCATTGGATCTGCGCGCGCGATCGCGCCGCCTGCATCGCCAGAATAACGGGCTCGGCCTGATCGTGGTTGATTATTTGCAATTGATGAGCTCGAACGCAGGCAAGGCCAGCGAGAACCGCGCCACGGAAATTTCTGAAATCTCCCGCTCGCTAAAGGCGCTGGCCAAGGAACTGCACGTGCCGGTGATCGCGCTGTCGCAGTTGAACCGCAGCCTCGAGCAGCGCCCCAACAAACGCCCGGTGATGTCCGATCTGCGCGAATCCGGGGCCATCGAACAGGATGCCGACCTGATCCTGTTCATCTACCGCGATGAGGTCTACAACAGCGATTCGCAAGATAAGGGCAAAGCCGAAATCATCATCGGCAAGCAGCGTAACGGTCCGATTGGCAAAGTCGAACTGGCGTTCAGGGGCGAATATACACGCTTTGACAATCTGGCTTCTGGCAGCTATTGATCAGGTGCGTAAGGCTGGACGAATTGTACCGTCTACAATTGGCAACGCAAAAAAAAGCCCCTCGATAGAGGAGCTTTGTACTTGCTGTTGCCGCCTTTGGCAGTTAATAGCCCATAGCAGTTATGGCGAATGTGTTGCCGCAAGTTTCATTTGGCTTGTTGTGGCATTGTAATTCTACCGGTGAAGGTTTTCGGTCGAGTTCCGGAGAGCGGGTTGTAGGATATGTCCAGTCTCAAGGGAGCGCCGCCAGCTTCGCCAGTCTAGACCCAACCTAGAGTAAGCCTGTCGTCATATAAATTTCGGTCATTGGCAAGTTTGCGCCGCTTAAATGTGTCGCGGTTTGGTCAGCTTTCGCATGCACGGAATATTCACCATATGCAGGGATCGCCACGGCTGCCAGAATGCCGATAAACGCAACCATGATCATCCGGTCAACCATGGTGGAATTTTTAAGAACGTTTTTCATGATAAAGCTCCTTTTATGAATTAAGTACTCTTGAATTAAACACACTAACGTCATGTGTCGGCAGTAGTAACAGCATTAGTTGTGCCAGATATTATAATTAATTGATTATAAATATAATAATTGAAATTTATAAAATTTTACTGGCAATTTAATCATTAAAATATGTCAGGAGTTCATCAGCCCCCGCCATTTTTTTGGCAATCACAGTTGATATACGTCAGCCAATACAAAGATCGTTGATTACCCTTCGCGAATAAGTCGGAGTGAAACTCATTGAGACATATTGGCTCTTGTCACGAGGTTGTAGTCACGAATTTTATGTCCGTGTACAAGACCGAAACAGGAACTTGCGCTATTGAATTGCAGCCGGCTGCTGGTGTAATAAATTTTGCCATTCCGACGTGTTTTCCCTTGTTTGAAACAAGCATTGGAATGCTGCGTCCACTATCCATTTTATGTGATCGAGTTGTCGAATAGTCTTGCATAGGCCGTCCCAAAAAAACTATCCTGTATTTGCACACAATGCGCACGCCAAGTAAGTGGAGCAGGCGCTAGTTTTGCAAGAAGCGGGATATGGGTTTGGTAGTCGTGAGTCATGCGCCACTGCACATCCAACGATTTTTGTTTGAAGCTCAACAGCCTTTCGGATACAATGCGAACCCTGTAATAGGCGCGTAGCTCAGCTGGTTAGAGCACTTGGTCGACATCCAAGGGGTCGTTGGTTCGAGTCCAATCGTGCCTACCATACAATCAAGGAGCTAGGCTGAAAGCCTGGCTCCTTTTTTTAGTCCATTCACTTATTGGTAGCCATGAATTTTCACAAGCATCTCCAATGGGCCGTTTTCATTACGGTGTTGATCAATGCCGCAGCGATGTTTTCTCCTATCATCAATAGCGGGGATGCGGTTACCTACGCGTCGATTGCAAATCATATTGTTCTAAGCCATGACTGGGTCAAGCTGGTTCTTGATGGCCATGATTGGCTGGACAAACCGCACCTGCCGTTTTGGATTACAGCATTGTTTTTCAAGCTGGGGGGAAGCGGGGCACTAACTTATATCCTCCCTGGTTTCATTTTCCATCTTGTGGGCGCTTATTACACTTACCGATTAGCCAGTCTGCTTTATAACAAGCAGACTGCAGGCCTGGCTGTTTTGATTTACGTATCCATTTTTAATCTGATGGACGCGAGTATCGAGGTCAAGGCGGAAACATATCTGATCGGGCAGATCATGCCCGCCTGCTATTACTGGCTTCGGTACGACGCTAAATTCCGGATCAAATACTTGGTGCTGGGTGCGCTGTTTACCGCCATGGCCGTAATGACAAAGGGAATTTTTACCCTGTTCACGATCACCAGTGGCATGGCCTGTTTATGGATATACCAAAAACAATGGTCGAAATTTTTCAGCCTCAAGTGGCTGGCTGCATTGATTCTGTCTTTGCTGTTTGTCGCGCCGGAACTGATTGCGCTGCACCTTCAGTTCAATCGGCATGATGGGAATGCCGGTTTGGGACAACCTGTTTCCGGCATCAGGTTCTTTTTCTGGGATAGTCAATTCGGCCGATTCTTTAATACCGGACCGATACAAAACCACAATGGGAACCCGTTTTATTTTGTCCTTGTGTTCTTGTGGGCTTTTTTACCGTGGACCATAATTTTTTTCGCGGCAATTCATGCGCATTTGAAATCTTTTGGCAAGTCTATTTTGCCGGAACGCGCCGCTTTCATTTTCTTGAGCAGCGCCTTTCTTTGTACCTTTTTAATGTTCAGCGCAACCAAATTCCAGTTTGACTATTACATAGACATAATCCTGCCTTTTGCCGCCATTCTCTGCGCACAATATTTAAACAAATCGAGCATCAGCCGCACGCTTTTCATCGCACAGATGAGTTTGATAAGCCTGCTTGCCTTGATCGTTATTGCGATGGCTGTCTATGTGATGAATATTGAATTGCTCGCGGTGGCAGCATTGATATTGATCTGGTTGTTGTATTACGCATATAAAACCAGGGCCGCGCTACCCGGCTTTCGTATCCTGATGTATTCAGTTCTCGCCATCAACCTGTTGTATGTATTTCTGACCTTGCTGACGGCGGGTACTTTTATGCAATACAGCGTTGCATATAATGCGGCTAAGCTATTCGGCAGGCAATCCGCCATGCCGGTCTACGTTTTTCAAATGCCCGAGGTGGCCAGAGAACTGGCTCTGTATAGCGAAGCACCCTGTTATGAGATAGAGAATACAGAAGCGTTGATGCAGGCCAAAGGGAGTTATTACTTGATTGCAAGGCGTGATCAGGAACAGAAGTTCAATCTGGAGGCATCACGGTTCAAACAGATTGCCAGCATGGACCTGGTTGTTCACAAAACAGGGACGTTCAATAAATTATTGCGGCTGGCAAAAGGCGTTTGGCCACTGGAAAGCATAGACTTTTTGAAATTTTCGGCCCCTTGATTCGACCTGGCATGCCTGACCAGAGCCGGCAGCTTGGGAAAAGAGAATTTTTCGCTGGTGCAGATGGCAGCGTTTTTAGCGCTGCTGCCTTTCTTCATTGCTTTGCGTCTGTTGTTCGGTAAACAATACTGCGGCTTTAACCCTTGAAGACAAGTTGAGTTTTGTAAGTATATGGCGCACGTGTTGCTTTACCGTGTCATAGCTGATGGAAAGAGTTTGCGCAATGGCTTTGTTGCTTTCACCGCGCGATAACAATTGCAGTATTTCCCGTTCGCGGTCGGTAAGCAGTTTGAGGGAGTGTTTTGGTTCCTCTTCCTGATGATCGCCGCGCAGCATTTCGATCATTTTGATTGTCATCGTGGGAGCGACGACCAGTTCGCCTGCAGCTACTCGCCTGATGGCATCGACAACATCTTCTGGTGCCATATCTTTCAGCAGGTAGCCGCGCACACCAGCACGTATTGCATTCGAAAGATCAACTTCAGAATCACTCATGGTCAGGACTACAGCTGGGGTGGCACAGCCTTCCTTGCGAATTTGCTCGAGCATGGACAACCCATCAATCGGTTTCATGCGCAAATCCAGTATCAACAAATCAGGTTGCAGGTTCAATAATTCACGCAATCCTTCCACACAGCCGGTAGCGCCGAGAACGGAAAATCCATAACAGTTGGCGAGAAGTTCGCTTAACCCGCTTCTGCACAAGCTTTGATCATCTACCAGTACAATTTTTAACGGTTCATTCATTAACTATTTCTCCGATCAGATCCCGGTTCAGGGAAAGATAATTGCACACGTGTGCCGAATTCTGTTGAACTTTCTACTTTTATTTCGCCACCAATGCGTTGTGCACGCTCGCGCATGATCATCATGCCATAGTGCCCTTCAACCGGCGTGAAAGTGCATCCCCCGCTGCCATTATCTTCAACCGTAATGAGGTAGCAATTGCCGTAATACTCCACTCTCAGGCGGGCATGGGTTGCTCTTGAGTGGATTGCAATATTCGCCAGTGCCTCCTTGACGATATGGGACACCTGGATTTCATACTCCAGTGGTAATTCGAAGCAGGCCACCAGGTTGGCATATTCGAGTGTAATGTCATTGCGTTGGCGGAATTGATCGGTCAAGGTTTGCAATGCATGCATCAGTCCCGAAGGGTCCATAGCGCAGCGGAATTCCGTGATCAGTTCCCGAACGGTCTTTTGGCTGCTCTCTAATGCATCATCGATTTCTTGCGCATATTGGGTAGCCATGCGTCCATTTTGCTTGCGTATTGATTCGAGCAGCAAGCTCGTGCGCATCCGAGTATATACCAGAGATTGTGCCAATGAATCATGGATCTCATTGGCGATAGCCTGACGTTCGGCAATCAGATCGGCGCGCTTGGCGTCGCGATTTGATTTGTTGTGCTCGATGATCGCGCTAAGCATGCGTGCGCAGGCCAAAACAGTTTTGGGGGTGTGCTCAAGTACATCTTGTGCTTCGTTGAAAAACAGCGTGAGCTTTCCGATTGGGTTTTTCTGGATTGTACGGCTTTCAATTGTAGCGGTGATCAACGATTCAATTTTGCAACCGGCATAGCGGCAATCCTGTGGTGACTTGCATGCTTTGAGATTGGCAGAATAAATGCCGCCTGTGCTGATTGATCTGCGGCATGTGTCGCAGTTTGAATCGACTGCACATTCGGCTTCCAGCAATTCCGCAGATAAACCGACCGAGCCGAATAGCTGCATGGTTGGGCCATGTGGTGATGGTAAGCTGATAACCCCGGCGCTTGCGTTCACTGCCTCAATGAGGCTTCCTAGTAACTCCTCCAGGAGGTGTTTAAAATGCCCCGCTTGGGCCGCGGAGGGCGCAATTATTGTGTGCACCGCAGTGCTCCAGCCTATATCGGTGGGAATGAAATCAGAACCTTTTTCCCATGAAAAATCTGTTGGGACCGGGTTCGTCACGAAACTTGCCTTTTTACCCATAAATAATCCAACAATTAATGATGCTTTGAACAATTCCCAATTGGATGGGTGATTCATCAAAACGGATTCTGGCCGCCAAATAATTCATCGGGGTAAGTCGAGCATACATGCATATCGCTATGGCGGGTAGTTGATGTTTTGCATCCAACTGACTTGGTTAACAGTATACCTCTCATTCGGGTTATACAAACATTCTTCCAAATGGCTATAGACACTAAACTCGTGATGAGTTTATTGAAACAATAGTGAGCGCTGGTAACATGTTATTCAAGTTGATCTTGGTTACCAACACTCGGTGTTTCTGGATCATGAAAATATACCAGTAGTGTCCGGTTAACTTACAAAATTCCGAGCCAAGGTTGAGTATTGGCCGGGCTTACAGAGCAATTTATTTTGGTGCCGGATATTAAGCGATCCGGCAGACATGTATTCGAGATTCATACGCTGAAGCATTGACCAATTCTGCAGCTTGAGATAGTGGCTCCGCTGGTTTGTACGGGCATCTCGTTCAGCCCGAAAGGCTGCAGCGTATCGCCGAACGGAAAAAATAATTGTTGGGAGATAATGCACAAGCCATTTCAAGCGGCCAGCCTTGATTTGGCCGCTTTCAATTAACGCCTGGCAAAACGGGGGAAAGGACCGGAATTAATATCTTGTAAAAATGAAGGTTTGCTAGCACACTGCAATTCCAGTTTAACGAATTTGGCGGGAGCCGGGCCAACAACTGAAATTTTTGTAACTAACCAGGGAGGGTTTTGTTATGGGAAAGTCACAGGATGTTCGGAACGAAAAAAGTGAACCCGGGGCAGTCCGCAACAAGGGCTGGAGTGAATTATATCTAAAGGAAGACTGGTGGGCGATCTGGATCGGGATGGGTCTTATGGTGCTGGCTGTCTTTCTCTACAGCAGCGGGAGCCATTTCCTGTCTGCGCTGGCGATCAATCCGGGAGGGTTGAAATGGTCATCTTTTGACCAACTGGCAGATCATTTTGCCAAGAACGCCGGCATGTATTTTTTTCAATTCATCTTCTGGATGGCGATTTTCGGTTTGAGTTGTCGCATCATGGGCATCAAACTCAACGAGTTCGTGCCTTCATTCCTGTTCCTGTATGTTCTTTCCATCGCGATATTTTCCGTCGCAGGATGGGTAAATGCCTCCAAATTCAATCTCGAAGCGCCGCTGGTCGCGCTGGTCGCGGGTTTGGTCATTTCCAATACGGGCAGCCTGCCCAAGTGGATGGACAGCGGATTCAGGGTCGAATATTTCGTCAAACTCGGCATCGTTCTGCTGGGCGCGACTTTCCCGATCACACTGGTTCTTACCGCGGGACCGATCGCCATCATGCAGGCCACCATTATTTCACTGGTAACTTGCCTGGTTATTTACTTCAGTGCGACCAGGGTGTTCGGGCTGGATCGGAGACTCGCCGCCGTGATCGGCGTGGGCGGATCGGTTTGCGGGGTTTCTGCCTCGATGGCGATTGCCGCATCAGTCGGGGCGAAAAAGGACGACCTTTATACTTCCGTCACCCTGGTGGTGGGTTGGGCGCTGGTGATGATCGTTGTTCTGCCGTTTGTATCCCAGGCGCTGGGGCTTTCCGCCGGGGTGGCGGGTGCCTGGATAGGCACCTCAGAATTTGCCGACGCAGCCGGATTTGCCGCAGCGAGCGCTTATGGGAAAATGGCCGGTCATGAGGATACGGCGATCAAGGCATTCACGCTGATGAAGGTTATCGGGAGAGACCTGTGGATCGGTGTCTGGTCCATCGTCTGGGCGCTGATCGCAACCATGGTCTGGGAAAAAAAGGAAACCGGAACGGCACCGAGTGCGCGGGAATTCTGGTGGCGTTTTCCCAAGTTCGTGATCGGTTTTTTTGTGGCGTCCATGCTGATGACATGGTTTACCAGCGGCTACACAACTGACGAGTTCAACAAGGTGGTCAAGCCGGCACTGATCATGCCTCTGGTGTCCCTCCGCACATGGGCTTTTCTGTTCTGTTTTTTGAGCATCGGGCTGACGACGCGTTTTCGCGAACTCAAGCCGGTGGGCTGGAAGGCTTTTGCCGCATTCACTATCGGGGTTGCCGTGAATGTGGCGCTTGGCTACTACCTTTCCGCCCATGTTTTTGCGGAGCACTGGTCGAACCTGTAGCTACGTCTGGTGCAGGGCGATTATTCCCCTGCGCCTGAAGGAACGCACCATGAATACAAACTGCCGGCAGTGCGAACACTTCGTCTTCGATCCCAAGGAACTCGAAACAATCTTGCCCGGCCTGAACATCGTCAGCTCGGCATACGGTTCGGTTCGAGCGGATACCGCTTATTGCAAATTCAAGGATGTCTTTCTGACCCCGGCCCTGGCCTGTCACGCATTCAAATTACTGCCATCGCCGGCGATCAGCAAGAATTGACAACTGTATTGCATTTGCGAGAATGCAGCGAAAATTATTTGATGGCTTGCCGCAACATTAACCCAAATATATCCCGTCTTGCCGGGATATAGGGAACACCAAGGCAGGACGGAATATGCCTATGTGTCTATAATGGTGCCAACCAGTCCATGCGGGAGTTCACCATGAAACACCTCACACCGAAACAAACATATGATTTTTTGCAGGCCAATCCCGAGGCGGTATTCGTCGATGTGCGTAGCGAGATGGAGCATATGTTCGTCGGACATCCCAAGGGCTCTATCCTGATTCCCTGGGTCGACGGCCCGGAATGGGACATCAATCCGCATTTTGTTTCGCATGTAAAAAAAGCCGCCAGCGCGAACCGCCCCGTCGTGCTAATCTGCCGCTCCGGTCGGCGTTCTGTGGATGCCGGGTTGGCGCTGGAAAAAGCCGGGCTGACTGAGGTTTACAATGTGTTGCACGGTTTTGAGGGTGAGCTTGATGAAGGACATCACCGGAATTCCCACAACGGATGGCGGTTTGATGGATTACCCTGGTCGCAAACATAACCCATCATTGCGGCACCGGACATGACGAATACAACAGCCTCGGCGACTGCGTCCTGACTTTGCTGCAAGTTCAATCAGACCATGAGTGGCAACTGGCGAATATTTCTTCCGAAGTGACCCGGGCAGGTATCGATGATGATTATCACGGTCGGGTTATGATCCGGTGGAGTTTGTTCAGCCCGAAACCGTCGCGAGTCGAGAGGCGGATTGTTTGGTTGGGCGGTCAAACCAATACGACGGGATAGTTGCTGTCTTTTGGTTGGCATGCACTGCGAATGAATCAAATCCTACCCGGTGCTGATAGGCTAATCTGTCGCCGACTAAATCACCAATCGCGCGCAATTCACCTTTATATCCGTATTTTTCGCGCAGCAGGCGTGCTGTTGAATGGTCTTTCAGATCGGCAAATTTATCGAACTTTACTGCAATCACTGAAAAATCATCCACGTCCTGTTCAATTGCTTCAGGGCCTTCTTCGGCTTCCAGCCAGATGCCGATCGGCCAACCGTGTTCATATTCGCGGTATATCAATTCGGCGCGACGCGCCTGCCATACCGGAAGCGGCACCAGCACTGGCCCCACGGGTATCCTGACTGTTTGAGGAGTATCGCTCTCCGTCAGGCTCAGTGTTCTCCATTCGTCAGATTCGATATAGCCATTCTTTATCAGTATAAACATAGTGTTTTCCCCTTCTGTATGTGAAGCAACGGGTCGAAGTGAATGATTCTTTCCGATTTGCTGAAACGCAGTTTAGGGGCTTTATATATTCCTGTTAAATACTTGTTTGTCACATCCTAATAACAATAGGGTATATAAGGTCGGCGCTGCCGGCCGATTCAGACTCGATAGTTCAGGGGCAGTTATGTGCGGGGGAATCCATCATGCAGCTACGCGGGGGTGCTGGAGAAGTGGATCCTTGTTCGGATCACTTGCGGTACTTGCGGATCAAGCCGATCAATACCCCGAATATCTCCAGGGTTCCTTGCGGACGGATGACCGGATAAGCCTGGTTGGCAGGGCGCAATATATACTTGCCGCGTTCCTTGTCCAATGTCTTCAGCGTGAATTCGTTGTCCACGATGGCCACCACGATGTCACCCAAATTGGCAAGATTGCGTTTTTCTACCACTGCGACATCGCCATCATGGATGCCCGCTTCTATCATCGAGTCGCCCCTGACCGGGATTAGCGTGGTCTCTGAAGGGGTATTGATCAACATCTCGTCGATGATGAAATAATCGCCCTGAGTCGCTTGTATGGAAGCCGGCATGCCTGCCTGGACAGAAGACTCGGCTAATGGTCGTGCGAAGAACCGGCGGGACGGTATCCAAGCTCCATCCGGGGTTCGCTCGATGAAACCGGCTTCGCTCAAACGGGTCAGGATGGCCTTGACCCAGGATTTGGAAGCGATACCAAATACATCGCACAATTTCGCGTAAGACGGTATATTTTTCCAGTCGGCATAATAGTCCTGCAGTTTGGCTAGATACTCGTTGTCTTTCGGATGGAAGTCGGTCATGGCAGGCTAGATACAGAATGAACGTGCGACATACTGTAAAGAACGATCGTTCTTTTGTCAATCGGAATGATATTTACTGTTGAATGGATGCGAATGATGCCGAACGTAACAAATGCCGTTTCAATACTCCGTATATTTCTTTGCGCTGCCGCGCACTTGTTCAGCCGGGTATTTGGCCGCATTCTTTTCCAGCTTGCGCAGCGCGGCTTTTGGCAGATCCACATCCAGTTTGTCCGAGAGGCGCACCAGATAAAGCAGGATATCGGCCAGCTCCTCGCTAACGGCATCTTTGCTTTTGGCAGCGAGGTCCAGTGACTGCGCCTCTGTCAGCCACTGAAAATGTTCAATAAGTTCGGCAACTTCCACCATCAGCGCCATGCTCAGGTTTTTGGGCGAGTGGAATTGATCCCAGTCACGAGCTGCCGCGAACGAACGCAACTTGTCTCGTAACATCAGCAGGTCGGATTGATTCGGCATGGCGCAGCTCCGCATAGTGGTGAATTGGCGGCTATTGTAATACGCGTTGAACCGCGGCATCATGCATGTCGATGCCAGATTGTTTGATTAATTTACGGTGCATATTCAAGCGGGAATTGATGCCATGAATGAATACATTTTCTTTGATGCGGATCTGCGCGACAGGTTTGTCGAATACGCCGGGAAGCAAGGTGCGGTGTGCGAGTTGCGGGAAGACACTATGGGTCTGGTCGTCGCCGTATCAGAAGATCTTTCCGATGAACTGGTGGATACTCTGGAGGCCCGTTATGACGAGTTGCAGGAAGAGCAATCCGATCTGATGTCCCGGGTTGAAGGCGGGCTGGGAAAGCTGGCCGGATTCAAACTCGTCCTGCCGGACGGGCAAACCTGCATGGTGCCGTTGCAGCCGGAAATGGCCAGCCGTCTGTTGTCCTGCTTCAACTTTGAGGAAATTCAGGTGTTGTTCGACGCTGTTGCTCGCAGCGCGCTGAATCCGAAGGACAGTCATCTGTGCGAAATTCTGCGCGCCGGGACAAATTCCAAGCGAAAATAATTGTGCGGATGCCCCATCCGCATTTGCGGTCCGTTACACCCATCAAATATTCACGATATTTGTTTTTGGAGAGCAGGCTTAAGGTATAGAATGCCGGCCTGATTTTTCATCAATTTTAAGGAAGCAATATGTCAGAAGGATTTCATGTTCACGGGGCCCATGATCACGCGGTTGAACACCACGCCCAGAGCGGCGACAGCCTGGCCGGATATGTCGCTATCTTCACCGCCATCCTGGCTTCGGTAGGCGCGATCGTCAGCTACCAGGGCGGCGACACCCAGAACCAGGCGATGCTGTTCAAGAACGAGGCTGTGCTGAAGAAAACCCAGGCTTCGGATCAATGGAATTTTTATGAGGCGAAAAGCAACAAGGGACATTTGATGGAGCTTGCCGCAGACCTGGCACCTGCCAACAAGCGGGATTATTACAAGACCCAGATCGCAAAATACGAAAACGACAAGAAAGAGATCAAGTTGAAGGCCGAGGCACTGGAGGCCGAGTCGGAAAAGGCCAATGAGAAAAGCGAGCATGCAATGCATCCACATCATAAACTGGCCCAGGCCATGACGCTGATACAGATTGCCATCTCGCTGGCCTCGATCACGGTTCTGACGCGCAAGAAATGGTTGTTTGCCGTGGCGGGCGTGGCGGCTGCTGGAGGCCTCGCAATGTGGGGGCTAGCCCTTGGCGCCTAGTTTTTAGGTCTGCCATGAAAGAGGTTCTCTATGACTGGGGCGGTGCCAACGTCTGGCTGTTCCACGTCATAAATGACATCCGGTTTGTGTGGCTGGACAAGGTCATGCTGCTCGGGACGGAACTGGGAGATCACATCCTGTTCCCGTTCTATCTCGGCTTGTTGACTTTGTGTGCCCTGGTTGTAGCCGAGACCCCCGGGGAGGAGCCGGCACATTACCGGCTTCGGGTGACCCGCTGGATGGCGGTGATCGCGGTGTTCAGCTGCGCTTATCTGTTTGACGGTTTGCTGCTGGCCGTGCTCAAGCCGGCACTTGATTTCCCCCGTCCTCCGCTTGCTTTGCCGCCGGGTACCGTGCAGATCGTCGGCACGCCGGAATATCATCACAGCCTGCCCAGCGGCCATTCATCGTTTGCGATGCTGGTCACGGCCAGTCTGTGGCCTGTCCTGAAGCTCAGGTGGCGCGTGGCGGGGATGATCTTTGTGTTGTGGGTCGGGATTTCCAGAATAAGCCTGGGTGCGCATTTTCCCGCGGACGTCATCGCGGGGTTCCTGTCCAGCCTGGCCGTGGTGATGCTGGTCTATGCCGCGATACAGAAACTGATGCAGGTGATCGGTAAACGCGCAAACCGCTTTCGCCGCGTCAACTGAACAGGGCTCGACAGGCACAGCAAGCAGTTATCCCGGGAATGCAGTGCCAATCGGCACGATGTAAACAGCATTTCAACAGGGCAGTGCCGGCGCATATATTCACCTGTGTTCGTCCCGGACCAGGCTCACAAATACCCTCTTGCGGATAGCATAAAAGCGCCTATAGTTGCGCTCATGGATCGATTTCCCATCATGCGCGTGTTGTTGTTCGGACTGCTCCTGCTGGTCTGGCTGGGCCGCGCAACGGCGTCTGTGCCTACCGTGGTGGTGCTCGATGTTGACGGGGCAATCAGTCCCGGGACAGCTGACTATGTGGTGCGCGGCCTGAAATCTGCCGCGGCGGAGCAAGCCCGGTTGGTGGTGCTGAAAATGGACACACCGGGCGGCCTGGACACATCCATGCGGCAGATCATCAAGCAGATCATCGCATCCCCGGTTCCCGTGGTTGCCTTCGTCGCCCCCGAAGGTGCGCGAGCCGCGAGTGCGGGCACCTATATCCTCTACGCCAGCCACATAGCGGCGATGGCCCCGGCCACTAATCTGGGGGCTGCAACGCCGGTAGCCATAGGTATCGGCGGCATCGGTAGTCAACCGGAGCCGGTCAAACAAGCCCAGAAAGCAGGGCAGGCGAAGAACAGGGAGGCGGGTCCGGTTGATAGCGAGCAGGCTGCTCCCGGTTCCGCGATGGAGCACAAACAAGTCAATGATGCTTCCGCGTATATCCGCAGTTTGGCACAGATGCGCGGGCGCAATATCGATTGGGCCGAACAGGCAGTGCGTCAGGCGGTGAGTTTGTCCGCGGACGAGGCCTTGAAACTCAAGGTAATCGAGGTGATCGCCCGTGACGTGCCCGACCTGCTGCGGCAGATCGATGGTCACAGCGTGAATGTACTGGGTATGGAACGCACTCTGGATATCAAGAATGCGCGAATTGTTGCATTGGAGCCGGACTGGCGCAGCCGCTTGCTGACTGTCATTGCCGACCCGAGTATCGCCTACCTGCTGATGCTTGCCGGTATTTTCGGCCTGTTCTTCGAATTTTCAAATCCGGGGTTCGTGCTTCCGGGAGTGGTCGGCGCGATCTCGCTGCTGCTCGCGATGTTCGCGTTTCAGATGCTGCCGGTCAACTATGCAGGATTGGGACTGATCTTGCTGGGGCTCGCCTTCATGATCGCCGAGGTGTTCATGCCCAGCTTCGGGCTGGTCGGCATCGGCGGCGTCATCGCCTTCATGATTGGTTCCGTGATGCTGATCGATACCGACGTTCTGGGCTACGGTGTTCCTTGGTTCATTATCGTGCCGGTCGGTATTGCCAGCGCTTTGTTTGTTTTCTTCGCGGCCGGTATGGCGCTGAAAGCCCGGCAGCGCCCCGTGGTGAGCGGCCGCGAGGAGTTGATCGGAAGCCAGGGAGAAGTGCTGGAAGACTTCGATGGCAAGGACGGCTGGGCGCTGGTGCACGGCGAGAACTGGCGCATCAAATGCGGGAAGCCGTTGAGTCGTGGACAAAAGATCCGGGTCATTCGGATGAATGGACTGATTTTCGATGTTGAGCCGGAAGAAACGAACAATGAATGAATGGTTCCGTATTTGCCTTAACAATTCAAGGAGAACGATATGAACTGGGATTTTGGTTTTGGCACCGCATCGCTCATGCTTGTGTTGCTGGCATTTTCCAGCTTACGCATCCTGCGGGAATACGACCGTGGTGTGATATTTCAACTCGGGCGGTTCTGGAAGGTAAAGGGCCCGGGATTGGTGCTGGTGATTCCCGGCATCCAGCAGATGGTCAAAGTGGGTTTGCGCACGGTGGTCATGGATGTGCCCAGCCAGGACGTGATCTCGCGGGACAACGTTTCGGTCAAGGTAAATGCGGTGGTGTATTTTCGCGTTATCGATCCGCAGAAGGCGATCATCCAGGTGGAAAACTACCTTAACGCAACCAGCCAACTGGCACAGACCACTTTGCGTTCGGTACTTGGAAAACATGAACTGGACGACATGCTTGCCGAGCGTGAGCGTCTCAACATCGACATTCAGAAAGCGCTGGATGCGCAGACCGATACCTGGGGGATCAAAGTCTCCAATGTGGAAATCAAGCATGTGGACATCGACGAGACCATGGTTCGCGCCATTGCCCGCCAGGCGGAGGCGGAACGGGAACGGCGCGCCAAGGTGATCCATGCCGAGGGCGAACTGCAGGCATCGGAAAAACTGCTGCAGGCAGCCCAGGTTCTGGCGCAGGAGCCGCAGGCCATACAACTTCGTTATCTGGAAACGCTGACGGTGATCGGCGCGGACAAAAACACGACCATCGTGTTTCCGATGCCGATTGACCTGATCAGGCTATTTACGGACAAAGCCATGGGCAACACGTCCAGAGCCGAAAAGCAGTAATGGCGACGATTCAACGCCCCTGCAATGCGGGTTTTTGACCGGATCTGCCTGCCGATCTTTTCTGAAGCAGCTGCACGCAATCCACCTTAAGCTTCAGCAACCAATGATGGCTAGAGGTAAATTATTGCCGGAATAATTGAGACGGCAAGCACCAGCACCAACCATTCCAAATTACGTCGCGCGAGGAATCCAGTGAAGTGTAGAATCAGTATTGCGACGGCGATTACGTAATACAGTATCAGCAACATGTGATAGCCCCCTGAAAAAAACCATTGACGTATATGCGACAAATCATCTGGCAGACTGAAACAGCGTTACCCCTCTGCATACAACAAATCAACGCAACAACTTGCGGGTAGCATTATAAAGGGCGCCCCGAATTTTGTGTAAACGGAGTTTTATCACCGCCGTGGCATACGGTCTTCGAGCAGGTTAGCAAAATGATGTGCTGCCAAAAGGAATCGTTCACCATGGTCTTCTGATGGATATAGCGCACTGCAGGGTAATAACTGATAGCATAAAACCCTCCCGATGGAATTTCAGTTGGTATTAATGAAAAAGGCAGTCAAAATTCTGCCAGGTAACGTTTGATCACTCCAAGCCATCATGTTGCATATCCAATCCAAAACCGAAATAATCGACGTTCTAGGATTGAGTTATTGCATCCGGCATTGGGGGTCGCCGGACGCGCCAAAACTTTTTTTTCTTCATGGCTGGATGGACTCATCCCCGACCTTTCAGTTTGTAGTGGATGCGCTCAAAAAATCTTGGCACGTCATTGCTCCTGACTGGCGTGGCTACGGCGCGTCGGAATGGCTGTCCAGGCCTTATTGGTTCCTCGATTACTATGCAGACCTTGATTATCTGCTGGAATATTTCTCAAAAGGTAAGCCGGCACGAGTCGTTGGACACAGCATGGGGGCCAACATTGCCAGTACATATGCAGGAATTCGTCCCGAACGTATTGCTCAGCTTGTGATGCTGGATTTTCTCGGCCTCAAGCCAGACAACAACGCCGAGGTTCCGGCTCTGATCGGAAACTGGCTCGATGCTATTCAGGAGCAGCCGAAATCGCGAACGTATCCCGATTACGATTCGTTAGCCAACCGATTGATGGCGGCCAATCCCCGCCTTGGCGAGAAGAAGGCAGCGTTTTTATCTCACGCAGCAAGCCGAATTCGCCCTGACGGTCAGATTGAGATGGCATGCGACCCCTGGCATAAAATTCCGTCGCCGGTTCCCTACCGAGTGGAGGATTCCAGAGCAGCTTGGCGGAAAATCAAGGCGCCTGTCTTGATGGTGGTTGCCGACAATGGATATATACACCAGCGCTTCAGCAATGACGCCGATGAATATCGCAGCCGCATTGAAAGCTTCCCCAACGTGCGCGTCGTAACCATATCGAATTCGGGCCACAACGTTCAGCACGATCAACCGGAACATGTCGCGTCGGTGCTTGAGGAATTTTTGTCCAGGGATTAGGCGCAGTCCAGGGTATGTCCCTTTACCAATCGTTGTCCCATGCCAGGGATGTATATTTAACCAGGCTGGCGCGGAGACGCTGGCAGAAGATTAACCTGCTTGAAGAGAAACAGCCTGAATTCCAGCGAGTAATACTGTGGCATACGAAAAATAAGTACGCGCTTTACAGCGCGTACTTATTGATTATTTGGCGGAGAAGGGGGGATTCGAACCCCCGTTGGGATATTATCCCAAACACGCTTTCCAGGCGTGCGACTTAAACCACTCATCCACCTCTCCGAAAGGGCGCGCAGGATAAACCAGAACGGTCTTTGCCGCAATCCGAATTACACCGTTAGTTTGACGCCCCGCCTTGAATACTGATTTTAGAAATGGTTCTTCCACGCGCGCATGGCAGTGAATGCGCCGAGTTCGCTTGTGTCTGTCAGGCCGCGATGTTGCAGCGTGCGGATGATTTCCGGTTGGGCGCAGCGCAGAAAGGGGTTGGTCGCTTTTTCCAGCGCGATTGTGGAGGGTAGGGTGATCTGGTTGGCCTCGCGCAGTTGCCGGGTGGTTGTGATGCGTTGTTTCAGGGCGGGGTTATCCGCTTCGCAGGCCAGAGCGAAGCGCAGGTTGGCGGCGGTATATTCGTGGGCGCAATACACCCGGGTGGAATCTGGGAGCTGGGCCAGGCGTTGCAGGGAATGAAACAGTTGTTCCGGAGTGCCTTCGAAGTTCCTGCCGCAGCCCGCCCCGAACAGCACGTCCCCGCAGAATAATATTCCCGGCGCGATATACGCGATATGGTCGTCGACATGTCCGGGAATCTCGATGATGTCGAACCAGATACCGAAAGCTTCCAGACCGAGTCTGTCGCCCTCGCGCAGGTCATTGGTGATATGCGGGTTATTCGGATGTCGCCGCCCATACACCGGCACGTTGTATACTTCGCGCAATTCTGCGATACCACCGATGTGGTCGGCGTGGCGATGAGTGCACAGGATGGATTCCAGCTTCAGGCTGCGCGAAGTCAGGAAGGCAAGCACCGGTTCGGCTTCGCCAGGATCGACCACCACGGCACGATGGTCGTTGTGGATGGCCCAGATATAGTTGTCCTGCAGGGCGGGAATGGCGGTGATTTGAAAGATGGGGTTGGAAGTCATTGAGCAAGTGCAACTAAAACAATATCTGATTGTAGAGCAAGTGGAACGGAAGCAATGCCTAATTGTAAATTAATTGCGAAAAGCTTGAGCGAGTGGTTTGCGACTCCGCAGGGCGGCTATGTGCTGGCGCGCGAGCAGGCATATTTCGACCGTACCGTCAGTGATATATTTGGCTACAACGCTTTGCAGTTGGGTTTGCCAGAGCACGATTTTTTGCATGGCAACCGGATGCCGTTGCGTATCAGCGGGGGGAATCAGGCAGGGAAAGCCGCGCGGGCACAATACGGCATGACGGATCCAAGTGATGCGGATACTCCCGCATCGGACTTGCTCGCGCAATCTGCCGGCAGCGCCATTGCCGGAAACTCGGCGGGTGTGGCTGGTTCGGCTGGACGGATGACTAATTGTCTTGCCAATAAAGTGTCTGATGTGCGCCTGATTTGCACGGAATTGCCGTTCGACAGCGACAGCCTGGACCTGGTGTTGATCCCGCATGTTTTGGAGTTTTCCGAACACCCTCACGAGGTGTTGCGCGAGGTGGCGCGAGTGCTGCGACCAGAGGGCAACCTGCTCATCAGCGGCTTCAATCCGCGCAGTCTGTGGGGGGCGCACCGTGTTCTGGTCGGGCGGGAGGGGTACCCGTGGCAGGGTAATTTCATTGCGCTGCCGCGCATCAAGGACTGGTTGGCGTTGCTGGGTTTCGAGGTGGCTGGAGGACGCTTTGCTGCGTATGCGCCGCCGTTTCATACAACCAAGTGGCTGGAGCGCTTCGCCTTTATCGAGGCGGCGGGCGACCGCTGGTGGGCAGTGAGCGGCGGCGTATATTTTTTGCATGCGGTCAAGCGCGTGCACGGAATGCGGTTGATCAAGCCTAAATGGAATGAAGGGTTGGTGAGCAAGTTGCTGCCGGTTTCACCGAAGTTGAACAATAAAATCACACATCACAGCGAGTTGGATAAGCAATGAGCAGAGACGCAGCATCCGCAACGAATAAAGCGCCAGCCGCGCCGGCTTCATCCGGCACCGACCCGATTGAAATCTTTACCGATGGCGCATGCAAGGGCAATCCCGGTGTGGGCGGGTGGGGGGCGCTGTTGCGCACCAGGGGCAAGGAACGTGAATTGTTTGGCGGCGAAGTGCATACCACCAACAACCGCATGGAGCTGATGGGTGCGATTGCCGCGCTGGAAGCCCTGAAGCGGCACTGCCATGTGCGGCTGCATACCGATTCGAAATATGTGCAGCAGGGTATCAGTGCCTGGATACATGACTGGAAGAAGCGCGGCTGGAAAACTTCCGGCAAGAAGCCGGTGAAGAACGAAGATCTCTGGCGCAGGCTGGACGCGCTGGCCGGGCAACACCAGATCGAATGGATATGGGTCAAAGGGCACGCCGGACACGACGGCAACGAGCGCGCCGACGAGCTGGCGAACAGGGGCGTGGAAATGATGCAGGGGCAGAGCGGTGCGTAAGATTGTGGTGGACACAGAAACGACCGGACTGGATCCCAGGCAGGGCCATCGCATCATCGAACTGGCGGCGATCGAGCTGGACGGGCGCAAGGTATCGCTGCGCCGCTTTCATCGTTACCTTAACCCGGAACGCGAGATCGATGCCGGTGCGGTGGCGGTACACGGCTTGACCTATGAGCGATTACAGAACGAAGCCAAGTTCGCGGACATCGCGCCCGGCTTTCTGGAATTCATAGCAGGTGCCGAACTTATCATCCACAACGCGCCGTTCGACATCGGCTTTCTTAACCACGAACTGGGCCTGATCGGGATGCCGCCGCTGCAAAACCCGGTGGTGGACACGCTCAAGATCGCGCGCGAAATGCATCCCGGCAAGAAGAACAGCCTGGACGCGTTGTGCGGCCGCTATGAAATTGATAACGCGCACCGCAGCCTGCACGGCGCATTGCTGGATACCGAATTGCTTGCCGAGGTATATTTTGCGATGACTCGCGGACAGGAAAGCCTGCTTGGGGATGATGCACCCGGGATTAGCAAACCCGTTGTGCTGGGCACCGATGCGCCGCGGCCAAAACTGCGTGTGCTGCAGCCCAGCGCTGAAGAATTGGCCGTGCATATGCAGCAACTTTCCGATATTGACAAGGCCAGCCAGGGTTGCTGTTTGTGGAAAAAACTGGAGGGGGAGACATGATGCATGTCTGGAAGCGGCGTCTAATTATCATTGTGTCTGCATTCGCAGCGGCATATCTGGTCATTTGCGTTTACATGTGGGATACGCAGCGTGAGCATATATTCGAGCCTACACTGCTTCTGCAAACCACCCCGGATCGTTTGGGCATGAAATTCGAGGAATTGCGCATCCCGGTCGGTGGCGGGCCGGATCGTGGCGAATTGCAGGCCTGGTGGTTGCCCGCAGATCGGGAAAACGCGGAGACGCTGCTTTATCTGCACGGCAATGACCGCAATATCGGCAACAATCTGGAGCATGCACTGCGCTTGCATAATTACGGCTTCAATCTGTTGCTGCCGGATTACCGCGGATTCGGCAACAGCAGCGGCGGCAATCCGAGTGAGGCTAAAGTGTACGAGGATGCTGAAGCGGCCTGGCAATATCTTGTCGGGAAGCGCGGCGTCAGTCCCGGGCACATTTTTATTTACGGCCACTCTCTGGGTGGGGCGGTCGCAATCGATCTGGCCGTTCGCCATCCCGAGGCGGCAGGATTGATTGCTGAGAGCACCTTTACTTCGATGACGGATATGGGCAAGTTGACATACCCGCTCCTTCCCGTGGACTGGCTGCTCAACCAGCGCTTTGATTCCCTGAAAAAGATATCTCAGCTCAAAATTCCGCTACTGCTGATTCATGGAACCTGGGATAGAAGAGTGCCCGTGGAAATGTCACAGCGACTCTTCGACGCCGCACAGCAGCCGAAAGAACTCGTTCTGATCAGGGGCGGTGAACACAGCAATAGTGCGGCGGTCGGCTTGGTCGAGTACCGCAATGCAGTCACGGCCTTCGCCAGGCAATATGCCCATTAACCAACGCTCGCATGAGCCACGCAAACAACCATGAAGACAGATGTGATTATTATCGGTTCCGGCGCAGCAGGAATGATGTGTGCCATCCAGGCAGGACTACGCGGCCGTTCAGTGGTATTGCTGGACCACTCCAAAAAGCTTGCGGAAAAGATCCGCATATCCGGCGGGGGGCGATGCAACTTTACCAACATCAATACCAAACCGGGAAATTTCATTTCCGCCAATCCGGACTTTTGCCGATCTGCGCTGGCGCGTTACACGCCGCAGGATTTCATCGCGCTGCTGCAAAAACACAACATTGGCTACCACGAAAAAACCCTGGGCCAATTGTTCTGCGATGACGAGTCGGAAGCCGTGATCGCCATGCTGCGCGGTGAATCCGAGGCGGCCGGGGTCAAGCGCTTCATGAACTGCGAGGCCGTCGAAATCAATTACTCGCCAACCCCGGAGGACGGGCAGCAGAAACAGGAGCTGCACCGGTTCCATGTCAGCACCTCGCGCGGCGAATTCAATTCAGCTTCGCTGGTGATCGCCACCGGCGGTCTTTCGATACCCAAGATTGGCGCCACCCCGTTCGGCTATCATGTCGCCGAACAGTTCGGCATACCCATCACCAAGCTCAAGCCCGGCCTGGTGCCGCTGACTTTCGCGCCTGATGACTGGAAGCCCTATGCCGACCTGACCGGCGTTTCGCTCGACACGATCGTGAGTTTCGGCAAGCAGTCGTTCCGCGAAAACCTGCTGGTCACGCATCGCGGCCTGAGCGGTCCTGCGATCCTGCAAATTTCCTCGTACTGGCAGCACGGACAACCGCTGCACATTAATCTCCTGCCGGATTGCGATATGCTGGCATTGTTTGCAGAACAGAAGGCCAGTAAAAAATTGCTCAGCAATTACCTGGTTCAGTGGTTCCCGAAGAATTTTTCCGATGTCTGGTGTGCGCAGTTGACTGAGCACAGCAAGATCGAGAACAGGCCGCTGAATCAATACAACGACAAGGAGCGCAAGCTGATTGCCGAACATCTGCACGACTGGCAGGTCATACCGTCCGGCACCGTGGGTTACAGCAAGGCCGAAGTGACCTGCGGCGGTATCGATACCCGTGCGCTGTCTTCCAAGACCATGGAGTGCATCGAAGTACCGGGCCTGTATTTCATCGGCGAAGTCGTCGATGTCACGGGGCAACTCGGCGGCTATAACTTCCAGTGGGCATGGGCTTCCGGCTACGCGGCGGGACAGGCGGCCTGATGCAGGGCAGGCATGGGCCCGCCCCTGCAAGAGCCGACCGCATTTTTATTGGTTTAGTGCTATAGTTTCCGCGAGAATTTATCTTTGATTCAGGAGAATTGACGATGCGTGCCTTATGGATGGTTTTGCTGGCAGCGACATTGAGCGGCTGCGGTTACAACACTTTTCAAACGACCGACGAGCAGATCAAGGCGAGTTGGGCCGAGGTGCTTAACCAATATCAGCGGCGTGCCGACCTGATCCCCAATCTGGTCAATACCGTCAAGGGTTTTGCCGCGCAGGAGAAGACTGTGTTGCTGGGAGTCACCGAGGCGCGCGCCAGGGTGGGCAGCATCCAGGCCACTCCCGAGCTGATCAACGATCCGGAGGCATTCGCCAAATTCCAGGCGGCCCAGGGCCAGCTGACTTCCGCCCTGAGCCGCTTGCTGGTGGTGACGGAAAATTACCCGCAACTGAAATCCGACCAGAATTTCCGCGACTTGCAGGCGCAACTGGAGGGAACCGAGAACCGCATCACCGTGGCGCGAAACCGCTACATTCAGGCGGTGCAGCAAT
>VFSW01001256.1_pt1 | contig 38562 bp, 35 predicted proteins | sample 5358111 | NCBI WGS metagenome assembly VFSW01 (sample SAMN11554181, study PRJNA540505) | mine drainage metagenome | isolation source: sediment from site ElyBrook_90M | place: USA: Ely Copper Mine, Vershire, VT | collected 2017
TGCGTTGCGTGAGCCTTCTTGTGTGAACTGGTGTGGTGCCTTGTCGCCTTGTGGGGATGGCGGTGGTGGCTGCTGGCGCGATGCCTGCGCGCCGATTGCTTTTCCGTCTTCACGGGCGAAGCCGAGCCTGCGCTGCCGGATGGCGCCTGCGCCCATGTCCCCATAGCCAGGCATCCGGTGAGCAGGATGGCCGCCACTGCGTGCTTCCATAAATTTTTCATTTCTACGCCCCCTTTCCCAAGATTTAACGAAGGTGAGCCCGGAGAGATTAGAGCATAAGCACAGCGAAGAATCCACAGAAAGCGGGGGAGCGAAGGTCAGCGGGAGGGGGTGGCGGGCTCCGCGCCAGAAGGCTTGGCCAACGATTCGCAAATGGCGTTGATCACTCCATTGAGGAAGCGCGTGGAGCGGGCCGTGGAAAAGCCGTGGGCAAGTTCCACCGCTTCGGTGAGCACCACTTTGGGCGACGTGCTGCCCATGCGCAGCTCAGCGATGGCCAGGCGAAGTATGGAGCGGTCTACGCTTGCCAGGCGGTCAAAGCGTTTCTGGCCCACGAATTCGAGGATGAGCTGGTCGCTTTCCTGCGCCTGAGAGGCGGCGGCTTCAAAGAGCTTGTTGGAGAAAATGCGATTTTCGCGGCTGGCCGGAGCAAGGCGCCAGTGTCCTTTTTCGATTTTGGCCAATTCGCCGGGATTCATATCCCACTGGAAGAGCATCTGCAGGGCATTCTCGCGGGATTTGTGGCGCTCCCCCATGTCAAATAGAATTTCCGCTTCTGAGTTTCTTCATCAGGCTGGCCATCTCGATGGCGGCCAGGCCGGCATCGGCGCCTTTGTTCCCGCCTTTCAGTCCGGCGCGGTCCACGGCCTGCTCGAGCGTGTCGCAGGTGAGCACGCAAAAGATCATGGGGACGCCGGAATCCATCTGGGCCAGCTGGATGCCGCGAGCCACTTCGTTGCAGACGTACTCGTAATGCGAGGTTTCGCCGCGGATGACGCAGCCGATGCACACGATGGCGTCCATCCGGCCGGCGGAGGCCAGCTTCCGCGCGGCAAGAGGAATCTCGAAGGAGCCGGGAACGCGCACCACACGGATCTGCCGGGAAGTGGCTCCCGCGGCGGTGAGGGAATCGAGTGTGGCGGCCAGCAGCCGGTCTGTGATGAAGCTATTGAAGCGGCTCACCACCACGCCAAAACGGAAACCCCGGGCGTTGAGGCCTCCGCGAATTTCCACCGGTTGGATGGATTCAGGCATGAGGGAGCGTGTCTCTTAACGTCCCTTAAACTGCGCCGGACGCTTCTCGATGAAGGCGCGAGTCCCTTCGCGCATATCCTCGGTGGCGCAACACAGGCCAAACAGCGTTGCTTCCAGGAAGAGCCCTTCCTCCTGCGGCATTTCCATGCCATGTTCCACGGCTTCCATGGCGTACTTTACCGCCAGCGGGGCGTTGGCGATGATTTTTTTGGCGATGGATTCCGCAAGCGGCATCAGCTCGGAAAGCTCGGTGACGTGATTGACCAGGCCGATGCGGAGCGCTTCCTCGGCCGAAATCATTTCGCCTGTGAGGATCAGCTCGTGGGCCACGCCCTTGCCGCAGAGGCGGGCCAGCCGCTGCGAGCCGCCGTAGCCGGGCAGGATGCCAAGCTTTACCTCCGGCTGGCCAAGCCTGGCGGTGCGGCTGGCCAGGCGAATGGTGCAGCTCAGTGCCAATTCGCAGCCGCCGCCGAGGGCAAAACCGTTGATGGCGGCAATCGAGGGCTTGCCCATGGTTTCAAGGCGATGAAAGATCTCCTGCCCGAAGAGGGAAAAATCTTTTCCGTCCACAGGGGTGCGCTGGGCAAGCTCGTTGATATCCGCGCCGGCTACGAAGGCCTTCTCTCCCGCTCCGGTGAGGATCAGCACGCGCACCGAGGCATCCTGCCGCGCGGCCAGCAGGCATTCGCCAAGTTCCTCGACCGTGCGGCGATTCAGGGCGTTCAACACCTTCGGGCGATTAAAGGTGATGTAGCCGATATTGTCTTTCACTTCGTAGGTGATGTTTTCGTAGGCCATGGCGATTCTCCTCTGTGTGCCGCCGGGCCGCCGGATAGGGCGGCTTTAGGATAATTTCATCGGACGGGGATTCGCAGGGTCAGAATAATCATAGAATCCACGCCCGGCCTTGCGCCCGTTCCATCCGGCCAGCACCATGCGTTTGAGCAGAGGCGGGGAAGCGAAGCGGCGCTCCTTGAACTCGTCGAACATGATATTGGAGATGTAGTAGGTGGTGTCAAGACCCACGAAATCGAGCAGGGTGAGAGGACCCATGGGATGGCCGCAGCCAAGCTTCATGCCGTTGTCGATGTCTTCGATCGAGCCGGCGCCCTCCTCGAGCGCACGGATGGCATCGAGCAGATAAGGGACGAGCAGGCGATTGACCACAAAGCCGGTGCGGTCTGTGGTGCGGACCGGCGTCTTGCCCAAGCGGCGGGCGAATTCGACCATCTCCTCAAACAAGGCGGGATCGGTGGCGATGGTGCGCACCACCTCGACGAGCTTCATCACCGGAACCGGATTGAAAAAATGGAGGCCGAGGAAGCGCGTGGGCCGCGACGTGAAGGTGGCCATTTCCGTAATCGAAAGCGAAGAGGTGTTGCTGGCGAAGATGGTGTGCGGAGGGCATATTTTGTCCAGCGCGGAAAAAAGCTCGCGCTTGGCGGGAAGCTGCTCGATGACGGCTTCGATCACCAGGTCACAGGAGGCAAGGTCTTCCAGGCGCGTGGTGCCCTGCAGGCGGGCGCGCACCGCGTCCCGCTCGGCGGAAGGCAGCGTGCCTTTATCCACCAGGCGCTGGAGATTCTTGTCGATGTTTTTCAGGCCCTTCTCCAGAATTTCCGGAGCCACTTCGCGGACGATCACCGGCAGCCCGGCCTGCGCGGCCACCTGGGCAATTCCCGCCCCCATCAATCCGCATCCCACCACTCCCACCTTTTGAATCGGCATACGCTGTCTCTCCCGGATGTTTTTACAGCCTCAGCCCAATGCTTCCACAATCATGGCAATTCCCTGCCCGCCGCCGATGCATGCCGTCGCCAGGCCGTAGCGGCCGCCGCGGCGGCGCAATTCGAGCAGCAGGGTAAGTATCAGGCGCGTACCCGTGGCGGCGAGCGGATGGCCGAGGGCAATCGCGCCGCCATTCACGTTCACGCGCTCGCGACGCAGGCCAAGCTCTTTTTCCACCGCCAGGTATTGCGGAGCGAAGGCCTCATTCACTTCGATCAGGTCGATTTGCTCGAGATTCAAGCCGGCAAGGGCCAGCGCTTTGCGCGTCGATGGGACAGGACCAATACCCATGATCCGGGGCTCGACGCCGGCGGTGGCCCAGCTGATGATCCGCCCCAGTGGCTTCCAGCCGCGCTCTTTCGCCAGAGCTTGCGAAGCCACCACCACAGCCGCGGCGCCATCCACGATGCCGCTGGAATTGCCGGCGGTGAGCACGCCATCCTTGCGGAACGCAGGAGGAAGAGAGGAAAGCGTCTCGAGGGTGGTTTCCGGGCGGCGATGATTATCCTCGGAGAAGAGCTCGGTCTTGCGGCCCTTCTTGATTTCGACGGGAACGATTTCATCTTTGAGGCGGCCGGCGCGGAAAGCGGCCTCGGCCAATTGCTGGCTGCGAAGGGCGAATTCGTCGCTGGCCTGGCGCGTGATGGAGGCATCGTGCGCGAGGTTTTCGGCGGTATCGGACATCGAACAGCCGCTGAAGGGATCGTAAAGCCCCGACCAGAGAGAATCCTCGAGCGCGCCCTCGTTCAGGCGGAAACCGGCCCGCGCGCCGCGGATGACGTGGGGCGCCTGGGTCATATTTTCCGCGCCGCCGGCGAGGATCAGCGAGGCTTCTCCCAGCAGGATGCGCTGCGCGGCCTGGCTGATGGATTCCATGCCGGAGCCGCAGAGGCGATTGACGGTGACGGCGGGCGTTTCAATCTTGAGGCCGGATTTCAGGCCGATATGCCGCGCGCCATAGAGAGCGTCTGAGCTGGTCTGCATCACGTTGCCAAAGACCACATGGTCGAAATCGGCGGGGTCCACGCCCGAGCGCCGGATGGCTTCCCGGGAAGCGGCAACGCCAAGATCAATGGCCGTGACCTTCTGAAATTCGCCAACAAACCGGGCCATGGGTGTGCGAGCACCGGCCAGTATCACGACATCTGTAGGAAACATGCTTCCCCCTGTCTTTCCAACTTGGCGAAGCGACGCCTTCGAGCGGTTTCTTGCGGCTAACCGAGACTATTAATATATACGGGAGCAGCGCTGGGAACAAATCCCCCGGGGAACCACACCGCCGGCAAACGCCCTGACGCTGGCCGCAGCCGCCCTCAGAGCCCCACCGTGCGGTTTTCCAGCGGCAAGCCGCGCAGCCGCTCCAGCATCTCGTGGAATGACAGGCCGGTGCGCACCAGCGCCCAGGAACCCAGAATGAAGAGGGGAATGGTGAGCGCCAGGAAGGCAAAGATGGAAAATCCGGCGGCGGTGGTCTTCTGCAGAGCAAAGACGCTCAATCCGAGAACGCAGAAGAACTGGTAGGAACCGACGTTAGCCGGGGCATTCGGCAAGGAAACGCCAATGTTGATAATCAGCAGCACCACCACCGCCCCCAAAAACGGAATCATCATGCCGTAAGCGCGCATCATCGCCCAAATCCCCAGAATCTGCAGCGCCGGAAGGCCCGCGGAAACGATGACGGCGAGATAAAAACTGGGAGAAGTGCCGATGGCGTGAAGGCCAAGAAGCACGGAGGTGCGCTTGGAGGGGCATACGCCGGAGGCCTCGGCGGGTATCCGGCGGCCCATCGTCAGCTCCAGATAGAAGATGACGGCCACCAGCGCGGCCACCAGCCCCAAAGCAACGAAGCCAAGCACGTCAGCAATCTTTTGGAATTGCTGGGGTAGGGGAACAAACAGGGAGGCGAGGCCGAGGCCGAGCATGGCGATCACCAGATCGATCAGCCGTTCGATGCCCACCGAGGTGAGCACCTGAGCGAACTTGATATCTTCGCTCTTCGAGAGCAGGTAGGCGCGAAGCAATTCGCCGGGGCGCAGCGGCAGTACCTGATTGGCGAAGAGCCCCGCAAAAACGGCGCGAACGGAACGGGAAAGCCGGACGGAAGCAAACGGGCGAAGCAGGATTTTCCAGCGGATGGCCTGGACATAATAGCTGAGGATGTCGCAGGCAATGCCCGCGGCCACCCAGCGCCAGTCCACATTGGACATATCGCGCAGAGCCTGCGCGGGATGAATATCGTGAAGCACCCAGATGAGGCACAGGGCGGCGAGGACGTAGCCCGCCAGGATGGCCCAGGGAGAAGGTCGATGCGTCATTGTGCTATGGGCGCGATGGCCGATGATCTCCGAATCCGACAGAAATGCTACCCACCCGCGAGCCCCCAGGAGGCCGGCACGCGAGCGGAACCGGGAGCGTGTACAGGCTACCCGAGAGTCGGTGGAATGCGCAATGCCGCAAGGGGCAAAAAGAGGCCGGAGGACATGCCGTCTTTGACGATGGCGGGAAGTGTGGCACACTCGATGGATTGAGGATTCTCTGACGGGCTTGCCCGCACAGCCAGGATATGGACCCACAGCTCATACGGAATTTTTGCATCATCGCGCACATTGACCATGGGAAAAGCACGCTGGCGGACCGCCTGCTGGAATTGACAGGAGCGCTGAGCCAGAGGGAAATGACCGAGCAGGTGCTGGATTCGATGGATCTGGAGCGCGAGCGCGGGATCACCATCAAGGCCAAGAGCATCCGGCTGCACTACACCGCGAAAGACGGGAAAACCTATCAACTGAATCTGATCGATACGCCCGGCCACGTGGATTTTTCCTATGAGGTGTCGAGGGCACTTTCGGCCTGCGAAGGAGCTTTGCTGGTGGTGGATGCCAGCCAGGGAATTGAGGCGCAGACGGTGGCCAACGCCTTTCTGGCCTCGCGGCACAATCTGACCATCGTGCCGGTGATCAACAAAATTGATCTGCCCGCCGCACAGCCGGAAAACGTGAAGGAACAGATCGAGAATGTTCTGGCGATTGCGGCCAGCGATGCGCTGCTGATCAGCGCCAAGAGCGGCCTGGGCGTGGCCGAAGTGCTGGAAGCGGTGGTGGCGCGCGTGCCGCCGCCAAAGGGATCCTCCGCGGCGCCGCTGCGAGCGCTGATCTTTGATTCCTGGTTCGATCCCTACCGTGGCGCGGTGGTGCTGGTGCGCGTGATGGAAGGCCGGATTGTGCCGGGGATGAAGATACGGCTGTGCGCGCTGGGACAGGAATTTGAGGTGGAGACCCTGGGAGTGCTGACGCCCAAGCCCGTGAAAATCGAAGAGCTGGCCGCCGGTGACGTGGGGTTTGTGGTGGCGAATATCAAGCAGGTGGCCGACGCGCGGGTGGGAGATACGGTGGTGGAAGCGGCGAGGCCGGCGGCGCCCTTGCCGGGGTTTGAGGCCATCAAGCCCATGGTCTTCGCCGGCTTGTTTCCTGTGAATTCCTCCGATTATGAGATGTTGCGCGATGCCCTGGGCAAGCTGCAGCTCAACGATGCGGCCTTCTTCTACGAGCCGGAAAATTCCCTGGCGCTGGGCTTTGGCTTTCGCTGCGGCTTCCTGGGCCTGCTGCACATGGAAATCGCGCAGGAGCGCCTGGAGCGCGAATGGGGCATCAGCCTGATCACCACCGCCCCCAGCGTGCGCTACCGCATCACCACCACCTCGGGAGAAACCGTGGAGGTGGATAATCCCACCAAATTTCCTCCTCCCACCTCGATGCAGACCATCGAAGAGCCGATCCTCACGGCCATGATCATCACTTCGGATGATTCGGTGGGGGGCATCCTGCAGCTTTGCGAGGAGAAGCGCGGAGTGCAGAAAAATTTCGAATACCTTTCGCCCACGCGCGTGATGCTCACCTACGAGATGCCGCTCAACGAAATCGTTCTCGATTTTTACGACCGGCTGAAGAGCGTATCCAGGGGTTATGCCTCGCTCGATTACCAGTTTTCGGGGTACCGGGAAGCGGACCTGGTGAAGCTGGACGTGCTCGTGGCTGGAGAACCGGTGGATGCGCTTACGCTCATTTGCCACCGCGAGCAGGCCTACGAACGCGGGCGCGACCTGGCCACACGCCTGCGTAAGCTGATTCCCCGCCAGCAGTTTGAGGTGCCCATCCAGGCGGCCATCGGGGGCCGCATCATCGCACGCGAGAATATTGCGGCCATCCGCAAAAACGTGCTGGCCAAATGCTACGGCGGAGACATCACGCGCAAACGCAAGCTGCTCGAGAAACAGAAGGAAGGAAAGCGGCGGATGAAGCGCGTGGGGCGCGTGGATATTCCGCAGGAGGCGTTCCTGGCGGTGCTGAAGGTGGCGGCGGGCTCCGCCGACGAGGAATGATGCCGCTCCCGGCCGCACGGCCGCGCTGGCGAAGCCGCGCCAGGCGGAGCTTTCAATCCTCCAGATGCTTCTTCGAGCGCACTCCTGCGCCAAGCGAGCCGCGCGCCACACGCACCGTAATTTCCTCCCCAGCCTCCACCTGATCCACCGAGCGAATCACCCGCCCCTCGCTGCTATAGGCGATGGCGTAGCCGCGTTCGAGCAGCCGGTAGGGCCCGCGCTCCTGCAGCTGGATGGCCGCGCCCTCCAGATGCAGGCGTCGCGCGGCCAGCACCCTTTCCATGCGGGAGAGCAGCGCTTGCGAGGCATTCTCCAGGCCGCGGCGGCGAATGCCGGCGCGGGCGCGAAGATCAAAGGAAGCCAGCCGCATTCGCGCCTGGGCGAACTGGCGCTGTTTGCGCGTGGCGGCGCGCTCCAGCCCGTTGCGAAGCCCCGCGACCAGACCCTGCAGGCGCAGGCGAATGGTCTCAGCGCGGCGGCGAAGATCGAAGGCTTCCAGGCGTGAGGATGCCGCGGTGGCTCGCTTCTGCGCGCTGGCAAGCAGGCCGCGAAGGCGTTCGGAAAGCAGGGCGGCCAGTTCGTCGCTGTGCTGGCGGCGGCTGCGAAGCATGCCGTCGAGCCGGCGAAAACCCGCGCTGCGCTGCGCGGTCTGGACACGTTTCCCCATCCTCAAAAGAAAAAGACGAATCTGCTGGCCCAGGTGGCGCTCTTCACCGGAGAGGTGCTGCTCGAATTCGGCGCGCTGCCTCACCACCAGCTCGGCCGCGGCCGAAGGCGTGGGCGCGCGAAGGTCGGCGACAAAATCGGCGATGGTGAAGTCCGTCTCATGCCCGATGCCGGTGATCACCGGAAGGCGCGAGCCGGCAATCGCCATCGCCACCGCTTCTTCGTTGAAGGCCCAGAGATCTTCCAGCGAGCCTCCGCCGCGTGCCAGGATGAGCGCATCCACCGCGGCTGTCCGGTTGAACCATGCAAACGCCGCGGTGATCTCGGCGGCCGCGCCTTCCCCCTGCACCCTTACGGGATAGAGAAGGATTTGCAGGTTGGGAAAGCGGCGCTGGAGCACGCGCAGGATATCGCGCACCGCCGCTCCGGAAGGAGAAGTGATCAGCCCGATGCGCAGCGGCAGCACAGGCAGAGGCTTCTTTCTGGCCGCGTCGAAGAGTCCGGCGGCTTCCAGGCGGCTCTTGAGCTGCTCGAAAGCCAGCTGGAGAGCGCCAAATCCCTGAGGCTCGATCAGCGAGACGTAAAGCTGCAGGTCGCCGCGCAATTCGTAATGGCTGAGTGCTCCGCGAACCACCACCTGCAAACCATCCTCGGGAACAAATTTGAACAAGCGGGCTTTATCCCGAAAGCAGACGCAGCGAAGATGCGCGCGATCGTCCTTCAGGCTGAAATACATATGTCCGGAGGGGGCCAGCTTGAAGTTCGAGACTTCGCCTTCCACCCAAACGTCGGGAAATTCGCCTTCCACCAGCGCCCGCAAGCGGGCGGCAAGCTCGCTCACGCCCCAGACACGGCGCTCCTGGGTAAGGCTGAAACCGATATCCAGCGGAATCCGGCTCACGGCTTCACCGGCGGAAATCACTGGCAAACCAGAGAACGAAGGAGAAAAGGAGACTCAGCAACAGGCAGGTGCCGATCGGAAAATAGAAAGAGGAGTGGCGGCCGTTGTATACGATGTCTCCCGGCAGGCGGCCCAGGCGAAAGGGCAGCCGGACGCGAAAGAAAAGCAAAGCGCCGGTGAAAAACAGCACGCCTCCCAGCAGGAGCAGAGCACGGGCGGCTTCTCGAACCGGATCAGCCATAAGCCGTCATTGTACAACGTATCGAGCGGCCCGGCCGCAGACGCGGCCCCGGCGCCCGCAAGCCAAGCCGCGCAGCCATCCATCCGGGAATCCCTCGCCGGCTCCCGGCGCGCTCAGACCAGGTCGCGCCCGGGAAAAAAATAGGAGATTTCAAAGGCGGCGGTGGCCGGAGCGTCTGAGCCGTGGGTGCAATTGAATTGGATGCTCGAGCCAAGAGCGTTGCGGATGGTCCCCGCGGCGGCCTTGGCGGGGTCTGTGGCGCCCATGGTGTCACGCCATTTTGCGATTGCCGATTCCGCTTCGAGCACCATCACGATGGCCGGACCGGAGCTCATGAAATCCGCCAGCTCGCCGAAAAAAGGCCGCGAGCGATGCACGTGATAGAAGCCCTCGGCTTCCGCGCGCGTCAGCCGGAGGGATTTGATGGCCGCAATGTGGAATCCCGCGGCATGGATGCGGGCAAGGATTTCGCCCTGCAGCTTTCGCCCCACGGCGTCCGGTTTGATGATTGCGAGAGTTTGTTCCATTGCCATGATGAAATGCTCCTGATTGGATTGAAAGCTATTTGAGGGCGGCGGCCATGGCATGGCCGATTTCCGCGGGGCTTTGCACGGTATGAATTCCCGCGGCCTGCATCGCTGCGTATTTATCCGCCGCGGTGCCCTGCCCTCCGCTGATGATGGCTCCGGCATGGCCCATGCGGCGGCCGGGAGGCGCCGTCTGGCCGGCGATGAATCCGACAACGGGCTTTTTGACATTGGCTTTGATGTAGGCGGCGGCGGATTCCTCGGCGTTGCCTCCGATTTCACCAATCAGCACGATGGCCGCTGTATCCGCGTCCCCGTCGAAAAGCCGTATGGCGTCCAGAAAAGACGTGCCGATCAGCGGATCGCCGCCAATGCCGATGCAGGTGGATTGGCCGATGCCCAGGCGCGTGAGCTGGTCCACCGCCTCATAGGTCAGCGTGCCGCTGCGGCTCACCACGCCCACATGTCCCGGCAGGTGGATGCTGGCGGGCATGATCCCAATCTTGCATTTCCCGGGGGAGATCAGGCCGGGGCAATTGGGGCCGACCAGCCGGGTGGCTGATTGTTTAAGCACGGCATCCACGCGGACCATGTCCAGCACCGGAATGCCTTCGGTGATGCAGATGACCAGAGGCAGTGCGGCATCCACGGCCTCGAGGATGGCGTCGGCGGCGTAGGGCGGCGGCACGAAAATCACACTGGCATTGGCGCCGGTCTCCCGCACCGCTTCCGATACTGTGTCATAGACGGGCTGCCCAAGATGCTTCGAACCCCCCTTGCCTGGCGTCACCCCTCCTACCACCTTCGTGCCGTATTCCAGCATTTGTGTGGCATGGAAAGTTCCTTCGCGGCCGGTAAAGCCCTGGACGATTACGCGGGTATTCTGGTCCACCAAAACGCTCATACGCTCCTCGATCTTCCTTGCGGGATAGAAACGGCGGCTTAATGCGCCAGCGCGACGGCCTTCTCCGCGCCATCCTTCATGCCCGCGGCGATGGTTAGGTTCAATCCTGATTCGCGCAGAATCTGTTTTCCCTGCTCCACGTTGGTGCCTTCCATGCGCACCACTACCGGAACCCGCAGCCGAAGCTCGCGCGCGGCATTCACCACCCCGGTGGCCAGCACATCGCAACGCAGGATGCCGCCGAAGATGTTCACAAATACGGCGCGAACATTTGGATCGCTGATCAGTATTCGAAACGCGTTCTTCACCTGATCGGCGGATGCTCCTCCGCCCACATCCAGAAAATTGGCGGGGCTGCCGCCGCTCAGCTTGATGATGTCCATGGTCGCCATGGCCAGGCCCGCGCCATTCACCATGCAGCCGATGCTTCCCTCAAGCTGGATGTAATTGAGTTTGAAGCGCGAGGCTTCCACCTCGAGCGGAGTCTCTTCACCCAGGTCCCTCAGCTCGGCAAGTTCAGGATGGCGGTAGAGTGCGTTATCGTCGAAGGTAACTTTGGCATCCAGTGCCACCAGTGTGCCCTCGCCCGTCAGCACGCACGGATTAATCTCCAGCAGCGAGGCATCCATCTCCGCAAACGCGCGGAAAAGCTTCTGCAGAAACGGAACAGCGGCAGTCACCTGCGCGGAGGTGAGGCCCAGTCCAAAGCCCAGTTTACGCGCCTGAAAGGCCTGCAGGCCGGCCTCAGGATCCACAATCTCACGGAGGATGGCCGAGGGATTCTCCCGCGCCACCTCTTCAATCTCCATCCCCCCCGCGGCGCTGGCCATGAATACGGCGGAGCGCACGGTGCGGTCCACCAGGATGCCGAGGTAGAGCTCGCGCTTGATGTCGAGGCCCTCTTCGATCAGCACGCGCCGCACCACGCGGCCCTCGGGGCCGGTCTGCGGCGTTACCAGCGTCATGCCCAGAATTTTTCCCGCCAGCTCTTCGGCCTCCTGCGGCGAGCGTGCCAGCTTCACGCCTCCGGCCTTTCCCCGTCCCCCGGCATGGATTTGCGCCTTCACCACCACCACGGGCGTGGCCAGCCGCTCGGCCACGCCCACGGCCTCTTCCTTGCGAAAGATCACTTCACCGCGCGGGGTGGCTACTCCAAATTTTGCGAGGATCGATTTCGCCTGATATTCGTGGATTTTCATTCGGTGTCCGGCTCAGTGAGAAATTTTCGTTGCGTTCAAAGTATTCCAGTTTAACCGCATTGGCGGTAAGGAGCAAGGCGGAGCCGATGCGCGGCAAATGGCGGCCGCCCGGCACAGCGCCCGAAAGGAGTAGGATACCGGAAGAAACATGCGCAGCATGGCCCAGCGGCTAACCGGCGAAATAGCAGAAGGGCGAAGCCTCCGCCGCGAGGAAGCCGAAAACCTGATGCAAAGCCTGCTCGCCGGCGAAATGAACGATGAGGAAATCTCGGGGCTGCTGGTGGCCCTGCGCCAAAAAGGCGAGACGGTGGCGGAGTTGGTGGGCTTTGCGCGAGCCATGCATCGAAGTGCGAAGGAGTTGTTTGCGCGGATGCCGGGCCGCCCGGAAACGCTGGTGGATACCTGCGGAACCGGAGGCGATGGCGCCGGAACCTTCAACGTATCCACGGCGGCGGCGCTGGTGGCCGCCGGAGCGGGAGCGAAAGTGGCCAAGCACGGGAACCGCTCGATCAGCTCGAGATGCGGTTCGGCCGACGTGCTCGAAGCCCTGGGCGTGAATCTGGAGCGCTCCACCGAACGCGCACCGCAATGCCTGGCTGAGGCTGGGATTGCCTTCCTCTACGCTCCCGTGGCTCATGCCGCCACGCGCAGGGCCAGGGCCGCCCGAAACCGCGTGGGCGGCACCACGGTATTCAATCTGCTCGGCCCGCTCACAAATCCCGCGCGGCCCACAGCCCAGGTGACCGGTGTGTTTGACGCAAAATATCTCGAGGCCATGGCGCAGGCGCTGGGAGAGCTGGGCGTCCAGCGGGCCATGGTGGTGCATTCGGCCGGGGGAATGGATGAGATTGCGCTCGAGGGAGAAACCTACGTAGCGGAATGGAATGGAGGAGCGGTGAGGAAATATTCCATCTCGGCACGGGATTTCGGACTCGAGGAAGCCGCGCCAGAGGCCTTGCGCGGGAGCCACGCCCGCGAAAACGCGCAAATCCTCCGAGCCGTATTGCGTGGGAAGCCGGGCGCGCAGCGGGATTTCGTGGTTGCCAGCGCCGCGGCGGCGCTCTGGGCCGCGGGGCTGGCCGAGGGCCTGCTCCAGGCGGCGCGGATGGCGGAGCGTGCCATTGATGAGGGCGCGGCGGAGCTGGCGCTGGAAAAGCTGGTGGCGCTGACGCGGGAATAAGAACAAAGGGCTGCCGGCATCACGCCGGCCAGGCGCCGCCGCCCACCGCTGGCGAAGCGCCTAGCCCTGCTGCTGGAGGCTGCGCACCGCCAGCAGAAAACACACCAGGGAAAATAGCGAGAAGCCGAGCGCTTCGAGGACGATGGCGCGCGGCTGCCCCATGCCGATGGTGGCATAGCGAAGGAAATCCACCAGCCAGGTGACGGGATTCGCCAACGCCATCCAGCGAAACCAGCGCGGCAGCGGCGCCAGAGGATAGAACATCGAGCTTGCGAAGAGAAAGACAAAATAGAAAACGGAAGTGACGCTATTGAATAGATCATTGCGGCGAATGCGCAAAGCGAAGATGGCATAGAAGAAGAACCATCCGGCAACGCCCAGCGCCACCCCTGCCAGAAGCAGAGGAAAACGGGAAGGAAGAAGAGGGATGTGGAGCAGCAGGGCTCCCAGGGCGATGGTGATGGCCGCCTGGAGCACGGCGATGGCCACATTGAAAAGCATCTTGCCCAGAAGGTATTGGGAGCGACTGAGCGGATAGGTGAGCATCTCGAAGAAAATGCCGTTATCGCGGTCAAGGAAAAACGACCAGGAGGAATTCGAGGCGATGCCGAAGCTCGCCATGCCCAGCACACCCGCGAGGAAAAAAGAATTGTAGGATACGCCGGCGGAGGGAATGGGAGGGCTGAGGGCGTAATTCACGCCGACGCCGAAAACCAGCAGATAGCCGAGCGGGTAAAAAAGATCCCAGAAAAGAAAGGTGAGGTTGGTGGAGCGGATGCGAAATTCGCGGTAGAGGATGGCGGAGATGGCGGCCATGGGCTAATTCTCGGTCAGCTCGATGAAGATATCTTCCAGGCTGGCGCCATTCACTTCCACACGAAGAATGCGGCGGCCTCCGGCCAGGCGCGTGACCGTCTGCAGCACGTCTCCCTCGGGAATTTTCAGCGCGATTTCAATGGTATTTTGCCGGGCGGAAAAGCGAAGCGGAGCCAGAGCAGCAGCCTCGGCGGCGATTCCCTCGGGCAGCGCCTCAAAGGTCATGGAAATTTCATATACGCCCTGGGAAAGAAGTTTGAGGGCGTCCAGATTGCCTCGGGCCACCAGGCGGCCGCGATTCATGATGAGGATATCGTCGCAGAGCTCTTCGGCCTCGCCAAGTATCTGCGTGGTGAGCACGATGGTGCGCCCCGCCGCGGCTTCTTCCCGCAGGTAACCCATCACCGCACGCTTCAGTATGGGATCCATGCCGGTGGAGAATTCATCCAGAAATATAATCGGAGTCGACACGAGAAACACTTTGGCCACCTGCACGCGGCGCCGCGACCCTCCGCTCAGGTCCATCACTTTCCGGCTGGCATCGCCGGTAAGCTGGAAGCGCTCCAGCTGAAGCTCGGCGCGGCGGAGCGCCTCCGCGCGGGGAATGCCGTGGAAACGCGCAAAGGTAAGCAGATTCTCGCGCACGCTCAGGAAGAGCTCGACCGCGGTTTCCTGCAGCACCACGGCAATCCGGCGGCGTACCTCGAGCGGACGCGTCACAGGGTCGAACCCCTCGATGCGAATCGCTCCGCTCGAGGGATGCAGCAGCGTGGTGAGCATTTTCAGCACCGTGGATTTTCCCGCTCCATTCGGGCCAAGCAGCCCCACAATGTGCCCGCGAGAAACGGAAAAGCTCAGCCCGTCCACCGCGCGCACCGCGGCACCCGAATGCCGAAACAGCGGCGGCCACGCGCGTTGCCGGTAGATTTTTACCAGGTTTTCCACCTCGATGGCGGGGCGCGAAGCGGATGGTTCTTCCCTTGTCATGCCAAAGGCTCCCGGCGCAGAGCTTTGCGCACCGCGCGACCCATCACCGCTTCCGGGGCGCGCCGGCCCGTCCAGATCTCCCACTGCGCGGCTCCCTGCGCCAGAAACATATCCAGCCCCGAGGCCGTCTGGATGCCACGCGAGCGGGCAAGCGAAAGCAGGCGCGTCTCCGTGGGGCGATAAACAAGATCGAAAACCAGCAGGCAGCAAAGCGCGGAAGCTGGCAGGGGGCTGAGGTTCGCGTGCGGGTGCATGCCCACGGGGGTGGCATTGACGATGGCATCGAACCTGCCGCGGGCGACTTCCGTGAGGGGAAAGGATTCGCCGCCCACCGAGCGGGCCAGCGAACGCGCGGCCGCGGGACGGCGCGAAGCGATGAACACAGCGGAGCCGGCGCGTGCCAGCGCGAAAGCCACCGCGCGCGCCGCGCCGCCAGCGCCCAGAAGCAGCACGCGGCTGCGGGCCAGCGGCAGGCGATGCTGCAGCGTGCGGAGCACTCCTACGTAATCCGTGTTGTATCCCGCCAGCCGGCCGGAGCGGCGGACCACCACCGTATTGACGGCGCCAATTTCGGCCGCAAGAGGATCGCATTCATCCAGGTAACGCAGGATGGATTGTTTGTGTGGAAGCGTGACGCTGAAGCCCAGCAGCCCGGCGCGCGAGATCGCGGGTAGGAAATCCTCGAGCCGGTGAATGAGGAAGGGGAGATAGAGCGCATTCATGGAAAGAGCGGCAAAAGCCGCATTATGAAGATGAGGAGAGAGCGAATGGGCGATGGGATCGCCGATGGCGCCATAGCAGCGCGTGGAACCATTGATCGACGCGGCACGGTAAAGGCCAAGCAGCTGCTCGAGCGTGGGTTGGCCCGGTGCCGTGGGCTGCTCCACGCCAGCGTAGGCAAATGCGCCGGAGCGCCGAAGAGCGAGAAGACGCGCGGGAAACGCTTCCTCACCCATGGGAATGGCAATCAGCGCGGGGCGCGAGGCGGTGAGAGAGAGGAGATTCAGGGCGCCCTGGAGGGAATCGGTGCGGAGGGCGAGCTTGCGCATCGAGGCGCGATAGGGGGCGAGCGAACCAAGCGCGGCCCGAGCCCGTGGCCGGGAAATCCGCCGCGCCCGGAAATCGTGCAACGAAACAATGCACCGCGCCGGGCGAAAACGCGCGCGTAGCCCCGCCGGGCCGAGCGTCCGGGCGGTGGCCAGCTCCACATCAATCCACTCGCAGCCCGCGGCAACCGCTCGCTCCAGCATCTCTATCTGCGCGGAGACCGAAAAGCCGCAACGGCCGCCGGACGGACGCCGCCGGCAGGTGGCCACCAGCGTCAGCCGCGGCCAGCGGGAGCGATGGCTCGCCAGCCACGCCAGAAACCTCAGAATCTCGGCTCGCGAGCCCAGCCAATCCAGCCGCACCTCCGCCATACGCACGCGGGAAGCGGCGCGGCGAATCTGCCGCTTCATTCCCTCGCAGCTTTCCGCGGCAATCACGGCGCATATTTTCCCTCGAACCAGCCGCATCGTGCTTCGGAGCCTCGGCCCATCCCGCTCAGAGCAGGATGGGTGGCTGAAAGTGTACAGCAAGTGTGCGATGGAGTTGACGCTGGCAGAGCCAATTGTTAGCGTGAGGAGTAGCTCGTTTCCCGCCTCCCTTCCGGCGAACGTGGAGTTTGCATGCGCCGATCCATCTTATTCGCCGCAGCATTGGCGAGCCTAATAACGCTTTCTGGTCGCCCCGCGGCCGCCCAGGAGAATCAGGCCGCCCATCCCACCGCCGGAGATATCTATTGCTCGGGCATGATCACCAGCGAGAAAGTGCCCCGCACGATGATCGTGATTACCGGGGAAGGATCGGATACTCAGCTCAGCTTCCAGGAAAATGAATACGTCTATATCAACCGCGGGGCGGGACAGGGGGTGAAGCCGGGAGATGAATTTCAGGTGATCCGCCCGCTCGACGATCTCAATGGAATCGATTGGTACCGCTGGCAAAGCTTCGCGCTGCACTTCCTGGGAACCGCCTGGGAAGACGAAGGACGCCTGCGCGTGGTGAAGACGCAGCCGAAAGTTTCCATCGCCATTATCGAAAGAGCCTGTGGCTACGTGCAGAGAGGAGACGTGGTGCTTCCTTTCGCCGAGCGCCCTTCGCCGGAACTTAAGCCGGAAAACCAGTTTGACCGTTTCGCGGCGCCCAGCGGGCGCGTCACCGGGACGGTGGTGACCGCGAAAAGCTTCGGCATGAGCCTGGGAACCTACGATATCGCCTATGTGAACCTGGGAAAAAAGCAGGGAGTGCATCCCGGAGATTACCTGAGGATTTTTCGTTATACAGGACGGCAGCAGGAGATTCCTTACCAGAGCTGGCGCTTCGCTTTCCGCATTGATGGCTTCGGCGATGCCGGCTTGCACTACAACTGGAAGAACACGCCGAGGCAGGTGCTGGGCGAGGGCGTAGTACTGCGAACCACGCCCGATTCCTCCACGGTGCTGATTACCTTCGCCTTGCGCGAGCTATTCGCAGGAGACCTTGCGGAGCTGGAATGAGGGCGCGGCGCGCGCGCTAGAGCGCTGCAGAGCGCCATCACAGGGCAGGCGCGGGCAGGGGGGGAAGAAAATCGGCGTCGCTGAATATTTCAGCGGTGAACCCCTCGATGCGCGTGCCAGGCGAGCTCCATCCGTCGCGCGGCAGACCGGCTTTCACACAGGTTTCCTCCAGAAATCGCTTCCCATCCCAGTGATGTTCGGCAGCCACCTGCGGGAGCAGCAACCCGCGCCGCCCGCCGCCGGTAACCACCAGGCCATGGCGCCCGGGAACGATCGCCTCCGCGGCAAGCGGCGAGACATCCGAGAGAACCGAGATCTCTATCTCGAGGCCGGGAAGCTCTTCAGGCGTGACAGGCCGGAAACGCCCGTCGTGCAGTGCCGCGGAGACGGCGCAGGATGCCACTACTGTAGCCAGCGCCTCGCGGGCCTCGATTCGCCCGATGCATCCCCGCAGCCGGCCATGATGATGCAGTGTGACGAACGCTCCAGCAGGGCGGGAAAGCGGGCCAGGCGGCGGGCTGCAGAGAGGATATTCGTCCAGCACCACCGCGGAGTGAATGCACCGGTGGGCCAGAAGCAGCAGCGAGCGGCGATCCTCCCGGGAGAGAGCTTCAGGGAATGGGCACATCCTGCGTGTTCTTTTCGCGCTCGAGTACGAGCCGGGCGCGGCGGTGGCGCTGCTTGACGCGATCATCCACTTGACCCCAGAAAATGTGGAAGTAGTGGATAGCCGAGGCGATGGCGCTCAGCACCACAGCCCAGAGCAGCACGGCGCCCAGCGGCCTCAGCACCGGATGCCGGGCGCCCAAGATGACGATTCCTCCCGCAATCACCTGAAGAATCATCTTCACTTTCCCCAGCGCCGAAGCGGGAATGAGCAGACCTTCAGCGGAGGCGATGTTACGTAATCCGGTGACGATAAATTCCCGGCCGATGATGATCAGCACCATCCACCCCGGCACCAATCCCATCTCAACAAGCGAAATAAACACCGCCGAGATCAGCAGCTTATCCGCGATGGGATCCAGCAGGATGCCCAGCGTGGTGATCTCACCTCGCTTGCGCGCAAAATATCCGTCGAAGACGTCGGTGGCCGCCGCGGCCATCAGGATCAGCACGCCCCACACTTCGAAGTGAACAGGGAGCCCCCAGAAATCCCAATTGGGCCAGTGTGCCAGCAGGACGACGGCGAGCAAAGGCACAAAAAAGATGCGGAGAACCGTAAGACTGTTTGGCAGGTTCATGGCGCTTGCCGGGGAAGCCCTGAAAAAATGCACCAGAACAGCCCGGTGAACACACTATAGTCCCGGGGAAGTAGCGAGTCAACGGGAGGGGAAATAAACAGCACGGCGGGCGGCAAAGGCGGGCCGCGGCCAACGCGGCGACGGCGAAATCCTCGCGGCCAGCCGGGATGCGCAAAGGGCGAAAAGGCGCCTGAAATCCATGCGTTTTCAGACAAGTGGAGGCCCCAAAAGTGCCAATCCTGTGCATAACGGAGCGGGGCGATAAGCGGAGTCAAAAGGTAAACACGAGAGCCCTCCAAATGTACCTAACTGCTTTGTTTACAACACTATAGGATTATGAAACCGACGCGCCACAGCCCGCCACGGCTTACGTAAACAGCCAAAAAGCTGCCTAAAATGGCCTTTTCCACACGAAATTCACAGGCCCAATCCTTCGAAAAGCCGGTAAACAGAGGCGTTCACGCCACAGGATTCTTTTTTTGCTTGACAGTGTATTCCGTCAAACGGCCCGCCAGCGACTCCGGGATTTCAGCTTCCACCGACATCATGTCTCCCTGCACCTCGGCGTGCACTACGCGCCCGGAGGCATAGACCATCGCCAGGCGTCGGCCATCGGCGAGAGGCAAAAGAAGTTCCCGGCGAACGATGGGATCCACCGGCAGCGCTGCATCGATGCGCGAGAGCAGCTGTTCCAGGCCGTGACCTTGCTGCGCGGATACGAAAAGATTGCCGTTGCCGCCCATGTTTCGGGTGAGCTCGCTGGACTCCGCGGGGGGCAGGAGATCGATTTTATTGAAGACATGGAGGCGAGGACGGGAATCGAGGCCGAGATCCGCCAGCACCTTTTCGACGTCGGCATCGTGTTCGGCGTGGCGAGGGTCGGAGATATCGGTCACCTGGAGGATGAGCGCGGCTTCCTGCACTTCCTCGAGGGTGGCGCGGAAAGCGGCGATCAGGCTGGGAGGAAGATCATGGATGAAGCCGACAGTATCGGAGAGCAGAGCTTTTCGGTGGGAAGGCAGCACGACGGCGCGGACGGTGGGATCCAGAGTGGCGAACATGCGTGAAGAAACCAGCACGTCGGCGCCGGTGAGAGCGTGGAACAAAGTGGACTTGCCGGCATTGGTGTAGCCCACCAGAGCCACGGTGCCAAGCGGCACGGCGTGGCGGGCCTGCCGGCGCGTGGAGCGCTGGCGGCGCAGCGTCTCGATGGCGCGCTCGATGCGGCTCACGCGCAGGCGTATGCGCCGGCGATCGGTTTCAATTTTCTGTTCGCCAGGTCCGCGGGTGCCGATGCCGCCGCCCAGGCGGGAAAGCTCGGGATTGAGTCCGGCAAGGCGGGGCATCAGGTAATTGAGCTGCGCCAGCTCCACCTGGAGCTGGCCCTCGCGGGAGCGGGCGCGGCGGGCAAAAATATCCAGGATTAATTGTGTGCGGTCGATCACCCGGCAATCGGTGATGCGCTCGATATTGCGCAGCTGCACGGGGGTGAGATTGTGGTCCACGATGATCAGCGGAGCGCGGTGGAGCAGTGCTTCGGCCTTCACCTCATCGAGCTTGCCTTTGCCCACCAGCGTGGCCGGATCGAAAGCATCGCGCACCTGCAGCAGCGAGCCGGTGACCACCGCTCCGGCGCTGCGCGCCAGCTCTTCCAGCTCGAGCATGGATTCGCGCGCACGGGCGCTATAGGATCCATGCGGCAGCTTCGAGCGGCGGCGCAGATCCACGCCAAGCAGGAAAGCGCGCTCGGAATTTTGCTGGCTGGGCACGGGCATCAAGCGGCAAACGCGGCGTAGCAGAGCGTCACGGCGGCACATCCGCCGGCGAGGGCTGGTTCCTTCATCTCTCCTCGAATCATACGCGAAAACCGCGCGGCGAAGGGCATGAATATTCGGTGAAGGAATCAGCCAACGGCGGGGCGCAGGTGGTCCGCGGCGGCCTGCTGGATGGCGGGTGAATCGCCAAAACCTTCCAGCCAGTGCACCGCTGGTTCCCGGCGGAACCATGTGGTCTGGCGCTTGGCATAGCGGCGCGTGGCCTGCTGGATTTCGAGGATCGCCTGTTCCCGGGGCATGGCCGTGCGGAGATGATCGCGGAGCTGGCGGTAGCCGATGAAGTCGAAGGGCTTGGCCTCGGCAGGGATGCCGCGCGCGAGGATGGCCCGTACCTCTTCGACCCATCCTCCGTCCAGCATGGCACTCAGGCGGTGCTCGATGCGCGCATAGAGCTCAGGCCGCGGCGGCAGCAGCCCGATCTTCAGCACCTCGAAGCCCTCCAGCCGCGGGCGCGGCGCGCGAAGAATGGCGGTGATGGGCTTGCCGGTGAGGATGCAGACCTCGAGTGCGCGGATGATCTTTTGCGTGTCGCGAGGCGCAATCCGCGCCGCGGCCTCAGCATCCAGCCGCGCCAGCGCTTCGTGCAGGTAACCGGGCCCGTGGCGCACGCCCTGGCGCTTCAAACGTTCGCGAAGCTCTTCGGAACGCGTCGGCGCATCGTTCAAGCCCTCGAGCAGGGCACGCAGGTATAGCCCCGTGCCCGCGGTGAAAACAGGCAGCTTCGAACGGCGGCGCAGATCCGCGAGGACCGCCAGGGCCTGCCGGCGGTAATCGCCGGCGGTGAAATGTTCGTGGCAATCCACCAGATCCACCAGGTGGTGCGGGATGCCCTGCTGCTCGGCGGGCGGCACCTTCGCCGTGCCGATATTGAAATGGCGGTAGACCTGCGTGGAATCGCAAGCCAGCACTTCACCGGAAAATTCCCTGGCCAGCCGCAGCGCGAGGGCAGACTTGCCCGAGGCCGTCGGGCCCATGATCACTACGAGGGGGCGGGAATCCTTCATCGGGAATGCTTAAAAGCGCCAGTACAAGTAAGCCAAGGCCAGCGCGGCCAGCAACAGCATGCCAATCACCTGCTGGCGAGGGGGTCTCACTTGGAGTTTAACGGAATATTGTACAGAAAGGTGAAGCGAAGTTCGATGGAAGGCCGGGTGAATGCGGGAGGGAGAGGCTCGAAGGGACTCGAGGCGCGTATGGCGGCCATCGCCGCGCGGTCCAGCGGCTCCTTGCCAGAGGTGCGTGTGAGGTCCGGCTCGGGATTCGGCACCGTGCCATCTCTTTCGATGTGGAACTGAATGACCACAATTCCCTGATCGCCCAGCCGCGCCGATTCCGGAATTACGGCATACCAATTCTGCTTTACGGTCGCCAGCAGACGGGCGAAATAATCGCTGAAATCCACGCCATCGGTGGGCGTAAGCATTTCCAGGTTTCCGCCAAGATAGCTCGAGCCGCCGCTTCCATTCCCTCCCGACCCGGGAGAGCCGCGCGCCACATCCCCGAAGCCGCGGTGCAGGCCGCTTCCTCCTCCCTTCAACGCCTGGTGAACCGATTGCTCGAGCTCGCGGCCGGGAGAAAGCGATGGCAAATTGAGATTGGGATGCGCCAGCGGCGCGGAGGAATGCCGCGGCTGCGGAACCACGGGGCCGGATGGCTCTGTGGTTGCCGGAAGGCTCGGATGCGGCGTGGGAGCAACCTGTGGTGCGGGAGAGGAGGGCAGCTCCGGCTGCGGCTGGCTGGCCGCAGCGCTGGGCGGCGCCACGGGAGGCTCTGGCGTGGAAGGAGCCACTCTCCGGATGGTGTTCCTGTCAATATGAATGCGAGGGGTGGCGGGGACCGCGGGCCGGAGCGATGCCGAATCCGAGGGCGGCATGTATATAAAGTTGAGCTCTTTGCGGGCCAGATCCATTTCCCCGGCGGTGGGTTCGCGATTGGGAAACAGCTTCGGCGAGACGAGAAGAAACAGGAGGAAGAGGACGTGGGCAATCACAGAGCCGACGCGGGCCACCAGGTGCCAATTGAAGCCCCGCTCCTCGATGGGATCCGCCAGCAAATTCACTTCCCCGGTGGTGAATAGATCGGGCTCGAGTACGTCGGCAAATTCCGGCGGCATCGGGCCGGGGTGGCTGAAGATTCCGGTTTCCATGGGCGCGTCGGAGACCGGATCAACGGAACGCGGAACGACGACGCGGGAATCGAGAACCTGCAGAGGCAGATAGGAGGGAAGCGCCGTTCCGTCTTCCAGCGGCTTCACCGGCAGATTGCGGGGAACCAGCGTGCGGGGCGTGAGCACATCCAATGGAACATGGGAAGGAATCGAGGAGTGCCCATCCAGCGGGCGCACCGGCAGGTCGCTCGGCACCAGCGTCCGCTCATCCAGCGTGGAGGAGGTGCGCTGCGGGGCGAGCTTGAGCGGGGCCTCCGACACAGGCCGGACGTCGCGCGGCACCAAAATTCGCGGAATCATGAAATCCTTCCCGGCCCAGCGGTGCTTACTTGGACGCGCCGCGCGTGTGCCAGGATGTCTTGCATCACCAGCGTGGCGAGCTCCAGAGCGCGCCATCCGGCCGCGCCATCCACCAGCGGTGGCCGGCGGGATCGCACCGATTCCAAAAAGCTGCGCAATTCCGCAAGGAGCGGCTCTTCGGGCCGCGTCTCGAGCTTTTCAAACTCGAAATCAGACGTCCCGGGTTTCACCCGCACGCGCAGCACGTCTTGCCGCGTGTAGTCCACGCTCACATACTCATGTTCCTGGAAGAAGCGAAGTTTGCGGATGCGCTCGGTGGAGACCCGGCTGGCCGTAAGATTGGCGACGGCGCCGCTGGCAAATTCGATGCGCGCCTGCGCAATATCCACCTTTTCGGTGAGGATGGGAATGCCCACGGCGCGCAGCTCCCGCACCGGAGAATTCACCAGCGAAAGCAGAATATCCAGGTCGTGTATCATCACGTCGAAGACCACATCCACATCCAGGCTGCGCGGCGAAAAAATGCCCAGGCGGTGAACCTCGAAAAAGAGCGGGCGATGGAGGATCGGCGCGAGCGCCACCACCGCGGGATTGAAGCGCTCCAGATGGCCCACTTGCAGGATGCGCTGCCCGCGTTCCGCCGCGGCCACCAGCGTTGCCGCCTCGTCCAGCGAAGCGGCGATGGGCTTCTCCACCAGCACGTCCAGGCCGGCATCCAGCAGCAGGCAGCCGAGCCGCGCATGTTCCGCGGTGGGCACGGCCAGGCTGACGGCCTGCGCCGCGCCCATCACCGCTTCGAGATCGGGCAGGCACGGCACCCCAAATTCAGTGGCGAGGCGGAGCGAAGCTTCCGCATCGGCATCATAGACGCCCGCCAGCGTCGCGCCCGGCATGCTGCTCCAGATGCGCACGTGATGGCGGCCGAAGGCGCCGGCACCCACCACGGCCACGGCGATCGAATCGGCGCTCAAGGCTTTTCCTCGCTCCCTCGAACGGCTCCGGGGGCATTCATGGCTACGGGTGCAAATGCACGGATGGAAATGCCTGCATCCGCCGCGGCGCGAAGCAGATGGCCGCGATCCAGCAACAGCGTACGGCGAGCGTCAATGCCCAGGGCGGTCACGTGGCTGCGGATCATGACTTCGACGGTTTGCAGCCCGATGACGGGTACATCGAAGCGCATGTCCTGCTTCGGTTTGCTGACCTTCACCACCACCAGGGGCTGCCCGGATACCAGCCTTGCCGCGCGCTCGATGGTTTCGTCTGTGCCCTCCATGGCCTCCATGGCCACGCAGGCCCTCTGGCGAATCACCACGGTCTGCCCCAGGTCCAGACTGGCCACATGGCGAGCCACCTCCAGCCCATATTCCATGTCCGCGGCCTCGGCGGCATCTGGAGCACGCGGCGTGAGCACGCCGGGCTCGGGAAGCAGGGGCGTTAGGAAGGCGGTGGAATCCACCAGCTCAATGCCCTCCTCCTCGAGCAGCCGCGCCACGGCGCCAATCAGGGAATCTGTGTTTCGTGTGCTGAGCGAAAGCAGCAGTTTCGCCAGTTTCCAATCGGGGCGGATCGAGCTGAATAATTTGTTGTGCTTCACCTGGCCGGCCATCACGGCACGCCGCACACCCTCGGCATGAAGCAGCTCCACGGCGCGCCCCAATTCGCCCAGGCTCACCCAGTGGAATCGCGGCGCCAGGCGCTCCAGCTCCGGCGAAGCCTCCTCGCGGATCGCCAGGACGCACATGGCAATTCCCTGCGAGCGTGCCGCCTCCAGCACCAAAAAAGGAAAACGGCCGTTGCCGGCGATGAGCGCCCATTGGGAGGCGGAAGAGGGATCGGAGGAGGAATTCACGTTTTATTTGGTGATGCCGCGCTCAGCGGCTTCGATAAAGCGCACCAATTCCATCACGTCTTCCGAGCCAGCGTCGGTTTCCCGGATCTTCTCGATGGCTTGCGAGGTGTTCAGTCGTGAGCGCAGCAGCAGGCGATAGGCGCGCTCGATGCAGAGGATGCGCTCGCGGGAGAAACCCTGGCGCTCGAGCCCCACGGAATTCACGCCAAAGCAGCGCGTCTCCCGCGGCGCCACCACCTTTGAAAACGGAGGAACATCCTGTGTGATGACGGTGTGGGCGGCGATATAGGCGTGGCGTCCGATGCGGCAGAACTGATGCACAGGGCAAAAATTGCCGATTGTCGCGTAATCCTCCACGGTCACGTGTCCGGCCAGCGTGGCCCCGTTGACGAAGATGGTGTGATCGCCCACCAGGCAATCGTGCGCCACATGGGAATAGCTCATGAAAAGATTGTGGCTGCCGATGCGCGTGACGCCGCCGCCGTGCCCCGTGCCGCGATTGACGGTGACGAACTCGCGAAACTGATTCCCATCGCCGATTTCCAGCCGCACCGGCTCCCCGTGGAACTTGAGATCCTGCGGATCCCCTCCAATCACGCAATGGGAATAAAGATGATTTTCGCGCCCCAGACGGCAGGGTCCTAGCAGCACGGCATGAGCATCGAGCACCGAGCCCTCGCCCAGTTCCACCCCATCGCCAACTACGGCGAAAGCGCCGATGCGCACGCCAGAGCCCAAACTGGCGCTGGCGGAAACAATGGCGCGCGCGTGAATCTCGATGGCCGCAAAACTCACGGGTTACGGTCCACCATCTTGCACATGAGTGTGGCCTCGGCGGCCAGCTCGCCATTCACCGTGGCTTTCCCGGCCAGCTTGCAGAAATCCCCTCGCCAGTTCAGCACCGTCACCTCGATGCGAAGCTGCTCCCCGGGCACCACCGGGCGGCGAAAGCGCGCTCCATCGATGGCCACGAAATAGAGAAGCTTGCTATCGCGCTCCGGTATCTCCTGCAGCAGCAGCAGCCCTCCCGTCTGAGCCATCGATTCCACGATGAGCACCCCGGGCATCACCGGCTGCCCGGGAAAATGCCCGGCGAAAAAGTATTCGTTCATGGTGACGCTCTTCACCCCCACGATGCGCTTGAGGCGCTCCATTTCAAGGATGGCATCCACCATGAGGAAAGGATAGCGGTGGGGCAGAAGTTTCTGTATCCCAATCACGTCGAGGATCATGGTGTCCCTCAGCCTGGATGGCGAGATGAAATTAAAGGCGCCTGCAAGAAGGCAAGTATATAAGAAACCGCGGCCACGGGGGAAGAACGCGCCCCGGGGGGTGGGGGTGCACTGGAAAAGATGCGCCCCGCGGAGCCAAATCGCAAGCCGCGGGGCGCCATGGAGATCGAGGGCATCAGCTTTCGGCTATGGCGTCCCCGGATTCCTTGCGGAAGAAGTCCAGTGCCGCTGCTTCCTCCGGGGTCAGCTCCGGCGCCGGAGGCGGTTCCACCTCTGGCGGAACTTCCGTGAGCAACTGGATGTTGCGGTAGCGCTCCAGTCCCGTGCCCGCGGGGATCAGGCGCCCCATGATCACGTTTTCCTTCAGCCCGCGCAGGTAATCCACCTTGCCGGAGATGGCCGCTTCGGTGAGCACGCGCGTGGTTTCCTGGAAGCTTGCCGCGGATATGAACGAATCCGTCGAGAGCGAGGCCTTGGTGATGCCCAGCAGCAGCGGCCGTCCGGTGGCCGGCCGATTGCCCTAATGGATGATGCGGTCGTTTTACTCGCGGCAGCCGGAATTTATCCACCTGCTCGCCCAGCAGAAACATGGAATCTCCCACGTCTTCCACTTCCACCCAGCGCATCATCTGCCGCACGATGGTCTCGATGTGTTTATCGTTGATGTTCACGCCCTGCAGCCGGTAAACCTCCTGGATGGAATTCACCAGGTAGGCTTGCGTGTATTTTTCCCCGAGGACGGCAAGGATGTCGTGCGGGTTCAGAGGCCCGTCAATCAGAGCCTCTCCGGCGCGCACATGCTCGCCTTCCTGGACGTTGATGTGCGTGCCGCGCGGGATCGAGTATTCCTTGGTGGTCCGCCCATCCTCGCTCTCCACGTGCACCTTGCGCAGTCCCTTGGCAATTTCGCCGTATTTCACCACGCCGTCAATTTCGCTGATCACCGCGGGGTCGCGCGGCTTGCGCGTCTCGAAAAGCTCCACCACGCGCGGCAATCCGCCCGTGATGTCCTTGGTCTTGGTGGTCTCCCGGGGGATCTTCGCTAGCACGTCGCCCGGCTGTACGTCGTCGCTATCCTGCACCATCAGGTGCGCCCGCGCCGGCATAAGATATTTCTTGCGCGTGCGGCCCGCCGAATCCCGAATGATGATGGCCGGCTGGTGCTTTTCGTCGCCCGGCGGCAGCATCACCACGTTCTGCGACAGCCCGGTAACCTCGTCCACCTGCTCTTCAATGGTCAGCGCGGGCTGCAGATCCTTGAACTGGATGTTCCCGCCCACCTCGGTGAGGATCGAGAAGGTGTAGGGATCCCATTCGACCATGGTCTGCCCGACCGTGACGGGAGCGCCATCGGCGATCTTCAGGTGCGCGCCATAGACTACGTGGTGGCGCTCCTTCTCGCGGCCCTTCTCATCCACAATCGCAATCAGCCCCGAGCGGTTCATGGCGATCAGGCTCTTCGCCCGCCCTTCCACCACCTTCAGCTCGACGTATTTGACGAAGCCGGAGCTGCGCGCCTCCACCTTCGATTGTTCGGATACCCGCGTCGCGGTTCCTCCAATGTGGAAGGTGCGCATGGTGAGCTGCGTGCCCGGCTCGCCAATCGATTGCGCTCCAATCACACCGACGGCCTCGCCCAGCTCCACCATGCGGCCGGTGGCCAGGTTGCGCCCGTAGCAGCGCGCGCACACTCCGCGGCGGCATTCGCAGGTGAGCACGGAACGGATGCTCACGCGCTCCACGCCCGCCGCCTGGATGGCGCTCGCCAGCGTCTCGGTGATTTCCTCGTTCGCTTCCAGGATCACATTGCCTTCGTAATCCTTGATCTTCTCGAGCGATACGCGGCCCACCACACGGTCGCGCAACGATTCCACTTCCACGCCTGCCTCGATGATCGGCTCGACGTGGATGCCGTCGGTGGTGCCGCAATCAATTTCGCTGATGATCACGTCCTGCGCCACGTCCACCAGACGCCGCGTCAGGTAGCCCGAATCCGCCGTCTTCAGCGCCGTATCCGCCAGCCCCTTCCGCGCTCCGTGCGTCGATATGAAATATTGCAGCACGGTCAGCCCTTCGCGGAAATTGGAGGTGATCGGTGTCTCGATCACTTCTCCCGAGGGCTTGGCCATCAGGCCGCGCATGCCGCTCAATTGCCGGATCTGCTGCTTCGAGCCGCGCGCCCCGGAATCGGCCATCACGTAAATCGGGTTCAGTTCGCCCTTCTTGTCCTGTTCCTCGAGGGCCTTGAACATCTCGTCGGCCACTTTCTCCGTCACTTCGCTCCAGATGGCGATGACCTTGTTGTAGCGCTCTCCGTTGGTGATCGCGCCATCCAGATATTGCTGCTGCACTTTCACAACGTCCTTTTCCGCGTCGCCCACCAGCTTGCTCTTGTCGCCGGGGATCAGCATGTCGTCAATCCCAATGGATATGCCGGCGATGGTCGCGTGGAAGAATCCCACTTCCTTCAGCCGGTCCAGCAGCACCACGGTGTGTTCGGTGCCAAAGCGGAGGTAGCAGTATTGCACGAGCTGCTGCACTCCCTTCTTCTTGAGCAATCCGTTGATGTAGGGCATCTCGGCCGGGAGATTGTCGTTGAAGATCGCCCGGCCCACCGTGGTCTGCAGGAACTGGCGGTTCAGGGTGATCGGAGCGGTGTGCGGCACGTCCTGGTCATCGAAGGCCGTGGTCAGGTCCACCACTTCGCCGGTGTAACGCAGCTTGATGGGCGTGAGGATCTCCACTTCGCCGGCATCCAGCGCCAGCAGCACGTCTTCCACCGAGCCAAATTGCCGCCCTTCGCCCTTCGCTCCGGGCTTCGCCTTTGTCAGGTAATAAATCCCAAGCACCATATCCTGCGAGGGCACGGCCAGAGGCATGCCATTGGCCGGAGAAAGAATATTGTGCGAGCTCAGCATCAGCACAGAGGCTTCCACCTGCGATTCCGGCGAGAGCGGAATGTGCACGGCCATCTGGTCGCCGTCAAAATCAGCGTTGAAGGCCGTGCAGACCAGCGGATGGATGCGGATGGCTTTGCCCTCCACCAGCACCGGCTCGAATGCCTGGATGCCCAGCCGGTGCAGCGTGGGTGCGCGATTGAGCAGCACGGGATGCTCGCGAATCACGTCTTCCAGAATGTCCCACACGATCGGATCCTGCCGCTCCACCATTTCCTTGGCCTGCTTGATCGTGGTGCAGTGCCCGGCGGCCTCCAGCTTGTGATAAATGAAGGGCTTGAAAAGCTCGAGAGCCATCTTCTTCGGCAGCCCGCACTGGTGCAGCTTCAGCTCCGGGCCCACAACGATGACCGACCGGCCCGAATAATCCACGCGCTTGCCCAGCAGGTTCTGCCGGAAACGGCCCTGCTTGCCCTTCAGCGTATCGGAGAGCGATTTCAGCGGCCGGTTATTCGTCCCGCGCAGCACGCGCCCGCGCCGCCCGTTATCAAAGAGCGCGTCCACTGCTTCCTGCAGCATCCGCTTTTCATTGCGCACAATCACTTCCGGAGCATGCAGCTCCATCAGTTTCTTCAGGCGGTTATTCCGGTTGATCACCCTGCGATAGAGGTCGTTCAAATCCGAGGTGGCAAAGCGCCCTCCATCCAGAGGCACCAGCGGCCGCAATTCCGGCGGCAGCACGGGAATCACGTCCAGAATCATCCATTCCGGTTTGTTCCCGCTCTTGCGGAAGGCCTCCACCACGCGCAGGCGCTTGGCAAACTTCAGCCGCTTCTGCAGGCTGGGGTCCGCCTTCATCTTTTCGCGAAGCTGTTCGGAGAGCTTGTCAATATCCACCAGGCGCAGCAGCTCCTTGATGGCTTCGGCGCCCATCGCCGCCTTGAATTTTCCGCCGAATTCGTGCTGCAGCTCGCGGTGCTTCTCGTCGTTGAGAAGCTCCTTTTCCTGCAGCGTGGCCACCTCGCCCGGATCCGTCACGACAAAGGATTCAAAATAGAGGATGCGCTCCAGATCGCGCATGGAGATATCCAACAGGTAGCCGATGCGGCTCGGCAGACCCTTGAAAAACCATACGTGCGAACAGGGCGAGGCCAGCTCGATGTGCCCCAGCCGCTCTCTGCGCACCTTGCTCAGCGTCACCTCCACCCCGCATTTGTCGCAGATCACCCCGCGGTGCTTCATGCGCTTGTATTTGCCGCACAGGCATTCCCAATCCGTCACCGGTCCGAAAATCTTCGCGCAGAATAGCCCGTCGCGCTCCGGCTTGAATGTCCGGTAGTTGATGGTTTCGGGCTTGGTGACTTCGCCATGAGACCAGGAGCGGATTTTCTCCGGGCTGGCCAAACTGATGCGAATGGAATCAAAATCCGCAATCTGACTGGCACGATCATACGGGCTCGAGCGATACAAGTGGCACCCTCCCGTCCCGCCAAGCGGGACACATCTCAAAAACAATTAATCTTCCGGCCGGCCGCAGCCCGCCCGGCGCTTAATCCGCAGCCTTATCCACCACAGGCTTCTGCCGCTTCATCAGCTCCACATCCAGGCAGAGCGACTGAAGCTCGCGTACCAGCACGTTGAAGGATTCCGGGACGCCCGGCTCGATGCCCGGCTCCCCCTTCACGATGGCTTCGTAGATTTTGGCCCGTCCGTAGACGTCGTCCGATTTGGCCGTCAGCAGCTCCTGCAGTATGTGGGCCGCTCCATAGGCTTCAAGCGCCCAGACTTCCATCTCTCCGAACCTCTGGCCTCCGAACTGCGCCTTGCCGCCCAGCGGCTGCTGGGTGATCAGCGAGTAAGGCCCAATGGACCGGGCGTGGATCTTGTCGTCCACCAGGTGAGAGAGTTTGAGCATGTAGATGTATCCGACCGTAACCGCTTGGCCGAATTCATCGCCGGTCATCCCGTCCATCAACCGCACTTTGCCCGAGACCGGCAAGCCAGCCTCTTCGAGCATGTGGCGGATATCCACTTCGCGCGCGCCATCAAACACCGGCGTGGCCACAGGAATGCCCAGCCGGAAGCCGCGGGCCATGTCAATCAGCTCCGCATCCTCCAGATTCTCGATGGTCTTCCAGATCGAGGTGGGCCCCAGCACTTCCTTGAACCATTTGCGGATGGCCTCGGCCCGCACACCGTCGTCCAGCATCCGCGTCACCTGCTGGCCCAGCTCGCGCGAGGCCCAGCCAAGATGCGTTTCCAGGATCTGCCCCACGTTCATGCGCGAAGGTACGCCGAGCGGATTCAAAACGATTTCCACCGGCGTGCCATCGGGAAGATAGGGCATATCTTCCTCGGGAACCGCGCGCGCAATCACGCCCTTGTTGCCGTGCCGCCCGGCCATCTTATCGCCCACGGAGAGCTTGCGCTTCATGGCGATGTATACCTTCACCATCTTGATCACGCCCGGCGGCAGCTCGTCGCCCTTCTTCAGCTTGGCGATGCGCTCGTCGGTGATTTTGCGCAGCACGTCCACCTGGCGCGAGGTCATCTCCTCGATCTCGTCAATGCGCTCGATCAGCAGCGGATCCTTTTCCGAAAGCCGCAGCCGCTTCAGGTTGCGCGTCGAAAGCTTCTCGAGGATCTCGCGCGTCAGCACCGTGCCCTTCGTGAGCAGCCGCTTGTTCGTCTTGTCGTCATGCAGGTCGAGCGTCAGCTTCTGCCCGCCCAGCAGATCGTTCAGCCGCTTCAGCCGCTCGTCGGTGAGAATCCTGATTTCGTCGGATAGATTCTTTTCCAGTTTGGCTTCGTGCGTGGCCTCGATGGCCAGGTGCCGCTCGTCCTTGTCTCCTCCCTTCCGGCAGAAGATCTTTACGTCCACCACCGTGCCTTCGATTCCCGGCGGCGTGTAGAGAGAGGCGTCGCGAACGTCGCCGGCCTTTTCGCCGAAAATGGCACGCAGCAGCTTTTCTTCCGGCGTCAGCGTGGTCTCGCCCTTCGGGGTCACCTTGCCCACCAGGATGTCTCCGGCATGCACCGTGGCGCCGATGCGGATCACGCCGCTTTCATCCAGATTTCGCAGGAAGCCCTCGTTGATGTTCGGGATGTCGCGGGTGATTTCCTCGGGGCCGAGCTTGGTGTCTCGCGCTTCGATTTCAAATTCCTCAATGTGGATCGAGGTGTAGTAATCGTCTTTCACCAGCTTTTCGCTCACCACAATCGCGTCTTCAAAGTTGTAGCCGCGCCAGGGGATAAAGGCCACCAGCACGTTTCTCCCCAGCGCCAGTTCCCCGCGGTCGGTGCACGGACCATCGGCCAGCACCTGGCCCTGCTTCACGTGATCGCCCTTCTGCACCAGCGGCTTCTGGTTGATGCAGGTGTTCTGGTTCGAGCGCTTGAACTTCGTCAGCAGGTAAATATCCGAACCCACTTCGCGGCTCAGCACGCCGGATTGGTCGGATTCCACACGCACGATGATGCGCTCGGAATCCACCTGGTCCACTACGCCTTCCCTCCGGCAGACCACCACCGCCCCGGAATCCCGGGCGGTCACGCGCTCCATCCCCGTGCCCACCAGCGGCGCTTCGCCGCGAATCAGCGGCACAGCCTGGCGCTGCATGTTCGCTCCCATCAGCGCGCGATTCGCATCGTCGTTTTCAAGAAATGGCACAAGGCTCGCGGCAACCGAGACGAGCTGCTTCGGCGATACGTCAATGTAATCCACTTCATCGCGGCTCTTGAGCACGAAATTTCCCGCCTGCCGGCAGTTCACCAGCTCGGAGGTGATTCGCCCCTTCTCATCCAGCGGCACGTTGGCCTGCGCCACCACGTAGCGGTCCTCTTCCCACGCCGATAGATAAAAGCAGTGCGGCCCGTAGATCACCCGGCGTCGCTTCAGCTCTTCGTTGGCCGTTTCCACTTTCTCCAGCTCCACGATGTCGTTGGGCCGGAATTCGGAATCGCCCGCATTGATGATCTGCACGTAATCCACCACACGCCCGGCCTTCACCTTCCGGTAAGGCGATTCGATGAATCCAAACTCATTGATGCGCGCAAAACTCGAAAGCGAGCTGATCAATCCGATGTTCGGACCTTCCGGCGTCTCGATCGGGCAGATGCGTCCGTAGTGTGTCGGGTGGACGTCGCGCACCTCAAAGCCCGCGCGCTCGCGGGAAAGCCCGCCCGGCCCCAGGGCCGAAAGGCGGCGCTTGTGTGTAATCTCGCTGAGCGGGTTGGTCTGGTCCATGAACTGGCTGAGCTGGCTGCTTCCGAAAAATTCGCGGATGGCGGCCATCACCGGCTTGGCGTTCACCAGATCGTGCGGCATCGCCGTGGACATTTCCTGGTACACGCTCATCTTTTCCTTGATGGCGCGTTCCATGCGAACCAGGCCGATGCGAAACTGGTTTTCGAGCAGTTCGCCCACCGCGCGCACCCGGCGGTTGCCCAGGTGGTCAATATCGTCCACCGAACCCACATTCTTGCGCAGCTTCAGCAGGTACTTGATCGCCGCAATGAAATCGGCCGGATCCAGCGTCCGCTTTTCCAGCGGCGTATCCAGCCCCAGTTTGATGTTGAACTTCAGGCGCCCCACTTTGCTGAAATCGTATTTGCGCTGGTCGAAGAACATGCCGTTGAAAAGCGCCGTGGCGGTCTCTAGCGTTGGCGGATCGCCCGGGCGCAGCTTGCGGTAAATTTCGATCAGCGCCTCGCGGGGCGTGTGGATCCCCGTGTCCTTATCGAGCGTGCGCCCGATCACGATGCCCACGTCGTCCCGATCAGGAAAGCAAACCTCGATTTCGGAAATGGAAGCATCGGCCAGCGTCGCGAGCATCTCCGTGGAAACCGGCTTGTTGGCCTCCAGCAGCACCTCGCCGGTCTGCCGGTTCACGATCTCGCCCACGGTCACCGCGCCCTCGATATCCTGCGCGGCCACCTCCACCTGCGCGATGCGCGCCTTCACCATTTCCTTGTAAAGCGCGTCCGTGATCCGCCGGTGCGCCCCCACGATCACTTCCTCGCTGCGCCCGCGCCGGATTTCATGGCTGATCTTGCGGTCAATCAGCCCTTCCGATACGTTCCAGAAAAGTGACCGCTCGCGCAGCGTGATGCGCTCCACCTGATAGAAGGAACGCAGAATCTCCTCATTCGATTTCATCCCCAGCGCGCGCAGGAAGATCGACCCCAGAAATTTCCGCTTGCGGTCAATGCGCACGTACAGAATATTCTTCGAATCGTATTCGAATTCCACCCACGACCCGCGGTAGGGAATGATCTTGCCAAGAAAATAAGAACGGTTGTTCGCCGATTCAAAAAAGACGCCAGGGGAGCGGTGGAGCTGGCTGACGATCACCCGCTCGGTGCCATTGATGATGAAGGTCCCGTTGTCGGTCATCAGCGGGATATCGCCAAAAAAGACTTCCTGCTCCTTCATGTCCCGGATGGTCTTGTTTCCCGTTTCCGGATCCTTGTCATAGGTGGTGAGCCGGATGGTCACCTTCAGCGGAGCGGAATAGGTCATCCCCCGCTCCTGGCACTCGTTCATATCGTATTTCAGCTGCAGATTGACGGGATCGCCGCAGCGATTGCAGAAAACCGGCGTGTTGCGGTTGAACGTCCCGCACTTCGTGCACACCACGTCGCCCGAGCGGTAAGGATCGGTGACCACCCCCGCCCCGCAATTCCGGCAGGTGGCGCGCCGGTGGTGCAGCCCGCGCAGGTGCCCGCACTTGCATTCCCAGTTGCCAATCGCGTATTCCACAAAATCCAGCTGCGAGAGTCCGCGAAAATCCTGGATCGGAAAGACCGAGGTGAAGACCGATTGCAGCCCCGCATCCTCCCGCTCCGGATGGAGCAGGTCCATCTGCAGAAACCTCTGGTAGGAATTCCTCTGCACCTCGATTAGATTGGGGATCTGAACGCTGGTCCGAATCTTCGAAAAATCCAGCCTCTCGCGTTCACGGGCGGCACGGCTCTCATTGCGCATAAGGACCTCTTCCCTCTCGGGCTAAACAGAAAAACAGCGGTGCGGGACACACCCAGACAGGCGGTCCCGACCGGACAAAAAACGAGATAAGGCATCTACACAGAGCACGCGTTTTAGCGAAACCCTTTTGCCCCGGAGCGAGCGGGGCACAGCCCCAAGCAGTGCTACTTTACTTCGACCTTGGCCCCTGCCTCTTCGAACTTCTTCTTGATCTGGGCGGCTTCGTCCTTGTTCACGCCGTCCTTCACCGTCTTGGGCGCTCCATCCACCAGATCTTTGGCTTCCTTCAGCCCCAGGCTGGTGACTTCGCGAACCGCCTTGATGACGTTGATTTTGTTGGACCCCACATCGGTGAGAACGACGGTAAACTCCGTCTTCTCCTCGGCGGGCGCGGCCCCTCCCGCGGCGGCTCCGGCCATTACCACCGGCGCCGCTGCGGCAGCGGAGACGCCAAACGCCTCCTCCATTTTTTTCACCAGATCAGAAGCCTCCAGCAGCGTGAGGCCCTTGATCTCTTCGAGTATTGCTTCCACCTTGTTGGCCATGTCTCTTTTCCTCTCTCTCCTTACTGAGAATCCGGGGCAGATTCACTGCCACCAAACTTGTTTTCTTTGGCCGCCTGATCCACTACCACGGCCAGATTCCTCGGCACAGCGGCCATCACAGTAGCCAGTCGCCGCGCCGGGGATTGCAACAGGAACATCACTTTGCTGATCAGCTCTTCCTTGCCCGGCAACTGGGCAAGCTGCTGAATTTCCTCGACCGATATCACCCGGCCTTCCACCACGCCCGCGCGGAATTTGAAGACCGGCACTTCCTTCACGGCCTTGGTCAGCGCTTTCGCCAGGGCCACCGGATCCGCCGTTGTGTAGGCAATGGAATTCGTCCCCGCCAGTTTGCGCAGCAGCTCTTCGGCGGGCGTGCCCGGCGCCGCGTGCTCGGCCAGCGAATTCTTCACCACCTGGTATTTGCCCCCGGCGGCCTGCACCGCACGCCGCAGGGCTGAATCCTGCTCCACGGTGATGCCCTGAAACGTGGAGAGAATGACGGTGGAAATGCCCGTCAGCTCCGCGTGCAGCGCTTCTGAGGATTCAATTTTTTCTTTCTTTCTCTTCATACCCGATCCTTGAATTCAAGTTGCTTACGCCGCCACCGCGGTGGCCGTACCCGCTTCGTCCTGATGAATGGGAATACCAGGGCCCATCGTCGAAGTGAGCGTTATCTTGCGAATATAATGCCCCTTGGCCGCCGCCGGCTTGGCCTTCACCACCGCGGCCAGCAGCGCCTGGGCGTTGCCGGCTAGATTCGCTGCCGGAAAACTCACTTTGCCCACGGGCGAATGGATGATTCCCGTCTTGTCCATCCGAAATTCCACTTTCCCCGCTTTGATTTCCTTCACCGCCTTGGCCACTTCAAAGGTCACCGTGCCGGTCTTCGGATTCGGCATCAGGCCCCGCGGACCCAGCACCTTGCCCAGCCGCCCAGCCGATTTCATCATGTCCGGAGTGGCGATCACCGCGTCGTAATCGGTCCACCCTTCCTGTATCTTCTGCACCATGTCGTCGCCGCCCACGAAATCGGCGCCCGCTTCCTGCGCTTCACGCACCTTCTCGCCGCTGGCCAGCACCAGCACGCGCTTGGTCTTGCCCAGCCCGTGCGGCAGCGCCACCGTGCCCCGAACCATCTGGTCGGATTGCTTCGGGTCCACACCGAGATTGATCACCACTTCCACCGTCTCGTCAAATTTCGTGAAGTGCGCCTTCTTCAGCACCTCCGCCGCCTCTTCCAGGCGATAGGGCCGCGCCTCCACCAGCTTGCGGGCCGTCTCAATCTTTTTTCCGCCGGTACGTTTGTGCGCCATGCGTTTCTCCTAGGCCTCCACGATTTCAATGCCCATGTTGCGGGCCGTGCCGGAGACGGTTCGAACCGCCGATTCCAGCGCCGTCGTGTTCAGATCCGGCAGCTTCATCCGGGCAATCTCTTCCACCTGCTTGCGCGTCACCTTGCCCACCTTGTTGCGGTTGGGTTCGGGAGAGCCTTTGACGATCCCGGCGGCGCGCTTGAGCAACTCCGAAGCCGGCGGCGTCTTGAGGATGAAGGTGAAGCTGCGGTCGCTAAAAATCGTCACCAGGACGGGAATGATCATGCCCTCCGGCTCTTTCGCCGTCCGCGCATTGAACTGCTTGACGAAATCCATGATGTTCACGCCCTGCGGACCCAGAGCGGTGCCCACCGGCGGCGCCGGTGTGGCCTTCGACGCCGGCAACTGAAGCTTTACCTGTGCTTGAATCTTCTTGGCCATTCTCCACTTCCTTCCCCGTAACTGCTTTCCTTCGAGCTTCGCTGCTTCCCTGCCGTTCTAAACCGTGTTGCCGCCCTCGCCTGTTCCGCTGGCCGCTAGGCGACCTTCTCCACCTGCGCGAAATCCAGCTCCACAGGCGTCGAACGCCCAAAGATGGTCACGGAAACCTTCAGCGTGCTGCGATCCCGATTCACTTCTTCCACCACTCCGGTAAAATTGGCAAACGGCCCTTCCACGATGCGCACCTGCTCGTTCCGGTCAAAGGTGAGCTTCGGGCGCGGCCTCTCGGCCGTCGAACTGGCGCGTGTCAAAATATTCTGCACCTCTTCCTCGGAAAGAGGAGAAGGCGTTTGCCCCGAACCCACAAATCCCGTCACACGCGGCGTCGAGCGGACAATGTGCCAGGTGTAATCGTCCATATCCATTTCCACCAGCACGTAGCCCGGATAGCACATCCGCGGCGAAATCACCTTCTTCCCTCCGCGCACCTCGATCACCGATTCGGTCGGGATGATCACCTGGCCGATCTTCTCCTGCAATCCGTAGGCGCCCACGCGCCCTTCCAGGCTTTCCTTCACCTTCTTCTCATAGCCCGAATAGGTGTGCACGATGTACCACTTTTTCGACATGCGCTTCCCTACCCCTTGAACGAGTGCAGCAACATCTGCACCAGCGAACTGACAATGCGATCCACCACAAAAAAGAACACCCCAAAAAACGCCACCGTCACGATCACCACCAGCGTGGTGGACCACACGTCGTTCCGCGTCGGCCAGTTCACCAGCTTCATTTCCCCGCGCACATCATGCAGGAATTGCCGCAGCCGGTGGAACGATTCCGTCACACGGTCCAGCCCGGCCGGTAGCGCCGTCTTGCCCGCATCCTGCTTCGCCTTCACTGTCTGCGCCAGGCTCACTTTGCTCTCTCACTTGCGGGGCCTGCCATCCGTCCCGCCATAAATTCTGCCCGCCATCCACGCCGCCCAAAAGGTGGCAGGGGAGGAGGGATTCGAACCCCCACATCCGGTTTTGGAGACCGGCGGTCTGCCGTTGAACCTACTCCCCTCCGGTACGCTCCGCCGCCCCGCAAAGAGCCCTCCCCGTCATCCCGCGGCTCTATTCCCGCCGCGGAGTTTCCGGCTACTTCACCTCTTTGTGGGCCGTATGCTTCCGGCACGTATTGCAAAATTTGCGCGTTTCCATGCGCTCGGTATGCTTCTTCCGATTCTTCATGGTGGTGTAGTTCCGGTTTTTGCAATCACCGCACTGCAATGTAATGATCTCACGCATCGGTGCTCCGTCCGCTCCCCAAACTTATTCGATGATCTCCGTCACGGCCCCTGCGCCCACGGTGTGGCCGCCTTCGCGTA